>JAEEGL016292501.1_pt1 | contig 36623 bp, 32 predicted proteins | sample 9134231 | NCBI WGS metagenome assembly JAEEGL01 (sample SAMN16246548, study PRJNA631951) | gut metagenome | biome: gut microbiome; feature: rumen; material: fiber-attached | host: Bos | place: Iran: Karaj | collected 2018-10 | reverse complement strand
GCCGGAAAAACCACCACCACCGAGCGTATCCTGTACTACACGGGCAAGATCCGCAAAGTCGGCGAGGTGCATGAGGGCGCGGCCGCCATGGATTACATGGAGCAGGAGCGCGAGCGCGGCATAACCATTACCTCCGCCGCGACCACCGCCTATTGGAAGGGCTACCGCATCAACATAATCGATACCCCCGGCCACGTCGATTTCACAGTCGAAGTCGAAAGGTGCCTGAGGGTGCTCGACGGAGCCGTTGCGGTATTCTGCGCCAAGGGCGGCGTTGAGCCCCAGTCCGAGACCGTCTGGAGGCAGGCGGAAAAGTACGGCGTTCCCCGTATTGCGTACGTCAATAAGATGGACATCGTAGGCGCGAACTTCTATAACGTCATCGAAATGATGAAGGATAGGCTCCGCGCAAATCCCGTCCCCATCCAGCTCCCCATCGGAGTCGAAGCCGATTTCCGCGGCATAGTGGATCTTGTCGAAATGGACGCAGAGGTCTATTATGACGCCGACGGCAACGACATAAGGCGCGAGCCCATCCCCGATGATCTGCTCGTCGATGCCGAAGAGTATCGCAGCCAGCTCATCGAGGCGGCAGCCGATTTCGATGACGACCTCATGGAAGCATACCTTTCGGGCGAGGAGATCCCCGCCGATATGCTCAGGAGGGCGCTTCGAAGGGGCACCATCCAGAACCGTGTAGTTCCCGTTTGTTGCGGCACCTCGTATCGCAACAAAGGCGTACAGCCCCTGCTGGACGCGATAACCGCTTATCTGCCCTCTCCGCTCGACGTTCCGCCCATTCAGGCTGCGAATAAGGACGGCACAAAGACCGTGGAGATCACCGCCGACGATAAGGCGCCGTTTGCGGCGCTCGCGTTCAAAATAGTCACCGATCCCTTTGTGGGAAAGCTTGCGTTCTGCCGCGTGTATTCCGGCACCTTAAAGGCCGGCACTATGGTTATGAACTGCACCAAGGGCAAGCGTGAAAGGGTCACAAAGCTCCTTCTCATGCATGCCGACAGCCGCACCGAGGTTGATGAAGTCCACGCGGGCGATATTGCCGCCTTCGTTATGAAGGACACCGCGACCGGCGATACCTTGACGGCGGAAAACCGCCAGGTGCACCTTGAGTCCATGGAGTTCCCCGAGCCCGTAATAAGGATCGCGATCGAGCCCAAGACCAAGGCGGGGCAGGAAAAGCTCATCAACGCGCTGCAGAAGCTTTCCGAGGAGGATCCCACCTTCCGCACCTATACGGATGGCGAAACGGGCCAGATGATAATCTCCGGTATGGGCGAGCTCCATCTCGAGATAATAGTCGATAGGCTCATAAGGGAATTCAAGGTCGAGTGCAGGGTCGGAAAGCCCCAGGTCGCCTACCGCGAAACGATCACAAAGACGGTCGTCGAGCATGGCGAATGTGTCCGACAGTTCGGCGGTCACGGCCAGTATGCGAAGGTCGTGGTCGAATTTGCCCCCGCGAATGCCGGAGAAGGCTATCACTTCTTCAATAAGACGGTCGGCGGCGTGATCCCCAAGGAATTTGCCGAAGCCGTCGATAAGGGCATCAGGGAGGCTTCGAGGTCCGGCTGGATCGGCGGCTATGAGGTCGTCGATTTCACCGCGACTCTGCTGGATGGCAGTACGCATGAGGTCGATTCAAGCGAGTTGGCTTTCAAGGTCGCAGGCAGCCTTGCGTTCAGGGAAGCGATAAAGAACGGCGGCTCCATCCTTTTGGAACCGTTTATGAAGTGCGAGATCCTTATGCCCGACGAATACATGGGCGACGTGATAGGCAATATCAACGCCCGCCGCGGTCATATCGAGAACATGGATACAAGAGCAGGCTTGAGGTGCGTGGATGCGCTCTGCCCGCTTTCCGAAATGTTCGGATACGCAACGGATCTTCGTTCAAGGACTCAGGGAAGGGGCACCTTCACCATGCAGTTCGACCACTACGAGGAAGTCTCAAAGGCTCTTGCCGACAAGATCCTCGGGATCGTCAATTAACGGTAACACGTTAAAAAACCCCGCAAGGGGCTAAAAAATAAAAAAACAACAACACCAAATATTTTCAGGAGGAAATCCCAAAATGGCAAAGCAGAAATTCGAAAGAACCAAGCCCCACGTTAACATCGGTACCATCGGTCACGTTGACCACGGTAAGACCACCCTCACCGCTGCCATCACCATCGCCCTCTCCCAGCAGGGTCATGCCGAGGCTATGCGCTATGACCAGATCGACAAGGCCCCCGAAGAGAAGGCCCGTGGTATAACCATCAACACCGCTCACGTTGAGTACGAGACCGACAAGCGTCACTATGCTCACGTTGACTGCCCCGGCCACGCTGACTATGTTAAGAACATGATCACCGGCGCTGCGCAGATGGACGGTGCTATCCTCGTCGTTTCCGCGGCTGACGGCCCCATGCCCCAGACCCGTGAGCACATCCTGCTCGCCCGTCAGGTCGGCGTTCCCTACATCATCGTCTTCATGAACAAGGTCGATCAGGTTGACGATCCCGAGCTCCTCGAGCTTGTTGAGATGGAGATCCGTGAGCTGCTCTCCAGCTACGACTTCCCCGGAGACGACACCCCCATCATCAAGGGTTCCGCTCTGCAGGCCCTCGAGGCTCTGATGGCGGGCAAGCAGGCCAAGGATTGCCCCGAGTGCCAGTGCATTTTCGAGCTGATGGACGCTGTTGACAGCTACATCCCCACTCCCCAGCGCGCTTCCGACAAGCCCTTCCTTATGCCTGTTGAGGACGTCTTCACCATCACCGGTCGTGGTACCGTTGCTACCGGCCGTGTTGAGCGCGGTATGATCAAGGTCAACGATAAGGTCCAGATCGTCGGTCTTAAGGACGAGCCCAAGGACACCACCGTTACCGGCGTTGAAATGTTCCGCAAGCTCCTCGACTACGCCGAGGCCGGCGACAACATCGGTTGTCTGCTCCGCGGCATCCAGAGGAACGAGGTCGAGCGCGGCCAGGTTCTGGCTCAGCCCGGCACCATTCATCCCCACACCCACTTCAAGGGTGAGGTCTACGTTCTGACCAAGGAAGAGGGCGGTCGTCATACCCCCTTCTTCAGCGGCTATCGTCCCCAGTTCTACTTCCGTACCACCGACGTTACCGGCACCATCCAGCTTCCCGAGGGCACCGAGATGGTCATGCCCGGCGACAACACCCGCATGGAGATCCAGCTGATCACCCCGATCGCTATGGATGAAGGTCTCCGCTTCGCTATTCGCGAGGGCGGCCGTACGGTTGCTTCCGGCGTTGTTACCGCCATCATCGAGTAATCGATAACCGAAGTTAACAAAGAGGCAGGTCGTTTGCAAAAGCGGCCTGCTTTTCCGTTCGTTAAGGGAGAGCAAAAGCGGCCGGGATATATCTCGTGTGAACGGACGCCCCAGCTTGCGGGATCGCGGTTCCGCGCCTCTCGCGGCGCGTACGCCCTGACCCGGGCGGCTCACTTCGTTCGCAGGAGGGCGGCCGTACGGTTGCTTCCGGCGTTGTTACCGCCATCATCGAGTAATCAGTGCTCTGCATTATAAAGGGAAGGCAAAAGCCTTCCCTTTAAGTTTTTGGTTTTCATCCTCACGGAGTTTGCGCGGCCTTTCAAAAACGCGGGCGCCGCTCCGTTCGGGATCGTTCGGCCTGTGCAAAACCGGGCCGGATCGACCGCGGCGGGCCGCCCGCCAAGGGTCGGTTTTCCAATAAATATATAAGTAAAAAATAGGTAAAAACTCTTGTATTTTATGAATTTTATGCTACAATAGCCAATGTGCCCGAAAAAAGGGGCGCTGTAACTATAATAACTTTTTTACTCGGAGGAATATAAAATGAATAAGGCTCAGCTTATTAATGCCGTAGCGGCAAAGTGCAATCTTCCCAAGAAGGATATCGACGCCGTTATCAACGCTGCTTTTGATACCATCATTGATACCCTCAAGGAAGGCGATAAGGTCCAGATCGTCGGTTTCGGCCGTTTTGAGGTTCGCGAGCGTCCCGCCAGGACCGGCCGCAATCCCATGACCGGTGAATCCATTGAGATCGCCGCCAGCCGTTCCGCCGCTTTCAAGGCCGGCAACGCCCTTAAGGAAGCTCTCGAGCAGAAATAAGCTCCTTACCACAGGCCTGCGATTGCCGGGTCACGGTAAATCGCACTTGATTTTTTAATCGCATGTATTATAATAATAATACAGAAATACTGAACGGAGGTATTTAAAATGGCTTACAAAATCACTGATGCTTGCATCGCATGCGGCGCTTGCGCAGCAGAATGTCCCGTTGGCGCTATCACCGAGGGTGATGGCAAGTTCGAGATCAATCCCGATCTGTGCGTAGAGTGCGGCGCCTGTGCCGGCACCTGCCCCGTCGGTGCTCCCGAGCAGGAGTAATCAGCTCCGCTCTGCGGAAATGGATCCATCTCCGCAGGAACTATGATCTTTAACTGCAAAAAAGAAGCCTGAAAAGGCTTCTTTTTTTATGTGCGCATCGCGCTTCGGGCGATAGTCAGGATCGATCGTTCTCCAGCTTTTCCTTAGCCTTTTCCCAGTACTCGTCCATTTCGGGCAGGCTCATATCCTCAAACCTTTTGCCGTCCGCCCGGATAAGCTCCTCGGTCAGCTTGAAACGCCTTTCGAACTTATCGGTCGCCGCGGTGAGCGCCAGATCGGGATCGACCTTTTTGAGCCTCGCAACGTTTACGGAGGCGAAGAACAGATCGCCGACCTCGTCCTCGATCTTGGCCTTGTCGCCGTTGGTGATGGCTTCCATCACTTCGTCGGCCTCCTCATGCACCTTGGGCAGAGCCTCCTCGGCGGAGCTCCAGTCAAAACCGACGTCCGCCGCCTTCTTCTGAATCTTATAGGCGCGCAGCAGGGAGGGGAAGGACTTGGGCACCGAATCCATGGCGGAAGCGACGCTCTCCTGATGCTTTTCCTCCTTCTTCAGCTTTTCCCAGTTGACGAGCACCTCGTCGGAATTATCGACGTGCACGCTGCCAAACACGTGCGGATGGCGGAATATCATCTTGTTCGTGATGCCGGTAGCCACGTCGCGCAGGGTGAACGAGGCGCGCTCCTCCTCGATGACGACGTGGAACGCGATCTGCATCAAAAGATCGCCGAGCTCCTCACAGAGATCGTCGGGATCGTTCCTGTCGATGGCGTCGATGACCTCCCAGCTTTCCTCAAGCAGGGTCTTTTTAAGGCTCTCGTGCGTCTGTTCGGCGTCCCACGGGCAGCCGCCGGGCGCGCGCAGGCGCCGCATCATCTGCATGAGCCCCTCGACGGAGTGGCGGGGGAGGTCTATATCCTTTGCGGGCGGGACAAGAAGCACCGCCGCGGCGTCGTACTCCTTCATGCGGTCGATCTCATAGAGCTTGCGGGTCTTTATCTCATAACAGCTCCCGTCCGGCGCGGGGATCGCAAAATACACCTCGTACTCATCCGGATAGTATTCCGAGAGCGTAAGCTTCACTTCGGAGGCGGTCAGCGGCGAATCGATCTCCGTTATCGCGTAAAGCGCCTCGGTATCGGGTATCGCCTTCAAACGGTTGGCGGGCAGCTCGGTCAGGAGCTCGTGCCCAAACAGATGCCCGTAGGAGAGCGCGGCCGAATAGGCGGATTCCGCAAAGCTGATGAAGGGCAGCACTTCAACGTTCACCCTGCCCGAGTCGGCGATATCGCGTATTGCTTCGAGCACGGCCGGATTGATCCGCCCGAGGGTAAGATAGGCCACGCATTTACCGCCCTCTGAAGAAACGGTACGGTATCCTTCGGTTGAACTGAATTCCGCGGCTTCCACGAGCCTGCCGGCAATACAGCGGTTGAGCTCGTCAAAATCCTCGCACGAGGCGTAAAGATCGTCCATGGAAGTGAAGCTTCCCCCAAGCTCCAGCTTTTTGATGAAGGGATGCTCCACCGTCTGCACGAAGCGCGACTCCGCTCCCGCAAAGACCTTCTTCGCGGCCTCGCTGACTTCGGCGCCGGCCTGGATGATTATAAGATCGGTCATATTCTTTCTCCTTTTTACTGACGAACGCTTATCCGGCAGGCGGCCAGGCAAGCATATCTTTGGATACGGGGCGGATGCGGGATCGGCTATTCTGTACTTGATCCGCGCTTGCATCCCCCGTTGGCAGGCTTTATTTTTCCGTCAGCTCCCCGGCGATATCCGTATTCATTATCCTGCGGACGGACTCGATATCGTGCGCCCTGCCAAGCACCCACATAAGCTTTGTGATGGCGGCCTCGGTCGTCATATCGTGCGCGGAGAGTATCCCGGAATCCGAAAGGGAACGGCTGACTTCGTAAATATCGGGAGTGGACTGCTCATAAAGGCATTGGCTTGTAAGCACCACCGGTATACCGGAAGCCATCAGCCGCCGTATCGATTCGGTATGGTCGCGGCGGAAATTGTGCATTCCGCCCAGGCCGAAGCCCTCAACGACGACGCCCTTCATGCCGATATCCTTCAGGCTGTCAAGCAGCTCGGGGCTCATGCCGGGATAGATCTTGATCAGCGCCACCCGCGGCTCGATCGAGGCGGAAAAGCTGAATCCGACCGTCTGTTTGGGCGCGTGCAGCAGTACGCATCTGCCGTCGCTTACGGTAGCTATATAGGGGTAATTGATGGATTCGAAAGCGTTGAGGCTCGTAGTCCTCGTTTTAACGGCGCGGCAGCCGAGTATAACGGAGCCACCGAAGCAGATGTAAACTCCGCCGGGCAGGGTCGTTGCGGCGATCACCGCGTCCATCAGGTTGCGGCGCCCGTCCGAATTGGGGTAGATAGCCGGGTACTGCGCGCCGGTCAGCACAACGGGCACGTTAACGCCCCGCAGCATGAACGAAAGCATCGAGGCGGTATAAGCCATGGTATCGGTGCCGTGGGTGAGCACTATGCCGTCGCAGCCGTTTATCCTGTCGCGCACGGCCTGCGCGATCAAACACCATTCCTCCGGCTGAATGTTGGAGGAATCCATGCTGAACAGATCCGTGCAGTCGATTTTGACCTCATCCGTTTCACATCCGACTAATTTTACAAGATCGGCTCCCGTAAGCTCGGGGGAGAGACCGTTCTCTGTCGGGACGCAGGCGATGGTGCCGCCCGTCGCAATGAGACATATTCGTTTCATATGGGCCTCCGATGGTTATTCTTCAAGTGCATTATAAATGTTTTTGGCTCCGATGGCAAGCGGTTTTATGGCCGAGCCGGGCCGCCGCGCCGTTTTTTTATTGCTAAAACGGCCTTTTGCTGATATAATGGGAACCGAAAGAAGGGCTCGTTCGTTATATTAATAAGAACGGGGGAGAGCTAAAAACACGGCTCCTGATGAAAAAGGCTTTGAAGCCCGAAGAAGAGGCGCAGTTTGACAGCTGAAAGCCTTCCGTCCCGATAATTGGACTTTACATGCAAAACCGCTTTGCCGCAGACGGCGCGGCGATGATGAAAAGAAAGCCGTCTAATATCAACAGAAAGGGCGCCTTTGCGCGGCAAAGGCGAAGGAACAAGAATATGAAAAAGATGATTTCTGCGATACTGGCCGCATTGATGCTCGTACTGCTTTTCGCGGGATGCGCCGCGAAAAAGAGCGAGGGGCCTCAGGCGGGCACCGATGAGATAACCGCTTCGCTTGACGGTTCCACGCCCGGATCGATAACCCAGACCGGCACGATCGACCTGAAGACAAAGGGCGCCGCATATTGGGATACCTTCCGCGGAGGGATCCACTATTCGTCCGAAGTCGGCAAGGCCGTAGCAAAGGTCTACGCCTCCTATGATGAATTCGCAAAGGATTACAGCAGCGTTTCCCCGGATATCGCGGAGCGCTATTCTGCGGAGAGCTTCAAAGGGTATTTCATAGTGGCGGTCTCCTATATCTTCTCCGGCGGCGGATGCTCGCTCTCGCTTAAAGAGGGGGTCATAAAGGGCAATACCGTAAGGGTCGATATCACCACCGAATCTCCCGCTCCCGGGACGATGACCACCGCCGCGCTCGAAGAGCATACCATTTTCATCGCCTTCCCCGCGGAGGAATACAAGGAGTCGCTTTCTCTTGAGCTCCTCTTCAACGGCGTTCCCTATGAGGCGGGCGCAAAGTCATAAAAAAATAATACAGCCGAATAAACCGGGGCGCGCTCGTTTTTACAATATCTTTACATTAAGGGGTTGTCAAACGGGCGCGCTCATGATATAATATATCCACAAAGAAGGCGGCGGGCGGGAGCCCATCCGCAATTCGGAATAACGTGCCTCACGGCACAAAGGAAAGGAGCAACAGTTATGCGTATTTCCATTACTGGCAAAAACATCGAAGTATCGGAGTATCTCAGGGATCTTGCATTGAAGAAAATGGCTAAGCTCGATCGTTATTTCCCCTCCGATACGGTAGCGCAGGTCACCATGGCGGTGGAAAAGAACCGTCACATCGTAGAGGTAACTATCCCCTATAACGGCGGCATAATCCGCGGTGAGGAAGTCACCGGCGATATGTACGCAAGCATCGATAACGTAATCGCAAAGCTTGAGAGGCAGATCATTCGTCACCGCACCAAGCTTGAAAAGAGCCTCAAGGCGGAGGCCTTCAACGAGCCCTTCCCCGAGTACGTCGATGAAGAAGACGAAGGGCCCAAGATCGTAAGGGTAAAACGCTTCTCCATCAAGCCCATGAGCGTTGATGAGGCGGTGCTCCAGATGGAGCTTTTAGGTCACTCCTTCTTCGTATTCTCCAATTCCGAAACGGAGGATATCAACGTCCTCTATAAGAGGAAGGACGGCAACCTCGGCCTTATCGAACCCGAATAAATCGAAGTATCGCCGGTCAACGGCTTAATATCAATGATCCCCCGGTTTTGCCGGGGGATCATCATTTAAGCGGCTCATTCGTTATTTGAGCCCTTTTTCTTTTTCTGTTCAAGCATCTCAAGCTTCAATCCGGTATTGTAGAAATCCTTTACCGTGCAGCCCGCCCTGCCGCCTCCGGCGCAGGCGCAGGCGCATGCGCATGCGCAGGAATGTGCGCACGCGCAGGAGCTGTGAGCGCACGAGCTGCGGCTGCTTCCCGAGGAGCTTCCGAATATCGAAGGCGTCACTACCGGTATATGCACCACGTGCACCCTCATGAACGTGTTGGGATCGGGCCCGTAGTGGTAGGTTCCCTCGGTATCCTTATCCTTGATCTCCTCGGGGACTTCCTCCTCGGTGACGGTCTCCTTGCTCTTTATAAAGCTCTTTCCGCAGTAATCGCAGTTATCCTTGCCCTCCGGCCTCGAAGCTCCGCACCCGGGGCAGTTGGTATGGTAAACGATCTTCTCCCTGGTGATCTTCTTTTTGGAAGTGCCGCCGCCGAAGTTTGCGGAGGCCGCGTACTTGATCTTGCTTATGAAGCTGATGATGATCCCGACTACGGTCAGCAGTACGAAGAATCCCACTGCGCCGACTATCAGACCGATGATCAGGTTTTCGCCCTTAAAGCTTCTTGAAACGTTGCCGTCGTTTTCGATCTGCTTGGAATCGTCAAATCCGTAAGCGTCGTTCGTGTAGGTCGCGGAAACGGTAAACGTCTGGTTGGGCGAAAGGGACCTCTCCCAGGTATAGTAGCCGTCTATTAAGAGACCTGCGGGAGTGACGCTGATAACGTCCTTGCTGTTCCATTTGATAACGAGCTTGTCGACCGCGGCGTCGAACCAGCCGGGCGTGAACTCATAATAGGTCTCGCCGTCCGTAAAGCGGTTCATCTCATAGAGATAATCCTGCACCACGATGAAATCGAAGCTGACGACCTCGCCCTCATAATAATTCCTGTCAAGATCCGCGCGGGCGTAGCAGCCGCCTTTTTCCTCATAATAGCTGAGAGAAGTTATGTTGGAGCTGACGGCCTCCATCGAAACGTAATGGCTGTTCGGGATACCGACCTTTACCCATGAGAGCGGCCCATCCTTCTCGCTGTCAAGCACCTTCCAGTCGAAATGATACTGCATGGTCAGCGTCGCGTCTTCGTTGACGTCGATCGTGATGCGGTATTCAAGTATCTCGTCAAGAGGCGCGTCCGCCTTCGCGGGGGAGGCAAAGCCTATAATAACGGAGGCGATCAGCGCAAAAACCGTTAAACACAATACTGTCCTTTTCATTTTGAAGCCTCCTGTGCGTCGTTCCTTTGTTTGCGCAGCGGGCATTCGCCGGTCATAGCGGCGGAGAATTCGCGCCTGGTTCTGCACGCCTCGCTCTCCCAAACGGTCTTCCAGTCGTCGTCAAGCATACTGCCGAGCGCCTCGGATGAAAGCCAGCTCTGGCAGGGAACGATGTTTCCTCCCGGCGTGACCGCCATATTGGAAAGGCAGGCGCCGCAGGTGGGGGTGGTTATGCCGAGCTCCCTGCAGACAGAAGCGTCCACCCAGCCGGGGGAGGTGAAGCTGATCTCCATTTCGTGGGAGTAGCAGTATTCGACCGCTTCGCGAAGTATCGCTTCCAGCTCCGCGCCGGTAAGCTGCAGGTTTTCGGAATCCTCGTTCAGCGCGTTGCCCGTCGTGATAAGACCCGAGCAGGTAACGTACGCAACGCCCTTTTCGTGCAGGAATTCGAGCGTCTTCTTATAGTCGCGGTTGAGCGTGCAGAGCGGCGTGTTGACCGATAAGCTCAATCCCGCTTCAAGGGCGTTCTCTATGCCCTTCACCGTGCTTTGGAAGCGCTCCGCTCCGACGAGCCTGTTGTGTATCGCCTCATCGGACGAATAGAAGGTCACCTGCACGCTGTCCAGCGAGGAGCTCTTTAACCGCTGCACAAAATCCTTCGTGAGCAGTATGCCGTTGGTGTTGAGCCTTGTTATGAACCATTTTGCGTGATCGATGAGTTCTATCAGGTCGCGGCGGAGAGTGGGCTCGCCACCCGTGAACGTGACCTGGGTAACGCCGATCTCGCGGCATTTGTCGATAATGCGCTTCCACGCTTCGGTATCGAGCTCCTGCTCCTCGGCGTGGCGCTGACCCGCCGCGTAGCAGTGCACGCATTTCTGGTTGCAATGCCATTCGCCGTCCTTCGTCATGGCGCTGACCATGAGATCCATGCGGTGCGGCGCGCGCATGAAGGGGGAGTAATCCCCGAGCGTGATATACTCGATATCCTCGTCTACCGCTTCTCCGCGGGCCGTCTGCTCAAAGGCCTTCATTATCTTATAGATATCGTTCCTGAGCCTTTTTCCGCCGATAAGGGGATAGACCTTCCTGACCGCTTTGACCGTATTCTTTATTATCTGAGAGACGTCGTCGTCGCTCACGGGCCTGCCGGCAAACCGGTTGATCTGCTTTATCAGCTCGATCAGCATTATGCTCCATGAGCGGTTGACGGGGATTATGTCCTGCCCGTTGATGATGGCGCAGCTTGCTGCGATCTCACCGTCGTGCACAACGGGCGGAACAAGGTGGATCCTGACCACGCCGGGGCCTTCCGGGTTGAGCGTGGTATGGTAGACCTCGTTGAAATTCTCCTGCGCGTAGCGGTATTCGCGTTTCGTCGTTTCCATTCAATTACCTCCGTTCCGGCGAAAACTGTCCTTGGGGGATGTCACGGGAGCAAAGCTTCAAAGCTTCACGGCCTCGTTGACTGAGAGCAGATATACGTACCGCTCCTTAACGGGCAGCCCCGTTAGGCGCGTCAATGCTTTGGAATAAAGATCGAGCTGGCTGCGGTAGCGCTCGGCGACCGTCCTTGCCGTGTGAGAAGCGTCGACGTGAGTGGTCTTATGATCCACCAGCACCCAGCCGCCGTCCTCGATAAAGCAGCAGTCGATCACGCCCTGAAGCATGATCGGCGCGTCTGTCGGAGCGCCCGTCAGCACCGAAGCCTCCATGAAAAGCTCGAATTCCTTTTCACGGAGCACGGTATCGGATGCTATGAGCCGCTTCCCGAGAGGCGAATCGAAGAATGCGACTATCGCGGGGATGCGTATCGCTTTCGCCTCGCGCCCGGTAAAAACGCCGCGCTCGATAAGCGCTTCAAGCTCCGCTTCAACGGTGCTCTCGGTGTGCGGCGCAACGGAAACGAGCTGCAGCAGCTTATGGGTGAGCGTGCCTATCTCGGCGCCGGTCAGATCGCGCTCGTTTTCCATAAAGCGCGGACGCAGCCTGACCTGCGGCGCGGTAAGCGTCAGTCCCGTTACGGAGAGCTTCGAGGGGAGCTTCGTATCCTCCTCGGCGCGGTATTTGAATTTGAAGCGTTCGCAAAGCTCATCCGGATCCGCAAAGGAGGCTTCCTGCTGCCAGGAGGCGAAAGCGTCGGGCGTCAGTCCCCGTCCCTCGCGCATGGCTGCGCCTGCGCCGCGGATCTCAAGCTTAATAGAGCCCCCGTGGGGGAATACCGCGGGCGAGTCGACGCCGTTGGGGAAATACGCCCCGAGCATCCAATCAGCATAGCAGGAGGCGTTCATTATCCTGACCCCGTCGGGAGGGCAGGCGAGCTTGCCTGCAAAATTCAAGGCTTTGGCTTTTGCGCCGATCATTATCAGCTTTTCCATCGCCCTCGTCTGGGCAACGTAGAGCACTCGCATCTCCTCGGCGTTCTGGCGGCGTTCCTCGCGGAAAGTTATCGCCCTCTGCAGCAGGGCTTTATTCGAGCGATCCCCAGAAACGGAGCATAGCCCTATCCCGAGGTCGCTGTCGAAAATACCGACGTCTGAGTGGAAACTGCGGTTGAAGCCCCTTGTGATATCTCCAAGTATCACCACGGGGAACTCAAGACCCTTGCTGTGATGTATCGTCATCAGTCTCACCGCGTCGACCGCGGGAGCGGGGCCGGAAGCGGGCTCGGCGCTCTCACGCGAATCGTCGAGATACCTTATAAAGCTGCCGAGAGAGCCTCTCCCGGCGGCGGAGAAACGGTTGGCAAGATCGAGCAGAGTTTCTATGTTCCTTACCCGGGCGTCGCCCCCCTTTAATGCGGAAACGAATACCTCGAACCCGGTCTCGTCTATTATCCTTGATATAAGCGCGCCGATCTCGGTAATGCGCGAGAGCGTCCTCCAGCGGTCGATGCTGTCAAGCAGCCTGCGGCTTTTCACGCTCCACGAGGGCGCTGCGGCGTCTTCGGCGGCCTTGATCACGCGGTCAAGCACGTCGTCGCCTTCGTAATCGGTCTTAACGTGTATCAGTTCCTCCTCCGTAAAGCCGAATGCGAACGAGCGCATCACGGCGAGCAGAGGGATATCCTGGCGGCGGTTGTCGATCAGGCGGAGCAGATCGATGAACAGCCTTACTTCGAGCGATTCGAAGAACCCCTGCCCCTGATCGCTTACGCAGGGTATGCCGGAGTCCGAGAGCACCTGCAGCCAGTCGCGCGCGGTCACGGAGGCCGAGCGAAGCAGTATCGTAAAATCGCTCCAGCGGTACCTGCGCGGGCCGTTTTTATCGTGCAGGACTTCGTTGTTCATTATCGAGAGTATGCGTGAAGCGGCGTAAGCGGCCTGTATGCGCGCGCTGCCTTCAAGCTCTTCGCCGCTGTCCTCGTCAAGCCCTTCGTCCCCGAAGCTTTCGGGATCTATGAGGGTGATCTCCACGCTTCCGTCGGGGTCGCCCTCGCGCTTTTCAAAACCGGAGGTCAGCGCGGCGTTGTCGGAGTAATCTATCTCGCCCACGGCGCCGCCCCGCATGAGGCAGGAAAAGAGCATGTTCGCGGCGTCCAGCACCGCGGTACGGCTGCGGAAATTGCAGTTGAGGTCGATCCTGAACCTGCCGTCCTCGCCGGAGTAATTGTTGTATTTATCAAGGAATATCGCGGGCTCGGCCTGCCTGAAGCGGTAGATCGACTGTTTAACGTCGCCCACCATGAAGCGGTTGTTATCCGATACCGCGCGGAGTATCGCCTCCTGCGCGGGGTTGATATCCTGATACTCGTCAATGAAAACGTATTTGAACCGCTCCCGGTATTCGCGCGCGATGCTTTCGTTCCGAAGCACCTTCAGCGTAAGCTGTTCCATATCGGAAAAATCGATGAGCCCTTCTTCGGCCTTCAATTCCGAATACCTTTTTGCGAATTCGCCCGTAAGGCGGCGCAGCGCGGCGACGGGGCGGGCAAGGAGCTTTGAAAACGCCTCCTCCTCGTCCAGCGTGTGCGAAAAGCGCTTCTCAAGCGTGCCGACGTATTTTTTCAGCGCTTCGCGGCAGAGCTGAACTCCGGTCTTTTCCGAGGCGTCGGTCCCCGTATTCCACAAAAGCCGCGTGAACTTGCGCCCGCTCAAAGCGCGCACCCATTTATCGTGATCCCTCGTCAGCATGAGCCCCATGATAAAGCTCATGTCGTCGTCAAGGGCTTTGGTGATTCCGGGATGCTCCGAGGTCTCGATGCGGAGCAGCTTGATCCTGTCCATGAATACCTGCAGCTCAAGGCATACCGCATCCATCAGCTCTCCGGCCGCGGTGACTGCGGCGGAACGGAACCCTTCGGTGTAGAGGCTTACCGCGCGGTCGAGCCATTCGTCGGGATCGGGCTTTGCAGCGGCGTATTTATACAGCGAGCGGATCAGATCCTCGACTCTCTCGTCGCTGCCTGCGGTGGTAAGCAGCTCGTTAAAGCCGACGTCCTCCTGCTTTTCGCCTGCAAGATACTGCGCTTCGAGAACGTCGCCTATGGCTTTTGAAGCGAGCAGCTCCGAATCGAGTGTTTCTGCCGCGTGCACGGCGGGATCGACGCCCGCCTCGTGGTAGTTGCGCCGCAGCACGTTCATGCAAAAGCTGTGGATGGTCGAAATGTTTGCTCCCGCGCAGGCCGCGGAGGCGCGGCGGAGCCTTTCGGCCTTTTCGGGGTCGCCTTTATCCGAAGCGTCTTCCGAGAGCTCAAGGAGCCTTGCGGAGATCCTCTGCTTCATCTCGGCGGCGGCGGCCTTGGTGAAGGTGACCACAAGCAGCTCGTCAACGCCCGTTCCTTCCGAAATGAGCCTTGCGATGCGCTCGGTCAAAACGGCGGTCTTTCCCGCGCCTGCGGCAGCGGAAACGAGCAGATCGCCCCGCTTGTTGATCGCTTCAAGTTGTCTTTCGGTCCATTTGCGTTCCATGCGTCAAGGCTCCGTTGATGATTTCTTATTTTATATTTTATCATGCCGGGGGCTTGCAAGCAATATGGCAAACATGATAAAATAAATGATAAATTCCGAAAGGACAGTAAGCGCATGCTTTTTATACTGCTGGCGATAGGGCTTTTCGCGGTCGGCGCGGATCAGCTCACCAAGTATCTTCTTTTTGAACACAATATGCCGTTTATCCCGGGCTTCATAAAACTCGAGTCCACCCGCAACGAGGGCATGGTCTGGGGCCTTATGAACGGCGTCAACGGCTTTACCGTGGTCATAAGCGCGGTCACGCTGATAGTGATCGGCGTGATCATCTGGGTGATGATAAAATACAGGAAGCATATGAGCGCCGGTATCATGATAAGCCTCACGGCCGTAATAGGCGGCGCGGCAGGCAACCTTATTGACCGCATAGCGCTCGGCTTCGTGCGCGATTTTATCTGCACGGAGTTTATCGAGTTCCCGATATTCAACGTGGCGGACTGCTTCGTTACCTGCGGCGCGATCGCCCTCGGCGTGCTGCTGATATTCACAAAGCGCGGGCACGAGTTCTTTAACGCCGTCTTCCCCGAAGAGAGCGGGAAGAAGGCCAAAAAGCCCGAAAGGAGCGCTGCCGCGCCCGAAAAGGAAGCGGAGGAGCCCGAAAAGGACTCCGGTGAAAAAACCGAAAGCCCGGCTTCGGAGGAGAAATAATTGCTCGACGGGATCGATTCGATAGAACTTAAGGTATTGCCCGAAGGGGCGGGGCAGAGGCTCGACGCCTATGCTTCTTCCGTCACGGATTTTTCAAGGAACGCCGTTCAGCGCATGATCCGCGAGGGCGATCTGCTCCTCAACGGAAGGGAAACTCAGGCAAAGGCAAAGCTTAAAGAAGGCGACGAGATCTCCATAACTCCGCCGCCCCCCGCTTTGACCGATATCGTTCCGCAGGATATCCCCATCGATATAGTCTGGCAGGATAAGGATATAGCCGTCATCAATAAGCCCAAGGGCATGGTAGTGCATCCCGCCGCCGGCAATCCGGACGGTACGCTCGTCAACGCGCTCATGTACCATATAAAGGATCTTTCGGGCGTCGGCGGAGAGGTGCGGCCGGGCATAGTCCACCGCATAGACCGCATGACGAGCGGCCTGCTCGTCGTCGCCAAGAACGACGAGGCGCATAATTTCCTCTCCAACGAGCTGAAGACCCACGCCGTTTCGCGCGTGTATTACGCCCTCTGCGACGGGAATTTCCGCGAGGACAGCGGCACGGTCGACGCGCCGATAGCCCGCTCGCAGAGCGACAGAAAGCGCATGGCGGTGGCGGAGGGCGGCAGGAACGCCGTTACCCATTGGCAGGTGCTTGAAAGGTTCGGCGACGTGACTTTTTTGAAGCTGGAGCTGGAGACCGGGCGCACCCATCAGATAAGGGTGCATATGGCCTATATCAAGCATCCGATAATCGGTGACGAGGTCTACGGCAGGGCGAAAAACAAGCTCGGATTGGTCGGTCAGGCGCTCCACGCGGGCGAGCTGCGGCTCACCCATCCCTCCACCGGGGAGAGCATGCGCTTTACCGCGCCCCTTCCGGAGGATTTCCAAAACGCTCTCGATAAGCTTCGCAGGTCTGCGATGCCGAGATTCTGATCAATACGTATTTTCAGGAGGATAGGATATGAAGCTCAGCTATTACGCGGTTTTGAAAAACGTGCCAAACGGGATCGTCATCACCTTCCCGGACGTGCCCGGGTGCTTCACCTGCGCCTTCGATATGGGCGAAGTGGATAAGCTTGCGGAGGAGGTGCTCTGCCTCACCTTCCACGGTCACAGGCAGGAGGACGTTCCCGCCGCCTCCGAAAAGGAGAGCATCGAGACCGCCGAAAACGAACTGCTCCGCCTGATCGAGGTCGAAATGGACGTCGAGGACGGCGCATTGAAGAGCCGCATACCCATCGACCTGCTGTGATCATCGATCGCTGCGGAAGCCTCATGACGCGCATGGGGCTTCCTTTTTTAGTATAAAAAACGGCCGGATCTAATATTATTAACGGGCGGCTCCGGCCATGTCGAAAATGGTTTAAATATGCTCTTTGGTACCGAAAATGACGCTTTATCCACAGTTTCCACAGGCTTTTCCACAGAATTTAAGCCGTGAAACAAGGCAAAAATCGGGTTTTCCACAATCGCCGTTCCGTAAAAATGTTGATAAAAGAACAAACGGCAAAGCGTACAAGCGTTCTTTTTCGGCGTCCGCCGAGCGGTTTTCGCCCCCTTCGCGACCGTTCTTCTGCATGAAACCGGCTATGCAACCTCGGGTTGACAGTTTTTCTGAAAATGCAAACTCAAATTGCTTGCGCAACCGCGGCCGGTCGTTGTAGAATCATGCCAACAAAACGAAAGGAAATCAAAAACATGAACATCGAAACAGCAGACAGGCTCATTGAACTGAGAAAACGCAAGGGTCTTTCCCAGGAGGATCTTGCGCGCGAGCTCGGCATCAGCCGACAGGCCGTCAGCAAGTGGGAGCGCGCCGAGGCCGGCCCCGACGTTGACAATGCGATACTCCTCAGCCGCCTCTATAATATCTCGCTCGACGAGCTCTTCGGCAACAAGCCGGAGTATGAGCGCGAGCTTGACGGCGCGGAGGAAGCACCCGAAGAGGAGGAGCGGAGTGAAGCCCCCGCGGATGATAATAAGAAGCAGGCGCCCTTTGAAAGCGCTTCGCCCATACGCCAAGTTGGTGAGAGCGCGTTCGAGGGAGTCAAAAAGCTCATCTGCGCCGTGCGCGCCAATGTTGATATAGAGGGCGTGGAGGGCGATATCTGCTCGCTGACCATGGAAGGCCCCCAGAAGGAGATCGATCGCTGCTCCGTCATCGCGGACGGCGACACGCTCAGGATAGAAAGCGAAAAGGAAAAGTACGGTTTCTTCGGCATCTGGTCGAAGCTGAAGATCCACGTGTGCGTTCCGGTTTCCGTCAGGCGCATAGAGGCCGCGCTGAGGGGCGGCGATCTGCAGATAAAGGGAGTTTCTTCCGGCGCCATCGCGGGTCATACCGGCGGCGGCGATATCAAAGTGCTTTCCTGCGAGGCCGAAAAGCTTGAGCTCAAGACCGGCGGGGGAGATGTAAAGCTTTCCACCGTTTCAACAGGCTATGCGGAGATCGTCTGCGGCGGCGGCAACGTTGAGGCCGACGAGCTCGTTTCAAACGGCGCCGCAGCGGTTTACACCGGCGGCGGCGATATCACGCTTAACGGCGCGGGCGCCAAGATAGAAGCCAAATCCGGCGGCGGCGATATCAACGTCGACGTGAGCGCGGAAGAGATAGAGGTCAAATCCGGCGGCGGCGATATCGTGATCCGCGCTTCGGAGGCAGGCAGCGTGAACGCCAAAACGGGCGGCGGAGACATCACCGCCTTTCTTGACGGCTGCCGGGGAGTGCGTGTTGATCTTGCCACCGCGGGCGGCGAAGCAAAGCTCTATAACAACGATCAGCTCGTCGCATCCGGCAAAAGGCTGAACGCCGCGCTGGGCGAAGCCTCGACCGAAGCAGTCATGCGCTCCGGCGGAGGCGATATCAAATTGATATTCAACGATTGAGCGATCTTCCCGAGGGGCGGGCGGCGTGTACCGGGCATGCCGCCCGCTCTTTTTGTTGTGAATAAATTATTGGATATTTTGCATCTGATATTGAAAGCGCGCACAAGATTTGGTATAATAACTATATCTGTGGAAATGGGCGCATTTTTACGGAAGAATAAACTATAAGGATCAGAAGCTATGAAAAAGCCTGTTTCGATACTGCTTGCGATAATCGTTCTTTTCGGAGCGCTTGCTCTTTGCGGCTGCAAAAAAGGCGGCAAGGGCGCCGTCGTTGAGATCCGCACCCCGGATCCCGGCTCCTCCGTTATAGAGCCGGTGCCCACCGACGTTCCCGATTTTACCCCGGCTCCGACGGCTTCGGCCGCGCCGGCCGATACCGTCGCTCCCGACGTTACGCCTACTCCGGCGCCCGTCGATCCCTCGGTCGAGCCCGATCAGACCGTGTTTGACGACGCGGTGTTCATCGGCAACTCCGTATTCGAGGGGCTCTATCGCTTCGGCGTGATCACCCACGGCAAGTTCTTTACCAAGGTCGGTCTTAACGTGAATTCCGTAATGACCGATCATGCCGACGGCAGCAGCGTTCCCGTCATCGACGAGCTCAAAAACGGCACCTACGGCAAGGTCATAGTTCTTCTCGGCACCAACGAGCTCGGCTGGCCCAGCTACACGACCTTCATTCAGAAGTATTCCGATCTCATCGATGCGATCCATGCCCGCCAGCCCGGCGCCAAGATCTACGTCACCGCGCTTCCTCCCGTAACGAAGAAGGTCTCCGAGACCAGCACCACCGGCATAACCAATGAGAATATCGTCAAGATGAACGGCCTGCTCCGCGATCTTGCGGAAAGAAAGTCGGTCTACTTCATCGACGTTCCCGCAGAGCTCTATGATTCGACCTCGAGCCTCCCCGAGGAAGCCTCCAGCGACGGCATCCACCTCAATCTCAAATATGACCGCATCTGGGCGGATCATATCACCCGTTTCGTGATGGGCACGGTTTAAAATGAAAGTAAGCGTTTTAAAGAGTGCTTTCGCGGTATTGCTTGCGGTTTTGACGGCGTTCGGCGCTGCAGCGTGCTCGGGCGGCAAGACCGCCTCCGTTCCGGATAAAAAGGGCGGGGAAGTGGTTGTGATCTCTCCCGATCCCACCTTTGGGCCGACGTCCGATCCCTCTTCCGAGCCGGTGCAAACGCCCTCCGCCGAACCTACTTCCTGGCCGACCGCGACACCGGAACCGACGGCGACTCCGGCGCCCACAGCAGCTCCGACGCCCACTCCGAAGCCGACTGCGACCCCCACTCCAAAGCCGACGTCGACCCCCACTCCAAAGCCGACCGCGACCCCTACCCCCAAGCCCACAACGCCCTCCGGCACGGCGGATCAAAGCGTATTCGACGACGCGGCGTTCATAGGCAACTCCCTTTTTGAGGGGTTTTACAGATTCGGCGTGATCACGCACGGCAAGTTCTTCACCAAGGTGGGGCTCAACGTTAACACGGTGTTCACCGCCCATGCTGAGGGAAGCAGCGTGCCCGTCATCGACGAGCTCAACGAGGGGCATTACGGCAAGGTGATACTGCTCTTCGGCGAAAATGAGATAGGCTGGCCGAACCAGGCCGCGTTCTATCAAAAGTACGGCAAGCTCCTCGACGCCATCTGGGAGCGTCAGCCAGGCGCCGCCATCTACATCTGCGGCATGCCTCCCGTGACCAAAGCCCGTTCCGATAAGAACGAGAACGGCCTCACCAACGACAATATCAGAGCCGCCAACAGGAAGCTGAAAGAGCTTGCCGAAAGCCGCGGAGCGCACTATATCGGGCTGCCTTCCGCCATGTACGATTCCAACGGCGCTCTGCCTGCCGAAGCTTCGAGCGACGGCATCCACCTAAATCTGAAATACGACCGCATCTGGGCGGATCATATTACCCTGACAGTTATGGGTGTTATCTGAAAGAACAAAAGGAGATTTGAAAAATGAAAAAGTTCAGAACGATCATCGCAATACTTATGGCGCTTGCCGCGCTGTTCAGCTTCGCCGCCTGCTCCAAGGAAGGCAAAAAGGAGGAGGAGCAGCCCCCCAAAGCGCGTGATTACAACGTTGCCGAGATCGCCAAGGGCATCTATGAGAACGTAAGGTTCGACGACGAGTACCTCGTTGAAACTCCCGCCATCGACCGCACCCTGTGCGAATACTATCACGTCGACGCTTCCCTCATAGCCGAAAAGGACGGCGCTAAAGAAGCCGTCGTTTACGTTCCTTCCGCCGGCCCCGAGGCCATAATCTGCTTCAAGGCCGTCGATGAATCCGCCGCCAACACCGCTATGGAGGCCATTAAGGGCCGCATCGCGGACGATACCGAAGGCTATAAGACCTACGGGCCCGACCTCGTTCCCAAGCTCGAGACCGCGGTAGAAGTCGTCAAGGGCAGCTACGTATTCGTCATCATTTCCGCCGACAACGCCGCCGCAGAGACCTATCTCGAAGGCGTGCTCAAATAATGGGGTAGAATTGGAAACCACCGGTAAAAAATTCAAGCCTGCCGAGCTGGCGCTCGTATTGACGTTCTGCATAGTGCTGGGCGCTCTTTCCGTGCTCTTCTTCGCGCTGCCGAAGCATCCCGGAGAGATGTCCAAGCTGCTTTTCCGTCCTCTTGCTGCGGATCCATTCAAGGGCAGATCCGCCCAGAGGATAACGGGCGATCTCGTCAGCGGCAAGCTTTCGTCAAACGTCGATTCCTTCCTTGAGGATCATTATCCCGCGCATGAATTCTTTATTGCGCTCAATTCCTATTATCTCAGGCTGACGGGCCGCAACGCCAACCAGCCGGTCATATGGGGCAGGAACGGGCGCCTTTTTGAGGAGCCGCTTCCCGCGCAGACCGACCAGCTAGATAAAAACATAAAGCTCATCGATTCGTTTGCCAAGGCGAACGGATTAAGGTGCTGCTTTGCCGCCGTGCCCTACGCCAACACCGTCTGCACGGATTCCGTCCCCGCCGTGATGCCCGAGTATCATGATGCGGAGTTTATCGCGCGCATACGCGAAAGGAGCGGCGCTTACGCTCCCGATCTCATTGCGGCGTATTCCGCGGAGCCCGATCCCGAAAAGCTCTTTTACAGGACGGATCATCATTGGACCATGGAGGGCGCGTATATCTGCTATGCCGATATCTGCAGGCAGCTCGGTCTGGAACCCGTTTCCAGGGATACGTTCGAAGTGCAGGGGTATGATTACAACGGCACCTTCTACCGCGAAGCCGGTCTGTGGCTCACAAAGCCCGATACGCTTGAGATCTGGACGAATCCTCAGCTCGAAAACGCGAAGGTGACGATCGGATACGATACCTTCGCCGTGGAGCATACGGGCGTTTACGATAAATCAAAGCTCGTTGAGGGCGAGGTCGACAGATACGCCGCCTACCTCTATTCGAATAACGGCCTCACAATAATCGAAAACCCCGAAGGCAACGGCGAGACCGTGATGATAGTCAAGGACAGCTACGGCAATTCGATCGCGCCGCTGTTCGTCATGAATTACAGCAGGGTGATCATGATCGACACGAGGGGCACCTATTACAGCAGCTTCATGCTTCCCGATCCCTCCGCGCTGGTAAAGGAATACAACGTAAAGGATCTCATAGTCGTGCTCGGCATGAAATCCGCTGTGACCGATTCGGATCTATACCGGCTGAAGTGAAAACCGCTTTTTTCCTTCCTTGAAAAAAGGAAGGATTTTTTTATAAAAACCTTCGGGAAGTATTTACATTTTCCGCGCAAAGTGGTACAATATATCAAGTAGCCGGGCGGCGTACGGAAGCCCGCCATGCAACGATTTTTAACTCGGCACCGTGATGCCGGCAAGATCGCATTGCTTCGGTTTGAGCATTTCAAATAAAGCATATAATACGTGATCCTGTCCGCGCGCGGGCAGGATATTCTTTTTTCGGAGGAGCCATGAAACTCAAGTCCGAGATCATGAATGAAGCGGAAGTGACCAGGTCGCTGACGCGCATCACGCACGAGATAATCGAGCGTAACTGCGGCATAAGCGATATCGTGCTGCTTGGCATCAAGCGGCGCGGGCTGCCCCTTGCCCAAAGGATAAGCGCGAATATGCTGCGCTTTGAAGGGGCGGAGGCGCCCGTCGGCTTTATCGACGTGACCCTCTACCGCGACGATCTTTCCGAAACGACCGATCTGCCCGATGCGGGCGAAACGTTCATTCCCGCCGATATCAACGGGAAGTGCTGCGTGCTTGTAGACGACGTGATATTCACGGGCCGCACCGCGCGCGCCGCGATAGAGGCGATATTCGCGCACGGACGTCCCGCAAGGATACAGCTTGCCGTGCTCGTTGACCGCGGGCACAGGGAGCTGCCCATCAGGCCCGATTTTGTGGGGAAGAACATCCCCACGGCAAGGAACGAGCTCATAGCCGTCACCGTTCCCGAGATCGACGGGGAGCAGTACGGAGTCAAGCTCTATGAAAGATGACGATCCCCTGTTAAGGGGCGCTCATAAATTCAGAAGGAGGATATTTCCAGCATGAATCTCATCTACAACGTAAAGGACAAGCCTAAATTCAGTCAGACTTTAGTCTTTGCTTTCCAGCAGCTCCTTGCGATCATGGCGGCGACCATCGCCGTGCCTGCGATCGTCGGTCACGGCATGTCGGCTTCCGCCGCGCTTGTGGGCGCAGGCGTCGGCACGCTCGTTTATCAGCTCTTCACGAAGTTCCGCAGCCCCGTATTCCTCGGTTCGTCCTTCGCGTTCCTCGGCTCTATGTTCGCCGCATTCTCCGGCGCGCTGACCGTGGAAGGACTCGGCTTCCTCGGCCTCATACTCGGCGCGGCGTTCGCCGGCCTCGTCTACGTTGTGATAGCGATCATCGTCAAATTCGTCGGAGTTAAGTGGATCGGCAAGCTCATGCCCGCAGTCGTTATCGGCCCGACCGTCGCGATCATAGGCCTCTCGCTTGCAGGCAACGCCGTTGGCGATATGATGACGGGCGACGTCGCCGTCATAGCGGAAGGCGCTGAAGCTGCGGTCCCGGTAGCTTCGCCACTTATCGCGTTGGTCTGCGCGCTCGTGACCCTCTTCGTAGTTATCCTCTGCTCCACCTACGGCAGCAAGAGGATCAGGCTGATCCCCTTCATAATCGGCATAATCGCGGGCTACATCGTGGCGCTCATATTCACCCTTATCGGCAACGCGGCCGAGATCGACGCCCTCAAGATAATCGATTTCACTCCCTTCAAGAACCTTGCGGCAGACGGCGTAAAGCTTTCGACATTCGTATCCCTGCCCGATATCACCGTTATCAAAGCCTGGAAGGGCTTCTCCGGCCTGACTCCCGCTTATATCGGCACGATAGCGGTCGCCTATATCCCCGTTGCATTCGTAGTCTTCGCCGAGCATATCGCGGATCATAAGAACCTCTCCACCATCATCGGCAAGGATCTGCTTGAAGATCCCGGCCTCTGCCGCACCCTCCTCGGCGACGGTATCGGCTCCTTCGTCGGCGCGATCTTCGGCGGCTGCCCCAACACCACCTATGGCGAATCCATCGGCTGCGTAGCGATCACCGGCAACGCCTCCGTAGTTTCCATCACCTGCGCCGCGGTGCTCGCGGTGCTCATCGCGTTCATCTCCCCGTTCGTTGCGTTCCTCGATTCCATCCCCGCCTGCGTAATGGGCGGCGTCTGCATGACGCTCTACGGCTTCATCGCGGTATCCGGTCTTAAAATGCTCCAGCCCGTCGATCTTAACGAGAACCGCAACCTCTTCGTTGCTTCCGTTATCCTCATCGCCGGCGTCGGCGGCCTTGCGCTCGAGTTCGCCCTGAAGGACGGCCAGAGCATCAAGATAACCACCGTTGCCTGCGCGCTGATCCTCGGCATCATCACCAACCTCATGCTCTCCGGCAAGAAGGAAGAGCCCGGTCATGAGGAACCCCAGCAGATCATTAAATAACCAATGACCGAAAACCGAAGGTTTAAACAACCGGGCGCCAGTCTTGCGAGCTTCTGTCGAGCAACACGGGCCAGCGCGCTTCCCCCATTTTGAGGGGAGGGGGTGGATATCCGCGGTACGCGGATCATGATCCCCGTGATTGTATAATAAAAGCATGATTCAGGAAACTACCTCCTGAATCATGTTTTTTTACATATTTACTCGGAAAGTGACGCCGAACGCATCTCTAACGAGCCCTGCCATAAGGCGCCCGGTTGTTGTATAGCTTATACCTGGTTTTATTCCACGACTCTACCCACGATACGCAGTTCATAGGAGTACTTGACCGAGATCGGCGCGTATCGCTCGTTTACGGCAAGGAGCTTTACTCCGTCCACTCTGTCGAGCCTTCGGCAGTAAGCGTCGCCGTTGTAAATGAAAATGCCTATGTCGCCCGTTTCAAGCTCGGTCGCGCTCCGCACGAAAATGACCTGCCCGTTGTTGTAGAGGGGGGCCATGGAGTCGCCCGACATACGAACGGCGAAATTCGCCTCGGGAGGTATGTTCTCCGATTCATAGGGCACGAACGCGTCGCTGTCAAGGAACATTCCCGTTCCGCGCCCTGCGGTGATATCGTAAAGCGGCACGGTACGCTTTTGTTTAACGGGCGGCTCCTGTACGGGCCGCACTTCGGCGCGGTATTTATCCGAGTTCCTCAACAGCGCTATATAATCCTTTGCGGCGTCTATACCCGCGCGGTTGAGCCCGGAGTAGGGACTGTCGTAACCTATTTCGAGGAATTCGGAAACAACGTCCGTTACGCCGTAAAGCTCGCAGAGCAGTATGAACTGCTCCGCGTCCGGCAGAGAAGCTCCCGTTTCCCATTTGCTGACGGCACGGTTGGTGATCGGCTCGGTGTATTTTGAAAGATGCTGAGCGACCTCCTGCTGCGAAAAGCCGGCGGCGCGTCTTAATCCGTTGAGTTTTTTTGCGATATCCATAAACTGCCTCCAATGAGGATCGTGGGATGCGATTATATCACAAGCAAAAACGGAAATCAATACCGAATTCTCCGACTAATCAACTGTTAAGAGATATTTTATTTTAACAATCTCTTAAATAAAGAATCCGCGCAATATAATAATGAGCTATTTTTCGATCCTGCGAAAGAAACGGGCGTTTTATCGTACGTTCATACGATAAAACGCCAACATTAGTACGAACGACCGACGGCCAAACCCGGGCCGAAACGGCCGAAAGACAAATAATTAAGGCTATTTTTGCGATAATATTTGAAATCATCCGCCTTCTTATGTTATAATAAAATTTGGTAGAGTCTGTGCGCTCTGGCTGCGCGGCTGTGCCGAATTCTTTATGGAGGGTACGGTCGTGCTTTATGAGCTCATCGACGGCGTCAAAACGCTGTCCGTAATCGGAATGTGCAAGAACGCCGGCAAGACGACCGTGCTCAACGCTTTAATATCCGAATGTGAAGCCAATAACGAGGTGCTCGGCCTTACTTCCATAGGGCGCGACGGCGAACGCAGCGACCTCGTTACCAATACCAAAAAGCCGGAGATATTCGTTCGCCGCGGCGCGCTGATCGCCACCGCCGAGACCCTGCTCCATGCGGGCGATATCTCAATGGAGATACTTGACTCGACCGGCATGCCCACCCCCATGGGCGAGATAATCATCGTCCGCGCGATGTCCGCGGGCTTCGTGCAGTTGGGCGGCGCCTCCATTACGGAGCATCAGCGCGTCCTTCGCGACAAGCTCATGAGCCTCGGCTGCGACAGGGTGTTCATCGACGGAGCCATCAGCCGCAAATCCCTCGGCATGCCCTCGCTCTGCGACGGCGTGATATTGAGCTCCGGCGCCTCATACGATCCGAACGCGGCGAAGACCGCAGAGGATACCGCCTATATCGCAAGGCTCTTCTGCCTTCCGGAATACTCCGGGGAAGCCGGCTGCGGCCGATACACCGCGATCGTTCGCGGCGAGGCGTTCTCCTCGGAGGAGCTCGACGGAGTCGTTCCCCATATCAGGGATGGGGCGGAGGCGCTCATTGTCCGCGGGGCGATAACCGACGGGTCTGCCGCCGCGCTGACCAACATCGGCAAGCTTTTGAAAAACACGACGCTTGTCGCCGAGGATGCTTCAAGGTTTCTCCTGAGATCCGCCAATTTTGAAAGGCTGCTCCGGTTCCTGCCGGACGTCCGCGTCCTGAAGGGCGCGAGGCTTGCCGCGGTCACGGTAAATCCGTTCTCCGCTTACGGCATGCATTATGAAAAAAACGATTTTAAGGAACGGGTCCGGTCGAAGCTCGAAAAGCTCGGGCTGAACGTGCCCGTGATGGACGTGACCGATGTTTGATCAAAACCAGTTGAATTCAATAGGGTTCCGCTTCGTAACGGACAGCATCGAACTGATGACTCCGTACGGAGAGGAGTTGAGGCGTCATCCGCATTATTACGGCGCGGATGAGCTTGACGAGCTGCGCGCCGAACAGCAGAGGGTGCGCTCGCTTATGGACGCGGTATCCTGCGAAACGGGGGAGATCAACGCGCTGCTGCGCCTGCTCATGCCGATAAAGGATATCCGCCGCTCGATAGAAAGCCTCGAACTGCGCACCTTAACGGAGGTCGAACTCTTTGAAATAAAGCGCTTTCTGCTCCAGCTGGAGCTGATCGCCCCGCAGGTGAGGAAGCTCAACGCCGATCTTGCGGACATCCGCATAACGGAGCTTCCGCAGGCGCTCGATCTTATAGATCCCGACGGTATGCGCTCGCCTTCGTTTTACGTTTCCGACCGGCTCTCCGAAAGGCTCGCGTCCATCCGCCGCGAACGCAGGCAGGTAGACGAGCGCATGAAGCGGGAAGGAGCGACCGATGAGCTCACCGCTTTGAGAACGCGCCTTGCCGCAGAGGAGGAGGACGAGAACGCCGCCGTGCGCACCGCGCTATGCAAAAAACTGAGGGCGTACAGGCCGGAGCTTATGGCGAACGCCGTTTCGATAGGTCGGCTCGATTTTGCGCTCGGCAAGGCAAGGCTTGCCGCCGTATCCGGCGCGATACTGCCTTGCGTCGGCTCCGAAAGGTTCGCTTTTTGCGGCATGACCGATCCGAAATTCGCCGACGCGCTTGAGAAAAAGGGCCGCTCCTTCGTGCCCGTTTCAATGGAGCTCGTCCGCGGTTCCGCGGTCATCACCGGCGCGAACATGGGCGGCAAATCGATAGCGATAAAGACCCTTGCGCTCAACGCCATGCTTGCCATGTGCGGCTTTGCGGTTTTTGCCCAAAGCGCCGAGCTGCCCTGTATCGACGATATGTTTATCCTCAGCGAGGATCGCGAGGACGCTATGAGCGGCCTTTCGAGCTTTGGCGGAGAAATGACGGCGTTCGACCGCATGCTCCGCGAAACGGAGGATAAGCGCTGCGTGCTTGTGCTCATGGACGAGTTCGCAAGGGGCACCAACCCGCATGAGGGAGCAGCGCTCGTCAGAGCCGCCGCGAAGCTCTTCAACGCCAGGAGCAATTCATACGCGGTGATAGCCACCCACTTTGACGGAGTGGCGAAGCTCGCAAGGCTCCATTACCAGGTGGCCGGCCTCAGGAACGCCGATTCCGCCGCGCTGACCGCCGGCATAAGGAGCGGCGGCCCGGATAAGCTTGCGGAGTTTATGGATTACGGCCTTTATCCCGTTTCTCCCGAAGAGCAGCCCCCGCGCGACGCGGTCACGATCATCCGCGCGCTCGGAGTCAGCTCCGAATTCACCGATCAGATAGACGTATAACGATAGGAGGTATCCTGTGTATCAGATAAAGCTCTACAATACGGCGACCCGTACGGTCGAACCCGTCAAAACGCATGAACCCGGCAGGCTGACTTTTTATACCTGCGGCCCGACCGTCTACCATTACGCGCACATAGGCAATCTGCGCACCTACATCATGGAGGACGTTCTCGAAAAGCTGTTCATCTACGCAGGCTATGAGGTCAAGCGCGGCATGAATATAACCGACGTCGGTCACTTGACGAGCGACGCGGATACCGGCGCGGACAAGATGCTCGAGGGCGCCAAGCGCGAGGGCAAGACCGCTATGGAGATAGCGCGCTTCTATACCGATGCTTTCTTCTCCGACTGCGAAAAGCTCAGTATCAAAAAGCCGGAGATCGTCGTTCCGGCGACATCCTGCATACGGGAATTCATAGACCTTATCCAGGTGCTTTTCGATAAGGGCTGCGCATATATGGCGGGCGGCAACGTGTATTTCGACACCTCAAAGGCCGTCGATTATTACCGCCTCACCGGTCATAACGCGGACGATCTCATGGTAGGCGTGCGCGATGACGTTACCGAGGATACCAATAAGCGCAACCGCTCCGATTTCGTGCTCTGGTTCACCACCTCCAAATTCGGCGAGCAGGAGCTCCGCTGGGATTCTCCCTGGGGCTACGGCTACCCCGGCTGGCATATAGAGTGCTCCGCCATCTCGATGAAATACCTCGGCGAATACCTGGATATTCATGCCGGCGGGGTCGACAATATCTTCCCGCACCACACCAACGAGATCGCGCAGTCCGAAGCGGCGCTCGGCCACGAGTGGTGCCCGCATTGGTTCCACCCCAGGCACCTCAACGATAAATCGGGCAAGATGAGCAAGTCCAAGGGCGGCATACTCACCGTTTCCGTGCTGGAGGAGAAGGGCTACAAGCCCCTTGCATACAGGCTGTTCTGCCTTCAGAGCCATTACATGAAGCAGCTCGTGTTCTCTTTCGAATCCCTCGATAACGCCGCTTCCGCATATGATAAGCTGCTGTCAAGGGTCGCCTCGATAAAGGCTGCGGCGGAAAAAGACCCCGCGGCAGTCGACGAAGAAAAGCTCAATGAGTATCGCGAAAGGTTCATCGAGACCGTCGGAGACGATCTCAATACTTCCATGGGGCTCACGCTCCTTTACGAAGTATTGAAGGCCGATATCGGCAGCGCGACGAAGCTTGCCGTGATAGAGGATTTCGACCGCGTGCTCTCGCTCGATCTGACGAGCGGCAGCGCGGAGGAGGAGGCTCCCGCGGAGGGCGACACGGCGCATCTCGAGGAGCTGCTCGTTAAGCGCGCCGAAGCCAAGAAGGCCAAGGATTGGGCGACCGCCGACGCCATCAGGGACGAGGTCAAGGCCGCGGGCTATATGATCGTCGACACTCCCGAAGGCGCTAAACTGAAGAAGATTTAAAACCCCCGAATAAAAGGAGATCCATATGAAAACAATGCGCAAACTGTTGCTGCTGCTCGCAGCGCTCATGCTCGCTCTCGTGTTCTGCGGCGCGGCTTTTGCCGAAGGAGGCGCCGATCCCTCCGAAACGACCGCTCCGGAGGATACAGCCGTGCCTTCCGATGCGGAGATAGATTCCTCCTCGGATAACGAGATCTACAACGTGACCTGCACGGTGACCGACGGCGAGGGCATGCCGGTAAAAGGCATCGGCGTCATCAACTGCGTCAACTCCGGCGCGCCGTTCTTTATCAAGCACGATTACATCATCACCTTCGGCTATAACGCGAACGGGACCTTTAAGGAGACCGACGACAAGCTCCTGATCGAAGTCGACACCTCCAGCGGTTTCGTTATCGTAAACCATAACCAGATCAAGCTCAAGGCGGCCGATAAGCCCTATTCCTTCAATGTGAAGTATCAGGTCAAGAGCAGCGGGGGAGAGGGCGATTACACCTTCAACGTACAGCGCTTCAAGCTCGATTTCGCGGATATGCTCACAGCCGCCGTCGGCGTCTACATAATCGTCAGCGCCCTTCGCGCGAAGGGCTCGCTCTTCAACGACGAGTACATTAAGGATGACAAGAAGGTCCTCTTCAAGCGCCTCATGCGCATACTTGCAATCGGCGCCGGGGTTATCTTCATCATATCCGCCGTGCTCTCCGTCTGCTTCAGCTATCTCGACTGGGTAAGGACGGTAAGGCTCGTTATCTTCATTATCGGCTTGGCGCTGCTCATCGGCATGATCGTTCTCAGCACCGTGTTCACCGATAAGGAAAAGCGCGCAAAGGCTCAGAGAGGGCCCGTCACCGCCGCCAGTTCATCCAACGCCGCCTTTGAGTTCGACGAGGATGAGCCCACCCTCGACGAGGTGCTGGCGAAGATCGAGCGTGAACAGACCGAAAACGAAAAAACGGAGGAATGAGCCGTGAGCGAAACCGCTAAGAAAAACAGTTGGGCGTCCAGGTTCGTAAAGAGGTATTTCATCGACGCCCTCGGCTCGATGGCAAAGGGCCTCTTCGCCACCCTGCTCGTCGGAACGATCATCTGGGCCGTGTCCGTGCTCATAGGAAAGACGCTGCCCGGCGAAGGCGCGGAGCTCAGCGCGTTTCAAAGGGTTTTGAACGCCGTAAATACCTTCCTTAAGGTCATATCCGGCGTCGCGATGAACAATTACGTGGTCGGCGCGGCGATAGGCATAGCCATCGCCCACGGCATGAAGGTCGCGCCTCTTGCCGTATTCGCCGCCGCCGTTACCGGCGCGATAGGCTACTGCTCCGGTATAGTCGGCCCCGAGCCGAACTCAATGAAGCTTGCGATAGGTTTCGTCACTTCCGACGTAAACATTACCGCCGGCCCCATCGGCGCGTATTTCGCCGCCGTGATCGGCGCTGAGCTCGGCAATCTCGTCGCAGGCAAAACAAAGGTCGATATCCTCGTCGTGCCCCTCGTTTCCATTATTACAGGCGGCCTTGTGGGATACCTCCTCGGCGCTCCGCTCGCCTTCTTCATCAAGTGGCTTTCGGACGTTATCGGCCTTTCCACCAATCTGCTTCCCATTCCGATGGGCATCATTATCGCGGTGCTCGTCGGCTGGATACTCACCGCTCCCATTTCAAGCGCGGCCATCTGCGCGATGATCTTCTCGCAGAATCTGCTTGATTCAAAGCCGGCGGACGTTCGCCAGGGCCTTCTGCTTGCCGCGGGCGCCGCTACGGTCGGCTGCTGCTGCCAGATGATAGGCTTTGCCGCCGCCTCCTTCCGTGAGAACAAATGGAGCGGCCTCGTTTCGCAGGGCCTCGGCACCTCCATGCTGCAGATCCCGAATATCGTCCGTCACCCGGCGATAATAGTGCCTCCCACGCTTGCCGCCGCGATACTCGGCCCGATATCGACGACCATACTGCCCATGCAGAACGTGGGCATAAACGCCGGCATGGGCACCTGCGGTCTGGTCGGTCAGATCGGCACCTACACCACCATGCTCGGCCTCGGCGAAAGCTGGTGGCTGATCACGATCAAGGTGCTGCTGCTCCACATAATACTCCCCGCCGCCATCGCATTCGGCGCTTCGGAGCTTATGAGGAAGCTCGGCTGGATCAAAAAGAACGATATGCTTCTCGATTGACGGAGCGTTTCAGTTCGGGGCTTTTCGAAAGAAAAGCCCCTCCTTTTTTTCAAAAGGACTTTACAATCCGCGGGCGCTCTGTTAAAATTTCGCCGTAAGAAAGGATGAAGGAGGCGCAATATGGATTTTACGATAAAAAACGCAAGGTTTATAACCAGCGTCGGCCTGGGGAGCGAGCTTCCCGAAAGGAAGAGCTGCGAGATAGCGATAGTCGGCAAATCCAACGTGGGCAAATCGAGCCTCATAAACTCCCTCTGCGGGAGGAACAAGCTCGCCAAAACTTCGGCGACTCCCGGGAAAACGCGGCTCATTAATTATTTTCTGCTGAACGAGGAATTCTATCTTGTGGATCTTCCCGGTTACGGCTATGCCGCCGCGCCGAGGGATGAACAGAAGAAATGGGGCGAGCTCATGGAAGGCTATCTGGCCTCCGGCAGAGTGAACCATATCTATATGCTCATCGATATCCGGCACGAGCCGACCGCCCTCGACAGGCAGATGTTCGGATACATAGTTTATTACGGCATCCCCTATACGCTTATCGCCACAAAGGCGGATAAACTTGCCAAGTCCAAGCGCCGCCAGGCCGCGAACGCGGCCGCAAAGCTGCTTGGGGCGCCGCCCTACGCGGTCGCCTATTCCTCCGAAAGCGGCGACGGGCGCGAGGAGCTGCTCGCCAGGATCGACGCCGTGGCGCACCCGGCTGCGGAGGAATAATATTTTTTCAAAACCTATTGACATATAGGTGGAGTAAAAGCATAATAAGTAACGACATAGGATGCGGCGCAGTACCGCACCCGAAACGCAGTATGGAGGAATCGTTATGGGCCTTAAAAAATGTCCCAGGTGTGAACTTAATTATATAAAGGATGACGAAAAGCTCTGCAACGTCTGCAAGCGTTCCGCAAAGCTTTCGGATGACAGCGATGAAGAGATACTCTGCATCGAATGCGGCGAGCATCCCGCGTTAAAGGGCAAGGAGCTCTGCGCGGAGTGCTATAAGGAGAGCCTCAGGCTGCAGAACCAGCGCAGCGCAAAGTCCTCCGGCCTCGATTATGAGGACGTCGACGACGTAGCGCTCCCCGATGAGGAGATACCCATGGGCAGCCTCCCCGACGAGCTTGCCGAAGAGTTCGAGGATGAGCCCGAGGAGTCTCCCGCCAAGGAGGAAGGCGAGATAGAATTCTCCAAGGGCCTCTCCCTTGAAGAGATGGAGGAGGAAGAGGATAACGAGCCCGACGACGATCTTGAAGAAATAGACGAGGGCTTCACTCCCGCCAAGAGGAAACACCGCTGACAGCAAGACGATTATTGCCGCCGCCGATCCTTCGGCGCGGCAGTCCGGCGATCCCGGCGAAAGGATCTCTGCATAAATGAAAATCTATGCCATAGCCGATCTTCATATGGACGGCGGCGCGGGCAAGCCCATGGACGTGTTCGGTGCGAACTGGGCCGGGCACCGCGGACGCATATTCGGCTCGTGGCAGAAGCTGGTCAACGAGGGCGACGCCGTTCTCATTCCCGGCGACATATCCTGGGCGATGCATTTTTGCGACGCTCTGCCCGATCTGAACGCTTTATCGGAGCTCCCCGGGGTCAAGGTGCTGCTGCGCGGCAACCATGACTATTGGTGGGGCTCTTTGTCGAAAATGCGCGCCGCGCTCCCCGAAAACGTCAAGCTTATACAGAACGACGCGTGCGATATCGGCCCTGCCGTGATCGCGGGATCAAGGGGCTGGCTGCTGCCGACCGATCCGGAGTTTTCGACCGATGATAAAAAGATCTACGAACGCGAGCTGATACGGCTTGAGCTTTCGCTCTCCGCGGCAAAGCGGGCGGCGGGGGAGAAGCCCATAATAGCCATGCTCCACTTTCCCCCGGCCATGCGCGACGCCAGGCCCACAGGCTTTACCGAGCTGCTTGAAAAATACGGAGCAGCACGCTGCCTCTACGGTCATCTTCACGGCAGCCTTGCGTGGGACGTCGGCTTCAGGGGGGAGCTGAACGGAATACAATACGAGCTGTGCTCCGCGGACAGTTTGGGCTTCATCCCGAAGCTCATCGAAGAATTCCCGGATGAGGAAGACGCCTCTTCGGATGAAACGGAGCCCTGCGATATGATCATTGATGAAAGGCCGGTATGATATGGAACACGTTGGCAACTCTGCCGAAAGGTATTATAAATACAGCTTTCTGCTGATAACTTTATGCGCGGTGCTGACCGCGGCTTGCTGCCTGCTTCCGCTGCTGATGATAGACGATCGGGAGGCAGGGTTCGTGCTGATCCCGTGCGCGCTGTGCCTGTTCCCGTTCGCGGTCTACTACCTCGTGCAGTATCTCTATTACCGCAAAGTGGAGTTTGAGAGCGTGAGCGAAGTCAGGCTTGAAAAAACCGATACCAATTCGATGCGTATGATCGGCTTTGCCGTTAAGGTGGAGGTCGGAGGGATCAAGACCGACGTCGTTACGAAGCACGTTTTCAGCGCGGCAAAAAAGGGCCCCAACAGGCTTGATGATTACTCCTGCACCGACGCGCTCGTAGGCTACAACCGCGACAGGGACGAGTACATAGTGATCTAAAAGGCAAATAAAGCGTGAGCGTGATCGAAAAACTCATACTCGATAAGGATTTTCAATATCTCCCGCCGTTTTTTTACAGGCATGAGCTGTCTCTTCGCTGCGAGCTTTCGCTCGGAACGAAGCGCTCTGCTCTCAAAAGGGCAAGGGAGATATTCTGTATGCTCTTTGAACGCGCGCCCGACGCTTTGGTTTTCAATTACCGGCTGACCGATTATTCCGAGAGCGGCGGTCCCGCCTGCGAGGCGTTCGATCATCCCGGCGAGGCGGAGAGCATCCTTCGGGGCTGCCTGCGCGACGTGAAGCTTATGACGGGCTTTCTGCTCGATAATCAGCTGAAATACCGGCATGCCGTTGTGAGAGGAACTGCGTCGGCTTTGACCGGGGAGGACGGGTGCGTTCTCAACAACCGCGTTATCTGCTTTTCCGATGGGCGGGGATTCGATAACGAAAAGCTGATCAAAACTTGCATAGAAGACCGCTTCAATCCCGATATCGGTTTCGTTTCATTCGAAAACGAATGTCTGATGATCATCTATGACGACCGCGGCTGCGATATCGTGTTCGCCGATAAAGAAAAATTCCTGGAATTCTATCCGAGGCTCGAACCGTACCTGCTGGGGTATGATCGCGAGAGGATGGAGGAGAGGCGTAAAGCCGCGTTGATCAAATCCGAATAAACCCTTTAAAATGAAACAGTCCCCGGGCATATGCCCGGGGACTGAGTTTGTTTAGGATTATTTCCTTGCGGCCTGAGCGGCAACTTCCTCAGCGAAGTTGTCTTCGCGCTTCTGGAGGCCTTCGCCCATCTCGTAACGGACGAACTTCTTTACGGTGAAGCGGCCGTTGATCATATCGCGGACGGACTGATCGGGATTCTTGACGAAGGGCTGCTCAAGCAGGCAGACTTCCTTGTAGTACTTCTCGATGCGGCCTTCGACCATCTTCTCGATGATGGCGGCGGGCTTGGGCTTCGGCTCGTTCATAGCCTGGGCGCGGAGGACCTCACGCTCGTGATCGAGCTCGGCCTGATTGCAGTCGTTCTTGTCGATGCAGGTGGGCTTGGCAGCCGCGATCTGCATAGCGACGTCGTGAACGGCGGCGGCGTCTTCCTTGCAGCAGACCTGAAGCAGAACGCCGATCTTGCCGCCCATGTGGACGTAAGAATCACAAACGCCCTCGATGCGCTCGAAGCGGCGGATGGTGATCTTCTCGCCGATCTTGGCGACGGCGGTGTTGATGAGGTTCTCGATGGTCATGGACTCGTCGAGAGCGTAGGTCTGAGCCATGAGCTCTTCAACGGAAGCGGGGTTCATCTTGGCGATGTGCTTCGCGATGTTGTGAACGAGCTCCTTGAAAGCGTCGGTCTTGGCAACGAAGTCGGTCTCGCAGTTTACCTCGACGATAACGCCGACTTTGCACTCGTCGCAGACGAAGCAGTCAACGATACCCTCGGCGGCAATGCGAAGCGCCTTCTTGGCGGAAGCGGCAAGGCTCTTCTCACGAAGATAGTCGAGCGCCTTCTCCATATCGCCGTCGCACTCCTTGAGCGCCTTCTTGCAGTCCATCATGCCGGCGCCGGAACGCTCACGCAGATTCATAACGTCTTTAGCGGTGAATTCCATGTTTTTTTCCTCCCGTAAGGTATTGGTCTGGTTGGGATCAGAAGTTGTCTTCTTCGTCCTGCTCTGCCTTCTCAATGGAAGAGTCGACAGCGTGATCGGTCATCTGCTCGCCCTGCTTGCCCTCGATAACGGCGTCGGCGATCTTGGCGGCGATCAGCTTGACGGCGCGGATAGCATCGTCGTTGCCGGGGATAACGTAATCAACGTCATCGGGATCGCAGTTGGTGTCGACGATGGCAACGATGGGGATATTCAGGCAGCGGGCTTCCTGAACGGCAATGTGCTCTTTCCTGGGGTCGACGACGAACATGCAGCTGGGGAGCTTCTTCATCTCCTTGATGCCGCCGAGGTTCTTCTCGAGCTTATCCTGGATGTACTTGAGCTTAACGACTTCCTTCTTGGGAAGGAGAT
>JAEEGL013361480.1_pt1 | contig 36625 bp, 33 predicted proteins | sample 9134231 | NCBI WGS metagenome assembly JAEEGL01 (sample SAMN16246548, study PRJNA631951) | gut metagenome | biome: gut microbiome; feature: rumen; material: fiber-attached | host: Bos | place: Iran: Karaj | collected 2018-10 | reverse complement strand
GGAGTAACAAAATCCGCATAAACAAAGTCAAGAATACCTTCACCGTAGTTCATGCGGATATAAGCACCGCTGAGTACGTTGATGGTTTCTGCGTCCAGATTATTTCTTGTTATCCCATCTATTTCAAGAAAGGGACTGGAGACAAACTGATAGCGCTTTTGCATCTCCGAAAACTGCTCGCGGCGATCCGCGGTAAGCTCAGCGTGATTTTGGGTATCTTCAGGATCATCCTGCGAAGGCGAAACGAAAAGTGACTTACCCTCGCGTCGAGCCACATCCTTCTCATATTCGTCAATTTCGTCTTGCATGCTGTCGTTCTCTTTATGAGGATCAACAGAAACAGTAAAATTCTTACGCTCTGGATGAAAATATACCTTATTGACAAAGTAATCAAGACGAACGCCATTCCGATTTGATCGATACTGTAGATACCTGTCATACGTGGTTGGCTGATATTCTGAATAATCTCTTTCCATAGTGTCCTCGTTTCCCGCTAATTTAGAGAATGAAAAAACTGTAGTTTTTAGATTATAAACATCACTACAAACAACATTGTACAGCAATATTGATTTCCTGTCAAGTGTGTGTTACAATCCTGGTTGGATAATAAAGATAGGAGGAATTAAATAATACAGAAACAAATTGAGACAATTAACATGCTGGGAGGAAACAAAATGGAAATTGAACAAAATAGAAAACGAAACAAAAATTCAGATGAAGAGCGGTGGAACGATTCAGCGGTGAGCGAGCAAGTGTACGGATGGGAACCATCCATGGAGGATGAACCAGATGATCTTTCGGACTTCGATCCACGCAGGCTCTGCACGGTGAGTGGCGAAGAGCTCTTAGATATGCGGCTTGAGCCAGTACGGTTTTGCGTGGATGGTTTGCTTCCGGAAGGACTGTCGATCCTTGGCGGTGCTGCGAAGGCAGGAAAATCGTGGCTAGTTTTGGATTTGGGCGTCCGTGTTGCAAAAGGTATCCCGATCTGGGAAATCCCAACGCTTGCTGGTGACGTGTTGTATCTTTCCCTGGAGGACAGCCTCAACCGAATTCAGGATCGACTGAATCGTGTTACCGATGACCCACCGTCCAATCTGTTCTTCTCCATCACAGCAGGAACCTTAGCGGGCGGCCTCTGCGAGCAAATCAAAGATTTTAAACAGACGCACCCGGAGTTGACGCTTGTTGTGGTGGACACCTTCCAGGTGGTGCGGGGCAACAATACGGAGATATCCTATGCCGGAGACTATGTGGAGGTTCGGCAATTGAAAGCACTGGCAGAGGAACTGCGAATTTCCCTTCTGCTGGTACACCACCTGCGGAAGCAGAAAGACAAGGATCCGCTGAACATGATCTCCGGCACAACGGGCATCGCCGGTGCGGCGGACGCAGTGTTCATTTTGAATCGGGAGCACCGGGACGGATTCGAGGCAACCCTAACCTGTACCGGTCGGGATATCGAGCAGCGCTCCATCCGTCTGCGCTTTAACCGGGAACGATGTGTCTGGGATTGTGTGAGGGACAGCGCTGGTCATCCGGAAAACAAACTGCCCAATGAGTTGGAAAGCTTTGTTGGCTTCATGCGAGAGCAGGGCAGCTTTGAAGGCACAAATACAGAATTGGCGGAGCAATACAACCACATTGCGGAAACGAGTATTTCACCAAAAGTCCTGAAGCAGCAAATGAATCGCTGGCGGTATCTGCTGGAGGAATGCGGAGTGTTCTTTGACAGCCGCAGGAGTAATGGCACAAGAACCGTTTCGGTGCGATACTGTCTCAAGGACGGCAGTGACGCAAGTGACGCAAAAGACGCAAAAAATGCCGGTGCCACAGAATGCGTCACTTGCGTCACTTGCGACCCTGTGACCGCTCCGTGAGGCGCGTTGTCGGCCTGTGTGCGATCTTCCGTGAAGGGATGGGGAAACCTACCATCCGAGCGAACAGACGGCAAAACAGAGGCACGTAGCAGAGATTTCAAAACCGAGAAGCTTTTCTGAATTGCCGAGAGGCTGGGGCTCCGTTTTCTACCCAGCTCCGCTGGGGCAAGCAGAGCGTCCGGCTGTCCACTGCCGGACACGGGAGACCGGGCAGATGCCCGGACCCACTTCTCAACCGAAGAAAATCAGACTGAAAAGAAAGGAAAGGTGCTTACATACGACAACCAGAAAGCGAAACAAGACGCTTACCATCCGTCTGACGCAGGAGGAATGGGCGAAGCTTATGGAGGGAACGCTCCGCGCCGGGATGAACGTAACGGAGTATATTCTCTCCCTGTCGGACTCCGCACAGATCTGTCCGCCGCCGAATCTGACGCCGCTGCTCACGCAGTTCAAGCGGATAGGTAACAATCTGAACCAGATCGCAGCTAAGGTCAACTCCGGCGTTGCCTACGTGCCGGGGCTCAAGGAGGTCTCCACCCTACAGCGGGAGCTGCTGGAGGAGCTCCGCCGCATGACAAAGGAGGGAACGTGGCAACGGTAACTTACATCAAGGAGCGCAAACAGACCCCCAGCGCTATGGCCGGTGTCATCGCCTACTGCTCCCAGGAACAGAAAATTGTTGACGGGGAAGGCCACCGGTATCTCTCCGGCGTCAACTGCACCGGTGACAACGCTCTGACGGAATTTCTTCTGACCAAGGAGAGCTGGCGCAGAACCGACGGGATCAATTTCTATCAGTACGTCCAGTCCTTCTCCCCGGAGGAGGGCATCACCTACGCCCAGGCGCATGAGATCGCGCTGGAGTTCGCGGCAAAGGCCTGGCCGGGCCACGAGGTTTTGGTCGCCACCCACTGTGACGCGCCCCATCCCCATTCGCACTTCGTCATCAACAGCGTGAGCTTCGAGAACGGAAAGAAGCTGCGGCAGAGTCCCAACACACTGAAACAGCTCCGCAAGTTGAGCGACGAGATCTGCGCAGCCCACGGCTTTTCCGTTCTCAAGTCGGAGCAATACGTCCCGGACGGAACGCAAAAAATGTCCGCCCGGGAGTATCGGGCGGCGGAAAAGGGACAGAGCTGGAAGCTGGCATTGACCATTCAGATTGAGGACGCGATGAAGGCTGCAGCCAGCAAAGAGGAATTTATCTCGCTGATGGAGGCAGAGGGCTGCGGCGTTCGCTGGACACCGGATCGAAAGTACATCACGTACCTATGTCCCAACGGCATGAAATGCCGGGACAACAAGCTGCACGAAAGCAAGTTCACGAAGGAGATGATGGAGTATGAGTTCAGAATACGGGCAGAGATCGCCCGAGGAATTGCGGGCGCAGATGCGCCAGGCACAGCGCAACGCAGAAAACGCCGTCACCTGTTTTGCCGTGACAGAGCAGAACTGGAAGGGCTTGATAACCCTGGAGCAGGCTCACAGCGAGCTGCTGCTGAAGCTGATTCAGAGGAGCGATTTGCTGATGACGGCAGACGAGATGAACAATCTGATCGCCTGGCAGACGGATCAACTCAGCAGTCTGACAACACAGACGGCGACGCTGACGGAAGCGTATCAGAAGAAGCTGACAGCGGAAGCAGAAGCATTTACGAGCGCGGCGAGGACGGCGGTCTCCGATTTGTCCGCACAGGCTGGGAGCGTGAGCGGCTCGTTTTCCTCCGCCTTGCAGAACGAGCGCAGCGAGATGAATCGTTATCGCAGAAGGCTCTTCTGGATCAGCCTGCTGCCCGCAGTCATAACACTGGCCTCTCTGTTGGCCTGGGCGCTCTGGCTGCGGTAGGCTCTCTGCTGGACGGCGACAGCGACGATCCCGAAGAACAGCGTCGCCGCATTGAGGCCAGAAAGACTGGTGAGAGCATTGGAATGATTCTTGGCCTGGCCATTCTGCTGACCTGCCGGGCGTTGCGCCATGAGAATGACCCGGCGGACAAGACTGTATTCCCCCAGCCCGTAACTGAACACGAAGGAACCGAAGAATCTGCCTGGCCGGGAGAGGATTATTACCGGCTGAACTTGTAGACGAAACGCAGAAAAGAGGAATGAATATTGAGAAAAGATGAGATCAAGGAATTATACAGCGTCATGTTTCCGAACTACCCGGACGTGGTGAACGCGGAGCAACTCAGTGAAATGTTGGGCGGCGTCAGCACCAAGACGGTCTACCGCCTGCTAAAAAGCGGCGCGATCAAGAGCAAGTACGTCGGCAAGCGGTATATCATTCCGAAGCTCTACGTGATCGAGTACGTCACCAAACAGCAGTAAGCATTCGGGAGCGCCGGAGCGGTTCTTCGGTTCGGCGCTCCCGTACTCGCGGAGATCAGCAGACGAAGCGGATTTCTTTCTCGATTTCACGATCTTAGGGATAGACTTTTGCCGCTGGATACGGTATGTTGTCCGTACCGACGGCAGATGATCCGCACCGAACGTAAGGAGGTTTATCAAATCAATGGTATCAGGACATCTGCGTGAACGCGACGGGATCTATTACATAGTTCTCAGTTACGTCGATGAAAATGGCAAGCGGCACACGCCCTGCCGATCCACCAAGCTGCCCGTCAAGGGCAACAAAAAACGGGCCGAGGCCATGCTCCAGGAGGCCCGCAGAGAAATGGAGGAGACCCTCCAATGTCAGAAGCTGGCCAGGGTACACGCCAAGGAGCCGAAGGCAAAGCCCATCTTCTTCACGGACTTCATGAACGACTGGCTGAAAATGATGCAGCAAAATCTGGAGGTTACCACCTACGCCGCTTACGAAAAGGCAATCCACGCCAGGATCAATCCCTTCTTCGACAAGAATTACCCGAAGCTGTTGCTCCAAGACGTGACACCGCGGCACATCCAGGCGTATTACAGCTACGAGATCGAGGTCAACAAGGTCAGCACGAATACGGTGCTTCACCGCCACGCCAACATCCGCAAGGCCTTGCAGTACGCCTTCAAAACCGATCTGATTCCCAGCAATCCTGCGGATAAGGTACAGCGTCCGAAGAAGAATTCTAATGAGGTAAATCCCTACAAGTCCGAGGAACTGGAACGGCTCTTCGAGCTGGTGAAGGGAACGCAGCTGGAGCTGGGCGTCATGCTCGCGGCCTTCTACGGCCTGCGCCGAGGCGAGGTGGTGGGACTCAAGTGGGAGGCGATCGACTTCCAAAAGAAAACAATCACGATCTGCCATACCGTTACCCAGACCACCCTGGAGGGCAAGAGCGTCATCGTGGCAAAGGATCGGGGAAAGACGAAATCCTCCCGCCGCAGTCTGCCCCTGGTGGCACCCTTTGAAAAGTACCTGAAGGCGCTAAAAAAACGGCAGGAGGAGAATCGCCTGCTCTGTGGGGAAAGCTACTGCCGGAAGTATCTGGATTACGTCTACGTCAACGAGTTGGGGGAGCTGATCAATCCCGGCTGGCTGACCCAGGCTTTCCCAGAGTTTCTGGAGAAGCATGGGATGCGGCGCATCCGATACCACGATCTTCGTCACTCCTGTGCCAGCCTGCTCTACGCCAACGGCGTTGCACTGAAGGACATCCAGGTCTGGCTTGGTCACAGCGACATCAGCACGACAAGCAATATCTACACACACTTGAGCTACAGTTCAAAAGTGACTTCCGCCCAGGCAATCGTGGGCATTCTTCTGGACGTTGAGTAGACTGTTGTGCGTTTGCTGATTCGAAAAATGACCCCCTTGACCTCCGAAAACCCGTCAGCCCAGGCGGGGCAAGGCTTCCGGGCCTTCAAACTTCCGGAGAGAAGCGGCACAAGGGTCAGGCTGTCATCAGCCAACACAGCGGAAAAACAGCCCCGAATGGCATAGAAAAACCGCCAAACCCCAGGAAAAACAAGGGTTTGGCGGTGGTGCCGGTAGCCGGAGTCGAACCGGCACGCCATCGCTGGCGGCGGATTTTGAGTTTTTTAATCCAAGTGGAAAATACGGGAAAACAATGGATTTGAAAAAACCCTTCTTACCGCCGAAAACCCCAGTAAACATCAGCATTCCAGACCCGAAAACGCGAAAAAGTCTGATACGGCAAGCGTTTCCGGGCATGAGCCCCTCTGGAAACATTTTTTGAAAATCGGAGGCCCATTGGAGGCCCATGGCCCCGAATTAGACCAAAAATCCGGCATGGCAATGTGTATAAAACCATCGTTGCCCAATTACGGTGGGATGCTATTGACAAATACATTTTAACCTGACGGAGGCCAATATGCAAGACAGAACTATTTGTGAGAAGAGCTTATCTGACTATCCGGATCTGCTCACACTCTCCGACCTTCAAGCCGTACTTGGCGGTGTTTGCGACAAGACCGTCCGGGACATTGTACGGCGTGGAGAGATAAAATACTTTAAGGATGGCACCCAATATAAAATCCCAAAGGAATACGTTGTTGACTACATGCTGACAGACAGCTGTAAAAAGGTCATGGAACGGAAAATGGAGCAAAAGCAGCTCGTCGAGCTGAAGAGAGACCTTATTTTTCATCGAAGCCGATTGCTTGCTTTTTGCAGTTCCCCGAGATCCAAGAAAGAAATGATGCTATTCCTCAACTTGAAAAGCACAAAGCTGTTTTATTCCTTGTTTTTACATCCGCTGCTTGAAACCGGGGAATTGCATAGGACAGTCCAGGACCAACTTTGTGTGTCAACGCAGAAGTACATACGAGGTATCCGTATCAAAAGATAGCGAATGCCAGGTCACGAATCCACTGCAGGCAATCGCAGATTTGCCAATCATCATAGAATGGTGTAAGATACTTCCAGGAGGCGATGAACTATGGCGAAGGAAAAACACTACATTGAAATGACCGCATCCGATTGCCGCCTGGCGTATCATGCCCTGATGCAGTTCCGTAATGACGTGATCGCAAAGGGGATTGACCCCGTTGATATTAACGAGCTTATTCTTCGACTGCTGAAATTGCAGAAGAAGCTTACCTGACGATCATATCCGAAATATTGAGAATTTGCCCCATGTTTTCAACTTAGAAGACATGGGGCTATTTTTATGGCCAAAATATCATGAGAAAGGAGGAACTGCCTATGTATGCGCCTGAATCTGCAATGAAGGGAGGATTCCAATGGAGAAATGCAAGGTTATTGCCATCACGAACCAAAAGGGCGGTGTGGGCAAGACGACGAGCACCGTCAACTTAGGTGTCGGTCTTGCACGGGAGGGCAAGAAGGTATTACTGATCGACGCAGACCCGCAGGGCAGCCTGACGGTCTGTATGGGCTTCCAAAACCCGGACGCCCTGGAACAATCTCTGGCGACAGCCATGAACGCTGTGATCAACGACGAGCCGTTTGATCCATATCAGGCTATTCTTTCTCATCGTGAGGGCGTGGAGCTCATGCCGGCGAATATTGAACTGTCCGGTCTGGAAACCAGTCTGTTCAACGTGATGAGCCGGGAGTTTGTTCTGAAAAACATGGTGGACGGTCTTCGACAGGACTACGACTACATCCTGATTGACTGTATGCCATCGCTTGGAATGATGACCATCAACGCCTTGGTGGCCGCTGACAGCGTGATTATTCCTTCTCAGCCCAGCTTCCTGTCCACAAAAGGTCTCGGCCTTCTGATGAAATCCGTGGCAAAAGTGCGGCGGGCAATCAATCCCAAGCTGTCAATTGACGGTATCCTGCTGACAATGGTTGACCGGCGCACCAATAACGCCAACGAAATCATTGCTTCCCTGCGGGAGAGTCTGGGGCGGCAAATCCACATCTTTTCTACGGAAATCCCGCGCTCTGTCCGTGCCGCCGAAGCGTCCGTCACAGGTGCCAGCATCTTCGATTACGACAAGAGCGGTAAGGTCGCTCAGGCCTACGAAAATCTGACGAAGGAGGTATTGTCGCTTGAAGAACGGTCAAAAGATCGACCTCGGTCTGACGGGGTACGATGAGCTGTTCATGACAGAACAGGAGCGTCACGAAAACCGCCTGCCAAAGATCTACGACATTCCTCTGAGCGAGATCGACGATTTCCCCAACCACCCCTTCAAAGTGCGGCTGGACGAGGACATGGATCAGCTTGTCCAAAGCGTCAAGGATCGGGGCGTGATTGTCCCCATCACCCTGCGTCAAAAGGAAGACGGACGGTATGAGATCGTATCCGGTCACAGACGCAAGAAGGCTTGTGAGCTTGCTGGATTTGACACGATTCGGGCGGAAATCCGGGATTTGACTCGGGATGAGGCAATTATCCTGATGGTCGAATCCAATCTCCAGCGGTCTGTCATTCTCCCCAGCGAGAAAGCATTTTCCTATAAAATGCGGCTGGATGCGATGGCTCGGCAGGGTCAACGCACAGACTTAACTTGTGACCCAGTGGGGCACAAGTTGCCAGGAATGAAATCCGTTGAATACTTGGCGGAGGTATCACCGGATAGTAAAACTCAGGTTCAACGCTATATCCGTCTCACCGAGCTTATCCCCACGCTTCTTGACATTGTGGACGAAGGTCGGATCGGGATGCGTCCGGCGGTGGAGTTGTCCTACCTCTCCAAAGACGAGCAATCCGCCCTTGCGGATGCCATGTCCTATATGGATTGTACTCCCTCCCACGATCAGGCGATCCGTATGCGGAAGATGTCCGGCGAGGGCAAACTGACGCCGGAAGCCATTGAAGCAATCATGGGCGAGGTCAAGCCCAACCAGCGGGAAAAGATCAGTTTTCGGGTTGATCGCCTGCGGCAATACATTCCCAAGAACATTTCTCCCAGCCAAACCGAGGATTATGTGATGAAAGCGCTTGAGCATTATTCTCGTTATTTGGAACAGGTCAAGAAGCGGAATGAGGCTAGATAAAGGCTACTCCAAGGGGAAAGTCTGTCCTTTTGACGGGGAAAGCATACGCTTGTCCCCCTCTCACACTCTCCCCCTCTTGACCGGCAGTACCAACTGAAAAAAGGAAGGAGGCATACTGTATGGAGCTGAAAACGATCATCGCCATTGGACTTGTAGTGTTCATTGTCGGAGCGGTAGTTTTTCTGAAGATCCGTCAGAAAAAGAAGTAAAACGCAGACTTGCTGTTTCCAAGATTTTCCTCTATATTGGGTATAGAAAAACTGACGGAGGTGCCTGGTATGAAGAAATGGAATCTTGGAATTACAGCGATTTGTCTGGCTGCACTGCTGGCCGGGTGCGGACAAGCGCCTGCATCCCCGGTGCAAAAGTCAACTGCCTCGGATGTCAGGATGGAGGCACAGGCTACCGACGCCGCCTTCTTCGAGCCTTCAACAGAAGAAGCTCTGACGGAGCCGGTCACTGCCGAGCCTGAGACAACCCTCATGACGGAGCCAATCCGGGAGCAAGCTCCAACAGAGCAGGAAACAGACACACCGACTGCCGAAAACCCGCCTCAAGCAAAGCACGATGAACCAACCACCACCCAAGCTGCCCCGAAAGAGACGACGCAGCCGACCCAACCGTCAGCGCCGCCGACCGCAGCAGAGCCAACGCCAACGGAGCCTAAACCTTCGGAATCGAAGCCTACCGAGCCGAAACCGACCGAGCCTTCGACACCGGCTCCGACAGAGCAGCCGACGGAAGCGCCAACAGAACCGCCTACGCAACCACCTACGGAGGCTCCGACGGAACCGCCGACAGAGCCTCCCACGGAACCCCCAGCCCCGGCTATCGACGTTGCCGCGCTGGAAGCCTACGGAAATCAATATGCTGCCCAGCTCGGGTTTCAGGTCGATTATTCGATGACTACGTCAAACGCAGGGTATTTCCCGCCGAACAGTGCGATCCTGTCCTCCATGTCAGACGGATACAAGCTGGTATCCGAGCAGGTTTCGGTCACAAGGGACTATCTCATGGCTTATGTGGGAAGCATTGACGGAGCCAGATGCAGGGTCCTCGTAAGCAATGACGGCAATGGCCGGTACACATGCACAGTCTTATACGGGTAAAGCTCACATTCCCAAAGCACGACAGTAAAAGCTGCCGTGCTTTTTTCATCATCTCATTTCATGAGGAGGAACTCAATGAAGAAAAAAACAAGAATTCTCGCAAGCCTGCTGGTAGTTCTGCTCCTGGTGACCGCGATCCTGCCGACGTCCGTGTTTGCCGACAGCACCACGAAGATCACCAAGTCGAATGCGATCAACAGCGATTACTACTATTGGGGCGGCCAGATGATCAAGTATACGTTCACCTACTATGACGGTACGACGATCACTACCAACCATGGCGGCTTCGCCTTGCACTATGCCGGAGAAAACGTGACCAGTATCGTGGGTGCGCAGGTCGCTTACTGTATCGAGCCGGATACAGGCTCGACCACAGGAACCACCTACAACGGCACGTCTGCTGAAAACAGCTCCTACTGGAACAACAAGCTGTCCCCCGCACAGAGAACAGCCATCAGGCTGATCCTCCTGTACGGCGCACCGAACAGCCTCTATTCCACCGACGCCAAGACACTCTTCGGCTATGAAGGAGCTACTCAGATGCTGATTTGGGAGATCGTGATGGGCCTGCGCAGCCCGACCTATCCCTACACGCTGAACGACTCCCGGCTGAAAAACAACTTCTACAGCAACAGCGCCTTCCCCTCCACCAAAACGGGGTATGACACTATTGTTGCCAAGATGCAGGCGCACCTGGACATTCCCAGCTTTGCCTCCCACTATCTCAACTCGGCGCAGACCTTCACGCTGGATTACGACTCCGCATCCGGCTTCTACAAAAAGTCTCTGACCGACACCAACGGCGTTCTCTCCAAGGACTACGATTTCAGCGCACCCGGCGTCACCTTCTCCAAAAGCGGGAACACGCTGAACATCTCCGCCCCGGCTTCTGCTTTTTCTGGCGGTGAAGTCACAGCGACGGCAACCGGCAGTTCTCTGAGCCTTTCGAGCATGACGCAGATGATCTGGACGCTGCCCGGAAAGCAGACGGTCACGACCTTCCAGGCCTCGCCCGATCCTGTGCCGTGCTACTTCAAGATGAAGATCGATGGAGGCACGGCGACGATCAAGAAGACTTCGGATACCGGTGATGTCTCTGACTACTGCTTCAAGATCTACAAGTGGACCGATAACACATCGTGGTACGGCAAGTCTGACAGCTCCGGCAATGTGTATGTAACCAACAGCAGTTATGCTGCCAGCGGTACCAAGAACTACACCTTTACCGGCCTGAACGACGGCACCTATACCTTCCTTGAGGTGCTGTCCGAAAAGGGCAAGGATCTGGTCTTCCCGGACTCCTGGACGATTACCGTCAAGCGAGGCGGCAGCACCGTGTTCAACAAGACCTACACCGCAGCGGATCTCACACGGGACAGCAACGGTGATTGCCGGCTGAACAAGATTGACATTACCGGCTTGAACGGAGGCGGCGCTCTGTCCATGACCATTCACAACGCCCCCGAAACCGGTGATCTGGAAATCGTAAAGACCAGTACTGACGGCAAGATCAAGGACATTTCCTTTAAGGTCGAGCAGTATGAAGCCGAAGGCGGCATCGGCTGGTGGGAAATGGGGACCTATAAGACCGATGCCAACGGCAAGATCTCCATTACAGACCTGCCTGTCGGCACCAAGCTGCGCATCACGGAAATTGTCCCCGATGGGTATGAGTGTACCACGGATAATCCGCAGACAATCACCCTGAAGCGTGGAACAAACACCGTAACCTTTACCAACAAACCGACCACCTCCACCTGCGAGATTATCAAGCAGTCGGATGACGGAAACATCAAGGGAATCACCTTTACCGTCAAGGACAGCAAGGGCAAGGTTGTTTTTACCGGCCAGACGGATAAGAACGGCAAGATCAGCGTTCCCGGTCTCACCATTGGCGAGACCTATACCGTGATCGAGACTGTTCCCGAAAACTATGTCGCAGACAAGCGGGAGCAGACGATCAAGATCAAGGAAGGGACCAATTCTCTGACCTTTGTGAACCATCCCACTTCCCAGCTGGAGTTGATTAAGACCTCCGACGACGGCAATGTTAAAAACATTTCCTTCACCGTGGAGGAATACGAGCCGGAGGGCGGCATCGGCTAGTGGACAAGAGGCACCTATAAGACCGATGCGGACGGTAAGATCGACTTGGAGCTGAAGTACGGCTACAAGTACCGTGTCACCGAAACCGTGCCGGAGGACTACGTTTCCGAAAACCGCATTCAGGAGTTTACAGCGCAGCTTGGCACGAATACCCTGACCTTCGTCAATCACCCGGTCGCCAAGCTGGAGATCGTCAAGACCTCCACGGACGGAAAGGTGGTTGGTATCTCTTTCAAGGTTGAGGTTCAGAACTCCAAGAAATGGACAGAGCTTGGAACCTATGTCTCTGATGCGGATGGCAAAATCCTTGTGGAAGACCTGGAAGTCGGAAAGAAGCTGCGCATCACCGAGATTGTTCCCGAGAACTACATCTGCACTTCTGCCAATCCGCAGACCATCACGCTGGTGAAGGGTATGAACAATGTTTCCTTTACGAACAAGCCCATTGTTACGCTGGAACTGCTGAAAACATCGGATGACGGTAAGGTTGCGGGGATCGAGTTCACGCTCGAACAGAAGATTGACAACGAGTTCACCGTGCTTGGCACCTATGTGACCGACGCAGACGGTAAGATTACCGTCGAGGATCTGACGGAAGGCGCTACCTACCGTCTGACCGAAATCGTGCCGGAGGGTTATATCGGTGAGGACCCTGTGCAGGAGTTCACCGCCCAACTTGGTACAAACTCCGTCAACTTCTCCAACCGTCTAATTCGCGGTGACCTCCGTATTGTCAAGGTGGACAAGGCAACGCAGACACCGCTGGAGGGTGCTGGCTACCGTGTGTTTAACGCAGACGGCGAGGTAGTTGCGGAGGGCTATACCGACGAAAACGGTGAGGTGTCCTTTGAAAACCTTGCCTACGGCGAATACACCTATCAGGAGTTCGTTGCCCCGGAGGGCTTTGTGCTGGATGAAACCGTGTACAGCTTCTCCATTATCCAGGACGGCGTGGAAATCGCCAAGGAGCACAACAACCAGCCGAAGGAAGGCAGTATCACCATCTATAAGGTGGATGAGGCAGGCAGACCGCTGCCCGACGTTACCTTCCTGCTGGAGTTCTCGGTTGACGGTGGAAAGACCTGGTCCCCGATTCGGTATCGTGAGGAAACTGATGATGTCCGTGCCGGTTGCTGTACAAGCGAAGGATTGGATCAGGGCAGTCTTGTGACCGGCGAGGATGGATATGCTGTCTTTACCGGCCTCTGCATTGATACGCAGCTTGGCGAGGTGCTCTACCGTGTGACGGAAACCGCTACCAAAAACGGGTACAGCCTGCTTCCGGGCTATGCGTTCAATGACTCCCTGTCTGAGAACACGGACATTGAAGTCAGCTTCACCGTTGTCAATCAGCCGGAGTTCAAGATGCCTGCCACGGGCGGCAGCGGTTTCACCGGTATGATGATTGCCGTTGCCTTTGCAGGGCTTGCCGCCGCTGCGATGCTTCTTATGATGAAGAAGCGGAGAGAAACCGAATAAGCCTCTGACACGATCTGCGCCAACTCCTATGGAGGGAGATTTTGCGTGAATAACCGCTGCTACCGAAGCAGGGATGCCCCTAAAAGCGCCCTGCTCTTTCTTTTTGCCTAAATCACTTCCTGATAACTCCCAAATTCTATTTCAAGAAAGGAACAACTGCATGAAAAAGTCTATCAAGCGCTTCGGCGCAATCCTGATGGCTCTGTCCATCCTGTTCTCCCTGGCGATCTCCGCCAGCGCCGCCACCGTGCCGGAGGCGACCATCGACTTCACCCGCACCGGCTCCATCGACATCTACAAGTACGATCTGACCCGCGCCAATGCCGACGATGCGGCTGCCGCCATGATTGACAGCTATGTTTCCACCGGTGTCCGCGATACCGCGCTGGAAGCGGTACTGGACGATGGCTCCGTCAACAACCTCGGCAACGGCCAGCAGAGCTACGGTTATGCGGTGAAGGGCGTCGAGTTCTCTTATCTGCGTGTGGCTGACATCTGCACCTACAGCGAGACCGAAGCGGACGGCACCCACAAGGATATGGTCCTCTACAAGTTTGCCGACAACAAGTCCGGAGATCTGCTTTCCGTCATCGGGCTGTCCAACAATGACGCCTATCCCGTTACTACCGCCTTTGCGCAGTCCGGCTATCATTTCTTTATGAGCGATACCCTGATCGACGCCCTGAATGCGGCCCTTGCCGTTAACGCCACCGGCGTGAAGGATGCCCTTGAGAGCTACATGACCGCCCAGAACGCCGCCAAGTTCGTGGAGACCGATGAGCACGGTCACACCTCCAAGGACGGCCTTGAACTTGGCCTGTATCTGATCGTGGAAACCAAGGTCCCCGAAATGGTCGTGGACACTACCAATCCTTTCTTCGCCAGCCTCCCCATGACTACCGTCAACGGCACCAATGCTTCCAATGGCGGACAGGAGTGGCTCTACAACATCACCCTTTACCCGAAGAATGCCACCGGTATCCCCACGCTGGAAAAGGTTGTCCGGGAAAGCAAGGAATGGACCGGCAAGAACAATGGCGGCGATCTGGTTGAGGACGGCTACGCCCACAATGCCACCGGTTCCACCGGCGACGAGTTCGAGTACGAAATCATTTCCAAGCTGCCCGCCATTACCTCTGCCACCACCCGCCTGACCAAGTACGACTTTGTGGACACGCTGAGCAAGGGCCTTGCCTATGACAAGTCCCGTAGCGTTGCGATCTCCTTCTTCAAGGACGCCGCCTGCACCCAGGAAATCACCAGTTGGTATGAGTACGGCACCGACAAGAACTTCGACGTGACCTATGGCGATGGTGCGGACGGTGCTTCCACCATGACCATCACCATGACTGCCAAAGGCTTACAGGAGATCAATACTGCTACTACCGTTCACACCTCTGGCTCCGAGGAGCGCGGCTACTCCAACTGCTACTTGAAGATTTTCTACTCCGCTCACCTCGATTCCGCTGACATCTATACTGATGTGGTCTACGGCGATAACGGCAATCCCAATACAGTCGTGCTGACCTGGCAGCGTTCTAACATGAGCTACTTTGACACGCTGGTTGACGATTGCCACGTATACACCTATGTCCTCGATCTGACCAAGCAGTTCTCTGACGGTGCCGGCGATGCAACTAAGGTGCAGTTCAAGCTGTTCAACAGCACGGACAACTATTGGGTGATCGCTGACGAGGCAGAAGTCGGTATGTACTACGTCAGAAACTTCCAGTCCGGTGCGCTGGACGCCAATGAGGAATCTGCTACTGTGTTCTCTCCCAACAGCGACGGCAAGCTGATGATCTACGGTCTGGAGGATGACACCTATGTCATTACCGAAATCCAGACCGACAATGGTTACACCCTGCTCCGTGATGGTATCACCGTTGTCATTACTGCTTCCGAGGATGCAAACCGTCCCTGCGGCATCTATGGCAGCGATGTTTTGGGCCTCGTTCAGAACGATCCCCGCTACCGCAGCTTTGAGGGCTACCGCGAGCTGGCGCATGTGATGCTGACTGCTTCTGGAACTGTGGATGGTGATGCTGTGACCATGCAGCCCAGCGGCGAGAGCACCAACGCAATCCTGCCTCTGACCGTTGTGAACACCCGTGGCCCTGAACTGCCCAAAACTGGCGACAACGGTGTCTGGCGCTACAGTGTCTATGGTGTTCTGCTGATGGTTGCCGCCGCTGCGGTGATCGTGCTGGCTGTTCGCAAGAAGAAGCCCGCACAGGATCAGCAGTAATCAGTCATTCTCTTTCAAGCAGGGGCGCACCCAGCGCCCCTGCTTCATAAGGAGGCAACATGAAACGAAAAATCCTTGTGATTTGCCTCGCCGTACTGTTCTTTTTGGTTGCGGCGGGCGTCACCGCATATCCGCTTATCTCCAACTATGTGAACGACAAGTACCAGTCAGTTGTCAGAACGGATTATGCCAAAGAAATTGAGGAGATGGACGATTCTGCGCTGCTGGAAGCCAGAGCAGCGGCGCAAGCCTACAACGACAGCCTTTCTCCGCTGCGATACAACAAGGAAGCAGTTCAGGCTGCCTCCGTTGATTATGATTCGCTTTTGAACCTGAACGGCTCCGGCATCATGGGCTATGTTGAAGTGCCGAAGCTCTCCATTAACCTTCCTATCTACCACGGAACCGGCGAGGCAGTGTTGGAAAAAGGCGTCGGGCATCTTACAGGAAGCTCGCTTCCCATTGGCGGCGAAGGCTGTCATTCCATCCTGACCGGACACAGCGGAGTTGCGGGAAAGCGATTATTTTCTGATCTGGATCAACTGAGAGAAGGCGACGTTTTCTATCTTCACATTCTCGGCGACACGTTGGCGTATCAGATTACGGATATCAATCAGGTGCTACCGTATGAAACGGAGCTGCTTGCGCCGATTGCCGGAGAGGATTTGTGTACGCTGGTCACTTGTTACCCATACGGAGTCAATTCCCATCGGCTGCTGATAAAAGGCAGCCGGATTCCCTATGAGGAAGCCGTCGAGATAGAGGAACTTACGGAGGAAGAGCCGGTTAAGTCCACTTGGAAAGAGCAATACTACCTCGGTCTGGCAGTTGGAGGCGGCGCTGCGGTTGCCGCAGTCGTCGCAGGTCTTGTCATCGGCTGGCTGAAGCGTAAACGGAGGAAGCACCATGAAGCGTAAAATTCTAATCATCCTCGCCGTCATTCTTCTGCTGGGCGGCATCGGTGTGTTTCTGTACCCGTCCTTCAAAACAGCAATCTTTCAACAGGCTGAAAAAGGAACCATCCGGCAGTTCGAGCAGTATCGCTCCACAGCACCGGTTGCCACCTCGGAAGCGCCTGACCCGGATGACCCGGAGGAAACAACCCAGGCAGAGACAGAGCGCATTTTTCCGGAGCTTTGGGATTCCTGTGTTGCCTACAATGCCGAGCTTGTGCAGACACAATGGAAGACCTTTTCGGCAGAAGCCTGGAAGAAGGCACCGATCATCCTGTCTGACTACGGCTGGGAGCAGGAAATCTTCGGTTACATCTCCATCCCGTCGGCGGACATTGAAGCGCCGCTCTACCTCGGCGGCAGCATGACAAATCTCAACAAAGGCGCAACCATTCTCGGTCAGACCTCCATGCCAATCGGCGGAGAAAGCACCAACTGCGTCATTGCCGGCCACCGGACGTGGAATGGTATTCTGCATCCCTTTGTTGGGCTGGAAAAGGTTGAGGTTGGCGATCTTGTGTATCTGACCAACCCCTGGGAAACGCTGACATACCGGGTTGTGGAAAAAGAAATCATCTATCCTGACAACTCTGAAAAGGTACGGATTCAGGAAGGGCGGGACCTGATCTCCATTTTCACCTGCACTTATCCGAATACTCGCCGGGTGCTTGTCACCTGTGAACGCATCATAGAGGAGGAATGAAAATGCATCCCATCAAAGAATTTCGCCCTGCCACAGAACAGGAGCGAATGTACTGCTATGCACAATCCCACGAAATCCAGATGAAAACTGGCATGATCGGCTACCTCCGCGGTGACTTCGGCACCAACGGAGGCCTTTTTTATACGACCTGGTTTGATGCACCGGGCGGCGAAAAGACACAAGCCTTTAAGGACGAGTTCGACGATTTGGTCAACGCCCTGCGCTCCGACCCTGAGTTTCTCGGTGTTTTGAAATCAAGAACCGCCATGTCCGCCTACTGCCACACCGTTCCGGAGAGCGAAATGGAAGGCAACTACACCACGGAGTATGCCTTCCGCGCAGATACCGACACATATGCCGTTATCATGCGCCTGAACCCAACGAAGGGCGACTACAATTTCAGCCTGCATTGCTTCGAGAAAAGCAGTCTCGACCGACACCTGGTACAGTCCGCCAAGGGCATCCGTTTCATCACGCCGGACTATGCTGAGAAGTTCCGTATTCCGGACGGGGATCAAATTCGCATGATTCGCCCAGAGGGAGACCACATCGACCACACCGTCCGCTATATCGACGATTATCACCTGGAAGTCGGCTATGGTGCTGCGGCAAACCTGTATCACATCTGCGAGTTTGCAGAGCGCATGGAACGAAACAGAACGGAGGTTATTCCGTTGCGATCCTCTCTTCCCGACAAGTGCTACAGCATCCTGCCCACCACAGGCGAAATCATTATCGTCAAAAAAGGCGAAAGCGGTTATTACAAAACGGATCTTCCCAATAAGGGCAAAGAAGAGAACCGTGAGACGGTGGATGCCTGCAATAAAACGGGCGGTGTGACCCGTGCGCAGGAGGAAGCAATGCGGTTCGGCTCAATGTTCGGCTGGGCTTCTCCCGCTGCAGATCCCAAAAACTACACGGAAGAAGGAATCCCCATTAAGCCATCCGAGAGAAATCGAGGTGAAGCAAGATGACCGAATGCTGTGTCTGTTGCGGGGCAGAAATCCCCGAAGGGCGGATGATCTGCATCAACTGCGCCTCCGGCTTTACGCAGAAAAAGGCAGGTGAAGAAGATGATGACTGAACAGGACCATCCGATTTGGAGCGACCATGACCTCGACTATGAGGACTGGCGAGCAGATCTGGAAGACGAGTTCCCCGATCTGACCGAAGAAGAACGCTACACCATGATGTACGAGCGTAACGCCGACTATCTGGAAGATGAGCGTGTCAATCTCAACATCCAGCTTGGCCAGCCGATTCTTGTGATCGGAGATCTGGGCCTTTGGTACGGCAGACGCTCCGGCTACAGAGAAATCCCCAGCGGCAACATCCGGGACTGTCTCTACAGCGATTGTGACTATAACAGTTGGTATGTGGATCGTCTTGGCGATTTGCGGTGTGATGCCTACCACCACGACGGTACGAATCACTATCTTTACCGAACCTGGAAGGAGGGCACGACAGAAGCGCAGATGGATCGGCTGAAAAACAAATTGTATGAGGGAACGGCAACACGGACGGATATTACCCGTGTGACCCGCCGCCTGGGAGATGAGATCGGTAAGGTCTACGGGTGGACCTTCCCCACACCCACAAGAAGCACGAAAGCACAAGAACGATAGGAGGAACTGAAATGGATCGACAGACCGCAATTCGTGAGTACCTGAGAAAGAATCACACCGGCAGAGAAAACGCTGTTCACAGCCGCGAGCTTCAGCGGCTGTTCTGCCTGGACGGACGCACCCTGCGTCGCAAGGTCCACAATCTGAGAACTGACGGCGTACCCATCTGCAGCGGCCAGGACGGCTACTACTACGCCGACACGCAGGCCGAGATCAACCGCACGGTTGGCCGCCTGAATACCCTGGTCACCAAGATTTCCAACGCCCGGACCGGGCTTCTGTATTCCTCGCTGTTGGACTGTGGGGATGGAATCTCCCTGCAGGTGTCTGTGAAGCTCGTATCGGAGGGATGATATGGCAAGCAAGTACGAAATCACCAAAAATGCGGCGGAATGGCTGAAAACAGAGGTGCTTGCCTCCCAGCCGAAGTACCTTGCTTTTCTTCGCACCGCCGCGAACAACTACAAGTACAACTTCGTCGAGCAGTTGCTGATCCACGAACAAAAGCCCGACGCCACCGCCTGTGCTGGGATCGACGTCTGGAATCGGCTTGGGCGCTGGGTCAACAAAGGCACCCATGGCATTGCTTTGCTCGATACCTCCTCGCCCCAGCACCGTCTGCGCTATGTGTTTGATATTTCCGACACAAACAGCTATGCCGGAAGAACCGTATCCATCTGGCAGATGGAGTTCCGGCATGAGCTTGCCGTGATGGAAGCCCTGTCCGACAGCTTTGGGATTGCCAGAGAACAGATGGAGTCTTTTCCCGAGTTTCTGGAAAAGGCGGCAGAGGTGCTGGTAGAGGACAACATCACGGACTATCTCAGGGATCTGACGCTGAACACAAAGGGCAGCTTGCTGGAGGATTTGGACGAGCTCAATATCGAGGTGGAGCTCCGGCGCACCATGCGAAGCAGTATCACCTATATGCTGCTGACGCGCTGCGGTTATGATCCCTCCATCTATGAGGACTACCTTGATTTCAGTCATATCCGGGATTTTGATACGCCGGATGTTGCCACTATCCTTGGAAACGCCGTCAGCGATGTGTCCGAAATGGCGCTGCGGGAGATCGGCGTCACGGTCCGTGCGCTGGAAAAAGCGGAGAGAACCTCAAATCGCACATTTGCGGAAAACCGAATTTCCGGCTATGATGTAACCGGAAAAGCAAACAACCAACCCGTAACGGAAAGGAGCGAACAACATGACCAACCTCACCTACACGCAGAGGGGCGATTACCTGATCCCCGATCTGGAAGCCCCGGAAGCCCCGAAAATCGGGAAGTTCGGAACGATGCGCCATCAGTACCTGCGGGATTACCATCGGGGGATCTTCGACGGGATGCTCCTGAAGGGGACTCTGAACGAGCACTTGGAGCAGATCGACCGACAGGCCAACGAGATGGTGGAGCGCCTGGTATCGCAGGTGGCACAGGCGGAGGGCGTGACGGAGCATCTGAAAGCGACCGATCAGATGGCTTGGGTGCGTCGGATGAACGTGATCAAGTCCTGGGCGGAAGAAATCGTAACGCGGGACCTGATCTTCGCATAAGCGAGGAAACGCCGCCAGCCGACGATGAATTACCTTCTGAAAGAGAACAACAAAACAGGATTGCAGAAGCGGAGGCTGATAGGGCTTCCGCTTTTGTCATTTCTCAGGAGGATATTGACACTGTTCTGATGGGCGGCAGCCATGTCAGCGAGGGCAAGTTCCGCATTTACACGCAGCTTCTGAAACAAGAGCCTGCTGCCGACAACATCCGTTTTCTGAAAAACGAATATGGGATCGGCGGTGCTTACCCAGCGGTTGTGGGCAGAAACATTTCCGAAGACCACGACGGCAAAGGCATCCGCCTTCGTCTTGGAAAGATTACCGAGCCTGACGCCGAGTTGCTTCTCACCTGGGCAAAGGTGGAAAAGCGTATCCGGGAGTTGATTCGAGATGATCGTTATTTCAACCAGGCCGAACGGGAAAATTATCCCGTCTGGCAAAGGGGGCAGGCCGCAAGGGCAGAACGCGCTGAGATTGCGGAGAGCTTTCTTTCTGTTGTCAGAGACTTCAATGATTATGAGACACAGCTCGGGAACACCGGCGTCCTGCTCAACCAGTATGTTCTTTCAAGCTGTGCGCAATCCTTGACGCTCGGGGAGAAAACTACAAACTCACTCTCCGGAAATGACTTCATCCTTCCCCTGATGCGGGACGCACTTCGGCAGATCATTTCTGAGAACACGCACCTGACAGATCGCTGCAACGAAGTGCTGGAAGCTTTGGAGCGAGACGTAGTAAAGCCGCTGGAACCCACCTACGACGAGTTAAATCCTCCGCCGGAACCCCCGAAAGAATACCGGTTCTCCCTGGGTGATACGGTCTATCTCGGAACACAGCAGTTTGAGCTTCTTTATCTCGGAGCGGATGAGGTTCGTCTGTACGACCCGACCTTCCCACTACTGAACAAAGAGTTGTCCCGAGAGGACTTCGACCGCATGATTGCGGAGAACCCGCTGAATGACGGTCACTTGCATCCTGTCGAAGTCGCTCCGCAAGCAACGGAACCGTTGCCGGAAGGTGCCGCCGCTGAGATCGAGTATCTGCCTGGGGACATCCTTCAAATCGGCGCGGATGATGATGTGCCAGAATACCGTGTCATCACAACAAGGCGCACCGCCTCGGATGAAAACAGCCAACCAGTTACCATGTACGGCTTCGTGTCCTATTGGGACCGTGAGCTTCAGCATGAGAAGCTGTCCAACACCGCACGGTTGCCGGAGAATCAGCCGATTAAGGTTATAGGCCGCACTCTCGCTGCAAGGTTTGTTGACTTCTTCCACACCTATCAGCCGGAGGAAAACCCGCCACGTGGAGAAGAATCCGTCGCCCGTATGGAAGAAGCCCTCAGAAACAACGGCATGATTACAGATATGATCGGACTCGTTGAGCTGATTGTGCCGGAAGAAGCCATGACCGACGAACAGAAGGCAGATGCAGATCAGCTTCTTCGGGAACTGATTACACGTTTGCCGGAGGACCTGCGCTATACAGTTTTCGGGGACAACCTTTCCGAATTGGAACGACTTGGTTTTCCCATCCCTCCGCAAGAGGATCTGGAGAATATGCGCCGGGACGCCGTCTTTTCTCCGGTTGCTCAAGAGCTTGCCAAACAGACTGCTGCGCCATCTGCAAGCCGTGTGGACGAAATGCTCCAGCAGGCACTTCTTGCCGCTGAGCTTTCAGAACAGACCGGACAGAATGTGTTTGCTTTTGAGGAAGGAAATCCTAATCCGGTCAATCTTTCCGCACCGTCTGCCCCTCCCATTGAATCCGAAAAACCAGCCGAAGAAACAGTCCTTGCGCCGCCTGTCCCTGTCCGTCGTAGAAGTCTCCCTCCGTCCATTCTGCACCCCGAAATCAAAAATGCAGAACGCCACGACTTCCAAATCACCGAGGATGATCTCGGCGTTGGAACACCCACGGAACGCTACTACAACAATGTTTCGGCGATCCGCCTTTTGAAACGTCTGGAATCTGAGGGGAGGCTCGCCACGCCGGAGGAACAGGCAGTATTGTCCCGGTATGTCGGATGGGGCGGGCTTGCTTCCTGCTTTGAGGAAACGAGCAGCCACTATCTGGAACTCAAAGGACTTCTGACGGAGGATGAATACGCTGCCGCCAGGGAGTCAACCCTGACTGCTTTCTACACGCCTCCCGTGGTTATTCGCGGGATCTATCAGGCGCTGGAGCAGATGGGTTTCCAGCGTGGTAACATTCTGGAGCCCTCATGCGGTATCGGCAATTTCATGGGAATGCTGCCCGCCTCCATGCAGGACAGTAGACTCTACGGTGTGGAGCTGGATTCTATCTCCGGCCGCATTGCGCAGCAGCTCTATCAAAAGGCCTCCATCGCCGTGCAGGGCTTTGAGACAACCGATCTTCCGGACAGCTTCTTTGACGCTTCCATCGGCAATGTCCCATTCGGGCAGTTCAAGGTTTTGGACAAACGCTACGACAAAAACAATTTCCTGATCCATGACTACTTTTTTGCCAAGGCACTTGATAAAGTCAGACCCGGCGGTGTGATCGCCTTCATTACCTCCAAGGGTACGCTGGATAAAGAAAACCCCGCCGTGCGGAAGTACATTGCACAGCGGGCAGATTTGTTAGGCGCAATACGCTTGCCAAACGACACATTTAAGCGGGCGGCCGGCACAGATGTTACCTCCGATATCATCTTCCTTCAAAAGCGGGACCGTATGATTGACCAGGAACCGGATTGGGTGCATTTGGATACCGACGCCAACGGCATCCGCATGAACCGGTATTTCGTTGAAAATCCGGATATGATTCTAGGTGAAATGCAGATGGTCAGCGGACCTTTCGGCCCGGACTCCGCATGTATTCCATATGAGGATCAGTCTCTGGGGGATCTGCTAAGCGCTGCCGTGCAGAACATCCATGCGGATTACACCGCCATTGACCTGGAAGAGGTCACGGACGAGGAGGCAGATCTCACGATCCCGGCAGACCCCAGCGTCCGCAATTTCAGCTATACTCTGGTGGACGGCAAGCTCTACTACCGGCAGAACAGTATTATGAGGCCGGTGGACGTGTCTCTCACCGGGCAGAACCGCATTAAGGGCATGATCGGCATCCGGGACTCTGTACGACGGCTCTTTGAGTATCGGACAGAGGATTTCCCAGAGGAAATGATCACCCGTGAGCGCAAGGAACTGAATCGTTTGTACGACAGCTTTGTGGCGTCCTACGGCATTCTCAACGCTCGTGCCAACAAGTCCGTCTTCGCCGACGACAATTCCGCCAGCCTGCTTTCTTCTCTGGAAGTGCTGGACGACGAGGGAAAGTTTATCCGAAAAGCAGATATGTTCACAAGGCGAACGATCAAGCAGCGTGTTGTTATTACTGCCGTGGATACCGCATCGGAGGCGCTGGCCCTGTCACTGGCTGAAAAGGCAAAGGTGGACATGGACTACATGATGCAGCTCACCGGGAAAGCCGAAGCTGAGATTGTGGAGGATTTGGAAGGCGTCATCTTTCTGAATCCGCTGTACGGTTTTGGCGGCAGCGGTGGAGAGAAGTATCTTCCTGCCGATGAGTACCTGTCCGGCAACGTCCGGGAAAAACTTGCTGTCGCAAAGCGCAGTGCAGAACTGAGCCCTGCTGATTACCGCCCCAATGTGGAAGCCTTGGAGCGTGTGCAGCCCGTTGACCTTACGGCTTCAGAAATCTCTGTCCGTCTTGGTGCGACCTGGCTCCCACCTGAGATCGTGGAGCAGTTCATGTTTTCTCTTCTTTCCACGCCCCGTTATTGCCAATGGAACATCAAGGTACGCTACTCTCAGTACACCGGTGAGTGGAACATTGAGGGCAAGTCCTACGACCGTGGCAATGTCAAGGCCAACAGCACCTACGGAACCAGCCGGATTAATGCCTACAAGATTATCGAGCAGACGCTGAACTTGCGCGATGTCAAGATTTTTGACTATTTTGAGGATGACAGCGGCAGGAAAACCGCTGTACTGAACCGAACAGAGACTGCAATCGCACAGGGTAAACAGGCACTCATCAAGGAGGCATTTGCTGAGTGGATCTGGCAGGACCCAAACCGGAGGCAGAAACTCTGCAAGCTTTACAACGAGAAGTTCAACTCCAACAGGCCTCGTGAGTATGACGGCTCTCATTTAAGCTTCGTAGGTATCAACCCGGAAATCGAGCTTCGACCCCATCAGGTCAATGCCATCGCCCACATTCTCTACGGCGGCAATACGCTTCTAGCGCACGTTGTGGGTGCCGGCAAGACATTCGAGATGGTAGCCGCAGCCCAGGAGAGCAAGCGGCTCGGTCTCTGTCACAAGAGTCTGATCGTCGTTCCGAACCATCTGACAGAGCAATGGGCAGCCGAGTACCTGCAGCTCTATCCCGCCGCCAATATCCTCGTTGCAACCCGGAAATCCTTTGAAACCAAAAACAGGAAACGGTTTTGCGCCCGGATTGCCACCGGCGACTATGATGCGGTAATTATCGGGCACAGCCAATTTGAAAAGATCCCCATGTCCGTCGAGTGGCAGACCTATATGCTCCAGCAGCAGATTGAAGAAATCGTCGCCGGGATTGCGGAAGTCAAGCGGAATCGGGGTGACAACTTCACCGTCAAGCAACTGGAAAAGGCGAAAAAGAGCGCCGAGGCGAGGCTGAAGAAGCTCAACGACCAGAGCCGCAAGGATGACGTCGTGACCTTTGAGGAACTGGGCATTGACCGCATCTTCGTGGACGAGGCCCATTATTTTAAGAACCTCGCAGCGTTTTCCAAGATGCGGAACGTCGGCGGCATCAGCCAGACGGAGGCACAGAAGTCCTCTGACCTCTACATGAAGTGCCGTTATCTGGACGAACTGACTGGAGGCAGAGGCGTCGTGTTCGCCACAGGTACTCCTATCTCCAATTCCATGGTCGAGATGTACACCATGCAGAAGTATCTGCAATACGGCGCGCTGGAACAGCAGGGACTGCTTCATTTTGATGCCTGGGCCTCCACCTTCGGCGAGACAGTCACAGCGATTGAGCTGGCCCCGGAGGGCAGCGGCTACCGCAGTAAGACCCGGTTTGCCCGTTTCTACAACCTGCCGGAACTGATGTCCATGTTCAAAACCGTTGCCGACATTCAGACGGCGGATATGCTCAAGCTCCCTGTGCCGAAAGCAAACTACCACAACGTGGTTCTCCAACCGTCACAGACCCAGCGGGATATGGTCGCAGGTTTGTCCGAGCGTGCAGAACGGGTGCGGAACAAGATGGTTTCATCGGATGAGGATAATATGCTGCTCATCACCAACGACGGTCGCAAACTCGCCCTGGATCAGCGGTTGATGAATGATATGTTGCCTGACCATGACAGCAGCAAGGCTGCCGCCTGTGCCAGAAATGTCTTTGAAATCTGGCAGCGCACCGCTGAGCAACGCTCCACACAGATGATCTTCTGCGACCTCTCCACTCCGCATAACGATGGGAAATTCAATGTCTATGACGACCTGAAAAAGAAACTCATGGGTATGGGTGTCCCGGAGGAAGAAATCGCCTTTATCCACTCTGCCGGAACTGAGGAGCAGAAGAAAGAACTGTTCGGAAAGGTCCGCAGCGGTCAGATCCGTGTGCTGATCGGCTCCACCCAAAAGATGGGTGCTGGCACCAATGTCCAGCAGAAGCTGATTGCTCTCCATCACGTAGATTGTCCGTGGCGGCCCTCCGATCTCCAGCAGCGGGAAGGCCGTATCATCCGACAGGGTAACGAAAACCCAGAGGTTGAAATCTACACCTACGTGACGGAAGCAACCTTCGACAGCTATCTTTATCAGCTGGTAGAATCAAAGCAAAAATTCATCGGGCAGATTATGACCTCCAAATCTCCTGTTCGGTCCGCAGAGGATATTGACGAGCAGGCCCTGTCTTACGCGGAGATCAAGGCCTTGTGTACGGGCAATCCGTACATCAAAGAGAAGATGGACCTGGACATTGAGGTCTCCCGCCTACGACTGCTCAAGGCCAACCATTTGAGCCAGCGCTACGCTTTGGAGGACCAGATTATTCACAAGTTCCCGAAGGAAATCCGGGCGTTGGAGCAAAAGGTTGAGGGCTACACCTACGACATCGGACGGGTAAAAGCCAGTACCCATGCCAACGAGGACGGTTTTTCGCCCATGGTCATTGAGGGAACAAGGCACGTGGATAAGAAGGCGGCAGGCTCCGCAATTCTGGAGGTCTGCAAGTCTATGACCAGCCCCGACCCCATTCCGCTTGGCAGCTACCGCGGCTTCGATATGGAGCTTCACTTCGACACCGTGAGCCGGGAATACAAGATTACTCTGGTCGGCAGTCTGCGACACGTCGTGCCGCTGGGCACAGACATCTTCGGCAACATCCAGCGTCTTGATAACACGCTGGATGGTTTATCCGGCCGCCTCGAAAGCACACAGGCATATCTGGAAAACACTCGCCAGCAGTTACAGGAGGCAAAGGTTGCCGTTACTAAGCCATTCCCTCACGAAGATGGTCTTGCCACAAAGTCCGCCCGTCTTGCCGAACTCAACGCCATGCTGGACATGGACAAGCCGGAGAACGAAATCGTGGACGGCGACCGTGGTGACAATGATGCGCCGCAAACACCCAGCCGAGAGCAGTCTCGGTGCTAATCCCGCTTATGCCCCAGAGCCAAAAACTCTGGGGCTTTACCTATATTCAGAACCAACTGAGAAAGGAGAACCTATGTCAAACGAAGAACTCAATCAGCAGCTGTACGAAAAGCTCATTGACGAACAGGACAAGTTCCGGCTGGAACTTCTGGCGTTGAACCCGATAGAGATCCTTCGTAAAGCACCGGAGTATTACGTTCGGGAGGATATCATCTGCTGCCTGGAGGATCACAATCTGCCGGACGATCAGGTGAAAGCGCTGCTCCAGTCGAAGACGCCGCTTGCTGACATTCACGCCCGCTGGGATCGCTATGCCGATAACCGGCTGGATGATGTACGGGATTGTATTCACGATCACGCTGTTGAAGCAATCCAGCGCCAGCACGCTTTGAAAAGCCGGGACGCAAGATGAGAAGGGAGGGAACAGAAATGGTCAGTAGTGAAGAATTGAATGACCGGCTCTTGGCGAAGATGGAGCATGAGCAGGAGCGCCTGTCTGAGCGTATGCAAGGCGCAGATGGTATCCGGCTTATGCCGTTGGCCTACGAGTACATGGTCAGAGAAGAACTCATTTTCGCACTGAGGTGCGGCCCGACTATCGACGGACAGTATGCGGCAGCGATGCTACAGTCTGATACCCCTCTCGAAGACCTCTATCTTTTTTGGAAGCAGCGGACGCAGGAAAGGCTCCAGTTCTACGGCCAAGCGATTGCCGAGCAAGCCATACGAGCAAAAGTGTGTTATGACATGCGCAAAGAGAACGAAGGCGACCACGAGATATGAGCTATTATACTCAAGAGGACATTCAGCAGGCAAAGCAGATGGATTTACTTTCTTATCTGCGCTTGTTTGAGCCGCAGGAGCTGGTTCATGTGTCCGGGAATACCTGGTGTACCCGTGAGCATGACAGCCTGAAAATCAGCAACGGCAAGTGGAACTGGTTTTCTCGTGGCATTGGGGGACGATCTGCGCTTGACTATCTGGTAAAAGTGAAGAACTATCCTTTCACCGATGCAGTAGGCATCATTTTGGGGCGGGCGGCAGAAATGCCGCCCGTTTCCCGTTCTGAGCCGCAGGAGGAAGAAAAGGTTTTGCTGTTGCCCGATCCGGTTGACGGCTACCCGTTCCGTGTGGTGCAGTATCTGACCGACCGTGGAATTGACCGAAAGCTCGTTGAGTTTTGCATCGAGCGGAAGCTTCTGTATGAGTCCAGGGACTACCACAACGCAGTCTTTGTCGGGTATGACACCGCTGGCGTCGCCAGATACGCTGCCCTGCGTGGCACGATGGGTGCCTACAAGGGAGAAGCCACGGGAAGCGATAAGCACTATTCCTTTTCCCTCTGCCTCTCGCCGGAGGCCTCCCAGGTTCATGTGTTTGAGTCTGCAATCGACCTTCTGAGCTATGTCACGTTGGAAATCAAGGCGGGGTGTCCTTGGAAGCAGGATGCGCTTTTGTCTTTGGCCGGCGTTTTCAAGCAGAAGCGTGAAAAGGTTGTTCCCGTTGCGTTGACAGAGTTCCTGTCGGATCATCCTTCCGTTTCCCGTATCTGTCTGCATCTCGACAACGATGAAGTGGGAAGAAGCGCCGCCAAGGGCATTATGGACGGCCTGGCGGACAAACCCTATGAGGTGGTCAACCAGCCTCCGAAATACGGTAAGGACGTAAACGATCAGCTTCAATGGGAGCGTATGCAGCGCCGAAGGGATGCGTGGGAACGATGAGCAAGCCGAAGAAGTATGTTGTATCACTCTCCGGCGGCAAGGACTCCACAGCAATGCTCCTGCGTCTGATCGAGGAAAATCGGCCCATTGATCTAATTGTCTTCTGTGATACAGGCTTGGAGTTCCCGCAGATGTACGACCACCTGAAGCGTCTGGAAAGCTATATCGGCAGGGAGATTACAATCCTTCGGGCAGACCACAACTTCGAGTATTACTTTTTGACCTACACGCCCAAGCGGAAAAATCCCACATTGGAGCAGTACAAAGGCATGAGCTGGGCAGGTCCGCGTAACCGCTGGTGTACTGCCATGCTGAAAACAAGAGTCATTCAAAAATTCCTGCGCTCGCTGCGAGCCGATTACGACGTGATTGAATACATCGGCATCGCCGCAGATGAGCCAAAACGAATCCGCTCTGCCTGCTATCCGCTTGTGGAATGGGGAATGACGGAGGCGGACTGCCTGCAATACTGCTATGACCGTGGTTTTGATTGGGGCGGACTCTACCGCATCTTCAAGCGGGTGTCCTGCTGGTGCTGTCCACTGCAAAGCTTAGCCGAGCTTCGGAAGTTGCAAAAGCACTTTCCGGAGCTATGGGCACAGCTGGAGGAATGGGACCGGCAAACTTGGCGGCAGTTCCGGGCGGACTACTCCGTTCACGATTTGTCTGTGCGTTTTGCGATGGAAGAGCAATGGCAGGCAGCGGGAAGGAGAACCCGCAGCAAGGAGTTTTTCTCGGCGCTGCGATCACAACTGGAAAAGGAGAGATTACTTGTATGTTCATAAAACTGTATCAGATCAACATGAGCCGTGACACGGCTCGTATGTGCTTTGAGTCGCTGGAGCGCATAAACGCTTACTGCGAAACAATCCACCCCGAGAGCTACGATGAAGTGTTCAAGGGAATAGTGAACTGTACTACCTTGGAAGATGTTTACTGCATGTTCAATGCCGACAACCGGCCCGGCACAGACCAATTCCGTTCCCTGTCCGTTTCGGATGTGGTAGCCGTCTGCGACCCCAACACGGGGGCTGAACGGTATTACTTCTGCGACTCCATTGGGTTCAAGGAGATCGAGTTCGACGCAAGCAAGGCCAAGCCGCTGCAGGAGAACACCATCCGGGTTGTCCTGGTGGAGCCGGGAAAGCAGGCCAGGATTGCCGACATTGAGGGGTCGCTGGAGGGGTACTACCGCGCCATCGGCGCAGATACCATCCAGGCAGTCTACCCCTATGAGGAAGAGGTCTGCATCATCTGTGATGACGAGGGAAAGCTGACAGGTCGCCCATTGAACCGGGCACTCCGGGATGAAGACACTAAGGAGATCTATGACATCATCGCCGGCACCTTCTTCGTCTGCTCCTGTAAGGAGCCTCGCTACACCAGCTTGAGTACCGATCAGCAACGGCGGTATCTGGAGCAATTCAAATGGCCGGAAACCTTCTTCAACATCAACGGTAAGATCGCCGCTGTCCCGAACAAGCCCAAAGATCGAGGTGAGGCAAGATAAAACAGCTCACATTTCTGGATCTGTTTGCCGGAATCGGCGGCTTCCGCAGAGGCTTGGAGCTTGCAGGCCACAAATGCGTTGGCTTCTGCGAGTGGGACAAGTATGCCCTTGCCTCCTACACCTCCATGCACCTGCTGACAGAGGAACAGCGAGCATATCTGTCCTCGCTGTCCTTTAAGGAACGGCAAATCGAGATTAGGAAGGAGGTGTATAGAAATGGTGAATGGTACGCAGCCGACATCCGCACGGTCCACGGCTGGACGATTCCCAAAACCGATCTCTGGTGCTTCGGCGCTCCGTGCCAGGATTTCTCAGTTGCAGGCGCAAGAGCTGGATTGGCCGGAGACCGCAGCAGTCTCGTTCGAGAAGTATTTCGGATTCTTGAAGAAATGGAAGAAGCAGATCGACCCGAGTGGCTGCTCTACGAGAATGTTAAGGGCATGCTTAGTTCACGATCAGGGCTTGACTACCTATCCATTCTCCTTGAAATGGAGAGATTGGGGTATAATGTCGAATGGCAGGTTTTTAACAGCAAAGATTGGGCAGTTCCGCAAAACCGGGAGAGGGTCTATACTCTCGGACATTTTAGAGACCGTGGTGGATCAGCAGTTTTTCCTCTCGCGCCAGCAGATGGAGAAAATTGTTCTTTCATAGAACAGGTAGCGCACCTGGACGGCTCCATTGATAACCCAAACGCTTACCGTGTATATGCGGCAAGCGGTATCGGTCCCTGTCTGACCGGGAAAAGCGGAGGCGGCACGGAACCAAGCATCGTGCTTCCGCTTTCTGAGCCGGGAAGAGCAGAGCCCACAATCAACATTGTCGGGCTCATTGGCGGCAGCCGGGCGGAGTATGGATATGGCGAGGACGAAAACCGGGTCATGTCCGTCACAGGCATATCTCCCACGGTAAAAGCCCATGTCAACAGAGACCCCGTAAAGGTCGCAGTTCCGCTTGGGTGCATCGACCCGCAGGGCAGAACAGAACGGAGCGTTACACCTGACGATCGGGTTCCTACGCTTAGAGCACAGTCTCACGGCAATCAGCCTGAGATAGTGCTCTCTGTTTTGAACCCGGAAAAAGAAACAACCCGACAAAACGGACGCCGCATGAAGGACAACGGAGAGCCCAGCTTCACGCTCACAGCGCAGGACCGGCACGGAGTTGCCGTCAACGTCTACGATGCCTACAACAAGAACTGGATAGGCACAGAAACCTGCGGGACCCTGACCGCACACGGCAATGCGTCACCCACGGCAGCCGGGACTTTCTGTCCTGCGATCCCGGTCGGAGAGGAAGAATCCGAAGAACACCCCGGCATCTATGTCCAGCTTTCGGAGGAACTCATTGTCTACGCGATTTGGTATGAACGCTACCAGTGCTACATTGCCATCCGCAAGCTGACGCCCAAAGAATGTTTTCGGCTTCAGGGATGGACGGACGATTACTATGAACGTGCCGCCTTTGTGAACTCCAACAACCAGCTATACAAGCAGGCTGGGAATGGTGTCACCGTCAGCGTAGTCTATGCCATAGGCTATGCGCTCTCCGAAGCTGAAACGGAGGAATGAATCTCATGCTCACCCACAACAGCAAGTACCAGCAGACCGCACACCCCAAGAAGCTCGCCCAGCAGCAGCTCGCTGCAAGGCGGGCTTTTTCCATGAAACCAAACATCAAACAAATCACCAAACCGAGGAGGAAAAGAAAATGAAAGACCAAAAGCTTTACCGGGTATCCGTCTACGGAACATTTTGCAAGGACGTTCTCGTCTATGCCGAGGATGAGGAAGACGCCATCGACTACGTGCAGGACATCTGCGACAATACCAACCTGATCAAGTTCTCCAACGAGGAGCTCGTGGATCTCGCCGCCGAGGATGCCATCGACCTGGAGGACGACGGCTGCGACCACGATTGTGACAACTGCCCGGCTGCTGCCTGCGCTCCTACCTTCGTGGGCAGCATCAAGCCCAACGGGAGGCCCAAAGAGGTTGCCGTCACCGGCGCTCCGCTGCTCCACATCCCCACGCAGGATCTCATCAGAAACGCCCCTTCTCAGCCTGTGAAGGAGGATGAAAAAGCGGCCAACAGAGAGCATGTCTTCAAGCTCATGGGCGAGATCGTGGACCTGTACTCCATGACCTGCGAGGACTTCGACGCACTCCGCGAGACTGTCTTGGAGCTCCTCGACGAGTGTTCTCAGCAGAGTAAGAACGACTGATTACCTGCGGGGTATTAGAGTGGCATCGTCTTAGCAAGCAACGAATCTGTGTGCTCAGATTCCACTTGTTAGTGGGGATGCCCCCTAATACCCCCTCTGACAGAACGGAGCAGACTATGGAAAAGAGAAAAAGGCCTGTCCGCCTTGGCGTCTATTTCACGGAGGCCGAGTTCGCCCTGCTCCGTGAAAAGTCAAAGAAAGCGGGCTTATCCATGGGCGATTTCATTCGCCGCTGTGTTGCCGATAAAGAAGTAAAACAGGCCCCGTCAGCTGACATTCCGATTCTGATCCGGGACATTCGACGGGTCGGGTACAATGTGGATCAGCTTTTGAAGATCGCCAACTCCACGCATTTGCTGGACGCCCCGCAGATGCGTAAGGTGCTGGTACAGACGTACCTTGCCGCTGACGCCGTGCTGAAGGCCTACACAACGGAGGATTGAGCGATGGCAGTGACTTCCATTTGGCCCATCAAGAACCGGCTGGATAAGGTGATCCGCTATGTTGAGAACCCAGAGAAGATTACGGAAGAATACTACTCTGAAAACGCCGCCATGCACATTATCGACGGTGTGGTGCAATACGCCGCAGATGATACCAAAACAGAACGGCGGGAGTATGTGACCTGTCTGAACTGCAATGAAGGTCATGCGGCAAAGGAATTTCAGGACGTGAAGAAACTCTGGAAGAAGGATGACGGTCGCCTGTGTTACCACGGGTATCAGTCCTTTAAGCCCGGAGAGGTCAACGCTCAGACAGCCCATGCCATCGGCGTGGAGCTTGCGACGCAGTTATGGGGAGATCGTTTTCAAGTTGTTGTGGCGACGCACTGCAACACCGGAGTGTATCATAACCACTTTGTCGTCAATTCTGTTTCCTTCCGGGACGGTTACAAGTTCTACAATTCCCCAGCCGACTATCGGGATATGCGGGAGGTTTCAGACCGGATTTGCCGGGAGCATGGTATTTCCGTGATTGAAAACCCGGAGCGGCATGGAAAGAACTACGGGCAGTATTCCGCTGAGCAGAACGGCAAGCCAACCCATTCCCAGATGATCCGAAACGATATTGATCGGGATGTTGCAGCCTCGCTGACGGAGCAGGAGTTCTTCCGGCTTTTGCGGGAGATGGGATATACCGTTACAACTCACGGCACGGGCGGTGCACCGCTGAAGCATCCCAAGATAACGCCACCCGGCGGGAAGAAGAACTTCCGCTTCGATACGCTGGGAGAAGAATATGTGCTGGAACGCATCCTGGAACGTGTGCATGAAAACATGCGCCGAAAGCAACCTTTTGAAGTACCTCCCCAAAGGCACTATCACATGAAAATGACCCGGAAGCCGGCAAAGAAACTGACCGGCCTCCGAGCATTGTATTTCCGTTATTGCTATGAGCTGGGGATCATCTTGAAGCACCCGAACCGCATAAAACGGGTCTCTTACCTCCTGCGGGATGACGTGATCAAGCTCGACAGGTATATTGCAGAAACAAAAATGCTGCTTGCACACAGGATTGAAACCATCGAGGATTTGAATGCCTACCGGGATGACCTGAGTCAGAAAATCGACCGTTTAGGCGCAGAACGAAAAGCATTACGAAACCGACTGAAAAAGGCAACCCGTAAGCATGACGAGTCCGGGATGGCGGAAATCCAAAGTGAAATCAAGCGTGTTTCCAAAGAACTGAAAAAGGCAAGAAAAGAGGGGGATTATTGTGCTGATGTAGCAGAGCGTTCTGAACAGGTTCATCAGAACCTGCTGGAAATCAACCAGGATAAAGAAAACTTGAGAAAGGAGAGATACCCGGATGAGCACCCAAGCCGAAGCAGCAGATCAGATCGTAAAGATCATGCTTGACGGCAGCGAACACGCCATTAAGATCGCCGGCGCGGGAGCAAAGCAGATTGCGATTCTGCTCTATGCGCTTCTCAAGGATCAGAAGCGCACCAAGGGTAAGATGCGCCTGACCAACATGCTTCGCTCCGGCAAAGAGCTTCGGATTTTCCCCGTAAAAGCGGAGGACCTGAAGAAGTTTTGCAAGGAAGCGAAGAAGTACGGAGTCCTGTACTGCGCCTTGCGACAAAAGAAAGCGAAGGACGGCGTGGTGGACGTTATGGCCCGCGCCGAGGATGCCAGCAAGATCAATCGCATCTTTGAGCGCCTGCAAATCACCACGGTGGATGTTGCAAGCGTCCGTTCCGAGTTGGTCAAGACCAAGGACGGACCTGCTTCCAATAAGGAAGTTCCCGAGCGCGTGACGCCGGAGCGAGATCCGGCAGACGCATTTGTGGACGAATTGTTTGCGCAGCCGAACAGAGAACAGCCGCACACCGCAAACCCTACGCTGGCGACCGGGAGCGACCCAAGTCGGTCCGCGCCTTCCTCCGAGAGAGTCAAAGCCCGAAGTTCTGAGCCTGAGCGGAGCGTAGCCTCCGGCAAGCCCTCTGTACGGAAGGAGCTGGAGGCGCTGCGCCGCGAGCAGCAGACCGGCCGCAAGAAAACCGAACCTGAAAGAACCCACTACCCGGAGCACAAAGCTCCCAGGAAGAAGCGAAAGGAGAAAAACAGATGAGTCAGAACTTTGACGACATCCTGATGGCCGCCCAGGACGGTCAGCAGCCCCAGCAGCCCAAGGGCGCTACGCTGGAACCCTTTGACAAGGACGCCTACATGGAGAAAAAGCAGTCTGAGCGGGACGCTGCGTTCCGTCTTGCGGATGTGACGGCGGAGCGTGCAGCTTCCAGCCCCGAGACCTACGCCACCTACCTCAATGTGCAGGCCCGGTTCAACCGCTACAGTGTGAACAACGCCCTTCTGATCGCCGCCCAGATGCCCGACGCCACCAAGCTGGCGACCTTCGACGAGTGGCGGGAGAACAATGTCCAGATCAAGTCCGGCGCAAAGGCGATCATGCTCCTGACTCCCGGCAAGGAGTTTGAGCGTGAAGACGGCAGCGTCGGCGCCAGCTTCAATGTGAAGAAGGTCTTCGACATTTCCCAGACCCACGCCGTTCAGCAGCAGGCCGAGATCCACCGGGACCAGCGGCTTGTGATGAAGGCGCTGGTTTCCAACCCGCCCTGCCGTCTGGAAGTGAACGACGGAAAGGTGCCTGCCAATGCCGCTGCGATCTACAGCTCTGCGGACAAGACCCTGTATGTCCGTCATGGGCTGAGCTTCGACGATATGTTCCGCGCCCTTGCCAGAGAGCTGGCCTTCGCCCATCTCGACAAGGGCGGCGACTACAGCCGCAACAACAGCGAGTTTGCCGCCAAGAGCATTGCCTACCTGGTCTGCGCGCGAAACCACATCGTTCCTGAAGGCGTTTCCGTCCCCGCCAGTTACTCCAATCAGGAGGCAAAGGCACTCAAGGCGCAGCTTGGCCAGATCCGAGACGTTGCCAACACCATGCACAATACGATGGAAAACGTGCTGGGAAAGCAGAAGTCGCAGGACCACACGCAGTCCCGTCCGGCAAACCCTAAGAATCGGGACGCCCGGTAAGGAGGCGTCCCGATGGCTGAGGAAAAGCGTGTCATTTCCGTTGACGGTTATGAACACCGGCTGATGGTTGCCGGACTCAATGACTTCCGCAACGACCTTCTCGCAGGCGGGAAACCCACAGAGGATGTGGACGTTCTTCTGCTGAAGGTCATTGACGCTCCGACCAAAAAACAAAAGCGAAAGGCAGACCGTGAGGCAAGATAAGTTCTCCGGGCAGCGCATCTTTCTGTACTGCCTTGGAGTCATTCCTGTCGTATGGCTTGCCCTGCTGATTGCTCCTGCGATGGGTGGTGGCATTCCCAGCCTGCTTCAGAACATCGGCACTGTTTTTAACGATCCCTTTCATATCAAATGGGGCGAGTACAGCTTGAAAACTGTGCTCGCCCTTTTGGGTGTCTACGGACTGGCAATCATTGTGTACCTGTCCACCGCCCGCCATTACAGACACCGGGAGGAGCACGGCCCTGCCACAAAGGGAAACCCGGC
>JAEEGL013501744.1_pt1 | contig 36627 bp, 26 predicted proteins | sample 9134231 | NCBI WGS metagenome assembly JAEEGL01 (sample SAMN16246548, study PRJNA631951) | gut metagenome | biome: gut microbiome; feature: rumen; material: fiber-attached | host: Bos | place: Iran: Karaj | collected 2018-10 | reverse complement strand
TTCTGTTTTAATGGGCCAGAGAATAGACGTATTGACTTTTTTATTTGTATCAATTTTTCTAGGATCATCAAAAGTTGTTTTTACTGATGCATCTGGTGATGATAAAGAATTTTTATTCTGTGATTTTTTTTCATCCGATTTAGCAACTGTTGTAATTGTTTCTGTCTTTTGTGGAACAATAATTTTTTGTCCTGCTTTTATCGTACTGCCGCTCATTTCATTTAGTATTTTTAAAATATCAATACTAATATCAAATCGTTTTGCAATTGAATAAAGTGTATCGCCTTTTTGAACTGTATATGTATCTGTCTTTTGAGGCATTGTAATTTTTGCTTCCGGGAACAGACTTTTATTTGGAATAACTAGAACCTGTCCTATTTTTAATACATCATCTTTAGTACAGTTATTTGCCTTACATAGTTCATCTATAGTAAGATTGTATTTTTTACTGATTGAATAAAAAGTATCACCCTTAGTAACTGTATGTTTAAAAGTTTGTGAATAAACTGATATAAGATTAAAGAGAGCAAAAAATAAAATCAAAAAAAGAGTCTTTTTCATACTCGATTATTATCGGTAAATTGACTAAAATTCATTAAGAAAACTACCTAAATCGAAACCATTTATAAGTTTACCAGCAGGATTATTTTTCAGAATGTTTTCTTTTCCACCTTTAAGATGCGAAGAGGTTATACCATAATAGATGGATTGATGAGCTTCCATAAATGCTGCAATCTGATCAGCACAACGAACTAATTTACCATCTACTGGCGAATATTTATCATCGTTAAATTTTTCATTTAAGTCTTCAAAAGAAACATGAAGAATTTCTATGCCCTTATCTCTTCCAGGAAGTATTATTCTGTTTTCAAATTCATCACTGGTAAAATATATTAATTCATCGCTGTAAAAATTTTCCATAAGTGGTAATAATTCTTTTCGTACAATTTCATCTTCAATTTTCTTTACTACAGATGGAAGCTCAGCAGTTGCCTGCTTTACAGGAGAAATGATATCGCGGGTTACAGACTCAGGTAAATCATGAAAAAGTGCAGAAAAATAATTATTATATCTTCTTTTATTACAAAAATTATTTTCTTCGCCTTCAAGTAACAGCGTTGTAATTGCAACAAAAAAAGAATGTCCTAAAACTGAAGTTTTTGGAACACGCGGAGTCTGATTCCATCTTATCTGAAAACGCAGCTGTTCAATAATCATTAAGAACTCATAGGGTTTCTGTTTCATGATTAATTGCTGAAGCCCTGTTAAATCAAGGTATTTTCCAATATCCTGATAAAGTTGTTTTTCAATATTACGTAAACGATATGGTTCATTTACATGAGACAGCATTTCAAATTCACGCATTGTTGAAAACTTATGAGCAGCACGGAAAACTCTTGAAGTTAAAGAATTATTGTTTTCTTCTTCAGATAAGTATTTTTCAAATTTAGCAAAAAGTTTTTTATCAGAAATAATATTTCGGTATGAATCTAAAACCCATTCATTAAGTTTTTTATATTCTTCAGGATATTCATTTTTAATCATCCGTTGTACTGGAGATTTTATATCACAAAGTGCAATTTTTTTTAACAAATCAAATAATGAAGCATAAATCAACCAGGACCAGTCTATAGTATTACCATTTTTTTCTTCAAATTTTCCAATGATATAAGTCAATACCATTTTTTCGCCGGCTTTATCCATTTCGATAATTTCAAACGGGCGAACAAGATCATTCCATCTTTCTATTGAAAAAGCTTCAAAAATTTTTAATGCCAATTCTTTATGCAGCATATTATATCCTTAACAACTTAAGTTTATTTTTGTTTTTCCTGTTCTTTTTGATCAGCTTCCATTTTATCACGCCAGACAAGAGCTTTTTTCTTAATTTCTTCTGCTTCATTTTTATCATTTAGAAGCATGCATATTCTTCGGTCAGCAAGCAGAAAGTTTATTCCCATCCTAAAATCATCTATCCGGTGAGTAGATAATTCGTAGCGGTCACGATATTTATCTGCTGACTGCCATAATAATTTTTTTATCATGCGAATATAATACAGAGTAAGTTCATAATCAGGATGACGCGGATCAAAATAGGCTTTTACGGCTTCTTTCAGATTGACCATGTTTTTTGCAACAGTCGCAAAACGACCCTGTAATTCTACGAAAGCCCATTTCCATTTTGTATTTTCTCCATAGGCATCCATGATAAGACGGATAGCAAGTCCAAGCTTCCGGATTATATAGTACCTTTTTTGCATCGGAGTGTTACTGATTTCATTTACCAGATCTTCATACTCAGAATATGGTACATCAATTTTGTCTGATACTATCTCTTCCAGATAAATCAGAGATTTATATAAAGCTTTACGTCCCTGTTCCAATGAATCAGTATGCTTACTGCCCTTTACTTCAACAGACAGATTATTAATGGCAAGGTATAAAGTAGCAACATACATCATGTCTTCAGCAAGCAGTAGTTTTTTGTAAGCTTTTCCTAAAGAATCTTTTTTCATCAGATCAAGTATTTCTTTTTCTTTTTGATAAACCTGATCGATTTTTTCTTTATAAGGTTTTGCTTTATCGTTAAAAATTTCAACACTTTCATTTTTTATTTTAGCCATCAAATGCCTCCATATGTTTTCAGCATTGAACGGGCATGTTCCAAAGAAAGTGAAGAATTAGTGTCTCCAGAAAGCATTCGGGCAATTTCACTTACCCTGTCTTCACCAGTAACATAATCAACATGTGTTTCAGTATTTCCGTCTGCTGAAATTTTTTGAATCTTCAATTGATTATCGGCATAAACTGCAATACTTGCCAGATGAGTAATACATAAAATTTGTTTTGTTAAAGCAAGATTCTTCATGTGTCTGCCGACAGCAACAGAAACTTCACCTCCAATACCAGTATCAATTTCATCAAAAATTAAAGTATCAACAGTGTCACTGGCTGCAAGCACTGTTTTTAAAGCAAGCATTACCCTGCTTAATTCACCTCCGGATGCAATTTTAGCAAGCGGTTTTAATGGCGAACCATCATTAGCACTGATTAAGAATTCTACAGAATCAAATCCGTATTGATTACAACGGTCAATCGGTTTTTCTCCGTCACGATTCTGAATATTGACCGAGAATCTGGTTCCTTTCATACCAAGCTCAAATAAAATCTTCTCTACACTTGAAGAAAGCTTTATTCCCGTTTCATGTCTTATCTGGGAGATTTTTTTTGCACAGGTTAAAACCTGATTCTCCAGTCCTGAAATTTCATTTTCAAGGTTTTCTTTATTCTGTTCACTGGATGTTAATAAAGCAAGCTGTTTTTCAGCATCTTCACAATAAGCAATTAAATCTTCAATGGTACTTTGCGGCTTTACATATTTCTGTTTTAAGCGGTAAATTAAATGACTTCGTTCCTGTACTTCTTCAAGCCGTTCCGGATTAAACACTAACGATTGTAAATAACCGGTTATTTCAGAATCAATATCCAGCGTTTCATAAAATAAAGCTTCAATTCTCTCTGAAATTTTTTCTAAAGAACTGTCAAAGCCTGAAGCATGTTCTGCATCAGTCCGTATTTTTTTTAGCATTGTAATAACATTTGTATTTGCTGAGCCGCTAAGAGTATTTGACAAAGATTCAACTACTTCATATAGTTTTTCGTACTGAGTTAATCTGTTTTCTTCATTTTCCAGTTCAACATCTTCATTTGGCTTTAAAGCAGCATTTTTTATTTCTTCAACCGCAAAAGACAATAATTCTATTTTTTGACTGCGGTTTTGTTCTGATTCAAGAATCGCATTAAGCTGTTTCTTTCTTTCCTGTAATTGAAAATATAAACTTTCATAAGCCGAAAGTAATTTATCAAGTTCTGCAAATGAATCAAGAAATCTACGATGCTCTGAAACTTTCATCAAAGACTGATGCTCATGCTGTCCATGAATATCAACAAAATATTGTGTAAATTCTGCAAGCTCATTTCGTGTAACAGGAACTTCCCCAATCCAGGCTGCTGTTTTACCAGTATCTCGTACAATTCTGCGAAGTAATATCCTGTTATTTTCTATTTCTATGGAATGCTCTTCTAACCAGCTTCTTGCATCTTTCAGGGACTCTGGAATAAAAAGTGTACCTGAAACTCTTGCTTCATGAGTTCCAGTCCTTATTTGATCCAATGAAGCTTTTCCTCCAAGTAAAAAGGATAAGGCACCTATAAGTATTGATTTACCTGCTCCTGTTTCTCCTGAAAAAACTGTAAAACCTTTATTAAATTCCAATGAAACATTATCGATAAGTGCAAAATCTTTTATTGAAATATCTTCAATCACGATAATCCTCCAAACCAATGCATTTTATTTTTTAATGCTTCATAAAATATACGAGAATCACAACCAGCAAGCAACACTTTTTTTTCAGATTTTTTTATTATGATTTTGTCATCAACTTTTAACTTTACAGGTTCCTGTCCATCACAGGAGATTACAGGTTCACCCCCACGGGATGGCAGCATTTGAATTGTTAAAACTGCAGAATCTGGTAAAACAAGTGGACGTCCAGCAAGAGAAAAAGGACAGATAGTGTTTAATATTATTGAATCCAGTCTTGGATCTACCAAAGGTCCCCCGGCAGAAGCAGAATAAGCCGTAGAACCGGTAGATGTACAGGCAATTATTCCATCACAACGAAATAGTCCGAAAGGAATTTCATTACACTTTATATCAAGCGAAACCATTCGGGCAGTTTGTGCAGAAATTACAATATCATTTAATGCTGATGATAAGAAAAGTAATTTTTCTTTCCGGTACAATTCGGCCTGAATCATTGTACGTTTTGCAATTTTAAGTTTTCCTTTTAGGAATTTATCGAGTGCAGACTGCCAGTTATTTTTCTGTATACCAGCAATAAATCCAAATTGCCCTAAATTAATTGGAAAAATAGGTATATTCAAAGGTGCACAGGTACGAGCAGCATACAAAACCGTTCCGTCACCACCTAAAGTGATGGCAAAATCGCAATCAGATGTATCAGCAACCTGTTTTTGCCCTGAATAACTGCAAACCTTAAACCCGATGTTACGTTCATAAAGAAAATCACAGATTGCCTGAACTGTGAACGGTATTTCATTGTTGAAAGTATTACGGATAATAAGGCATTTTTTCATAGTATTTTATGGCAATGTAGCCAGAACCTTTGCAATTTTCGAAGCTGTTGCAGACCCTAAACGTGGATAAAGCGGAAAAAGAGCAGTTCTAAGAGACAAGGATTTAGCATTAATGCATTTTTCTATTGAATCATTGCGAAGTGCAATCACAGATTGAGAAAAGGCTTCTACAATTTCAATTTCTTTTCTGTCTGCATAAGCTTTTACATCTTTATATCCGCTTGAAAGAACTACAGGAAAAGAATATACCGAACGAACAGAATTATCCGAAGCTGAGGTAAAGGTTTTATGCTTTCCCTGCATTAAAGAACGAATATACATCTCATAAAGTTCTTTTCTAACAGCTTCATTCCGGTTAAATTCCTTTAACTGAACAAATCCAAGGGAACCATTTATGTCAGGTAAAATATCAGTTGACGGAGCACAATCTGTAAATTTTTTCAGTACAATCCATTCACGGCGGGATGGTGCCATAACCAGAGCACCTCCACCTGAAGTAAGAATATCAGTATCTTCTAAGCCAAGAATTGAATATATGCCGAAGGAACCACATTTTTTTTCTTTGTAGAGTGCACCAGCATTCTGAGATATATCTTCTATAATTGGTACACCAGTTTCTTTAAAAGCATCAAAATCAGGAACCTGCCCCATTGTCTCATGTAACAGCAGAAGTCTTCCTCCCTGCTTCATTCCTTCGTGCACAGCTTCTGGTGTAACAAGTGCCGTATCCAGAGAAACATCTAAAACCAAGGGTTCATAGCCTAAGTCCTCTAATGTAAGAATTTGCCAGGCCGGGGCAAGGGCAGAAATCATGATTTTAGTTCCAGGAGCAAAATCTAAAGCCTTAAGGATATATTTTAATGCAAGAGAAGGACTTCGAAGTGCAACTACACCATCAACTGAAAAAAATTCTTTAGCATACTGTGTAAGCCGCTGATTAACTTCACCCGGTCCGATTTTTTCTTCGACCATGCAGGTTAAAACTGCATCCATTTCCTTTCGGCGGATAGTTGAACTAAATGCATGTATTTTCATTACTGTTCAATTCCAATAAGTTTTTGAAGTTCTTTAGAATTAAACAAACGCCTGATATCAAGCATAACAAGATATCCGTTTTCCTGACGGATAACTCCCTGAATATATTCAGAACCAATACCGCTTAACATCTGTGGCGGCGGCTTTACTTCATCCTGCTGAACTGTAACAACACGGTTTATTTTATCAATAATAATACCGATTTTATTACCTTCAATATTAAGAATTATAAATCCACCCTGATCTTCATCATCTTCTTCGGTAAGTTCCAGCATTTTCAGGCGAAATCTTTTATGAAGACTTACAACCGGAATAATTTCACTGCGTAAATTAAAAATTCCTTCAACATAGTAAGGAGCCTGGGGAATAGGTCTTACGCTCTGTGTTTTGACGATTTCTTTTACATCCATAATATCTACACCATAAAGTTCATCGCCTAACTGAAATGTTACTAACTGATATTGAGCATCATTATTAGCCATAGATCCTCCCGATATTAAAACTTCAAAATTTTACTCTATCTTTATTAGTATAAAACTAAATCATTGATTCTGCAAGTACAGAATTTTATACTTTGGTTAGATTTTCTCTAAAATCTGCAATTTTTAAAAGACAGTATTTACCGCACTGGTAACAGCATTTATAGCCGAGCGGCCAATATTTGGATTTCTGCCACATCCCCAGAGTTTTTTTCCATCTGTCAGAGTAATTTCAACATAAGCCATGGCATCCGTATCTGAGCCGGTACCAATACTATGTTCGTGAAAATCGCTGACTGTAAAATCAGGAATTCCAGGAATCTGTTTTAAGGCTGAAGCAAAAGCATCTAAAGGACCATTTCCTTTAGCACCAATTGCAAAAGTTTCACCATTGAATTTTACTGATGCCCGGCATAAAACATTATCATTAATATTTGAGCCATCCACATGAGTTTGCGCAACATCAAGAATATTTACCGGATTCTGTGTATTAAGCCATTTATTCTCGAAAAGCCTGTATATTTCCTGTGCAGAAAGTTCACGCTGTAAAACATCAGCTGTTGCACTAACAGTGTCTCCAAGAATTTTCTGCATAGGTTTAGGAATAATAATTCCATACTCAGTTTCAAGAACCCAGACTGCACCACCTTTTCCACTCTGACTGTTAATTCTTATAAGCTCTTTATATTGTCTTCCTATATCCCGCGGATCTATACACAAATAAGGAACATCCCATCTGTCTGTTTCTGATAAAAGTTTCCTGGCCTTTAAGCCTTTTCGAATAGCATCCTGATGACTGCCCGAAAAAGCTGTAAAAACTAAATCGCCTGCATATGGTTGTCGTGGCGGGACTTCCATTGATGTCAATCTTGTGTATTCTTTTCTAAGTGCCAGGAGATTGGAAAAATCAAGATTTGTAACAATCCCGTCTGACATCATATTTATTGCCATAGAAACTATGTCACAGTTTCCAGTCCTTTCTCCGTTCCCAAACAATGTACCTTCAACTCTTTGAGCCCCGGCTAGTAAGGCAAGTTCAGCTGCAGCATTTCCCGTTCCCCGGTCATTATGTGTATGAACACTGAGAATTATATTTTCACGATTAATAAGCTTTTTAGACATATATTCAATCTGATCTGCATACACATTTGGGGTCGCACATTCTACAGTTTCCGGTAAATTTATAATTATTTGATTTTTTGTTTTATTCTGCCATTCAGATATTACTGCATTACAAACTTCAAGTGAATAATCTATCTCAGCTGAAGAAAAACTTTCAGGAGAGTATTCTAGAATAATTTCGGTATTCTGCAAATTTTTGAGATTATCTTTCAGACTCTTAACACTGTCAACAGCCATTTGCTTTACATGTTCTTTATCCAGATTAAAAGTATACTTTCTTTGAGCCGGAGAAATGGAATTATAAATATGAATTATTGCTTTTTTTACGCCTTTTAAGCTTTCCAAAGTTTGTTTTATTAATTTTTCGCGTGCAGGACAAAGAACCTGAATTGTTACATCTTCAGGAATATGATTCTGTTCTATCAGGCACCTGACAAAATCATATTCTGTTTTTGATGAAGACGGAAAACCAACCTCTATTTGTTTAAAACCAATTTTTACTAAAAGATTAAAAAAAGTCAGTTTTTGACCAACATTCATTGGAGATGGCAAAGCCTGATTGCCGTCGCGTAAATCAACAGAGCACCACTGTGGAGAAGAACTGATTTTCTTAGCAGGCCAGTCCCTTTGATCAAGTGGAATTGCCTCATGTATATTATACTTTGGCAATCAGACTAATCCTTCAAAAAGTTTTTTTAATTCAGAATTAAACTGTGCTGTTTCTTCTTTTAAAGAATTTAAAAATTCATTTGATTCCAGTGTACCAATTACCGCATTCAGCTCAGTTTCGTTTTTAAAGGTTATAGTTCTGAAATAATCAGTATAATCTTTAGCCCTGGATTCTACAGAACTGGTGTACATATAATCAGAAACATTGATAACGTCATCATAAATTCTGCTGAAAATCTCTGGAGTAAACTGATCTATACCTATTGAATACAATTGCTCTAAAAGGTAAATGGCATAGCTGGATTTATATTCAAGATATTTTTCCTGACATTCTGTATAAAAATCATGAACTTCCTGCCAGCAATTAATTTTTCTCTGTTTAATCAGAGTAAATAATTCGTGAACTTTAGCTTCCGGGATTACCTGACCACCGGCATTAAGCCATGAAGTATAGAGATTATAAGTTTCTATGGTTTTTAAGGTTTCCGATGTGAGTTTTTCGATGCCGTTTTTTTTGCAATATTCAAGCAAGGTCTTGATGGCAAAGTATTCCATTATCTTACGATACTCATTATATCCCTGTGCAGGCTTAACTATAATTGCACCATATTTTTTCATGCATTGAGAATCTTCCAGTTCAATGTCGGATTGTGGATTTTGCATAAGATATTTTTTTGCTGAATCATAAATGTTTTCCTGAGTATATTTAAACCATTCATCATGATTTCGAAGATATCTTCCCGTAAGATTTATCAGTCTGTCCATAGCATAGAACACTTCCTGAATTGTATCAGGTGCAAATGGATCCGTTTCAATATACTGCAACTTTACTTTTCGTTTGTCACGCTTTTTAAACTTACCGTTATTTCGGGCCATGGCAAACATATTAAACATAAACCAGTATCCTGGAAGAATTCTGATTGACTGTTCTGTAGTGCTCATGGAAACAAGTGAAAAAGGATATGTTATGTTCAATTCATACTGATAAGAACCTTTTGCAACCAGAGTAAAAGAAGCAAACTTACTGTTATGTTTAAAGTCTGAACAAAGTCCCGGCCAGAATCCACGTCCTGCATATATTTCTCCATCTGGACTTCTGGAATTATGATTTGAACCTATCATAGCACCTGCGGCAATATTTGACTGCCCTAAAATTGTACTGGCAATAAGAAAGGAAGTATTATGATGCTGTTCGTGGAATGGGAAAATAAGATTATTCAGAATTTCACAACACGAAACTGTAGAATTATCACCAAGAACTGAGTTTAATAACCGGACTCCATATTTCAACTGACAGTTTCTTCCTATAACAAAACGAACAGCAACAGACTGATAAAAAACATTACTGCCATAGCCCATAATACCGTTTACCATTTCGACACCTTCTCCTATTTGAGAAGGTTCCTGTTCAGAAGAACATACCGTAATATTCTTTAATTTAAAAGCACCTTTAATATAAGCACAGTCACCAATTTTTGCATCTTTAATCAAAATAGAATTTTTAATGACAGTATTTGCGCCGACATATCCTATTGTATCAAGTTTTTTTGATGTGCCATGTTCTGTTAATTCTACAAAACGATTTAATAACTCATCATCATCACGATAGCGGGACCAAAGATAAGCATCCGCAGGCAGCATAGTTTCAAATGGTAAAACCTTTCGTCCGCCATTTTCATTTGCTATTTCAACCCAGATGCGAACATCTTCACTTTCCCCTTCTTTTAAAATACCATTACCAAACTTTGAATGGAAAGTTGTCATCATTTCCTGAATGTTAAAAAGAATAACATTATTACTGATTATGTAATTTACAAGATAACGACAATTTTTAACAGCAACATCATCTTTTATAATACAGTCTTCAAGGTAAGAATTTACTATTCCAGTTTCAATGCAAAGATCATGAAACTTTAATTTATTTTTTTGGATATTTCCAAGAATAACAGTTCCTGCAAAATGTGAATTGCGAATCTGCTCAGGATTAAAATGTTCAGAAACATAAACATTTTTCCACTCAGGATCAGAAGAAATATTTAAATTACTGATAAGGATATTAATTTCATCCTGAGTTAAATGACGTTTTCCTTTTTTTGCTTCAACAAAAACTTCACGTAATGGAACAGATGTTTTTGTACTATCTTCAGAGATTACAAGAACTTTGGACATATACACCTCTTAAAAAAAGTTTATATTATATGACAATTTTATGCAATTAATGTATAATAACAAACATGAGAATAATAAAAGTATTTATTTTTTTGTTTTCACTGATATTTTTTAATCTGTATGCAGTTTTTTCATATTCAAATTCTCATTTTATTTTAGATAATGGACTTGAAGTTTTTTTTATTCCAGATAGAATAAATCCGATATCAAACATAAAAATTTCCGTAAAAGCAGGAACTTCAAGTCAAACTGAAACAAACTCAGGCTTCTATGAACTTTATACAAAAATATTCTGGACAATGAACGAAGCTTTTAAAACACAAACTGAAACCTTCAATTACTATAAAAGTTTAGGGGCCTGCAATATTGAACAGAACTGTTTGACAGATGAATCATATTACAGCATGTCATTTCCAGCTGCAGCCTTTAATCAGATTATAAAAACCTTTTCAGAGCATTTTACAAAACCGGAAATTCAGGAAAAACAACTTTCACAGGAATTTTCAAAATTAAAAAAAGAAGCTCAGGAAATTTCCCAAAGTGCTTCAGGCTTTATCAATACAGTAATTGCAAAAGCACTTTATGGAAAAAACTATTCACATCACAACTCACTTGATTATACAGGAATTTTAAAATGTAAAAACACAGCCCGTGCAAGAGCAATTATTTCAGAGATTACTAAAGGAAAATATGTACCAAACAATTGTGCCATTTTTTTATCAGGTCCATATAATGAAACAGAAATTCTTTCTGTTATTGAGCAATATTTTTCTTCCTGGAACACTGCCCCTGAAACTGTTTTTGTAAAAGACAAACTGGAAGAAAGTAAAAAATATGTCATTGTTTCACCAGATTTTTCTAAAGATATTTCACAATGTGTAATACACTACCCTGTAAAATCCACAACAGAAAATACTTTAAATGATACCTTCCTTACTGCAAGCATTCTTGAAAATCAGAATTTTTCTTTTAAACAAAGTATAACAAATGACAAGAACACTGGAATAACTGATTCTGATTATATTAATATATCTTCATCTGAAAATGGAAATTATCCTGCTTTAATATTACAGGCCCTTTGCAAAATTACTGATGATAGTCCGGTAAATCAAACAGAGAAAATTATATCAATATTAAACCAGACAGAAATCAAAGACATAAATGAGTTACAGTATGCATATGAGACATTTTATATTAATCGAAAATCGCAGAATACAAATTCTACAGAATACATTTCATATATTTCAAATCAATGGATTTATCCATTTTTTTCTGATACTGTATCAACTGACCTGGAACTAAAAAATTTTTTCTGTGAAAAACCTTTTGTCTTCATACTGGTTCATCCAGATAACTATAAGAAAAATAAAAATGACTTTATCAAAAAAAATTATATAAAAGTTACACCGACAGATATTAATAATCCAGTTATTTTTAACACTGATAACAAAAACGAAATCATATCTGGAGAAAACGAAACCTTCAATATTGTTTCAGAATTAAAAAATGGTATTTTTAAAACTCAATTGTCAAATAGCATACCCGTTTTTTTAAGTACCAATACAGATAGTTCTAATGCAATAATAAATTTTGAACTAAAATGCGGTGAACTTGAGTTTAAGAAAAAAGAAAAAGGAATGGCAACCCTTATTACAGCTGCCTTTGTTCAAAATATTATAAATCAGATTAATTCGACAGGTCTTTTATCACTAATTACCCGGACAAAAATTTCTTATCAGACATTTCTTACAAAAAGTCTGATTAAAATTGAATGTTTGAATGATGATTTATTTGACTGCATTTCATGTATATCAAAAGCACTAATTATATCCGACATTACGCATGCACAGGCTGATGAACTGATTAACCAGATTAAATACAAATGGCGGCTTGATAACAATAATCAGGATTTTCAGTTAAACATGATTGCATTAAATACATTGTATTCAGGGACTGAACTAGAAGAATATTTTTCATTGTATACAGATATTTTGCCTGACCTGAATTTCAATAAACTGCGTTCTTCTTATGCCCGGCTTTTGGATTCTGAAAAAATAAAAATTAACATTTACTCCAATATCCAGAACACAGAAAAACTCATTTCCTTACTGGAAGAAAAATTTGGAATGCTCAAAAAAATTGAAAAAATAAATACAGTTTTACCCTACGCAGAATTTTCCAACATTACATTAAAAAAGAAATTACAGAGAATTTTTACAACAGACATTCCGGCTGACAAAGCCCCTAAACGTCCATTACATTTAATTCCTACTGCAGAATTTTTTGACAATGCACATATTTACTTTTATTCACCTGATTACAATTCAAATAATAGTATTGTTTTTCAGGCATTAATTTATTTCATTGTTTCAAAATTAAATGAAGCTGGCTTTGAATCTAAAGGTATTTTTCCACATGAAAACATGAACTGGGCATGCATCAGTTTTGAAAAAGTAAAAGGAATAGATGAAATTAAAAACAATTTTTCAAAAGTTATTTCTGGCTTAAATGAATCTGTAAATGATAATACTTTACAACAAATCAGACAAATATGTATCACTTCACATTTCAACGGAATTCAAAACAACTCAGGAATTCAAGAAAAAGATATTCTGGATTATGAGCAGCTTGAAAATGCTGGACTATCTGACTATAAAGAATGCATCAGCAATTATTTTACAAAATCAACATTACTTTATGTTTTTTCATCAGATACTCCACAAAAGGCAAAGAAAAAATGAACAGAACAATAATTGAACAAAAAAATAATCTGCGAATTTTTCTCAAAGAAAAACTTAAATCAACAGAAAATAATCTTAAGCTAAAAACCGAATGTGAAAATAATCTTTCAGCTATTCTTTTTGAATCTTCTTTATTTCGAAAAGCAGACCTCATACTTTCATTTCTATCACTTAAGTCAGAAATATCTACAGAAAAAATAACAACACAATGTTTAAAAAACAATAAAAAAATTTTTGTTCCCAGAATTAATGATGATAATAAAACTATGACTTTTTATCAGTTAGATAAAACAAAATCAATAGAAGCACAGACAGAAAAAAACATCTATCAAATTCCAGAACCGGTTACAACACTTTCTGTGCTGAATAAAAATACAATTACTGAAAAAACTTTACTGCTCATTCCTGGGCTTGGCTTTTCAACAGATGGTTCAAGACTGGGACGTGGAAAAGGCTTTTACGACTATTTTCTTGAATCAATTCCTCATTGCACTAAAATAGGTTTATGTTACAGTTTTCAAATTATTAATGGAATTCCTTCAGAAGAACATGATAAAAAAGTTGATTATCTTCTTACAGAAAAAAATTTACTTTTGTGCAAAAAAGAGCTATAATTTTTGTTATGGAAAATATCAACATCAAATTATCAAACAATAAGACTTTTACAACACAAGCATTTACTCCTGCCATTCAAATTTTAGATCAATTTGAAAACAAGGAGCAAATTGTAGCCTTAAGAATCAATAACGAAATTTGTTCTGTTTTAAAACCAATTCGTTACAATTCTTATATAGAACCTGTATATTTAAACACAACAGACGGATCGCAAATTTACAGGCGAACTCTTTGTTTTGTTCTAGGGGCCGCTGCTAAATCAGTTTTCCCGGATACCCGTCTCCTTGTAGGTCATAGTCTTGGACACGGATATTATTATACCCTTGAATCTGGACATGAGCTAAAACAAAAAGATCTGGACAGGCTCTGTGCAAAAATGAAAGAATATGTTGATGCAAATCTTCCTATTACACAAACTAAAATTTCATATGAAGATGCACTTAATCTTTTTAAAAACTCCAGCATGACAGAAACTGCAAAACAGTTGAAATATATCTGTCCTCCATCTTTTACAATTAACAAACTCAAAGACTTTTCTGACTTCTACTATGGACCATTACTGTATTCAACAGGTTTACTTAAAGTATTTGAGTTAATGAAATATGGAGAGGGATTTCTTTTGCGTTTTCCTAATTCAACAGATCATTCCCGTCTAACAAATTTTGAAGATATTCCAAAATTATTCAACATATATTCAGAATATAAAAAATGGGGAAAAATGCTCGGAGTTACTTCAGCTTCATCATTGAATGAACTTGTCTATAAACGAAAAACAAAAGATTTTATTGATATAACCGAAAATCTTCAGGTTAAACATATTGCAGAAATTGCTGATCAAATAAAAAATCGTGGAAATGTTAAAGTTGTTTTAATTGCAGGTCCTTCAAGTTCTGGAAAAACTACAACATCGAAAAAACTTGCAATTCAACTTCAAGTTAACGGATATAATCCGAAACTTATTGAACTTGACACATATTACAAGGGGCGCAATGACACTCCTAAAGATGAAAACGGAGAATACGATTATGAATGTCTTGAAGCACTCGATGTTCAACAGCTTAACGATGATCTAGTGGATCTATTTGCCGGAAAAGAAATAAAACTTCCATCTTATGATTTTGTCGAAGGAAAACGTTTCTATTCTGGTAAAACCCTAAAGCTGGAAGAAAATGACATTCTCGTTATGGAAGGAATTCATGGGCTTAACGATAAATTAACACCTCGTATTCCTAAAGAAAATAAATTCAAAATTTATCTTTCTGCTTTAACTCAGCTGAACATTGATGATCACAACAGAATAGCAACCAGTGACAACCGGCTTATCCGTCGAATTGTTCGCGACTCGCAGTTCAGGGGAAAAAGTGCTGCAGAAACAATTAAAATGTGGCCTAGCGTACAAAAAGGCGAAAGACTTCATATTTTCCCGTTCCAGAATAATGCAGATGCTATGCTGAATACAGCTTTAGATTATGAAATTTCGGTTTTAAAAGTATATGCAGAACCTTTACTGAAATGTGTTTCACCTTTACAACCAGAATACTCTGAAGCATCCAGACTACTCACATTCTTAAAGAGTTTTCTGCCAATCCCTGTTACAAATGTACCAGGTCAGTCTTTAATCCGGGAGTTTGTCGGAGGAAGTGACTTTAAGTATTAAATATAGATAAAAGGGACTTGCATTAAAGAGAAGAAAAATTCCGTAAAAAGGATTTTAATCTTTCTTCTTTTGGATGATTGATTACTTCTTCAGCAAGCCCTTCTTCTATAATTTGGCCGCCATCCATAAAAATTATATGATCTGCACAGTCTCTGGCAAAAGACATTTCGTGAGTAACAACAATCATCGTCATTTTTTCTTCAGCCAATTGTCTTATTACTTTTAAAATTTCACCAGTTAATTCCGGATCCAAGGCACTAGTAGGTTCATCAAAGCAAAGAACTTCTGGTTTAAGGGCAAGTGAACGGGCTATAGAAACACGCTGCTGCTGTCCCCCTGATAATTCACAGGGATAAGCATCAGCTTTATCTGAAAGTCCCATTTTTTCAAGAAGATTTCGTGCAATCTTTTCTGCTTCACTTTTTGGAGTACCTAAAACAGAAACCTGTGCTTCTGTAATGTTGCGCAAAACAGAAAAATGTGGAAACAGATTAAAATTTTGAAATACAAGCCCGACTTTTAATCCGATTTGCCGAAGCGTTTTTTTATCAGTATAAACAAGTTTTTCTTTTCCATCTTTGTCAATCTGCTTCATGCACATTGGAATTCCGCAAATAGTAATACATCCATCAGAGACTTTTTCCAGTTGTGTTATACATTTCAGCAGAGTCGATTTACCAGAACCTGATGGACCGATGATTCCAAGTACATCACCTTTATTTACAGAAAAAGAAATCCCTTTTAATATTTCAAAATCATTGAAAGCTTTTTTAAGATTTTCAACCTTAATAATTTCCATACTAATACACCATTATTGATAATAATCAAGTTTTTTTTCGATTCTTGAAAAAATAAAGGATACAATCCAGTTCATCACAAAATAAAAAATACCAGCAATAAAAATCGGAATTACGGAAAAATCTTTACTTGCAGCATTTTGAGCAGCACGAAACAGTTCGGCAACACCTATAGTTTGAGCAAGAGCAGTATCCTTTACTAAAGTAATAACTTCGTTTCCTGTAGCAGGAATAATTCTTTTTATAACCTGAGGCAGAATAATTTTGAAAAAAGTCTGTACTTTTGTAAAGCCCAGAATAAACGCAGCATCATACTGACCTTTTGGAATTGATTCTATACCTCCACGATAGATTTCTGCAAAATAACAGGCATAATTTAAACTGAATGCTATTATAGCTGCCACAAATCTGTCATAAGAAAGCCGGAAAATATAATATGGAGCAAAATAAATAAAGATTAACTGCAGAATAAGAGGTGTACCACGAATTATTAGCATAAGAAAGTTTATCGGATAGCTGATAAACTTAAATCTGGACATTTTACCGAATGCAATTAATAATCCCAGCGGAAGAGAAAAAACTAAAGTTAAAAAAAATACTTTCAGAGACACTAAAGTCCCTGAAAGCATTGTAATTATAAACTGTGGCATTATTTACCTATAACAGATTTATCGCCTTTAAACCATTTGAAATCAATTTCTTTCATGGTACCATCTTTTACCATTTCAAGCAGCTGATTTTCAACAGCTTCACAAAGTGCTTTATCATTTTTTCTAAAGCCTATTCCGTATTTTTCACTGGATACACTTTCTTCCAGAATAATGCAATACAACTTTTCATGGTCAATGCACTGCTGAGCAACGCCAATATCAAGGAGAACCCCATCTACGCCGCCAATTTCCAGATCCATTAATGCAGTAAGGTTTTCCTTAAACTCAATTATTTCTTTCAAAGAATTTTTAAACTCTGGAACTTTTTCCAAAGCATCTGCTGCACTGGAACCAGCCTGTAAACCAAGTTTTTTACCGGCAAGGTCTTCAAGAGTACGGATTGTGGAATCTTTTTTTACAGCCACAACCTGAGAATTATCAACATATGGTTTAGAAAAAAGAATAGCTTCTTCACGCTCTGGAGTAATAGTAAGACCATTCCATATACAGTCAATTTTTCCTGTATTCAATTCCTGATCTTTTGCATTCCAGTCTATTGGCTGACAAACAAGAGAAACCCCCAGTCTTTTACAAACTTCAGTTGCAAGATCAATATCATAGCCTACAATTTGATTTGTATCATCACGATATCCATAAGGTGGAAAAGAATCGTCCAATCCAAGTACAAACTGTTTTTGTTTCAATACTTTTTCAAGTGAATTGTCTGCAGAAGACGAATCATTTTTTTGTGTTTTTTTACAGCCTGTAACACAAACAGTTAATAAAACAGCAACAATGAGAAGAGAAATAATTTTTTTCATACCTACTCCTTTTTCAGAAATGAAAATATGCTTTTTTTTACAAAGTCTGCTACGCAAACTTTATATAATATTTTACGCAATATTACTTTATAATTCAAGGGCAAATCACATTTATAAAATTTCACATACAAGTTTTACAGGTTGTTTCTAACACAGTAATCTTCAAGCATCTTTATCTGCTGTTTTACTTTTTCAGGTGCCGGGCCACCAGTAGTTTTTCTTCCTTCCATACACTGTCTTGGACTTATGCAGGAATAAATATCCATTTGGATTAACTCAGAACATTCCTGAAAAGTCTTAATATCCAGTTCTTCAAGATTACAATTTTTTTCAATTGCAATTCTAACAGCTTTAGCAGCAACTCCATGCGCAGTCCTAAACGGCATTCCTTTTTTCACCAGATAATCTGCTACGTCTGTAGCATTTGCATATCCGCCAGAACAGGATTTCTCCATCCGCTCTTTATTCCATTTTGCAGTTGCAATCATTTGTGTAAAAATTCCAAGACAGGAATAAACAGTATCATAAGCATCAAAAAAACTCTCTTTATCTTCCTGTAAATCACGGTTATAAGATAAAGGCAGCCCTTTCATCATCGTAAAAAGAGCAATCATGTCACCATAAACTTTTCCAGTTCTACCACGGATTAATTCTGCAAAATCCGGATTTTTTTTCTGCGGCATAATGGATGAACCTGTAGACCACTTTTCGGATAAATCTATAAACTTAAATTCTTCTGTAGACCACAGCACTACTTCTTCACAAAACCGAGAAAGATGCGAATGGAGAATCGCAAAGTCAGACGCAAATTCAAGATAGTAATCCCGATCAGCAACAGAATCCAGGGAGTTAGGAGTAACACCTGCAAACTGCAGTTTTTCTGCTACAAGTTCCCTGTCTAAAGGTAGTGTACTTCCTGCAAGAGCTCCAGAGCCAAGTGGCGAAAAAGCAATGCGATTTAATGCATCTGTCAGCCGGTCATTATCACGGACAAGCATCCATGCCCATGCACAAAGATGATGAGCAAGCGAAACCGGCTGAGCCCTCTGCATATGAGTATATCCTGATAAAAGTACATCAGTATTTTGACGTGCAATTTCAATTAGAGTTTCAATCAGAGTGATAATACGTTTTTGTAAATCAGGAATTGCATGGCGCAAATAAAGTCTTTCATCAAGAGCTATCTGATCATTGCGGCTTCTGCCCGTATGAACTTTTTTTCCTGTTTCACCTAACCGATCTGTTAAAACGCCTTCTATGAAAGAATGAATATCTTCTGCACTGGTATCAATTTCAAGTTTATTATTTTTTAAATCAGCACTGATGTTTTCAAGTTCTGTTATTATAGCTTTTGCTTCTGCTTTTGAAATTATATTTTTTTCTCCAAGCATAAAGACATGTGCTTTACTGCCCTCGATATCATCAAATACCATTCTTGCATCCTGCTCAATTGAGGTTTCAAATGCAACAGCCTCAGCGTCTGGACCTTCCTTAAATCTACCATGCCAGAGAGCAGCATGATTCCCACCTTCAATGGCTGATTTTTTTTGTACCATTAATCAAGTCCTCCCGCAGGCCATTTATTTTGTTCAGGACTAAGCCCTGCAAGTTCAATTACTTTTGCATGACATTCATCGCGAAGTTTTGTAATACTTTCTTTTCTGGATAAAGTTAAATCAGGCATTATCGGTTCCCCGATATTTAGGGTAATTGCAGGTTTATCTTTTAAAAACAACTTAGAAATACCAGTTGCCTTACGGTAAGAAAAAGCCATCGGGAGAACAGGAAGCTGATACTTATAAGCAAAATTAAAAGCCCCTTTTCTGAATGGTCTGATATACTGGTAATAATCCCAGCGACAACTTTCCGGATAAACGTGTATCCAGCCTTTTTTTTCATGTACTTCATCAAAAGCCGCATTAAATTTTCCGGTTGCATGATAACTGCCTTCTGGAATTGGAATCCCACGAGCTTTTCTGATAAAACCACGATCATTGGTTTTTAAGTTTTCTGCCCAGGCAGGAAAATAAGGCCGTTTAAACCGGATTCCCTGCAGAACAGCAAGAAAGTCCCAGCGGTACACATGGTTTGAGACTGTTATTGCACCATTTTTTAAAAGCTTTTTATTTTTTGTATAGTTTTTTCTTCCACAAATTTTTAATCCATACAATAAGGGATTCAGCCAGAAACATAAACACACAATTCCAAGATACATGAGATTACTCATAAATCTTCCGGTGAAAGATTTATCAATGTACGGATAGTTTTCATCAAGAATCAATTCATGAATATGGGGCTTAAAAACCAAATGTTCTTCCGGGTTCTCTGGATATTGAATACCAATATCAGGAGTAACAATTTTCGATTTGTCAAATTTCATTCTAAAGTCCTTATATTAATTTACCTCAACAGTAAACAAAGCTGAACGCTCTGTTCCGTTTATATCTGATGCAATAATTGATATTGTATTTTTTCCTCTTGAAAGAACAATTTCTGCAACAAATTGTTTTTCATTTCCACGATACATCTCTTTCAGTTCATATTTTCTTTTTCCAGAAATACAAAGCTTATTTTCAATCTGTGAAAGAATATCATATTGAATTGTTTCGACTGCTGCACCATTGACGAAAACTGAAGTCTTAAATGGCATAAAATCTATATCGCGATAGAGTAAATAAGAACCACCCGGAAGATATTTTACCTTGGACAATTCATATACTCCGCCCTTTTTGTTTACAGCAATTACATTCTTAACATGAACAATATTTTTTACAGGAAGTTTAGGAAGCAGCATCTCCGGATTTACTGCCGATTCTTTTTCTATATCAGATACCTGAAACTCAAGAGAACTGATGCCTTCCTGCCAGCCGGAGCTTCCACCTTTTGCAAGAAGTTCATGTGATTCAACATCAGTTTTATCAGCATCTATAAGTATTTCTTCAAGATTCCCGTAGGTGGTTAAAAGATTCGATTCATGTGCAATTATGATTGCATTTCCAAGTGGAGAAACAAACCAGCCTGAATCAGAACCATTATTTTCCATTCTGATAATAATTTTTCCTTTTTCTGCAGAGTATACTTCCTGAGGAATTGCAAAAACTATGGACTGATTAAATTTTTCTCCTTGTTTTTGTCCAAATTCTTTTATAATTTTTCCCTTATCATTGATTTCCTGAGGCCATTCAAAAGAAAAAACACTAAGAACATTAAAAAACAAATAACATAAAAAAACAAACAAAAAGTTTATATGTGCTTTCATTTTACTCATGCCTCCTTTACTTAATTTTCAGATCAAACCGGGAAATGCCCGTATCCTTACCGATATACAAACTGTCCTCATCTGTAATCATAAAGGCATTCTTTGCCAGAAATGTAATAGAACCTGTATTCACAAAATTTTCATCAATCATATTTATTGAATAATGTTTTTCATCTGTACGGGCAAGAACAAATACTGTATTTTTATCATTTACTTCTGAAACACTTAAAATCTTTCCTTTTATCGGGACAGTTTTTATAAGATTATTTTTCATTGAATAAATACCCATTCCTTTTTCATACTGAAAATAAACAAGTAATTCATCTTCAGCCTTATCTTTACTGAATTCAACAAAAGTTTGTTCCGTCATATTTCCCTGAAGATAATCATGATAGATAATTTTATTCTGCCCGTCAGAATTTTTTATCAGTATAAACCGTTGTTTTTCAATGCCGGAAACACAGGCTAGAAATTTTCCGCTGTTTGAAACATCAGCCCCTAAAATAACATTATAGTCACTTCCGCCCGGTGTTATTTTCTGAGGCTTATGCATTTCATCTGCATAATAAAGCAGGGTTCCGTCTGCAAGGCCGGCAACACAGGCTGATGTTGAAGATTTAAAGGCAGTTACCGGAACATAACTTTCATAAGTCCACAATTCTTTTCCTTCTGCATTAAAAGCTGTAAAGCCAGTTCCTCCAGGCGAAAAAACAAAAATTTTATCTTTTGCAATATATGGAAATCCCGGACATGAAATTTTACATTGTACGTCTCCATTATTTTTGTATATCGTTTGAAGTCTGCTGTCCGGATAAAAAATTGTCCAGTAATCAGGCGAAACTGAAGCCATAAATGAAAATGTTTGAAAAGAAACAACTTTTCCTGAAGGTGTAAAATATCCTAAATTTTGTGAAAGTTTAAAAGGAATTTGTTTTTCAAGCGTTACTTCATCAGCTTTCAATTGAAAAACTGAAGATTTATCTTTTTTTAAATCAGATAGATCTGTTTTAAAATCTATGGACCAGCACGGGGTAAGATGTAATTCTTTTTTTAATTTTTTCCCGGCAAAAATAATATAAAAACAGGTAAATAAAACACCAAAAACAACAAGCAGATTTATGACTTTATTTCTCTTCATATTTTTATATTTTACTGTAAAAATAGTAGAAATTCAACATAGAAGACAGAATAATTCAAAGTACAAATTAATCAAATGCTTGACAAAAAAACGTAAACATTGCAAAATATTCTAAAGAATACAATTTGAGGAGTTTCAGGTGGAAGAAGATATCCTTACAATAGAAGAAGTTGCAAAATATTTACGAGTTTCAGAAAGAACAGTTTACGACTGGGCACAAAAAGGTGAAATTCCGTCAGGAAAAATCGGAACTGTATGGCGTTTCAAAAAATCAGAAATTGAAAAATGGGTAAACGAAAGACTTTCTTCTGGTTCAAAACCTGTAGTTCCAGGTTCACAGATTCAAATAAAAAATATTCTTTCACCAGACAGAATCGTATTTTTAAATCATTCAACCAAACACGATGCCCTTGTTGAACTTTCAGAAAATTTAAGTACAGCTCCTCAGGTAAAAAATGCTTCAGAACTCACTCAGGAAATTTTAAAACGTGAAGAATTAATGTCCACTGCAATTGGTCGCGGACTGGCAATTCCACACGTACGACTTTCATCAGTTACAGATCTGGTTATGTCTGTTGGGATTTCAAAAACAGACATCATTGATTTTCAGGCTATTGATGACACTCCAGTCCGCCTTTTAATAATGATTGCTGCAGCATATAATCAGCATGCATATTATTTACAGACACTTTCATATTTTAGTGCAAAACTAAAGAGTAAAGAACTACGCGATGCCTTAATTAATGCTTCGACTCCACAGGAAGCATATGATTTGTTAAGTGCTGACTAAACCGTTTTACTCAAGCACACTCATCCATTTGGAAATTTCACTCATCTCCTGTGGTACTAAGCCGATGTTTACTTTTGCGGTAGTTTCTCCAAGCAGATATTTTTTATTTCCAGCCGTTAAGTGTGCCCCTTTTCCTTCAATATTAATTCCAAAAAAAGCATGCTGATATTCTGAAGAAATAAAAAGATTTGTTTCATAATTCATATGCGAAAGCAAAATACATAAAAGCATTGAACGGCTGTCACAGTCACTTCCCCGGTTTTCAAAAACCTGAAACAGCGGTGCAAAATCACTTGTAGTTCGGTCCCGTTCATATTCAAAATTCTGTACCCAGCTTAATAACATCTGTGCAAGGGATAAATCTTTGTTTTCTGCCTTAGTGAAATCTTCATATAATGTATTATATATATCAAAAGCTGCCCTTCTGAATCTTTTGTAGGAATCACGATATATCATTCTGTAATACCGTTTCCACGCAGCATTTCGCATCGAAGACTGAACATACATTGACAAAACAGCAAATTCCCTTTCAATAACAAATTTATTTGCTTCTTCATCAACCTTGTTAAATTTTGTACTGATTGTCTTTCCTGCAATATTAACAGAAACCTCTGTTTCTTCTTCTTCAGGATAGGCATAGCAGGTTACAGGACCTGGAGAATAAAAACTTCCGTGGTCAATACACAAACTGTCGATAACAGAAACTTCAAATTGAGCTAACTGTTTTGCATATTGTGAATCAGTAAAAACCAGCAGAACAAGAATTCCTTTTTCCAAAGGCAACGATGCAGCAAGCGACCAGCCTTCTTTTTGCCCGAAACCAAAACTTCCTAAAACACAGTCAGAATTTCTCCAGTCAACTTTCTGGTATGATCCCTGTGCTGAAAGCTGTTTGTATACACCATCTAATGCCTTACTGGATTTTTCATATCTGGAAAGCGGATAAATTTTAACAATTACTTCAACTGGCAGCTGAGTATGAACAAATTGAAAACTTGTATTTCCATCCTGATTAGTTAATGCAAACCCTTCCGGTAAATCCAGTGCGAAACCTGCATCAGAACTGGAAAATATTTCTGCAAAACCACTATAAGAAAATAAAAACAATAATAATAAAAAGAGTACTGAAAATCTTTGTAATTTCATATATAATGTATCGGATGAAAAGAATTGATATTTTATATGAGGATGATGAAATAATTTTAATAAATAAGCCCCAGGGGCTTGCAGTTCAGCTTGGTGCAACTCTGAAAGTTTCCGTTGATACACTTCTTCCTGAACAGCTTGGATATCCGGTATATCTGGTTCATCGTCTTGATAAAGATACGGCAGGTATTCTTATCATTGCTAAAACACCACAGGCAGCAAATAAATGGACAAAACTTGTTGCAGGACCACAGGTAAAAAAAACATATAATGCTATCTGTTCCGGCTGTCCTGAAACCACACATGGAATAATTGATGAATGTATAATGCAAAAGGATGTTAAAAAAACAGCACGAACTGAATATTCTGTTTTAAAAACCGTCAAAAAAGAAGATGGATGTGTGTTTTCACTAGTACAGTTTATTCTTGATACAGGACGAATGCATCAGATTAGAATACACTGTGCAAAAAAAAATTTTCCAATTTTAATGGATGACAAATACGGAAATTATAAGATAAACAAACAAATAAAAAAACAGTACGGAATAAAAAAAATGCAGCTTGCTTCCATCGAATTATCACTTCCCGTGAAAAACAAAAATACTGTTTTTAAAATCGAAAATCCATTAAATCTTGAAATCTTTTCTAACACTTAAAATTTAAAATCTTATAAACATTTACTTTTTGTTTAATTTATTACATCTCTTGCACAAACTTACTTTTTTTTTTATCATAAACTTATTATGGATAACCCAGTAATAACCCTTTCATATCTGGAAACTTTATCAACTTCAGATTTAATTAAACTGGCTGATGATTACGGCATTGATATTCCAGAAGATTTAAACAGGCGTTTTATAATCGGGGAACTTCTTGAAGCAGCAGAAGATGCAAATGACATGGAAGAAGATGACCTGGTACCATCAGAAAAAGCTGTAAGACTTCAAAAGGAATTACCAAAAACTTACAATGAATCGCAGTTAAGTGTTGTCATAAGAAATCCTGCCTGGTGTTATGTATACTGGGATATTCGGGCCTCTGACCTTGAGCAGTTAACTCCAGAAAACGGTTTTTTAAATCTTTCACTCAAAGTTTCTTTTTATGAAGACAAATATGCAGAAAAACCAAGAGACACTTACGACATCAATCTTGCTTCAAATATTCGCGAACAATATGTTTTACTTCCGGCAGAAGAAAATCTTTTGAAACTGGAATTAACTGCAGAGTTCTCTTCAAAACCCGTATTAACTATTGCTCAGTCTGATAAAATAGAAATTCCAAAGGGAGCATCTGAAATCAGTTCTAAAGGATTAATGAAAGATATTTCTCCTATTCTGGAACTTTCCGGATTTCAAAAATTATTACAATCTCAATATTTACAACATCGGGAATCGTTTATTTAAATAAAAAAGGAAAACTGAAAAATGGCAAAAAATTCACTTGTATTACATATCAATATGCATCAGGATTATTTTTCGCTTTCAGATGAATGTGCGGATACTCGTTTTAATCAATTATTTAATGCAATAACTTATTCATATATGCCACTTTTAAATATGTTTGCAAATCTGGAAGCAGACGGAATTCCTTTTGCCATTAACATGACAATTTCTCCTTCGATTTGTTCTATGCTTTCTGATCCTGTAATTCAGCAAATGTACATAGAATGGCTTGATAAATTAATTATTTTAGGCGAAGCTGAAGTAAAACGCGCCTCTGAAAAACCAACAAAAAAACTCCTTGCTCAGAAATATCTGCAATACTTAAAATACACCCGCAGAGATTTTACAGAAACCTTAAACCAGAACATTCTTTCTAAATTTGCATATTATGCAAAAAAAGGAAATATAGAACTTTTAGCCACCTGTGCTACGAACTGCTATCTTCCGCACTATGCCGACATGACTGAAGCACTGAATGCACAAATTGAAGCCGGCTTAAATTCACATAAATACTATTTTGAAACAGTTCCCGAAGGTTTCTGGCTGCCGTTCATGGGTTATGCCCCTGGAGTTGAACGGGCTGTCAGGTCATACGGACTGCATTACACTGTTTTAGACAGTCATGCCCTTTTATTTGGAAATCCAATTCCAAAAGCAGGTATATTCAATCCGGTTAGATGCTATAATTCTCTTGCAATTTTTGCACGTGATAATTCAATTGATGAAGAGTTTACTGGTCCAGACGGATATCTAAGTTCAACGATTTACAGAAATCAGAATCGAGATATAGGCTATGAAAGTGATCTTAAATTATTGAACAAAGTGTTAAATAATGATAAAGCACGCTTTGAAACTGGTTTTAAATATTTTCCTAAAGATGAAGAAGATTTTTATGATTCTGAACTTGCAGAAAAGCAGGCTAAAAAAGATGCCCTGGATTTTTTAAACAAAAAATCCGAAAAACTTGCAAAAGCTTCCAGTTTTCTTGATGACAAAGAAACTTCAATCGTTTGTGTTTTTGACGATGATTTTTTTGGCGGAAAATGGTACGAAGGAATTATCTGGCTTGAAGAACTTATCCGGCTGGCAAATAACAGAGAAGATATTAAAATCACACATTTTGAAGACCTTGCAGAAAATCAGTTTAGTTTTGAAAAAATTACACCATTCCTGAGTTCTTCAGAAGGTTCCGGTTATGGAGAAAACCTTCTGGACAGTACAAACGGCTGGATGCTTCGCTATGCCAGAAAAGCAACAGAACGAATGATAAATCTTGCCTCCAGATTTACAGATGATACAGGCTTAAAAGCCAGATCCTTAAACCTCGGTGCTAAAGAAGTGTTACTTGCCATGTCTGCTGATAAGGCAAAAATGATGCATGACAAAATAATGCCAGATTGTGCCGCAACACAATTCATAAAATATGTATCAAGTTTTTCCAATGTATTTGATTCACTGGGGTCTAACTGTGTTTCAACAGAATGGCTTACCACTTTAGAACGCGAGCATTCTATTTTTCCTTGGATTAATTATCACATTTTCAGTCCAAAAAAATAATACATAACCTGATGTATAACGTAATCCATATTAACGCATTCTGAAAAAAATCAGTTGTTATTTAAACTTTGAATCCGCTTTAAAGTTTCACGTTGTTCTTTAGCACGATTGGCGGCTTTTCTTGCACTGATTGCAGGATCAAAACCTGGATCTAATTCCAGACAGGCATTCCACATTTCTATTGCATCATCAAGCCGACCTTCGGAATATAATTTTAAGCCTTCAAGATAATAAGAATCTATTTCTTTTTGAAGACTTGAGCGTCCACCATCTCCTAATGCAAGTTTTGCACAGATACTGATTCTGTTAACTGGAGAAACAGAAGATGTCATATCAAAAGTATAATTTGCACTTATTAAAAAATCATGTACAAGAAATTCGGTTCCTGCACTTATTCTGGGATTTGCTCCTGAAATCAAAAAGCCTGCCTGCACAGACAGAAAACTGGTACATTGAACAGAAGTTCCTGCACATAAACTGAATTTTTCAGAATTTTTCACATCAAAAAGATTAATTGGCTGCCGGTATTCTAAAGCAAAAGTTACAGGACGGATAAATCTATAGGAAAGAGCTGCTGCAAACCTTGTAGGCAAAGGATTATCAAGCTGAATACTTTTTCCTAAAGAAGTAAAGCCTGCTCCGACATTACTTAGAACAAGAGCAAAATTAAAATTAGGGTCACGCGACGCATAATACTTAAATAAATTAAAACGCATAAGAAGACCAACATCTGTCATAAAAGCTACTGCAGATTGAGAAAGTCCGGAACCAGATATTATAAGCCCTGTTGAATCGTCTGAATAATCAGGAATACTTCTGTAGGAAGCTTTCATATTCATCCCCAGTGCAAGTCCCTTAAAATTGTAACCTTTTAAAAAATTATAGGACGTATTCAGGGTTGCAGTTGTTTCGCTATAATAACCGCTGCTTCTTCTTTCTCCAAAAGAATTGTATTCAGTAAAAGGAACATGAAAACACTTTACCGAGGCACCCCAGCCAAAATTTGCTTTTCTCATTGTATAAGCGGCAGTGTCAACAGAGGAATCTGCAATCCAGGAATTGTGAAACAGGGCAATTTCAGTTTTTTCAAGAACAGAACTTGCAGCAGGATTATATTCAAGAAACCCGATATCATCGGCAAGAGCAGTAAAGGCGGTTCCCATCCCTTCTGAACGTCCTCCCGAAGGAATATACAGTGAGCGGAAAGATGTTAAGCCTTCGTTATTATCCAGAAAATATTCAAAAGCGAGCGATAAACCAGAATATAAATCGGTATAATCAAGCGTAAAAGCCTGAATAAAAAAAGAGAAAAATAGTATTTGAAGCAAAAATGTAAATTTCCGCATATTAGTATTTTCGGAATAAATTATAACGTATTTTATTGATTTTTTCTTTATATATAGGTAAAAAAAGCAGTTAAAAAAGCCGAAAATTCAAGAAGAAAACTATTTTTTTTGATATAATTATATTGGAATGAAAAACAAATTTTTGTTATCATTATGTATTTTTCTCATGCCGTTATGTGCCAATGCACAGGTAACCTTAAATCAGGTTGATGAACTGATAGCTCAAGGTTACTATAATCAGGCTCTCATACTCTGTACACAATATATGATTGATAACACAAAAGATTTTGATCAGGGACAAAAACGAGTTGAACTGATTAATAAACATAACGCTCAGTTTGCCACCATGTTTGACAAACTGACTTCATATATGGAAAAAAATCCTGAAGATGTAAAAACTCATCTTGATATGATTTCAGAAATAAAAAAATTTGAACCTCATCCAGACACTAATAATGCAATTGCCCTGAAACTTGCAGAACAGAATGCAGAATTCAAATACAATCAGAAAGAATTCAACAGGTACATGGCAGAAGGTAAAAAAGCATTAGACAAAAATCAACTCAAAGAAGCTGCCAGTATTTTTTCTGATGGACTTGTACTATATCAGGAAAAGTTTTTTAATAACAAAACCGATGAAGGAAAACAACTGTATGATGAAAAATATATTGCAGAAGCAAAAACAAATTTAGAAACAGTCAGAAAAAACATAAACCTCATGAGTGAATCACTCCGTGGATTAAATGCAGCAGTACTAAACTTTGAAAAAACAATCAGTACTGGAACTTATCAGCAGTCAGCTGATGCTCTGGAAAATTTAACACAGGTTTATTCTTCTTTTGCAGAAGAAAGGAATGAAATTAATTCAGCCGGTTTAGCTTTTAAAAACATTTTCGAAAACATAAAAAAAGAAGATTCTTCTGTTTCTGATGCTAACTTTCCTTCCTTCGCCTATCATCTGGTTTTAGGAATGGAAGAAGATAAAGAAAGCGGTGTTATAAGTGCCTATGATGTCGCCTGGGAAAAAACTCTTTCGCACTTAAAAGAACTTGCAATTAAACGTGCCCAGTCAGAAATAAACCGGACTACGGAATATATTGATTCAAAAAATTTTCTCAATATTGATTCAACACAAAATGTAAAACCCTATCTGAACGATTCTTATAATTTTTCACAGCTTGCTATAGAAACAGAAAAACTTAATTCATTGAGAAATCCATATTATGAATATAATTATTCCACTGATGAAAAATATACAACAAATTTCGAGTATGCTAAAAATCTGACACTGGATACAAACACCCAGCTGTCACAGGCCGATAAGGTTTCACAAATAGTTTTAGAAGCATATCATGCACAGGAAAATATTAACAGTTTTAAAGGCAAGGCAAAACAAAGTTCACAAGCAGTAAAAAATCTTGTTGATATAGCAACCATGCTTGCAGTTGAAGAAACAGCAGAAATAACAAGTCAGAAACAATTCATAAATACTCATGAAGGAATAATTGAAGAAATAGAAAAACCTTATGCGGAAAAACTATTTGAAACAAACATAAATCTTTCAAACAAGATTCAAGATGCAGCTAGAGTAACAAGACTTTCATTATGGATAAGTCTGGCACAATATGTGGATGCAGAAAGTGCTGATATTTCCCAAAAGTTTCAGGCCATTCTTGAACAGGCAAAACAATTAAAGGAAGACAGCGATCCGCTTGAAAGTATAAGAATTATGAATATAGCACTTACTGCTTTAGACGAAGATATGTCTGTAATTTCTGAACACCAGACAATACTTGAAGAACAAAAAAAATACGAACCTGTAAAAAGTGCACTTGCCGGAATACCAGAAAATGAATACGGAATGGTATATCTTAACAGCACAAATAATATTTCTGACACAATAGCCTCGATAAATGATTTCCGTAAATCTGGAAATATGCTTGTGACAGAAGCTGCAGAACAGGTTAAGCAATCTGAAGAAAACAAAAAACAATACAATGAACTTATAAGGGATGCCGATAAAGCAATTGCCCGCGGAGATTTTTCCAAAGCAGAAGAAAAACTGGAAGAAGCAAGAAAAAAACGGGACGACTCACTGAAAAAACAAAAATCAGATGATTTTATGCAGACAAGTACTCAGAAAATTATGAATACTTTACAGACACGCCAGGACAAGATTGCCGAAATCAATATTCAAAAAGCAGACAAGCTCATGGATGAGGCCAGAAATGAATACTATGCAAGCAATTTTGAACTTGCTGCAAAAAATGTCACACAGGCAAAATCTTTATTTTTTGAAGCATCCGGTGATACACGTGTAGATATTGAATGGCTTTACAGTCTGGTTACCAATGCCTTAAAAATGCAGAACGAAATTATTTTACCGACAGACTGGCGTTATGCACCAATGAGCGAATACTTAAATCATGCAAATCTTGAATTCGAACGAGCCCAGCAATTAAGAAAACAGAATAAAATAGATCTTTCCAATGAAGCTCTGCGTCTGGCAAACGAAAACATTCAGCAGGTAAAACTGTTGTATCCTAGCAGTCGGGAAGCAAATCTTTTACAGTTGAAAATTGACCAGTTTATAGATCAGGAAAAATTTAACCTGACATTTCAACAGCGCTATAAAAATGATGTTGCAAATTTAAATGTAGAAACAAAACGAAAGGAAGCCCTCCTGGATCTGGAAACACTTTATGAGCTTAATCCAAATTACAAAGGATTAAAAGAAACAATAGAAAACGCAAAAGAATCTCTTGGAATTAATAACAAAAAGAAAACTGTGACAAAAACAAATCTTGCAAAAATCAATACTCTTGTTAATCAGGCAAATAAAATTATCAATAGCAGTTCTCCAAGCGATGCAGAATTAAATCGTGCCAAAAACTTAATCAATGAAGCACTTTCTTTAGATTACAACAATAAAGCAACATTATCTTCTCTTTCAAAACTGACTACAATTGAAACCCGAAGAAAAACCGGCATTATGACAACAGAAGATGAATTAACTTATTCAGATGCAGTTACACTGAATAACAACAACAAGCCTTTAGATGCTTATGAATTACTTTTACCCCTATTTGAACGTAATAAGAACAACGTAAAATTCAATAAACTGTTTACACAGTTAAAAAGTAAACTGGGAATATCATGAAAAAAAAATATCTTGTTTTATTTGTTATACTTGCACTTATTTTTTTCTCATATCCATGCTTTTCACAGACAGACGAAGATTTTTACTGGGAAGATGAGCTGTCTGTTTCCTCATCAGACAGTCGCTTTCCAGTTGCAGACAGTTTTACAAATTCAACAGAAGATATCACTGCCGTTTTCTGGCAGGATATAGAACAAGGTAAAGATAATTCCGGTTCAATCTGGATTTCAGGACAAATCTATTCTAAAAAAACAAAAAACTGGAAAGACTTGAAAAAAATTGCCGGACCTTTTAATTATTCCGGTGATGTACCTGATATCATTTCAACTGCTGTTTCAAAAGATAAAATCATTGCACTGGCTGTTGTCTCTGGACCTGGAACAATATCAATATTCACGTTTAATGAAGACGGGAAAAAAATTAATACTAAAGAATTAACAAAAAAACAATCCGGTTCAAAAAACTACGCATTAGTTGCACCAAGAATTTTTACTTCAAGAAAAGGCTTTACCCTTTTTGTCACTAGAAGCGAAAATGAAAGATTCATGCTTGAATACACCTATTCTTCAGACGGAAAACAATGGCAGGATTTTAAAACTTTTACTCCTTCTGAAAAAATGGATAATTCTTTCATGCCTGTATTAAAAGCAACTGAACAGGATGATACAGTTGTTTTTCAAGGTTCTGATATTGATGACAGATTCCGATATCAATTGTATTTAACAAAGACTACTGATTTTGGACAGACGTGGTCAGAAGCGATTGAACTAACAAACCAGCAAGCCATCCCTGAAGGACAAAAAAAAGAAAACTACACGAATAACCGGCCTGCTCTTTTATATTATAATGGAAAACTTTTTCTGACATGGGAAAGAACCTCATACACTACAGACATTCTTGAAACAAAAAAAGATAATGCCCAGATTTATTTTGCAGAGCTAACATCAGATGGCAGAATAAAAAATAAAATGTTATGTCTTTCGGAAAAATCAACCAAAGAAAACTCAATGGCAAAAGCTTTAGATCCTGCACTTTTTGTTTATAAAGGAAAAATGTCAGTTTTATGGTTTGATGACAGAAACGGTTTTGATACTGTATATCTTTCACAAAAAACAGATGATGAATGGAATGAAATTTCTCTTTCCTCTACTTCTGCCATATCAACCTTTGCAATTCCTGCAGTAACAGATTCTGGAAATGATTTAAATGTCTTCTGGCAACAGAACAGATCTAACGGCTCTGGAAAAATAACGCGACTATCCTCTGACAGAACTGTTTTACCTCCGGTTTTATCTGCATATTCTTATACAGAAGGAAAACGCTCCTCATCAGAAAACGCTTCGGTCAAAATAAGTTTACCAAAAGATTCATCAGGTATTGACGGCTATACATGGATATTTACAGATAATGCTGAAGAAGAACCTGAAAAAGATATTGATAAACTTGAAACAAACTCAAGGTTAAATGCAAAAGTACCACATGATGGAATCTGGTACTTCAAAGCAAGAGTGTTAGATTTTGCAGGAAACTGGTCAGAAACTGCAGCAATAAAATACGAACTGGACACAACACCGCCAGCAAATCCTTTAATTTTATATCCTGAAACTGATTCAAACGGATTCTTGTCTTCAAACACCTTTGACTTACAGTGGCTTGAACCAGAAGATGACATTATCTCAGGCTATACATACAATCTTGAATATCTTGGAAACGCAAAGAAAACAGAATCACAAAGCTATGCATCAAATCAGTTTCCTTATCTGAAACCTGAAGATTTTGTAAGTGCAATTAAGAAACCTGCTGCAAAAATATTAACAGTTAAAAATCTTTTATCGTACAAAAATCTTGATAACGGCTATTATGCATTTTCTGTAAGTGCCATTGATTCAGTCGGAAATATAAGCGAACCGTCAATCATTAAAATTTATCTGGATAAATATATCGCATTTACGACAATTACTGTTGCAAACATTACATCAGACAAAGATGGAAATCCCTTCTTAAATATTTATGGAAGAGGTTTCAATGATGAAGGTGAAATTGATGCAGTTTATTTAGATAAAGACGGAAAAGCTCCTTACGATTTCACTTTTACAAAATATCAGGGAACATACAGAATAAAATCAGACAGACAAATAGGAAATATCTTAGTTTCTGAAATAGATAAGGGCAGATACAAAATTGCTCTTCATCATACAAAACGCGGCTTTTACATGTCTCAGGTTTTCGTAAATATAGCTGATTATGGAACAATTCGAGTTGGTGACTATAACTATACATTTAATCCGGAATTGAATTTTTTAGAAAGAAACAAAAAACATACAGTTCAATTATCACAGATAATAATATTATTGATAATGCTGTTTGCTTTTGCAGGACTAATGGTTTCAGCACGCGGTCTGGCATTGGTTGCAAAAGACAGTATTTTAATCAAAAAAGAAGTTCACGCACTTCTGACAGGAGAAATTATGCCAAAAGAAAAAGCTGCAATGAGTGTGGCGCTAAAACAACGCGGAATAAGTTTAAGGACAAAACTTATTATGTTCACCGCTTTTTTAATTACAATGATTATTACACTCGTTTCTCTCCCTCTTGGTTACAGAATGATTACTACACAGGAAAAAACCCTTGCAAAGGGATTGTATGACCGCGTACAGGTTCTTATGGACAGTCTTGCTACTGGTGAAAAAAATTCTCCAAAAGATGAACAGGTTTTACAGGCTCTGCCAAAACAGGCATCAGCTTTACCAGAAGCAAATTATGCAACAATTCTGGGTACCTCAAAAGGAAACGTTAATACAACACATATCGATTATGTATGGGGTTCAACAGATAATGACATACTGATAAAATGTGAAACAGAAAAAGCCAGCTATGGAAACATGCGTTATAAAGGTGAAAACATCCGCTTTATTCTGGAAGACTGCAATATAGCTGAAAAATATGCAATAGAACTGATTGAAGAGGATTTAAAAACCTATAATGAAATGATTGCAGAAGGCATCAGTCTGATAGGAAAACGTGATACTGATTCAATTGAAAGGCGAAAAGAAATCAGTGAAGCAGCTCAAAAAAAATTAAATGAACTTGATGATAAATACAGCATTGTGTCAAAGCAATTCAGTAAATCAATTCCCGTTTACAATACAGAAAAACTTGATCACTATAATACAAAGTTTATTTTTTATAAACCTGTTTTATTCAAAGTTGATAATGGTGAAAAACCTGTTCAGGGTGTAATTATAACAGAAATAACAACACAATCTCTATTAAAAGAAGTTGCTAAAAGTACACAAGAAATCATTTTGTGGACACTGGCAATTGCCATCATTGCTCTTGCAACTGGTGCAATACTTTCTATCTGGCTTGCAAACATCATTGTTAATCCGATAAAAACATTAGTTAAACAGGTAAACAGAATTGCAAGGACTCCGGAAAAATCTAAACTGATGAATGACATGATTAAAGTTACATCAACTGATGAATTAGGAACTTTAGGTGAAAGTGTAAACTCAATGACCCTGGAACTGATACATCAGGAAGGTGAAGACCGTACTTTCTTAAACCCTGCAAAACTTACACAACGAGCCCTTATTCCGCTGGATAATAATCCTGTAACCGGAGAACAGCTGTCAATTGGACATAACAAACTGAACACTTCTGAACTTTTTGTTTATTACGAAGGAGCAAAATTTGTTTCAGGAGACTTCTTCGATTGTCAGCAGCTCGATCCGGAGCACTGGGCAATCATTAAATGTGATATTTCCGGAAAAGGAGCAAATGCTGCCATAATTGGAACAGTTGTTGCTACCCTTTTTAAAGATTATTTTAAAGATTTTAATTTGAAAAAAAGAGGCTTTGATCTTTCTCCGCTTGCTTACAAAATTAACGATTCAATTGAAGCATTAAACCTCAAAGGAAAATTTGCAGCATACACATTGTGCATCTTTGATCAGAAAAACAGCGATTTTTATTTTTGTAATGGTGGTGATAATATTATTCATTATTATGATTCCCATGAACAAAAGAAAAAACAAATAATTCTTCAGGAAACTCCACCGGCAGGTCCATTTCCTTCTATGATGATAGAAATGAAAAGTGGTTACCCTGTTGTAAAATTTCATCTGAATAAAGGAGATATTCTGTTCCTGCTCACTGACGGCATAGAAGAAGCAAAACGACTCTATAAAGATGAATATGGAAACAATATCCGTTACAGACCGGATTCAGAAGAAATTGTAACTGATGAAGAAGATAAAAACGCAGAAGACGGAGAAGAAATGTCACCTGAAAGAGTAACTGATATAATTGAAGCTATTATGCAGCAAAAAACTTATACCTTATATAAAAAGAAATCTCCCGTGACAGAGGACAAAACTCCTTTCACATTTAACTTTAATAACTGTGAACCAACACCAGAAAATGTTGTTATGGGCTTAGTTTCTGTAGAAAAAGTTTTCCGCATGTACAAAACTCCTTATGTAACAGAGTTTGATACAATGACTGTTGATAAGAAAATTGATGCTTTCCTAAAAGAACACTTTAAGCAATATAAAACATATTGTGGTAACAGTGCCGAACATCCGATTGACACCTACAGCGGAGAATATCTCATCTATAAAACAACACTTGAAGATGATCAGTTTGATGATTTAACACTTATTGCACTAAAAATATAAAAGAAAAAACCCGAGTTTTTTTTCTCAAAAATTCGAGTTTTTTCTCTCAAATATGTGTCATTCGTAAGCGATTTTGTCAAGTTAAGCACCTTAAAAATTTAGAGATTTTTTGCGGAAAAGGTTGGCGTTTGTAATACGCCAAATACTGTCGTAAGGAGGAATGTACTTCTTTTTTGCGGCAGGTTTTTCCCAATC
>JAEEGL012580983.1_pt1 | contig 36627 bp, 28 predicted proteins | sample 9134231 | NCBI WGS metagenome assembly JAEEGL01 (sample SAMN16246548, study PRJNA631951) | gut metagenome | biome: gut microbiome; feature: rumen; material: fiber-attached | host: Bos | place: Iran: Karaj | collected 2018-10 | reverse complement strand
GAAATGCTGTCGATTATAATCCAAGTACGAAATGTTTAAGACCACAAGATTCATTTACCAAAGAAAGTAGTAATGGAAATGGATTATTAGATTATCCAGTAGGATTAATAACAATAGATGAAATGAGTATGGCAGGAGGAAAATTAGGAACAGCCAATGCAAATTTCTATTTAACTACGGGAGGCAATTATTGGTCTTTGTCGCCTTACGGCTTCTACTACATTGGTCACGCCGTCGGGTTCATCGTCTATTCTACGGGTAACTTGAGCAGCCCTGCTGCTAATAGCTCTTTCGGCTTGCGTCCCGTCGTTTCACTTAAACTTGGAACTTCTATAGCAGATGGTGATGGAACTTCTTCAAATCCATATATTGTTAAGTAAAGAAGATTATTCTTCTTTTTCTTTAGTAAAAAAATGACAAATTATTACATAATATAAAGTATATATTGTAAAATAAATGGCAGTAGGTGGTTTTATGAATTATTTTTTATTTAGAAAATTAAGTATTGATGATAAGGATTATTATCAATTTTATAAAGTTGAAAAAGATTTTCAACCTAGTGATGATTTTACTACCTTTGATAAAAGAAAAGAAAAGGATTTTTTCTATGTTCGTGAAAGTGATGTATCAATAGATGATGGAAAATTATATTATATTTTTGAAGATAAAAATGGTACTTTTACGAATGTTGATGATGTTCATAGATTGAGTTATGTATATGAAAAATTTAAAGAAAAATTTCCTGATTTGCAAGATACAAGAATGAGTATTACACAGTTAAAACCAGTTAATGAACTTGTAGAAGAAGTTAGTAAACGTGTTGTATTTCAAAAAGAAAATATTAGAAAACTTGTTGAACAAATATATCGTAATCAAATGATTATGGGTAGTAATTTATCAATTGATAGTAAAAAAAGACAAAAAAGTAATATATTATTTTTTGGAAGAATTGGTCATGGTAAAAAAACTATTATTCGTACATTAGAGAATATTATTGATATTCCATTTGCTGATGTTGAAGTACCTTTTAAATATCATGATGGTAAAGTAGCTGTTCCAAGTACTAATGACATTACTGTAGAAATAGCTAGAAATTTCTTAAGTAGAAATACAAATAATGGTGATATAAATAATGGTATTGTTTTTATTCATATTGATTATGATGAAATGCATCGTGTTATAAATCAGGTTTTGGATGATTTATCAGCACCAGATGATCCATTTAAAAGAGAAGCACCTCTTATTGATATTGCATATAAACTTAATAGCATTTATGTTGATGTTGTAGCTAGTATTATTAATTCAGAGCCATTTAAATATCATGGTAATTATTTTGATTTCCGTACAATGACTTTTGTTATAATTTTAAATAAAGATTTAAGTGATAATGATGATTTAGATGAATTACTTGCTATTTGTAATAAACTTAATTGTTATGCAGTTCCTGTACGTGATTTAACGGATGAAGAAAAGTTTGCAATTTTAAGAGGAAAAAATGGTATTTTAACGGAGTATCGTGATTATTTAAGAGGTTTTGGAAAAAAATTACTTATTAGTAGACAGGGATTGAATTATTTAATTGAAAAGTGTGGGGAAATTAATCCAGGAATTACTTTTATAAATAGTATTATTGGCTATATTATAAAGTGTGCTACATCTGAGGAAATATGTGATGTTATTATTAATGAAGAAACAATTAGAAGATTTTTTGAAAACCATTTAGATATGGATGATTTTGATGATTTTGAGGTGGATGAGTCAACATTATCGGTTAATGAAGTATACGAAGAATTAAGAAAAAAGATTGTTGGACAAGACACGCATCTTAGAAATCTTTTGTATAACATTATTCGTAACCATAGAATGGCTAACAATCCTGATTTAGAAGATCCTAAACAATATATTAAAAATATTTTAATTCGCGGTGAAAGTGGTGGTGGAAAAACATTTATTATTAGTAATATAGCAAAAAAACTTGACATTCCATGTTATATTGCAGATGCCACACAATATACTGAAGCTGGCTATGTTGGAGCAGATGTTACAGATATGTTAGTTGAATTATATCGAAATGCTGGTGAAGATTTGGATAGAGCTGAAAGAGGTATATTGGTAATTGATGAAATTGATAAAAAAGCCAATGGTGATATCAGAAGTGATGTTAGTCGTGGAGCGGTATTAAATGGATTGCTTAAAATTGTTGAAGGATCACCAATTACAATTAATGTTGGTAATAAATATCAACCTGAAGAAATAACATTTGATACATCAAGACTTACAGTTATCTGTTCTGGTGCCTTTGAAGGAATTGAAGAAATTCGTGATGCTAGAATAAAAAAATTACGTGGGGCGTCAACAATTGGCTTTAGTAATAAACCTGAACAAAAATTAACAATTGATAGTGGAATTATCGATAAAGATTATGTGGCATTCGGTATGATGCGTCAATTTATGGCAAGAATACCAGTTATTGTTAATCTTGATAGAAATACTAAAGAATCATTAAGAAATATAATTGTTAATTCAACGGCAAGCGCTTTAAAAATTGAAGCACGTAGTTTGTTAGAACAAGGAATTATTCTTGAATATACTGATGACTTTTATGATCGAATTGCTGAAGAAGCATTGAAATTGGATATTGGTGTTCGTGGTGTTGACAAAGTTTTACAGAAAATATTGACAGATATTAATATTCAAGATATTGATGAAAAAGAAGTAGAAAGAATCATCTTAAGTGCAGAAGTTATTGATGATCCTAGTAAAGTAATAATTGTTCCAAGAAGTAAAAAAGTAAAGAAACTAACTCGTAATTAGTTTCTTTTTTAGTTGACAAAAACAAGATATTTGATAAAATGAAGTTATAAATAGTGGTGATGAATATGATTTATGATATTATTATAATAGGGGCCGGGCCAGCCGGACTTACTGCGAGTATTTATGCTACAAGAGCTTTAAAAAAAGTATTAGTGTTAGATGCTAATGGTTTTGGCGGACAAATAATAAATAGTATAAACATTGAAAATTACCCTAGTTTAAAAAGCATTAATGGTTTTGATTTTGCTAATAATTTATATGAACAAGCTTTAAATTTAGGAGCTGAAATTAAATTTGAAAAAGTAGTGCAAATAAAAAATAAAAAAATAAAGCAAGTTATTACAAATAAAAACACTTATGAAGGGAAGACAGTTATTTTAGCAACTGGATGTACTTATCGAACACTTGGTTTAGAAAGAGAAAAAGAATTGATAGGAAAAGGAATATCATACTGTGCTACTTGTGATGGTAATTTTTATAAAGGTCTTGACGTTGCTTTAGTAGGTGGTGGTAATACTGCTATTTCAGATGCTTTATATTTATCAAACATTGTTAATAAAATATATCTTATTCATCGAAGAGATGAATTTCGAGCGGATGAAAAGGATGTTAATTTATTAAAAAAGAAAAAAAATATAGAATTTGTTTATAATAGTAATGTTACTAAGTTATTCGGTGATAATAAATTAGATAGTGTTGAAGTAACAAATTTAAATAATGAAAAACGAATTATAAAAGTATCAGGATTATTTGTAGCGATAGGTCAAGTACCTATGAATGATTATTTTAATAATTTAATTAAAGTTGATAATTCTGGTTACGTTATATCAAAAGAAAATTGTCATACGAATTGCCGAGGGATTTTTGTAGCAGGAGATATACGTAAAAAAAGTGTAAGGCAGTTAGTTACAGCGACAAGTGATGGTGCGGTTAGTGCCATGGAAGCTGTTAAATATTTAAAGAATAATTAGGAGGATATTATGTTTAATTTAAAGGGAAAAGTGGCTGTTATCACTGGGGCATCTAGTGGTCTTGGTAAGCAAATGTCAATGGCTTTTGCAAAAAGCGGTGCTAATCTTGTTATCTTAGCAAGAAGAATTGACAAATTAAAAGAATTAAAAAAAGAATTAGAACAATCTGGAACTAGTGTACTTGCAATAAAGTGTGATGTAACGAAAACACAAGAAATAAATTTTGCAGCTGAAAAAACTAAAGAAATATTTGGAAGAGCTGATATATTAGTTAATTGTGCAGGTGCAAGTAAAGATAAGGGAACACTTGAAATGGATGATGAAGAATGGGATTTTACAATAAATACCGATTTAACAAGCGTATTTAAAGTAACAAGAGCTTTTGGAAATATTATGAAAGAAAATAATTATGGAAGAATTATTAATATTGCTTCTATGTATGGTATGGTAGGAAATACAGAAATTCCAACAATAGCTTATCATTCTAGTAAAGGTGGAGTAATAAATTATACAAGGGCAGCTGCTGCTGAACTTGCCAAATATAATATTACCGTTAACTGTATTTGTCCAGGATATTTTTATACAGAATTAACAACTGATGTTTTAAATACTGAATCTTTTCAAGAATTTGCTAAGGTACATGTACCAATGGGAAGATATGGTATGGAAGGCGAATTAAATGCTGCTGCTATTTTTCTAGCTAGCGATGAAGCAAGCTATGTAACAGGGGTTATATTACCGGTTGATGGAGGTTATACTTGTGTATAATCTTTTTTTATTAAATTTAAATAATTAATTGTTAAGTTTTTTCTAATAAAAATGGTAAAACAAATTTACTTTCCTATATTTTTATGTTATAGTTAATAATAGAAAGGAAGTATGAAAAATATGAAAGGAAAAATTATTGCAGTTGTAGGAGTTATTTATGTTATATTATCTGTTTTTGTAACTAAATTTTTATTAGACAGAAATGATTATGGTGTTTTTGAAACTAATGATAATTATTATGTGAGCGATAAAACAATTGACGAATATAGTAATGGATCTCTAGTAAAATTTGCTAAAATGGATGATTATAGTTCATTAGTTAATGAAAAAGTCTATTATTTTAATGAAGGAAAACAATTGAAGTCTGCTACACTTGGCGCATATGATAAAGATGAAAAAGTTTTCACTATTGAGAGTACTAACTATAATGTTGAAAATTTATTAGGTAAACCAAGTAATGGATATATATTAATTGGTGCTATACTTAGTTTTTTAACTACTAAAGTCTTTTATTTGCTATTTATTATTATTCCAGTTGTCTTTCTATTAATCTATGAAATATATTTATTAAGTATTTATATTCGTGGTGGTAAAAATAGGAAGGAAGCCAATGATGAAAAAAAGGCTGGCAAAAATTAAGAAATTTGGTATATATAAAATTATTATTGTTTCTATAATAATTATTGTTATCTCACTGGTTTTGTTTAAACCATCACTAGCGAGATATGTTTATAATGGTCTAAAAAACTATTATTATGAATCTCAAAGTTTTTATTTTAACTGTGATAAATTATCAGTTGAAGGTGCAGTGTTTCAATTAGATAATTGGGATGGAGTTAATAGTTTTGATGTTACTTTTAATATGGATAGTTTTAAAAATAACTCTATATCCTCAAATTCTAATATTACTTATGATATTGATTATGAATGTACAAGCAATGCAACGTGTACCATAAGTAAAGAAACAGGTCTTATTCCAACCTCAACTCACAAGGATTATTTTGTAATTACAGTTACTCCTAATCAAGCTTTATCAGAGGGGGATAGTATTACATTAGATGTTAGCGTTGAATCTACTGCTCCATATATTAAGGAATTAACTGGACAAGTTCGATTGAATGTTGGTGTTCCAGGAATTACTTATGAAATATCGGATAAAGTTAATCAACCTTATTTGGATTTTAAAATTACAAATACTCTTGATTATTATCAAGTTGTAACTCCTTTTGGTAATTATGCTGCAGGAGATACAATTGAACAAAGTGTATATAATAATTTATCAGCAGCAAATAAAGAAAAATGTACATCAGCATTAATTAGATTGGATTTTGATCCTAATATAATTTTGGTTGATGTAACAAGTGAATTTTATGAAAATGCATATAGTTATACAACACAAACAATAAATAATAAACAATATATAAATAGAGTTGTTTTTGGTATGGATCCAGTTTCGAGTATGAGTATTCGCTTTTATAAGGTTAATGCGGCTAATAATTATACTTACCCATATACCAATCCAACTTCCATAATAACATTTACTGCTTTGTAGGAGGATTTATGGCTCGTAATATTGTTAAAGAATATATCGATTTTGATCGAAAGTGTTTAATTAAATATGTTGATTATATTACTAGTAAAAAAATTAATACTGAAATAAAAAATATGATTGCAGATACATATATTAATATAAGATATTACGATATGTATCCTCATATTAAGAAAAACATTATTGATGATATATCATATTATGTAAATGAAAAGTATGACGAATTAGAAGAGAAAAATACTAAAATAATATCATTAGTTAAAAATTCTTTAATTATTGTTAGATATTTAATTTTGGTAGAAAAATATCATGATGATCAAAGTATATCTAAATTATTGATTGATTTTGAGCAAAAACTTATAAAGGAATATGAAAATAGTAAAGTTGATATTAATAATTTGATTATGCTTATTAAAGAAGATATTCATAAAAAGAAAAAATTTATTAATGGATTATTATCTAATGATTTTAGGGTTACAGAAAAGAATACTAATTTAACTGGAGTATTTGATTTAGTGTTTGAAAATGATGTTAAAATCCCTGATTTATTTAGCATGGTTGCAATAAATAGAGTTTATAATACAGGGGTTATTAATGAAGATAAAATGACAGTATTTTATATATTAGCAACACGAGAAATATTGGTTGATATGGTTAATTTTGATTATGGAAAGGTATATCTTTTAGATTTTGCTAGTGATTTACTAGATAAAAGGAATAAATTAGCTAATTTATTAAAGATTTTTGATATTGATTATTTAAAAGAACGAATGATTTTAAAAGTTGGTTATCAAGAATATTTAAAAAATAAAGATCGTGTTGATGAATTAATTCATGACGGTCTGTCTTTTGCTATTGTCCTAGGTCAAGATTTTGATAATAGCTTGATATTGTTAGATATTTTTACTTTTGTAATTGTTGATGCTGAAATGTTAGATAATGCATTATTTAAAAAACGTAAAAATATTATTATTAATAGTTGGTAGGTGGTATAATTGAATACTTTTTTTAGATTTTTATATGAGTTTTTAGGTCAATTTTTCCTAGGAGTATGGAAAATCATTGAGGGTTTTTATCAAGGTATAATTCAGATGTTTAATATCAAAGGATATGCTGGTGTTGTTGCTTTTTATAAAAATGATTTTAATGGCGCAGAGTGGATTTTTGTTGCACTAGCTATTTTGTGTATTGTAATAATATTGGCACTTTTTGTTTTAGTTATCTTTTTCATTGTTCGTAAATATACACGTTTTAGAAAAACATTAGTTGAACAGGAATCAATGTTAGAAGAAATTGGCACTTTAAATAATCAAGTCGCCGTTTTGATGAAAGAAAAACAGGATATTTTAGCTATGAAAGTATCACAACTTGGTTTAAAACCTGATGAAAGTCCTACAGAAGAAATTAGTGAGGATGAAGAAACTAATAAGGATGTAAACTTAGAAGGTGTACGTTTCTCTAAACTTGCTTTAATTGATGAAAAATTTGCAAATTATAAAATACAAAATTATAACAATACTTTTACTTTGCCAGAATTAGTTGAATTATTTAGAAACTTTTCAGCATCAAAACTTCGTTTATATTATAAAACAGAAATGATTAGACTATTTGTTGCTGCTCTTGCTTCAACTAAACTTGTTATTTTACAAGGTATTTCTGGAACCGGTAAAACATCACTTGCCTATGCATGGGGGAAGTTTTTAAAACATGATTCCTGTGTTGCATCTGTTCAACCATCTTGGCGTGATCGTACAGAACTTTTTGGTTATTTCAACGAATTTACAAAGAAATTTAATGAAACCGAAGTATTAAAAGAAATGTATATGGCAGGATATACAGATGATGTTTACACAGTTATTCTGGATGAAATGAACATCTCACGTGTTGAGTATTATTTCGCAGAAATGTTATCAATACTTGAGATGCCTAATAAAGATGAGTGGATTGTTGAATTAGTATCTAGTCCATGGCCAAATGATCCAAAGAAAATAGATGAAGGTAAACTTCATATTCCACCAAATATGTGGTATATTGGTACAATCAATAATGATGACTCAACATTTATGGTTACTGATAAAGTATATGACCGTGCTATGCCATTGGATATTAATGAGAAATTCCCTGCGTTTACTCCTATTGATACAGAAGCTCAAGATATTAATTACTCATATTTAGATAAATTATTTACGGATGCGATTGCGGAAAATCAAATATCACAAGAAACTCTTGATAAAGTTGAAGAAATGGATAACTATGTTATTCAACATTTCCGTATTGCTTTTGGTAATCGTATTGTTATGCACATGAAGAAATTTGTTCCGGTATATGTTGCATGTGGTGGTGATGAAGTAGATGGAGTAGATTACTTTATTGCTAAGAAAATTTTACGTAAGTTTGAACAATTAAATGTATCATATATTCGTGATGAAATTGATGGCTTTGTTGAATTTCTTGATAAAACATTTGGTAAGGGTAAGATGAAAGAATGTGAAGAATATGTTCTACGTCTTAAAAAATTAACATAGTGGTGATATTATGAATGGACTTAATATAGTTGATTTATATAACACAGTACCTAATAGTCAAATTGATCGTTTTGTTGATAAATTAGACTCTAGTTTACATGTTGATAAGGATGAAAACAGAGTTGAAGGAAACTATGAATGGTTGAAAATTATGGAAGATACCATTCAATACATTGATAATATTTTAAGAAATCCTAATCGTTTTATTGTTAATGAAGAGGATGTCGTTAAAATAGAACTTGCTAGACGTGTTACTGTCGAAAGTATCAAGCATTTAGCAAGAAATACCAATTTAATTCAAGATATTGATAAAAAAACAGGGGATGTAAAACCGTCTAAAATATTAAATATTAATAAAGAAGAAAGTTTTAATACTTATGAAAATAGGTTTATCTATACCCTTATTCAAAATATGCGTTTTTTTATCACACGTAAGAAAAATTCAATAGTTAATGAATCAAGATTTAATTGTAATAATACTTTTTCCTATAAAGGAAGATGCCCAATGGGTGATGAGAATGTTGATATTGAATTAAAACTTAATAATACATTGCAATCATCTAAAAAGATTGTAGATAGTACGGGTAATGATGTACCATCTCGTATTGAAAAAATAGAGCAGAGAATAACTGATTTAACATCGACAGAAGTGTATAAAAATTTAAGTAAATTACATGTTGCCATGGTAACATCGCCAATAAAGAAAACTAATGTTATTTTGAAAAACGTTAATTTTCAGTATGCAGTAAAATTATGGAATTATTTACAAGATCATGTTAATGATGAAAGTAATGCAGAAACAAAAGATGCTGATTCATATGATGATAAGGGAGAATTAAAAAAATATTTTGACGAGTCTTTCTTGTTAGATTATTTAGTTAGTAAGACTTTAACTCAAAATGCAAGTAGTAAAAAAATTGATAAAGAAAAAATAAGTGAAAGACTTATTGGTAATGTTGTGGAAAAAATTATCGATATTAATGCTGGTATCTCACAAGAACAATTAGCTAATTTAGTTGCAAGACAATATACCGTTATTAAATATCGAAATGTTGTAACAGATCGTAAAATTCAAAAATTATATCGTGATGCGATTGATAAATATTTAAAGAAAATATCAAATTTAGTATTGGAGTAACAAAATGAAAGAATTTATAAACAAATTAAAAAAGAATAGAGGTTTTCAAATAGCAGGGAAAATAATAAGTATTGTCGTTACGATTATTCTATTTTTAATGTTATCTGTTGTTGTTGTTCAAAGATTTTCTAATAATCGCTTTAACTTGGGCGGATATGGAATTTATACTGTGGCAACCGGAAGTATGATACCGGTATATGATGTTAAAGACTTAATATTGACTTATCAAAAAAATCCTAGTGAAATTGAAATAGGTGATGATATTGTTTATTTAGGAAATAGTGAGAGTGTAGCTGGAAAGGTTGTTACACATCGGGTAATAAAAAAATATCAAGAAAATGGAAAATATTATTTTAATACAAAGGGTATTGCCAACGAACTTACTGATCCTGAAATAGATGAAACACAAATACTTGGTGTGGTAAAACATAAACTTGTTTTATTAAGTTTCTGTAGTCACATTATTAATAATTCATTTGGTTTGTTATTTTTAATTGTTATACCGTTTGTAGTGTTTATATTTTTTGAAGGAAAAAGTGTTATAGACGAAGCTAAAAGAAGTTGAAATGGGTGATTTTATGAAAGAAAGAATAAATAAAATATTAAAAATTATAAAAAAATATCGCTATTTTATAGTATTTGTTATTCTTATGCTTTCAATTAATACCTATGCGTGGTTTGTATATGTAACAAGAGTTGATACTAGTTTTACTGCTAAAGTTCGTTCGTGGAATGTTATGTTTCAAGTACATGATAATAATATTGCGAACGAAGTTGTATTTCAAATTGGTGACTTGTATCCTGGCATGCCAGCATATAATGATTTTGCATCTATTGTAAATACTGGTGAGACACCTGGTGAAATATATTTTGATGTTAAACGTGTAGAAATATTGGGTCAATCTTATGCTCAACCAACTTATACAAGTGCTCAATTGGTTGATATGCTAGAAAATAATTATCCTTTTTCAATTGAATTATCATTAACGAATAATGTTGTTAACCCGGGAAGAACGGAACTATTTAATATTGATGTAACATGGCCTTATGAATCTGGAAATGATGCCTTAGATACACAGTGGGGAATGCAGGCATATCAATATCTTAATAATAACAATACAACTACTTGTATTTCAATAACTGCGGAAGTACGTGTTAATCAAGAAAATTTAAATGGCGAAAATAATTCATAATTTTAAGTGACAATTTGTCACTTTTTATTTTACATATTATTTGTCAATCACTGACATTTAGTTAACAATTGAGTTTACATTTTAGATAATACATGTTATACTTGCATCATAGGAGGACTGTATGTTACTAAATAAAAAAATTGTGTTATTGTTAGCATGTATATCTTTGTTTTTATGCATTGTAACATTGCAGGATACCTATGCTAAATATACATCTTCAGTAAATGAAACAACAAATCTTTCTATTGCACGTTGGCGTATTTTAGTTAATAATCTTGATATTCGTGATAGTGCAACAACTACAAATTTAATTACTCCGGTTTTTGCAGGTAATTCAAATATTGCCAGTGGTGTAATTGCTCCAACGGCAACTGGATATTTTGATATTATCCTTGATGCTTCTGGAACAGATTTATCATTTAGCTATGATATATCAATTACTAATAGTCAAGATAGTCTTGTTAGTGATATTATTATAACTAGTTGTACTTTTAATGGCCAACCAATGAATATTAATAATAACACGATTTCAGGTGATATTTCTCTTGCTAGTCAAAGAGTAAATACTATACGTGTAAATATTGAATGGAATGATGGTGCTACACAAACAATGAACAATGCTGCAGATACAAATACAACGCTTGCGGAAAATCCAGTAGCACAAGTTAATGTTAATGCTCATTTTGTTCAATTACATTAATTAAAAATATGTTTAATAATTGTCGATCCTCTGTTGATTCGACTTTTTTTTTATGGTAAAATATAAATATATAATGTAGGATGTGATAGTATGGCCAAGCAACCATATGTTGTTTATACAGCTGATAAAATTGAAAAAAGAAAAAAACGTTTTCGAAAGACTAAAAGAATAATACTAATTGTTTTTCTTGTTTTAATGTTTGCTTTTATTGTTCTTAGTTTTGCTTATAATGGCGGGGCTTTTACAATAACGTTGGATCCTAACTTTCATACTAAAACTGGTATGGCAGTTTATACTGATGATGTTAAAAGGGAGCATGTAAGAAGACTATACGCTGATGAATTAAAATTTATGGATAATATCTCGATTACCATGCTGCCTCAAAATTATAAAGAATTTAAAGGTGGTAGTCACAATGGTGATAATTACATAGGATATACTTTCTATGTTGAAAATCAGGGAACAGAAACTCAAAGATATTGGTATTCAGTTTATATTGATGATGTTATTAAAAATATTGATGAAGCGATAAGAATTATGGTTATTTTAAATGATGAAGCGAAGGTATATGCTAAAGCTAGTCCTGTTGGTGGAGCAGCTGAGGCGGTGAAATCAAATCCGATTACTGGTGGTAATTATCAGCGTGCTGAGAAATTTTATATGGACAGTATTCCAGTAATGGCTTCAAGAAATAATTTCAAACCTGGTGATGTTGATAAAATAACAATTTTTATCTGGCTTGAAGGTGATGACCCTGAATGCGTTGATAATTTATTAGGCGGCGAGATAAAAATGCATATGGAAATTACTGAAGAACATATTGAAGAGAATAAAGATACTAAAAATAATACAGATGATTTGAATCGTGTTCATAATACAAATGATCAAGCAAGTCAATACAGTAATGCAAATGGGGGTGACAACTAATGAATAATACTGATGAAAATGAAAAGAAACATAAACGTAAATTGAGATTTCTCTTTATCTGGTTTTTCTTCTTACTAATATTTTTATCAACAGTAACATATGCTTGGTTTACGTCTAATCGAATCGCTGATTTACAATTTTTTGATATTCATGTTGAAACTGATGGTGGTTTAGAAGTAAGTGAAAATGCTATTGATTGGAAAACAGAGATTACTGTTGATGATCTAATAAATGCTTATAAGACGTATCCTAATAGTTTGAATCAAGTTACTGGAACAATGCGACCAGTATCATCTGGAGGAATACTTGATACTAATGGTTATTTAAATATATTTTATGGGCAAGTAGATAGCAGTGGAACAAAAGAGTTTTATTTATCTACTTACCGTAGAATAGAAGAAAGAACAACAGAAGTAAGTAATAATGGTGATTTTATTGCCTTTGATATTTTTTTAAAAACTGCGACAAATAAACCGCTATATTTACATGAGAATTCTTATGTATTGCCAAAAGAAAATGCAGAAAGTGTTGGTATAGAAAATTCTGCAAGAATTGCGTTTATAAAAGAAGGAACAGTACCTCTTGAAACAAACATTGGCACTGCTCAGTCGCAAAAAACATCAAATGAAAATAATGTCTATATTTGGGAACCAAATTATGATATTCATACTGAAAATGGGGTTAATAATGCCCTTAAAACATATGGCATTGATATACCAGAGTCAAATGCTAATATTCTTGAATATGATGGTGTAACAGGAACGGTGGCTAGTAGTTTAAAAATTAAACTTGCTGATGCAAATGCTACTATTCATCCAGATTTATTTAAAAAAGTTGATGTGGATATTTCAACAAAAAAAGAATATCAAGGAAATAATTATCTTTTCGATTTAGAGCCTGGAATAACAAAAATGCGTGTTTATTTATGGCTTGAAGGACAAGATGTTGATAGTGAAAATCGTGCAAGCCATGGTGATATAACTTATTTTCTTGAATTTACTTTAAATCCATAGAAAAGAAAAGGAGAGTAACAAATGAAGAAGTTAAAATTTAATCGTTTTAATATGATTGTTTTTTGTACAGCATTTATTTTGTTGCTCTTTTTTGTATCTGCTTTTTTTCATTCGTATAGTGATTATGTAAAAAAAGATCCATCAAAAGTTCAAGGTGATACAGTTTATATAAATGATTTAGCAAATGATTATTATTACTATTTAGGAATGAATTACGTTGGGGATACAAAATCTAACACTGTTAATTATCAAGAGTCAGATTTAAAGATGGTAACAATTAATTATTATGCTTATCCAAATGGTAATTCTAGCCAAACTGGTTATGTGTCATTAACTGAAAGACAAAATAAATTTGTTTATTACAAATATTTTCCAGTTGTAAATAATCAAATAACCATTGAGCTTATTGATAATCCTTTTTCTTTAAGACCAACTGGGATGGGATTTGGTGGATGGCAAAGTAGCGATGGTACAGTTACTAAAGATACTAAAACCAATACCTATACTATTACAATAAGTGGTACCAAAGATACAGTTAATCTTTATGCAAATTGGTTAACTGCCAACGTTGTATATTTGAAAGGTGAAGATGGTGATGATAACTTTGATGGCTCAAGTGATTATGATGCTGTGGCAAGTTGGGGAAGAGCTTTTCAATTATTAAGAAATAACGCTATAAATGTTAATGATCGTGAACTTAATATTATTGTTTTAACTGGTAATATGGATCATACCATTAATTATTCAAGAAGTGTTACTCATAATTGGAATTATTCATATACATATACTGATAATGAATCTTTTGAAAATGGTGGAACTTATTTAATAGAATATAAAAATGGTAATAATCGTTATGCTTTAAACGATAATTGGACTAATATAGACATGGAATCTTTATCAACAACAACCAAGCCAAGTGATAAGTCTTTATGGACTATAACATATGATTCAAATGGATATTTAATTCGAAATAAAGATTCCGGAAATTATTTAGGGTATGTTCAATATTACAATGATCAAGTAGCACTTTTACTTGGAAGTACACCATATTATTGGAGTTATGATAGTAATCTTAGGACATTTTTTACTAAATTCAATTTAACAATTACTAAATACAATTATACAATGAATACAACTATTAATAATGGTGGAACTTACTTAATTACTGATGCAAATAGTTATACAAATAATAATGGTAATCAAACATTGAATATCATGAATAATAGTTTAGCAAATGAAAATATTAATAATGAAAATTATGATGGATATTCTAACATATGGCGTTTTAATCAATCGGGTAATGGTTATACTATTTTAAATAATAGTACTAATCAATATTTAAATTATGAATCTTTAAATGGAACAACTACTTTATTAACAAATAATACACCTTTAGTATGGAATTATAATAGTGCTAATCAAACGCTAGGTACACAAGTTACTCATTATCAAATAGCATATCAATATACTGCAAGTAATATTTCCACAGGAACATTTTATATTGGTTATCAAAGTGGAAATAGTTACTATCTATTAGATAGTGATTTAAGCTTCGATGAATTTACAACAAGTACTACACCAAGTAGTCGATATGAATGGACAATAAGTAATGGTTATTATTTAACCAATAGTAATAATCAATACCTTCGTAGTCAAAATGGTGACTTATCGCTATCAACCAGTAGGAGAACAGCATTTACTTTAAATAATAATCAATTTTATGTTAGACAGGGTGGATCTAATCGTTATTTATATAACAATAATGGTACTTTGGATACAACAACTAACTCAGGTAATGCACGATCTTTTTCTAGATTTTCTGTAGTTCAGAATAATACTGTAACAGGTCAAGAAAATATGTATTTAACATTTAACAATAATACTTGGTCATTAACTACTAGTGGTAGTTCTTTAATGTTTGCAACATCTGCTCAACAAGTTATTACAGAAGAAAGAAACTTTTATTTTCGATATAATACATCAAATAATAATTTTACATTTGATATGAATACGGCAGGAACTAATCTTTATTTTGCAACATATGAAGAAAATAGAACTATGACTGGTACTAATCGAGGTAGTATTGGTGATAATAATTATTATACTAGTGGTACTAATGTTGCAGCAACAATAACAAGCTTATATGATAATACTGATTATCGTAATAGTGCAACATTAACTCTTACTGATACGAGTCGCTTTCGCCTAATTGCTCGAAATGATTTACAATTAGAAAATTTAAAAGTTGATTCAACGGGATATAGTATGGTTAATGATTCAAATACAACAACAGATTTGCGAACTACTTGTTCATCACTAGTTGGAAATAATAAAAATGTTCGTATAGGTCGTGGTATGACTCCGACTTCATGGACTGATACAAGTAGTACGATTTTTTGCTTTATGCAGGGTGGTAGTGTTGATTCAACAGTAGGATCTAGTAATAATACTAATAATGCTTATAAGTTTGTTGTTGAAAGTGGACGTTATTCAGGGCTTATGGCATCACATATTTATAATAATCATAGTATTAGATATACCAATGACTTTGTTTATTACGATTATTATGGACAAATATATTTAACAATGGGTTCAGATTATGATCGAGCATCATCGAAAAATGATTTGTTAGATGTTTATTATCGTATAGGAAGTAGTAACTTCACTGGTGTTAATGGTACTGGAAATATTCACGATTATGCATATTTAATGAAAATTAAAAGCGGAACTATTGGAATGAATTATTTTAATAACAATACTGATGCTTCAAGAGCATATTCAGGAATTTATGTTGGTGGATTATCCGTTACCCAAAGCACTCAAAACAATGATATATCTTCACGTGTATTGGTGGTTGAAGGTGGTAGCATTGCTAATATCATTGGAGGATTACGTTTAACTGAAAATAGTGGAAATAATGGAGTTAATACTCGAATATATGTTAAAAATGGTACTATTCAAAATATAGTTGGCGGTGCTGGTGTTTCTACAACTTATGGAAATCGTTATATATCAGTAACTGGTGGTAATATTGCTTATAGTATCTCTGGTGGTTCAAATGGTGTTTCAGCAACAAATGAAGATGATCAAAGTGGACGTTTAGGAGGAGATTCTTACGTTCATGTTGGTGGAGAATCTCATATTGGAACAGCGGGTAGTGGTAGCTTATATGGCGTTAATTATGGGTCTGTTTTAGGTGCTGGTAATGGTAATGCTAATTATTCAACTTCTGGACGTGTTAATACATCGCATGTTTACCTAAGCGGGGATGCTGTTGTTGAAAATAATGTTTTTGGTGGTGGTAACTTCGGTCCAGTTTCAGTTGATAGTAATATTACAATTGATGGTGGAACAGTTAATGGTAATGTTTATGGTGGCTCTAATAGACGTGGTGTTGGTACGGTTTCTATTAATGAGTCAACTATTTATAATATTACTTATGATGATGATAAAACAATAACAAGTGGAGAAACATATTTAATAAATAAGGTTAATGGTAATACCAGAAATTTATTATCAGAGAACAATAGTTCAAATGCATATAATGTTACAATAGCTGATGGTAATCAGCCATCAAATTATTCACGATGGTTAATAAACAGTTCTGGTAGTGGATATACAATTAGAAATGCTAATTATAATCATTATTTGGCATATACTACAAATTCTACACCAGCATTGACTGTAAGAAATGATACAACTAATGCGGTTTGGAATTATGATAATACAAATAAAACATTTTATAGTGATATTACTTATGTTGTTTCATCAGTAGTGACATATAATTTTACAACGAATATTACGAGTGGAAATGAATATGTTATTACCAATACTAATAATACTGGTTCAGCATATTTTATAAATAGTGATGTAGCAAGAGAAAGTCTTAGCACAACTACTGAACCAACAGATGATAATGTATGGATATTTACAGCAAGTGGAAATGGTTATACTATTCGAAATAAAGAAACTGGTGAATATCTTGGCCTTGGTAATGGGTGGCGAGCAACTCTAGGAACATCAAATACAGCTACAGTTTGGACATGGAATGTGCAAAATAGAACCTTGTCTGCTCCATTTGAAGGATGGTTTAGTACTTCAACATATTATTTAAGATATAATAATGGCTGGAGCGCTTCAACGACAAGTAGTGCTGTTTATTTAGCAACATATAATGTAACAGTGAATACAGATACTGCAAGATATTATTTAGTTTATGATAATAGTTGGCGATTAAGTACAACTGCAAGTAGTGTTATGTTAAGTAAATATACCTCAACCTCCACAACAGGATATGTTGTTACAAGTAGTTCTAATGGTAATGTAAATATTACAATGAATGATGGCCATGTGTTAGGTGCGGTATATGGCGGTTCATGTCAAGAGGGTAATGTTGCAGGAACTGTTACAATAAATGTAACTGGAGGCCAAATTGATTCCGATTCAGAAAATAATGGTGGTATTTTTGGCGGAGGATATGGAGAAGATACCTTTGTTGCCAGAGGCGTAAATTTAAATATTACAGATAGTAAAAATGTTAATATTTCAGGAACAGTTTATGGTGGAAGCGCACTAGGAAATATTATTGGAAATGTAAATGTTAATGCTAGAGATAATTCTGGTAATGGCACAATAACTATAACAGGTGATGTATACTGTGGATCCATGGGTGATGATGATATCAGTGGCTCTGGTACCGTTCAAGGAAATTGTACATTAGCACTTGATGGTGGTTCATACAGTGGTAGTGTCTTTGGTGGAAATAATGCTAGTGGTAGTCCGACTGGTGCGGTAACGGTAACAACTGGTGGAAATAATACCACAACTATTGGAAATGTTTATGGTGGTGGTAATGAAGCTGATAGTGTTGCTACTAGCGTAGTAGTTAATATTGAAAATAATAGTAATATTACTAATGCTTATGGTGGTGGTAATGAAGCTGCTGTTGCTAATACCATTGTTAATTTACACGGAGGAACTGCTGGTAGTATTTATGGTGGATCTAACAAATCAGGAGATATTACTACATCTTTAATAACTGCTAGTGGAGGAACTGCTACAAATATCTTCGGTGGTAACAATTTAGGTGGAACTACGGGAACAAGTACAATTAATGCAAGTGGATCAACCATTACTAATATTTATGGTGGCGGTAATGAAGCAGTAACTGATACAACTAATATAAATCTTACTGGTGGAAACATTACCAATACTTATGGTGGTGGTAATAAAGCCGGAATTACAAATGATACTAATATAAATTTAAATGGTGCAACATGTACTACAATTTATGGCGGTTCTAATACTAGTGGTGATGTGCCTGAAAGTAATATTATCGCTACTAGTGGAAGTGCTGGAACAATTTATGGTGGTAATAATATTGGTGGAAAAACAACTGAAACAAACGTTGATATAACAAGTGTTACTGTTGGTAGTGTCTATGGTGGTGGAAAGATGGCCAACACAGGAACAACCAATGTCACAGTTAATAGTGGAACCATTACAAATTTATATGGTGGTGGTGAATCTGCAAGTATTGATGTAGAGACGAATGTTTTAATTTCTGGTGGAACAGTAACTAATGCTTTTGGTGGATCTAATCAAAGTGGAAATGTTCCAGAGAGCAATGTTCATGTAAATGGAGGAACCATAACTACTGTATATGGCGGAAATAATGCTGGTGGAACAACTGTTACAACTAATGTTTTAGTAGATACTGGGACAATTACTAATATTTACGGTGGTGGAAATCAAGCCAATTCAACAACAACAAATATTACCTTAAATAATTCAACAAATGAAATTAGTTATATTTTTGGTGGATGTAAGGAAGCTAACACCACTACAACCAATGTTACTTTAAATAATGGTCGATGCAATAATGTCTTTGGTGGATCTAATACAAGTGGAACTATTACCACAAGTAATGTAACAGTTAATAATGGAACATATCAGACAGTATATGGTGGAAATAATGCTGGTGGAACAACTGTTACAACTAATGTTAATGATTTAGGTGGACAAGTTAATGTCATCTTTGGTGGTGGAAATAATGCTGTAAGTGGTGATACTAATGTTACAGTTACAGCGGCTACCGTTAATAGCACAGTTTATGGCGGTGGAAATAATGCTAGCGTTGATAATACTAATGTTTTAATCAATAATTCTTCAACCATTAATGGCGATGTTTATGGTGGTGGAAATAATGGCCAAGTTGCTGAAGACACGATTGTAAATATTGATCATAGTTCTATATTAGGTAATTTATATGCTGGTGGAAATTATGCTGCCGTAAGAGGAGATACAACATTGAATCTATTAAATTCATCATCTGTACGATTAAATTTATATGGTGGTGGAAATAATGGTCAAGTTTTAGGTAGTACCGATGTTGATATTAAAAATAGTACAGTTAGTGGTAGTGCATATGCTGGAGGAAATGGAGAAACGGCAACAGTTGTACAAAACACATCTATTACCGTTGAAGGAACAAGCAGTATTGTTAATCATGTTTTTGGCGGTGGTAATGCTGCTCAAACCGGTCTTGCTGCTAATGATAATTCTTACGGAACAGTAAATATTACTGGTGCTACAATTGGTGGAAATGTTTATGGTGGTGCCAATACATCTGTTCTATATGGTGAAACAGTTGTAAATGTTGGCTTTGATGCCGTAACAACATATACCAACAATAGTGATTATGTTCGCGGTGATATATCAATTGGTGGAACAGTCTTTGGTGGAGGAGAAGCTAATGCTAGTGGATCAGAAGTATATGACTTTGACTTTATTAGCGTCACAAAAGGAATTATTATTAATATTGACGGTAATAATCATACAAATTTTGATATTGACGGAAGTATTTTTGGAAGTGGAAATGCTTCGCGTACTACTGGATATAGTCGTATTTACATTAATAATTATGGCACATCTGGTGATATAAAAAATAATGTTTCTTTGCAAAGAGCTGATCTTGCTGTTTTAAACAATTCACATATTGCTTTAAGTGGAGCGACTGATAGAACTAATGAATATTCACAAGTAGTATTTAGTTTAAGTCGTATAACTGAACTTGATTTAAAAAATAATTCGGAAATATATTTAGAGAGTGGAGCTAACCTTTTAAATCGTTTTAGGAGTCTAAATAGTGATGGTACTCTTGCTAGGGTTACAATTGATGAAAATACTCATAGTGTTTCAAGAACAACGAATAATCGCTTGTATATTCTTGAGGATAAAGTATTAAATATTGCTCTTAACCAAAACGTTACTGCCTACGGTGAAGTTGATGGTATGACATTCTTTGGAATGTTTAAACGTGATCGTAATGGCAATATAGTTAATGCAATGTATAATACTAGTTATCAGACTGGTTCGACCCCACTTGAAGGAGAAATGTATTACTTTAATAGTGGTAGTTATGTTTTAGGTCTTCATGAATCAAACCATAATATTAAAGTTGATGGATTCTATACAAATTATGATGATCCTAATAATCCAGGAAAAATATTAGTTGATTATATTACTCCAAGTCCTGATGATGCTGAACATTATATGTGGACTATAGGTGTTAGTGTTCAATCATATGATATTGAATTAATTGCAAGTAAATATTCAACATTAGGTACATACGAATTCCCTTTTGTTAATAATACTAGTGGAAATACTACTTTCTCAATTGTTGGTTTTAATTATGATGAATTGAATTCTAGTGTATCGTTAATTAATCCAAGTAATATTCCTCGTATTGCGGCGAGTGGTACAGTCGCTGATAATACTCTTGGTCTTGCTATTAAACCAGGTATAGGTTGGATTAGCGTTGGTGAAACATATTTCTTAACTGATAGTACAGATCTTTATGGGGGTGCTACAAACTATAAAACAGAAAATTCAAATATTACTCCAAGTTTTGTATTCTATCTATATCACTCTAAGAATTTACAAACAGAGGGACTTGTTGGAACAGTGGTTGTATCAATTTTAACAGTAACTCCTATTGATGATTTAACTAATGAAGTTGAAAGAATTAATTTTAATATAACAATTACAAGGGCGATATTTGATACTAATGAATATGAAGGGGCAATGACACCAGGTAGACAATATGAGATGTTCACATCAAGTAAAATGGACATTACTTCAAAAAGTAGTTTGAGTGCATATTATTCATTATTCACTGAAAGTGAAAGAACAATTTATCATCCAGGATATCATCGGGTTTTAACATCAAATGTTATTTTACCAGTTAATACAAAAATTACGATGATAGATTTTGCAAGTGCAACAAAACCTGAATACTATTACTATATTGTTAATGCCCAAGATAATGCTTTGCTTGAAAGTAGTTATCAAGTTAATGGTGAAGTAGAATATGAACTATCAAAATTTATTCGAATGGGTTCATTAGATCAAACAAATAGATATGATAATGAACTGGCAAACTCCATTTATTATGATAGTACCAGTCATATTGCAGTCGAAGAATTTATCTTTATTGTTGATTTTAAAAATACTAATATCACTAGTGACATGCTGAATTGTCAATTACTAATAGAAATGATGGACCAAAATAATAATATTCTTCACTCGGTTTTGGGTATTCAAAGAAGTAATATGATATATAATTTACATGCTAATCAACAAAGTGTTATTGAAGTGAGTGCTAATGTATCTAAAAATTTATTATATGTTGGTGATGTACAAGACTTAAGGGTAACTATTGATTTTAATCAAGGTAATGAGAATTCATCAAATCGTATAGTTGATACTACTTATTATGAACAGAAACTTGGTTTAAAGATTAGTTTCTTTGATGAGCGTGGTAATCAAATAAATGGTGTTGACTTAATGGGTACAAGTCTTACTCTTGATGGCAATACATATTATGCTCGAAGTGATGGAACAATAAGATTTAAGATTGCGGACAAAGTAGCAAATTCTTATTCCAATATTAAGATTAATACTACGAATAGTTCATTATCATCTGGTAATTATACGGTTAAAGTTGAAACATTCTATTCGATTGATGGTATTTATTTTGGAACAACTCCTGCTGATTATGATGAAGCAACATTTAGACTAATGAGTAGAACTTATGGTCTTACTGCAAATATCAGTGATGGGGAACTAATCATTAATAAAACTGACGGAAAGAACGATTTAGGAAATAATACAATGCATATTACCATTAATTATTCAGGTGCATTAATAGATCCTAATATTAAAGTTTCCCTATATCGTCGAACATATAATGATACATATGATACAACTTATACTAGTGTTGATTTAGATGATTATATCAGTGATGGATTGGTAGCGTATTCTGAAAATATCTACAATCTATTATCTGAAATAGGTGAAACTAATACAACAACATTAAGTATTAAAGATAGTCAATTAGTAACAGGAACATATAAATTACAATTTAGGTTATATGATGGTACTTCATATGTTGGAGATGTCATAAAATATATTGTTATAAAATAAAGAAAGATTAAATTCTTTCTTTATTTTGCATTTTTCTCTAGTATTTTTTGCAATGTTTATGTATAATTAAGTTATAGTGATATAGGAGGCAGTAATGACAGAAAAATTGGATAAAATATCGCTTCAAGAAGTTATTGATGTTTACAATGAAGTGAGCGCAATGGCTAAATCATTACAAGATAAGGAAAAAGCTGCGGAGAGTGAGAATAATGATTGAAGAGATAAAAAAGAAAATTAGTGATGATAATGCAGTATTAGAAATTCTTCCACAAAATAATGTCTCCAATAGGAAGAAATATGTTGCTAAATTAACTGAATTGTCAAGAGAATATCGAATGCTTCAAAAGGATATATATAACTATATAACTGCCAAGAATAGCGTTTTAAAAAATAAATATTCCGTGGGATTTGATGAAAATTCTCAAGAAGAAACAAAAGAATTAGAAGAAAAATTAAAATATTTTAATAATTATCAAGATCCTTATGAAATATTAGGCTTGGATATACTGTTTTATAATTTGCACAAATATTACAATAATGATTTGAATTTTTATAATGATAATATTAATAAAATACTTGATGTATTTGAAAAAGCAGGAATTTTCTTAACTCAAAAAGATTTTTATTTTACAGAAAGTGCCAATCTTTATATGGGAGTTATTTTAGACGAAAGAAAAGCATATAATAAAAATCCTGCTTTATTAAAAGAGTCTTTTGAAAATTTATTTTGGAAAAGTCATAATATGATGCGTTTTATTCTTTTGAATTTTAAACATTTATATTATAAAAATGAAAAGAAATTTAAAGAACATATTCGTAATATGCAAAAAGAAATATTATATGAATATGGTGATAGTTATGATAATCTATTGCATAAATATCAAGAATTAATTGTTCGAAGGAATAATATTTTCTTAACTTCCAAGGGTGTTTTTTATGACATGTTTGTAAGTAAAGAAATTGCAACGAAGGACTTTGAAGATGAAAAAATTCAAAAATTAATTGATGAATTTCTTGAAAGTGGGTATAATCCTATTGATAAAAAAGATTTTTTTATGAAGTTTTATGCTTCTATTAAAGAAGAAATGTTTATATTTGAATATAAATTTATTTTAGATGCTGTTGATAAATTATTTAAAGAAAAAGATAGTTTTAAAAATCTTGTAAGTACATCAATGAAAGAAATTAATTCCCTAGAAAAAAATATTCTAAAGAAATGGAAAAGAATGCATAGTAATTGTATATTTGCAAGACATGATAAAAATGGCATTATTAATTCTGAAATTGAGAATATTCTTTTAGAATTAGATGGTAAATATGATTTGTTAGATGAAAATCGTTATAAAGAGAAAATTGCATCAATGGTTAACCCGACAATAAAGGATTATTATTTATTAGGCAAATCGTATTTGTTCTTGCGAAATTATACCAAAGAGATGGAAGATATTGATTTAAATGAGGTAATCAAGAAAATTTTTAATAATCTATATAGCCCATATAATGCGGTTATTGAAAATATTAATTATAGTGATTTAGATAATTTGAATCTTATTATCTACGATAAATATCGTTTAATTGGCTTTAATCTAAAATCAGATGATTTAATTAGTGATAATTTAGAGAATTTAGTTAAAACAATAGGTACTATTATTATTTATTTTAGTTTAAATAATTTGGAATTTAAACTTGATGAAGTAGATTTTATTTTAAATAGTGATGAAATAATAAAAAAAATGTCGGATAGTTGATAGGAAAAATAAAATATGTTATATTGTATAAGGTGGTAGAGTATGAAAAAAGTTTTAAAATTTATTTTTGGTTTATTTAGTTTTGTTTATTTAATTGTGGCAGTATTTTCGATTGTTTGTCTTTTAAAGAGAAATGATTATGGTTATCCACAATTTAATACAAAAACATTAATTGTTATTGATGAGGCAGATGGTTATTATGAAAAAGGTGATTTGGTAATATTATCAAAACCTAGTAATGATGAAGTTAATGTTAATGATGCAGTCTTTTTCTATGAAACAGAATTTAAGAAAAATACCATTGGGATTGGAACTGTTACTGAAAAGGAAATAGTTAATGAAAAGGAAGTAACTTATCATGTAACAGGAACAAGTTTTTCTTCTGAATTTTTAATTGGTAAAGTATCTGGTAGTGTAAGATATCCATTTGTTGGCAAATTACTTAGTGTATTAACTTCTAAATGGGGGTTCTTCTTTATCATTATAATACCTTTCTTTATCCTATTTATGATTGAACTATTTGCAATTTATACAGAGATAAAATATGGTAATAAGAAGAATTAATTAATATGAAAAGATGGGTAATAATTCTTTTTGTTATTGTTCTTTTTATTACTGCTTATGTAATAAAAACTAGCTTTAGTTTATTTGAAAGTGCTAAAGAAATTGTTGTTAATAATGATATTGGACGTTGGCAAATAATGGTTAACGATGATTTGATAAGTGATATTGTAACTTTTAATGTAACAAATGTCCAAGTAACAGGCGATGAAAATGTAAGAGAAAATCATTTCGCTCCTGGTACTGAAGGATACTATGATATCGTAATTGATCCAAATGATACAGAAGTAAGTATTTATTATGAAATAGTATGTCGTACTGATATGATTACTAATCGCCAAATAACGCTTACTGATATAGAAAATGTTGATAGGGAAGATTTAATTTTAGTTGCACCATATACATATGCTGGCATAATACCTCTTTCAGATATAGAAGATGGGGAAGTAACAACGATTAGGTTTTATGTAACATGGGCAAATAATGAGAATAATAATGATGTTGATTCGTTATATGGATTAAGTAGTGCTAATTTTGAAATACCAATGTCAATAACATTAAGACAATATACAGGGGAGACAATAGTTGAATATAATAGTTAAAATTAATCACAAGGAGTGATGTAATGAAGACGGTTCAGAAAATAATGGGGAAAATTGTTAATGTAATAATGGTTTTCGTAGTTGTTGCTATTTTGTTCTGTGTATATAGTATTGTTTCGGTTAAAATTCTTAAACGGCAGTATGTTAATATATTTGGATACTCTATATTTGAAGTTGTCACTGGCAGTATGAAGAATTCTATTAATATTGGTGACGCTGTACTTGTAAAAATAGATGATGAATATAATGTTGGTGATATTGTAACCTATAAAAGTGGTGATGATTTTATTACTCACCGTATTGTTTCAGAACAAGATGATTATGTAATTACCAAAGGGGATGCTAATAATGTTAATGATAATCCCATTGATCGAAATTTAATTCTTGGAAGAGTAGTTAAAGTAATCCCAGAGTTAGGAATTTGGAAAAAAGTTTTGTTAACTCCTAAAGTAATAATCTTAGTATTATTAACACTCTTTATATTTAGTATATTATTTTCATATAATGGTCAAGCTATCAAAATTATATCATCGTCGAAAGCTCAAGCAGAAATTGATAAAAAAATAGAAGATGAAGTAAATAAGAAAGTTGCCTTAATGAATCGTAGGAAGCGATTCTCTAAGAAAGTGTTGGAAGCAACTCAAATTCTTGATATTTCTAAAATAAAAGAGGAGTTAGCTAATAAAAAAGAAAAGAAAAAGTTAGAGGCTACGCAATTAATTGATGTTTCAGAAATTCAAAAAGAAATAAACAGTCCAAAAAAGAAAAAGCTAGAAGCAACCCAAATAATTGATATTTCGTCAATTAAAGATAAAACGAGAAAGTAGGCTATTATGAAAAAATTTGATAGTCGGCGATTAAAAATTTCTTTTGCATTAATCTTTCTTGTTGTTATGTTAATATTTTTTATGAAACTTGATATATTTACACTTTCAAGATATGAAACAACAGTAACATCGTCTAATAATCTTGTAACTGCAATTTATTTGCTTAATGATACATATCAAACGGTTAGTGTTAAATTACCAGATGTAGTTCCTAACAACAATCAATATACATATACTTTTTCAGTTAGTAATTATAATGCAACTAGTCACAGCGATACAAATTTAAAATATCGTATTCATATTCGCACAACAACTAATATGCATATTGCCTATGATTTATTTAATACACTTGATATTGATGATGCAGAGTCGTGTGTAGTTAGTAATCAAGTATTACCGGATGAAAATGGGACAATATTTAGACATATATTAACTGATGAAAAAAGATTTTTATATAATCAGGATGAAATTGAGTATTATACACTATTATTTACATTTCCTGACGATTATGATGAATATATATATAGTGGACTTGTGGATTATATAGAGATAAACGTTGAATCAAGTCAAATATTAAAAACGGATGTAAGTTGACAAACTTTAAAAAAAAATTATCATAAAATACTTGTAATAGAAAAATTATTATGATAAACTGTTATTGTTAAGATAGAGGTGAAAAAATGGAAGAGAATTTTCTTAAAAAGAAAAATGTCGAAAAAGAAAATGAAAAAAAGAAAAGGGGATTTTTGTTTATATTAGGAAAAAGACTAAAAAATGGTAGATTATTATTTTTAATTCTTGCCTTCTTATTAACATTGGTTGGATTATCAGCAAGTACTTATGCATGGTTCACATCAAACTTTACAGTTAGTGTTTCACAGATTGATGTTAATGTATCTAGTGGATCAGGTATCCAGATTTCTACAAATGCAACTGACTGGAAATCATTAATAACATTAACCGATATTACTACTAATATGTATTCTACAGCGGTTAATCAAGTTCCATCATCAACTGCTCAAATGAACCCAGTTTCAACTGTAGCTACACCTTTTACAACTGCTACAACAAAATCTGAAGGATTGCATATGTATCGTGGTTCAATTACCAATGATGTTACAACAGGTGCAATGTGTCTTAATTCAGTATCATTAACGGATGGTGCAACTGGTAATAATGATTATGTTGCCTTTGATTTATTTATAAAATTAGATTTTAAAACTGCAAAACAAGTTTATTTAACAAGTGGAACAGGTATCGTTGCAGGTAACCCTAATACTCACATTGAATACGCTGGACGTATGGGATTTGTTGTTCAGGGTAATGCTGCATCAAGCTCATCAGCAGCTGATCTTCAAGATCTTAAGGGACATACAAATGTAATTATTTATGAACCTAACTATGATGTTCATACTGCAAATGGTGTTCAAAATCGTAATAACAACTATGCATCATATGTTAGTACTGTAACTGAAACAGGAAATTCAGATCCTGCAACATATTATGGTGTTTTAAGTGAATTTAATTATGATTCAGCTAATGCAACTACTAATCCTTGTATTGCACTAGATAGTACTGATAGTGCTAAATTTGCACTTGTAACTCCAGATATTACAACTACTGCTGGAAATACAACAAAAACTGCCTTCTTAACTTTACAACCTGGTGTTACTAAAATACGTGTATATATGTGGATTGAAGGACAAGATATTGACTGTGAAAATAATGCATCAGGTGGACAAGTACAATTTAATTTAGGATTCACTGTTGATGAAAGCTAGTTGTTAGCAATTTAAAAATTAAACTCTCGAAAGAGAGTTTTTTCTTTACTTTATTTTTTTATTTGATATAATTAAATTATAGTATAAGAATAGGGAGGATGTATGAAAAATATTCATGTTACGAGTGAAATAGGAAAATTAAAAAAAGTATTATTACATAGACCTGGTAAGGAATTATTGAATTTAACTCCAGATACTTTAAGTGATTTATTATTTGATGATATTCCTTATTTACCTGATGCACAAAAGGAACATGATTCTTTTGCGCAGGTTTTGCGAGATAATGGTGTTGAGGTTGTTTATCTTGAAGATTTAATGACAGAAGTTATTGAATCAAGTGAAAGTGTGAGAGCAAAGTTTATTAAACAATTTATGGCAGAGGCTGATATTAATACTCTTAAATACAAAGGATTAGTTGGTAAATATTTAAATAGTATTAGTGATGCTAGGGAATTGGTTTTAAAAACTATGGAAGGAATTAAGGTTTCAGAAATATATGATGAAAAAAAGGATTTTGAAAAAACATTAGTTGATCTTATTCAAACACCAGATAAATTTCTTGCTGAGCCAATGCCTAATTTATATTTTACTCGAGATGATTTTGCTAGTGTTGGTGATGGAATAGATTTGCATCGTATGTATGCAAAAACAAGAAATCGAGAAACAATTTATGCAGAATATATATTTAAATACCATCCTGATTATAAAAATGTTAATAAATATTATGATCGTAGTTATGCATGGCATACCGAAGGTGGAGACTTATTAAATATTAATGATCATGTAGTAGCGATAGGAATATCACAGAGAACACAGCCAGAAGCGATAGATGAACTTGCCAAAAACTATTTTCGCTATATAGATTGTAATATAGATACTATTTTAGCATTTCGTATTCCGTCGAGTCGTGCTTTTATGCATTTAGATACAGTTTTTACGCAAATTGATAAATATACATTTACATATCATCCGGGAATTATAGGTGATTTGCAGGTGTTTGAAATAACAGAAGGCTTTGATCCAACTACTTTTGAGGATTTAGTTGTCAAAGAAATAAATGCTCCATTAGGTAAGATTTTAGAACGTTATTTAAATCATCCAGTAAAATTAATCCCTTGTGCGGGTGGAGATAAGGTATCTGCAGAACGTGAACAATGGAATGATGGTACCAATACATTATGTATATCTCCGGGAGTTGTTATTGTGTATGATCGAAATAATATTACTAATGAAATATTACGTAAAGAAGGTATTAAAGTTATTGAAATACATGGGGCAGAACTATCACGTGGACGTGGTGGACCAAGATGCATGAGTATGCCACTTATAAGGGAGGATGTTGAATGGTAGATTTAAGAGGAAGAGATTTTCTCAAATTACTTGATTTTTCGAAAGAAGAAATTGAACAATTATTAGATACAGCATTTCGTTTTAAAGAAATGAAGCATCGAAGAATATATCATGAATATTTAAAAGGAAGGCAAGTAGCATTAATCTTTGAGAAGGATTCAACAAGAACTAGATGTGCTTTTGAAGTTGCAGCTAAGGACTTAGGAATGCATGCTACATATCTTGGACCAACAGGATCACAACTTGGTAAGAAGGAAACGATTGCAGATACTGCTCGTGTTTTAGCTAGTATGTATGATGGTATTGAATATCGTGGATTTGCTCAAACTATTGTTAAAGAACTAGCTGACTATTCAAAGGTTCCTGTATGGAATGGTCTTACAAATGAATTTCATCCAACGCAAATGCTAGCAGATATTATGACAATTAAAGAGGAATTTGGATCTCTTGAAGGAAAAAAATTAGTTTTTTGTGGGGATGCTCGAAATAATGTTGCTAATTCCTTAATGGTTGTTTGTGCTAAGATGGGAATGCACTTTACTTGTTGTGCACCAAAAGAATTATTTCCCAAAAAGAATTTAGTGGAAAGATGTAGTACTATTTGTGATAAATCAGGTGGTTCGATATCCTTATGTGAAGATATTATGAAAGGTACAAAAAATGCTGATGCCATTTATACAGATGTATGGGTATCCATGGGAGAACCTAAAGAATTATGGCAATCAAGAATTAATTTATTAAAACCATACCAAGTTAATGATAAAGTTATGAAAAATGCTAAACCAGGAGCGATATTTTTACACTGTTTACCATCATTTCACAATATTGATACAACTATTGGTAAAGAAATTTATGATGAATTTGGTTTAAAAGAAATGGAAGTTACAGATGAAGTATTTGAGTCTAAGAATTCAAGAGTTTTTGAAGAAGCAGAAAATAGACTACATACCATTAAAGCTGTAATGTATGAGACGTTGAAAGATGAGTAGAATTGTTGTTGCGCTTGGTGGTAATGCGCTAGGAAAAACTCCTGTAGAACAACTAGAACTTGTCAAAAAAACAGTTAAAAATATTGTTGATTTGGTAGAAATGGGGAATGAAGTTATTGTAACGCATGGCAATGGTCCCCAAGTTGGTATGATTTATAATGCGATGGCTAATGTTGATCCAACCACAACAGATGATGACATGCCTTTTCCAGAATGTGGGGCAATGAGTCAAGGATATATTGGTTATCACTTGCAACAAGCAATGAAAACAGAATTTATGGTGCGTAATATGCGTCGAAAAGTTGTAACGGTTGTTTCACAAGTAGAAGTTGATCCTGTCGATCCAGCTTTTAAAAATCCAACCAAACCGATTGGACCATTTTATACTGAAAAGGAAGCAGAAAAATTAGCTAGAGAATCCGGTACTATTTATAAAGAAGACGCAGGTCGTGGATGGCGTAGAGTAATAGCTTCACCTATTCCTAGAAAAATATGTGAACTATCAACCATTAAAAGATTAATTGAAGACCATAATATTGTTATAACTTGTGGAGGTGGAGGTATACCGGTTATTTATACCGAAAATGGTTATAAGGGTGTTGATGCGGTTATTGATAAAGATCGTACGAGTGCTCTTTTAGCTAGTAAAATTGATGCAGATATTTTGCTTATTTTAACGGCAGTTGATGAAGTTAAAATAAACTTTAATAAAGAGAATGAAAAGGGACTTCGTAATATTACTGTTGAGGAAGCTAAGAATTATATTGATTCTGGTGAATTTGCAGCTGGTAGTATGTTACCAAAGATTGAAGCATGTATTTATTTCCTTAATCATTCGAAGAATACTAAGGCTATAATTACTTCTTTAGAAAAAGCAAAAGAAGCAATTAATGGTAAATGTGGTACAACCATAAGAGAAGGAGGAGTTTAGTGTGGAAAGTACTAAAAAGGCTAAGAAAAAGAGAACACTCTCTTTATCAGCATTTACAATAATTATTTTGTTAATCTATGTACTTGCTATTATTTCACATTTACTTCCATCAGCACAATTTGTTGATGAAGAAATTGTAAATGGTAGTGGAGTTGTAGGAGCAACATTGTGGCAAACATTAATGGCACCAGTTTATGGCTTTGTAGGAGCTGATGGAATTGATGGAGCAATTCAAATATGTTTCTTCGTATTAATACTTGGAGCATTCTTAAAAATGGTTAATTCAACCAATGCTATTGAGGATGGAATTAAAGTATTAATTAAAAAGTTACATGGTAGAGAATTAGTTTTAATTCCAATATTAATGTTTATTTTCTCCATAGGTGGAACAACATATGGTATGTTAGAGGAAACCGTTGGTTTCTATGCTTTACTTGCTGTTGCGATGGTCGCAGCTGGTATGGATACAATTGTATCTTCAGGAATTGTTTTATTAGGAGCCGGAAGTGGTGTTTTAGGTTCAACTGTAAACCCATTTGCTGTCGGAGCTGCTATTGATGCTGCTAATAAAGTTATGCCAGGATATGAAGTAAATCAAGGTATAATTATTGCACTTGGAACAATTCTATGGTTAACATCATTAGGTATTTCTATTTTCTTTGTAATGCGTTATGCAAAGAAAGTTATTAAGAAAAAAGGTTCAACCTTCTTATCACTACAAGAGCAAAAAGATATGGTTGAAACTTATGCTAATGTTGAAGACAAGACTAAAAATGTTAAATTAACTGGTAAACAAAAAGTAACTTTATGGTTATTTGCCTTTACGTTTGTTGTAATGATTATCGGTTTTATTCCATGGGAAGACTTAGCACCATCTGTATTTGCATTTTTTGAAAAATACACTGGTAATATTACTGGTGCACCACTTGGATGGTGGTATTTCAATGAAGCATCACTATGGTTCTTGATCATGACAATTGTCATTGGTATTGTTAATCGTTATTCTGAACATGAAATAGTTGATATCTTTATCGATGGTGCTGATGATATGGTAAGTGTTATCTTAGTAATTGCTGTTGCACGTGGAGCATCAATTCTTATGCAACAAACACATTTAGATAACTATATTATCTATAATGCATCTAATGTTCTTCAAAATGTACCAAAAGTTATTTTTGCACCATTAAATTATATCTTACATGTAGGTTTATCAGTTCTTGTACCATCATCAAGTGGACTTGCAACCTTATCTAGTCCTATTATGTCACCACTTGCATATCAAATTGGTTATAATGTTGAAGTAACAATGATGGAAATGGTTGCTGCTAATGGACTTGTTAACTTATTTACGCCAACTTGTGGTGCTATAATGGGTGGACTTGCTCTTGCTAAAGTTCAATATACAACCTGGTTAAAATGGGTAGGAAAAGTAATTGTAACAATTGCTCTTGCTAATATTGTAATATTAACAGTTGCAATGATAATTCTTTAAGAAAAGCATTTTTGCTTTTCTTTTTTTTTATTTTGTATTATGATTATAATAGAGGTAAAGAATGAAAAGGAAAATAATGTTTTTTATAATTCTTTTTCTATTATGTATAACGGGTTGTACTAATGAAAAGAAAAAATTAATACTTGCAACAGAAGCATCTTTTGCACCATATGAATATTATGATAATGGTAATATTGTTGGCGTAGATATAGATATTGTTCGTGAAATTGCTAAACACTTGGGAATGGAACTTGAAATTAAAGATGTTTACTTTGATTCAATAATTAATGAAGTTAAAACAGCGAAAAGTGATATAGGAGCAGCGGGTATTAGTTATACTGATGAACGTAGTAAGGAAGTTGATTTTACAATTAATTACATGGATTCAAGACAAGTATTAATTGTTAAAAAAGATAGTAGTATAACATCACCAAGTGATTTAAATAATGAACGTATTGCTGTTCAATTAGGAACAATTGCAGATGATTATTTAACCAATAATTATCCAAATATTACAATTATACGTGAAAAAAAGTTTTTAGCAGCGATTCAAGATTTATTAGATAATAAAGTAGATGGTGTTATTATGGATGAAATACCTGCTAAAGAACTTATTACTGATGAACTAATTATTCTTGAAGAAGCAGTGGTAACTGATCATTATGGTATGATTGTTAAAAAAGGGAATACTGAATTATTGAAAGCAGCAAATGAAGTAATTATGGAATTAAAAAATAATGGACGAATTGATGAAATTCTTTTACAACACATGGGTGTACATGTTAAAGAAGAAGACTATACAATTGTTGATAAATTCTATAATAGTGTTATTTATGATGGACGATATAAATTTATTTTAGAAGGCTTGAAAAATACTTTATTAATTGCTTTAGGTGCTGTAATGATTGGTATTATTCTAGGGACAACAGCCGCTTTAATTCGCAATATTTATGATAGTACTGGTAAACTTAAAATTTTAAATTTCTTGGCTAAATTATATGTTACTATTATTCGTGGTACACCATCTATTTTGCAATTAATGATAATCTATTATGTCATTTTTAAAACGACGAATGTTAATATTGTGTTAATTGGTATTTTATCATTTGGGATAAATAGTGGAGCATATGTTGCAGAAATCGTTAGAGCAGGTATTAATTCCGTTGATAAAGGTCAAAAAGAAGCTGGTTATGCGTTAGGCCTTAATTATCAACAAGTAATGTTTAATATTGTTATTCCAACAGCAATAAAAAATATTTTACCGGCTTTAGGTAATGAATTTATAACATTGGTAAAAGAAACAAGTATTGGTGCCTATATTGGTATTATTGAACTTACCAAGGCTTCAGATATTATTGCTTCACGTACTTATGATTATTTCTTTCCACTTATTATTATCGCCCTAATTTATCTATGTATAACTCTTGTTCTAACTAAACTATTTAGTGTAATGGAAAGAAGGTTGAATCATGTTAGAAATTAAAAATTTGCATAAAAACTTTGGAGATAAAGATGTTTTAAAAGGCATTAATATTCAAATAAAAGATGGTGAAATTATAGGAATTATTGGACCATCTGGTTGTGGTAAATCAACCTTACTTCGTTCCATTAATCTTTTAGAAGTACCAACAAGTGGGCAAGTAATCCTAGATGGTGATGATTTAGTTGATAATAATGATTTAACCGTTCTTCGTCGAAAAGTAGGCATGGTTTTTCAACAATTTAATTTATTTGAAAATATGAATGTTTTAAATAATATTATTTTTGCACCTGTTAAATTAGGTGTTTTAAATGAAAAAGAGGCTTTGAAAAAAGCACGTGCTTATTTAAAAAAAATTGATCTTGCTGATAAGGAAAAAGCTTTTCCTAATGAATTATCTGGTGGTCAAAAGCAACGTGTTGCTATTATTCGTACCCTTATGATGAATCCAGAAATAATTCTTTTTGATGAACCAACATCCGCTCTTGATCCAGAAATGATTGGGGAAGTAACGCATTTAATGCGAGAAATCAAAAAAGATAATATTACGATGATTATTGTTTCGCATGAGATGAATTTCATTAAAAACTTTTGTACAAGAGTTTTATATATGGAAGATGGTATGATTCTTGAAGATGGCAAGAGTATTGATATCTTTGAAAAACCTCAACATAAAGAATTAATTAATTTCTTATCTAAAATAAAAAATATATAAATTAATATATTTTTTTATTATATATTTTTTAATTATTGTAAAGATATTTATTATGTGTTACAATTATACTGGTAGCATAGAAAATATTGTAATGCGAAAAAAATAATATGCGCTATATTTTTAAAAGAGAAGGAGGTGATAAAATGGAAAGACAAAGAAGCGGAAAAGTAATCGCTATTGTTGCTCTTTTATTTGCTGTAGCAGGTTTATCACTAGGTTTTGCAGCATATTCAACAACTTTGAATATTACCTCTGAAGCTGATGTTAAACTTGATGCTGATTCTTGGGATATTGGTTTTTCAACTGTTAACAGCGCGTTAACACCAGGATCAGTAACAGGAACTTTAACCGGTGGAGTTACAGGTGATGCTAATGGAACACTTGGTTTAACACAATTTGTTATTTCTCAAACAGCTAATGCAACGTTACATACAACTAATGGTTCAAAAGTTGAATATAATTTCTATATTGTTAATAATGGAAAATTGGATGCTTACTTAAATTCTGTAACAATGGGTAATTTAAGTTGTGCATATTTAACTGGTGAAAATCATACGGAAGATGAAGGACATACTGTTGTTTCAAATGGTACTGGTACTATTTCTGATACTGATTGTCGTGCAATGTTTACAGCAACTCTTGATATTGGAAATGGTACAACTACGCAAACAAATGGAACAAGTACAACTAGTGGATTTGGTAATGATAATAAACTTGCTAAACCTACAAGTACACCAACATATGTTCCTGTTAAATTAACTATTGCATATGTTAATGATTCGTTTGCTGGATTGACAAATGCTCCAAATGGAGATTTTGAAGTATCACTAAGTGATTCAACGGTTGTATATGGAACAAGTTCAAATTAATAAAGATATATTAAGATTTATTCTTAATATCCTTTAACAAGATTATTTAGGAGAGAGGAAAAGATGAAAGGGAATGCTAAGAAACTATTAATATTTGAAGTTTTAATCATTATTGCACTTTTTCTAAATAATTTTGTATCAAGTATATTAAGTGGATATATTGAAGTATTATTTTTAATTGGTTTACTTGTAATCTTT
>JAEEGL011036003.1_pt1 | contig 36628 bp, 28 predicted proteins | sample 9134231 | NCBI WGS metagenome assembly JAEEGL01 (sample SAMN16246548, study PRJNA631951) | gut metagenome | biome: gut microbiome; feature: rumen; material: fiber-attached | host: Bos | place: Iran: Karaj | collected 2018-10 | reverse complement strand
TCGCCCACATGACCGATGCACACAAGACCGTCGGAAAACCAGGCGCACGACAGAGTGGTACCCATATCGTTCATGTCCTGTCCGATGCTCGACTGTTTATTTACTGTATCGTTCGCCAGCAGGAATGCCTCGGTCATCGTTTCTTTTCCGAATACGGCGTTTTTCCGCCGAAGCACGCTTACAGAGGAATTTACAGCCAAAAAACTGGCCGTTTCCCCTGCGTTCAGCCCGCCGACACCGTCGGCGACACAGATCAGGGGCAAACCGTCTTTTGACAGATAATAGTAATCTTCGTTTATTTTGCGCGTCAGGCCTATATCGGTAAGACCGACCGGCTTCATTTATGCTGTTCCTCCTCAATGTGACTGCGTCTTAGCTGACCGCACGCACCCTGTATGTCATCTCCCATTTCCCTGCGCCTGGTCACGGATATATGCTCGTTTTTCAAAGCCTCGATAAACTTATTTGTGGTGGACTCCGCGGGAGTGTTAAGATTTCTTTCCTTCACACTGTTAAGGGGGATAACGTTGACATGGCACTGCATTCCTCTGAGCAGCGACGCGAGTTCGACCGCATTGTCGGTGCTGCAGTTAACGTTATCCACGAGCGCGTACTCAAATATCACCCTGCGTCCGGTCTTCCTGATATAATTCCTGCAGGCCTTTACGATCTCATTTATGCTGTAGGCCTTCGCAATCGGCATTATCTGTCTTCTGATATCGTCGTTCGGCGCATGCAGGGAGACGCATAACGTGACGGGGAGCCCTTCTTCGGCCAAAGCGTACATTTTGGGGACGATCCCGCATGTGGACAGGGAGATATTCCTTTCGGAGATATTGAGCCCGTCCTTTTGATTGACCAAACGGAGAAATCGTATCACTTCATCGTAATTGTCCAGCGGCTCTCCGCTTCCCATGAGCACTATATTGTGCACCCTGTCTTCCGCGTCCTGCTCCGACAGCCTTTTATTGGCAGCTAACACCTGACCAAGCATTTCCCCCGCCGCCAGGTTCCTTACGCAGCCCTCAAGCGTCGAAGCGCAGAAACTGCAGCCCATACGGCAGCCCACCTGCGTGCTTACGCATAAAGTGCTCCCGTATTTGTATCTCATCAGGACGCCTTCGATCAGGTTTCCGTCGTAAAGCGAGTAAAGGTACTTTTCGGTCCCGTCAAGCGCGCTGACATAGGAATTGGTGATCTTTACTCCGCTGGTGATATACTCTTCGGCAAGCAAAGCCCTTAAGCTCCCGGGCAGGTAATGCATTTCATCGGGCTCCCAGCCTTTGTTGACTGCCTGCTGGACCTGCTTGGCCCTGAAAGGTTTTTCACCGTAACGTTGTATAACTTCGGCGATCTCGTTGGAAAACAATCCCGCCAGCAGCTTTTTCCCGTTGATTTCCATTACGCCATCCTGACCATGCGGGCAATAAAGAAGCCTTCGATGCCGTCTCTGTTCGGAAGGAACTGCACCGTCCCGTTATCCGCGCGGGAGCGCAGCTGTTCGGGCAGATAAGACACGTCACTGTCCAGTTTGAAATTCGGATGAGAATCAAGGAAGCGCTTTATCTGTTCCCTGTTTTCCTGAGGCAGGATCGTACAGGTGGAGTAAACCAGCGCGCCTCCGACTTTTACATATTCGCAGCAGCAATCCATCAGCTTTTGCTGGGTCTCTGTTATCTCGCTAAGTCGGGCTTTGGTCAGGTGGTATTTTATGTCCGGCTTGTCTGCCATTACGCCGAGACCGGAGCACGGCGCGTCTATAATGACCGCTTCGACGCTGCCCAGCATCTCATTTTTGACGACTGTGGCGTCTTTGACCGAACAGCGGATGTTGTCGAGCTTCAGGCGTTTCGCACCGGTCTTAATCAGCTCGACCCTGTGCTCGTGCAGGTCCCAGGCATACACCCGTCCCGTACCCTGCATCACTTCCCCAAGCATGAACGCTTTCCCTCCGGGCGCGGCGCAGGTGTCCAGCACGTTCATTCCCCTGCGCGCTTTGGCAGCCATGGCAGCGAGCACAGCGCTTTCGCCCTGTATGGAGTATAAGCCTTCGCTGAACTGTTTGGTTTTGGAAAGATTGCCCGCTTTGTATACCCTGTAACAGTGCGGCACAATGGATCTCTGCCACTCGAAGCCTTTTTCGTTTAAAAACGCTTCCGTCTCCGCGTCGCTTGAGCGCAGGGTATTTGTCCTTATGGTCTCGAACCTGTTTTCCGGCCTGTAAGCAAGTATCTGCTCCGCTTCGTCTGCTCCGTATGCATCTGCAAGCAGCTGAACGGTGTCGCGTGACGCGGAGTATTCCGTCTCAAGGTAATTCATCAGGTCGCTCCTGTCGGGTTCGCGAAGCTTGCCTGCCTCTTTATCCCTGAGGAGCTGCCTGAGCACTCCGTTGACAAAGCCGGAGGCTTCCTGCTTTTTATAGAGCTTAGTCTGATTGACCGCTTCGTTCACAGCGGCATGGTCGGGTATCCTGTCAAGGTAAAGCAGCTGTGCGACAGCCACGTGCAGGATGCATATGACGATATTGTCCGGAGCGGACTCGATATAAGCTCCGAGTATATAATCCGTCTTGCTTTTGTGTTCTATGGCCTGATAGAAAATGTTGGTCGCAAGCCGCCTGTCCTCTTCGCTTAAGCGCGTCTCACGCAGCTGCTTATCCAGGGCAAGGTTGGAATAAGCGTTATTGAAGTACACCTCATACAATGCCCTGAGCGCAGCCAGACGGCTCTGGCTCGGAGCCGCGTCAGCGAAAGACTTGGGCGCGCTTGAGGATGAAGGCCTGCCTGCGTTTCTTCTGTTTTTGCTGTCAAAGCTTCCCATTTATTCCCCCAGATGAGTGCCTGTCTCTATTTTCTTTCCGGAAAGATACGCTTTGGTGGGCATCTGTTTACCGCCCGGCGCCTGAAGCAGCGTGATCTCTACCGCACCTCCGCCGCAGGAAACGACCAGCCCGTCGCGCGGCGAGGATACGATCACCGTACCCGGTTCGGATGCATCATCCGTCTTAAAGACCTTTGCTCCCCAGATCTTTAAAACATCGCCGTTCAGATATGTGAACGCTCCTGGCCAGGGATTTGTGCCCCTCACGAGGTCGTATATCTCTTTGGGAGATCTGCTCCAATCCACAAGGCCGGCGCTTTTGTCCATCATCGGCTCGTATGTGGCCAGGGATTCGTCCTGCTTTGTCGGATTGAGGGTGCCCTTTTCCAATTCAGCTATGGTTTCGATAAGCAGCTTTGCGCCCATGACGGCAAGCCTCTGGGTCAGTTCGCCCGCAGTCTCGTCGGGCAGGATGCGCGTCTCGGTCTTAAGCAACATGTCGCCCGTATCCAGCCCCACGTCTGTAAACATGGTGGTGACGCCCGTGATCTCGTCCCCCATCATTATCGCCTGATTGATGGGAGCCGCGCCCCTGTGCCTGGGAAGCAGGGAGGCGTGGACGTTGATCGTTCCGAACTTTGGCACCTCAAGGATCTTTTTTGAAAGTATCTGTCCGAATGCCGCCGTAACGCAAAGCTCGGGCTCCAGCGCGCGCAGCGCGTCGAGCCCTTCCTGCCTGCGTATCTTTTCAAACTGGAAGACCTTGATGCCGTTAGCCAGCGCGTATTTCTTGACCGGCGTTTCCTCAACGCGGTTGCCGCGCCCCTTCGGCCTGTCGGGCTGTGTGAACACGCCGACCACATCGTGCCCAGCCTCGAACAGCGCTTTCAGCGACTCAACGGCAAAATCGGGCGTGCCCATAAAGACGATCTTCATTATTATTTGTCCTCTTTGTCGGTGACGTCCTCGATCATTTTATCGGTATACAGGATGCCGTCGAGATGATCCAGTTCATGGCACAATGCGACTGCCATCAGCCCTTCGCCGGTTACCTGTATGGGCTTGCCCTTGCGGTTCAAAGCCTGGACTATGACTTTTGCCGGCCTTTCCACGGTGCCGCGTCGACCCGGAATGCTGAGACAACCTTCCGTATCGATCTTCGAGCCCTCGGTATAGACTATCTCCGGGTTGATCAGTTCCAGCAACCCTTCCCCGATGTCTATCACGACTATACGCCTTAATATGCCCACCTGAGGCGCGGCAAGACCCACGCCTTCGTTTTTGTACATGGTCTCCGCCATGTCGTCCAAAAGGATCCTGGTGCGTTTGTCGATCTCGTTTACGGGTCTGCTGATTTTTCTTAAAATTTCGTCTCCGTCTGTCAGTATCCTGCGCGTCGCCATCCTGCGCCTCCGCTAAAACATATTATTTGGGTTTATTTCGAGTTCTATCCTTACGGTTTCGTTTGTTTCCTGCTCGATCCGCCTTAACAGCGCCTCGGTCTGTTCAACTTCCCCGCCCGTATACAGCTTCGCGACAAGCTGGAACCGGTATTCGTCCTTTATCTTTTTTATCGGCGCTTCGGTCACGCTTGCGGATAACACGCTGGCGTCCAGGCCGTCCGTCCGAATGAGTTCGTCAAATTTGATCTTCGCCGCGTTTGCCGCGGACTCGCAGGTGGCGCTGTCCTTTGAGGAAAACACAAGCCGTGCGATGACCGTGAACGGCGGGTACATCGAGCGCTTTCTGTACACCACTTCGGAGTGGTAAAACGCCCTGTAGTCCTGCTTAAGCGCACACTGTATGGCGTAGTGGTCAGGCGTATACGTCTGGACTATCACCTTGCCGGGCAGTTTGTCTCTGCCCGCTCTTCCCGCGACCTGCGTAAGCAGCTGGAAGGTCCTTTCGGCGCTGCGGTAGTCCGGCAGGTTCAGCGTGGTATCCGCAGCCACCGCGCCGACCAGCGTAAGGTTCGGAAAGTCGAGTCCCTTTGCTATCATCTGCGTCCCGACCAGCACATCCGCCTCATGTTTGGCGAAGGCGTCGAGCAGCTTTGCATGGGCATCTTTCATAGACGTGGTATCGGCGTCCATGCGTATGACACGTGCGTCCGGCAACAGCCTGTTGACTTCCTGCTCTATCTTCTGTGTGCCCGCGCCAAAGAACTTGATAAAGCGGCTGCCGCATTGGGGACACTTTTCGGGCAGCGGGATCCGGTCCAGGCAGTAGTGGCATTTGAGCGCGTCATCGTTTAAATGGTATGTCATCGCAACGTCGCACTTTTGGCATTTTACCACGTATCCGCATTTCCTGCAGCTCACAAAGCTGGAATGGCCCCTGCGGTTTATGAACAGCATCGCCTGCTGTCCCGCGCTTAAGCAATGCCTGAGTTCCCTGACCAGCGCGCCCGAAAAAATGCTTTTATTGCCTGCTTCCAGTTCCTCACGCATGTCGACGAGCTGCGTCTTTGGCATCGGCCTGTCGTATACCCGTTTATCCAATTCAAGCAGGTTTATACGGTTTTCCGGCCTGACTTTCGGGGACGTCCTCATGAAGCTCTGTATGCTCGGCGTAGCGCTGCCGAGAACCAGCACGCACGTGTTTTTTCGGATACGCCATGCTGCTATTTCCCTGGCGTCATATCTCGGACTGCGCTCGGAAATGTACGCGGCTTCATGCTCTTCGTCTATGATGACGGCTCCCAGATCCTGCACGGGAGCAAACACCGCGCTTCGCGCGCCTATTACCACGCGCGCTTCGCCTTTGCGTATGCGCTGCCATTCGTCAAAGCGTTCGCCCGCGGACAGCCCGGAGTGGATAACGGCGGATAAGTCTCCGAATCTGGCATGGAACCAGCCTACGGTCTGGGGCGTAAGCGATATTTCGGGAACGAGTATGATCGCGCTTCTGCGCTGCTTAAGGACTTCCCTGATCAGGCGGATATATACTTCCGTTTTGCCGCTGCCGGTCACTCCGTACAGCAAAAACGTCTGTCCCGATCGCATCCCGCCTATAAGGCTGTCCGCCACACGCTGCTGATCCTCAGTCAGTACGGGATCGGTATTGCTCCTGCCGCTTTCGTTGACCAGAGGTTCGCGCCTGACTGCCTGCTCCGAAAAGGCGATTATGCCTTTTTCTGCCATGGCGGACAGCACCGACGCGGAGATATCCAGCTTCGCGCAGAGTTCGGTTGCGGGCATATCTCCTTTATTGAGTTCGTCAACGACCTTTCTTTGCGCTGGCGCCCGTTTTGTGTGCTCGACAGCTTCGGCGTAATCCTGTTTAAGCGATACAAGGCGCACCGTCTTTTCCCTGACGCGTCCGCCTCTCAGCTGCGACGGGATCATCGATCTAAGTGCGTCCGCCTTCGTGCAAGAATACTTACGGCGCATGAATTCGGCAAGTTCAAGCAGTTCCGGCAGGATTACGCTGTGTTCGAACAGTTTTTTCCTGATGGGCTTCAGCTTTTCGGGAGGCACATCGGTCGAATCCGTTATCGCAGTGATGAAGCCCTCGATATTCTTTCTGCCGAAAGGGACCTGCACCATATCTCCCGGCACCGCATCGATCTCGTCCGGAACGATATACGTGAATTCTCTGTCGACCGCCTGAAGACTGAGGTCAACGATTACGCTGGCGTATTTCATTTCTTGCCGGACTTGATCGCAATCACCGCGTCAAGTATCGCGTCGGCAGCGTCGCGCTTCGACATGAGCGGATACTCGCGGCAGAAACCTTCGCCTATGACAGTGATTATATTCGTATCTCCCGCGAAGCCCGCTCCGGGCTTCGTCACATCATTTAACACTATAAGATCCGCGTTCTTTTTTCTGCGCTTCTCGTCTGCCTTTTCGGGGCTTGCGTCCGTTTCGGCGGCGAATGCCACGAATATCTGACCTTCGCGTTTCCTTTCGCCTATGTACTTTGCAACATCGGGCGTAGACGTGAGCTCCAGCGTCATGCCCTTCCCGTTCTTTTTAATCTTGGACTCGGAAAAGGCTTTCGGAGTAAAATCGGCAGGCGCGGCAGCCTGTATCACCACATCGCAGGATTCGTAGATCGACGTTACCGTTTCAAACAGATCCTGCGTGGAGACTATGTCATGCACGTTTGCCCCTGCGGGCGCTTTAAGCGAGACCGGACCCGACACGAGCTCCACATCCGCTCCGCGGCTGACTGCCGCCTCGCATATGGCGTATCCCATCTTGCCGCTGGACCTGTTCGTCAGAAAGCGCACGGGGTCCAGCATCTCCCGCGTGGGGCCGGCTGTGACAAGCACCTTAAGGCCTGCCAGATCTTTCTTCGCGCAGAGGATGCGCTGCGTTGCTTCGTAAATGGCAACAGGTTCGCTCATCCTGCCCGCATCCGTGTCTCCGCAGGCAAGCTGGCCCGATTCCGGACCGACAAAATGTATCCCGCGCTGTCTGAGCGTCGCGACATTTGCCTGCGTTGCGGCGTTTAACCACATGTTTGTGTTCATTGCCGGCGCAAACAGCACCGGACAGCTCATGGCAAGCAGCGTAGTCGATACGAGATCGTCGGCAATTCCGGAGCAGAATTTCGCAATTATATTGGCGGTGGCAGGGGCAATAACGCAGACGTCCGCGAACTTCGCAAGGGAAATGTGGTTTATCTCCCACGTCCGCTCGAACATGTCGGTATAGACCTGGCTGCCCGTCAGCGTCTCAAACGTCTTGGGGTTTATGAACTGGCAGGCGTGTTTCGTCATCGCAACGCGCACTTTGGCGCAGTTTTTTACGTACAGACGCACGAGTTCGCAAGCTTTATACGCCGCGATACCGCCTGTTACGCACAGCACAATGTTCTTTCCTTCAAGCATCGCTACCTCCCCAAGATACAGCTAACAACCGGAGCGCATACGCTTCGGCTTTTTTGTGTCGATATTGTTTTAATCCTGCTGTCTCGCGGGCTTGTCGTAAGTTATAAGTCCGCGGTTGATCTCCTCGATCGCCACGGAAAGAGGCTTGGCCTGCTGGCCTTCCTTTTCCTTGACTTCGTACAGAGGCTGATCGCCCTGTATCAGCTGCCTGGCGCGCTTCGCCGCTTCCACCGCCAGGGTGTAGCGGTTCTCGGTCTTTTTAAGCAGGTCATTGATCGGCGGATAAGTCATCATACGGTTTAATTCTCCTTATTCCACGTTCTGAAGCTGTTCCCTGAGCTTTTCGATGGTGTTTTTGCCCTTGAGGGCGATCTGTGTAAGTGTGAGGTCCTGGGACTTTGACGCTATAGTATTTACTTCCCTGTTCATTTCCTGGACCAGGAAATCCAGACTCCTTCCGGAGGGTTCTGGCTGTGCGCAAAGCTGTCTTGCGTGATCCACATGCGCTTTCAGGCGCACTATCTCTTCGTCTATGGCGGTCTTGTCCGCCAATATCGCGATCTCCTGAGCTATCCTCTCTTCGCTTATGCCCTCGGAGATCAACTGCGACAGGCGTTTGCTCAGACGGGATACGCACTCTTCCATGGCTTCGGGATACCGATTTTCCGCCTGCAGGGCGAGCTCTTCGATATCGTCGATATGCTTGTTAAGCGCCTTCTCCATCTGCTCGCCCTCCGTGTTTCGCATAGAGCAAAGAGCGTCGAGCGCCTGCGTCAATGCGGTGAGCACGAGAGAGGTTATGGCTTCTTCGTCTTGCGGAGCGTCCTGTACGGACAGCACGTCCGGCATCGCGGCAATGCCTTCAAAGCCCGCATCAGATCGGTTGCCTATGATCGCATTCAGCTTTTCTAGCGTTTCGGAATACTTTTTCGCGAGGGAATCGTTCAGAAGCACATCCCTGCTGTCTGCACGTTCGTTCCTGTAAAACAGGTTCACTTCGATCCGTCCGCGGGAAAGGCGGCTTTCTATCACTTTCCTTACGGAGTTTTCGACAAATCCGAGCTGGCGCGGCAAGTTGACGTTGATATCGAGAAAACGGTGATTGACGCTTTTCAGCTCGACAATCACTGTTCTGCCGTCTGAAGCGGCACTCGCCTTGCCGTAACCGGTCATCGAACGCATTGAGCACCTCCACCCATTTTGATATTATAGCACACTTTTGTCACATTGCGCTACAATGTATTTATTATTTTTTCAAATTCCTCTTCGTTTATTATCCTTATGCCGAGTTTCTGCGCTTTATCCAGCTTGCTGCCCGCGTTTTCACCCGCCAATACCAGGCTTGTCTTGGCAGATACGCTTGACGCCGCCTTCCCGCCGTGCCTGCGTATCGTTTCTTCCGCCTGCTGGCGTGAATAGTTGACCAGTGTCCCCGTAACAACAACGGTCATGCCGCTCAGAGCGGAACCCACCCTGTCGTTTTCCCACACGGGTTTTACGCCCTTTTCCAGCAGCCTTGTCACAAGCCCGCTGCCTTCGTCGGAAGCAAAAAAGTCTATTATCGAATCGGCAACTATATCGCCGATATCGCCTATGGAAGTCAGTTCAAGCGGCGTGGCGGCTTTAAGATTCTCTATGTTTTCAAACGTCTCCGCCAGATCCCTTGCGGTCTTCGTGCCCACGTTCGGTATTCCGAGCGCGTAGATGAACCGGTCAAGACGTATGCTCTTGCTTTTATCCAGCTCTTCCAGCAGCTTTTGGGCTTTCTTTTCCCCGAACCTGTCAAGCGCGACCAGTTTTTCGAAAGATAGATCATAGAGCTCGTCGCAGTCCTTGATGTCGAACTCGCTGCAGAACTGACGCGCGGTCTTCTCGGAAAACGCCTCTATATCCATGGCGTCGCGGGACGCAAAGTGACTTAGGCGCATCACGATCTGGTCGGTGCAATTCCTTGTGTTGGGGCAGAATATGAACGCGCCTTTTTCCACGAGCGTATGTCCGCAACAGGGGCATACTTCGGGTCTTTCTATTTCCTTTTCGTCCTGATAATACTCGTCTACCCTGCCCGTGATCTCCGGTATCACCTCGTTAGAGCGGCGGAGCCATACCCTCGCGTTCAGCTTAAGGCGTTTTCTGATTATATCCCCGTAATTGTTGAGCGTCGCCCTCTGTATCGTGGCGCCCGCGAGTTCCACGGGTTCCACGTGCGCCAAGGGAGTGAGCTTCCCCGTTCTGCCCACTTCCCATGTCACTTCGTTCAGCTTTGTCGTTACTTCTTCCGCTTCGAATTTGTATGCGACGGCCCATCTCGGGAACTTTTCGGTGTTTCCCATATAAGCGCGGGTGGCGTAATCGCTTATCTTTACCACCGCGCCGTCTATCAGATAATCGAGTTCGCCCCTGGTCTCCTCGATCTCGTCGATAGCAGCTTTAATGTCCTTAAGGCTTGAGCAGTACAGTTCCGTGCTGCTCACGCTGAAACCGTTCTCTTTAAGGAAAGCCAGCATTTCCGCCTGGTTGCTGAAGCTTTTCCCCTCGATATAGTTGACGTCGTAGAATATCGCGTCAAGATGCCTGGACGCTGTGACCTGAGGGTCAAGGTTTCTAAGGGCGCCCGCCGCGGCGTTGCGCGCGTTCTTAAGCGGTTCGCTGGCGGTTTTATTGTACTTTTCGAGCACGCTTAGTCGCATGTAGCATTCGCCGTGCACTTCCATAACGCCCTTGTAAGGGATCGTGAGCGGTATCGAACGCACGGTTTTTGCCTGCGCGAGTATGCCTTCACCCGTTACGCCGTTTCCTCTCGTCGCAGCCTGTACGAGCAGACCCTCTTTGTAGGTCAGGCAAAGCGTCAGCCCGTCAAACTTATGTTCCACCACAAAACTCAGCGGAGGCAGCGAAAGACCCGAAGCCGCGCCGTCCGCCCTGAGCTTTTCCGCTCGTTGATACCACTCGCTCACTTCGTCAAGGCTCTGCGCCTTGTCCATGCTGAGCAGCCGGTTAAGGTGCGTATGCGGTTCGAATCTGTCAAGAGGCTGACCGCCCACCCTGTGAGTCGGCGAATCCGGCAGCACGATGCCTGTGCTCTTTTCGAGTTTTACAAGCTCGTCGTACAGTTTATCGTATTCCTTGTCGGATACGGTCGGGGCGTCGAGGTCATAGTATTCGTGGGCAAAACGATTGAGTTTATCCACGAGCTGACGCATGTATTCGTTCATGGTGCCTTACTCCACTTTTCTTAATACGGGCAAATGACAATCCAGATCCTTTATTCCGTAGGGCGAACCGAAATCCACCCTCGCGATGCCGTTTTTCGAGCTGTACGCCAACACGGTGCCAAAGCCGAACACCCTGTGCCTGACTTTGTCGCCGGGAGCGAAGTTCTTAAGCGCGCTGCCAAAAGCGGAACCCGCTGCGCCGGAAGACATCGCCTCGGAAGCCGTGCCTCCGAATTGGGAAAGCCTCTGGTTGGGGCTTGAAGGCGACAGTATCGACGGCTTTGACGCGTGCCTCGCGTCTTCAAGCAGCGATGAGGGTATCTCTCCCACGAACCTGCTCACGGGATTGCTCTGACGCTGGTTGAACAGCAGCCGGTTCCTGGTGCAGCTTAAATACAGATACTTCTTCGCCCTTGTGATACCCACATACATGAGCCTGCGCTCTTCTTCCAGCTCCGTTTCCTCCATCATCGCCCTCGATATCGGGAAAATCCCTTCTTCGAGCCCGGTCAGGAATACCGCGCCGAATTCCAGGCCTTTTGCGGAATGCAGGGTCATAAGCGTCACCGCCTGAGTCTTCTCATCCAGGCGGTCGGTATCCGTTACCAGCGCCACGTTTTCAAGAAAACCGAGTATCCCCTCTTCGGGATTCTGCCTTTCGTATTCCCCGACGGCACTCACGAGTTCCTTAAGGTTTTCGACTCTGGATACGTCTTCCGGGTCGTTTGAGTTCTCATACTGCTTCATCAGCCCGGTCTTCTCAAGAAGGATCTCCATGAATTCCGCGGGAGAAGTCTGGAACAGGAGCGTCAAAAGCTCCGTTATCAATTCCGAAAAGCCTTTTACCGCGCCAAGCGCTCTTGCGCTGATGCCGGCGTCTTCGGCTTTCAGCACGGCGTTAAGCAGCGTCTGTCCGTTAGATGCTGCGTAAGACGCAAGCGTGTCCACGGTCGAATCGCCTATCTGGCGTTTGGGTTCGTTGATTATGCGCCTAAGTGACACGTCGTCTGCCGGATTCACAAGCAGCCTCAGGTATGCCGTGGCGTCCTTTATTTCCTTGCGGTCATAGAACTTAAGACCGCCGTAAACGCCGTATTTTATCCCGCGTCTCACCAATGCTTCTTCGATCACACGGCTCTGGGCGTTGGTCCTGTACAAAACCGCGATATCGCCTTCGGGCATTCCGCTTTTCGCCAGACGGATTATGCTGTCCGCCACGAAAGCCGCTTCTTCCCTCTCGTCCAGCGCCCTGAAATACCGGATCTTTTCGCCTTTGTCCGCGCTCGACCACAGCTCCTTGCTCTTGCGGGCGGAGTTGTTTGCTATGACCTTGTTTGCCGCTGAAAGTATATTCCCCGTGGATCTGTAGTTTTCCTCAAGTTTTATTACCGTGCAGCCCGGGAAATCCTGCTCGAACGACAGTATGTTGCGTATATCCGCGCCGCGCCAGGAATAGATCGACTGGTCGTCGTCGCCTACCACGCACAGGTTTTTGCGTTCTCCCGCCAGCAGCCTTACCAGCTGGTACTGCGCGACGTTGGTGTCCTGATACTCGTCCACCATGATGTACCTGAACTTGTTCTGATAGCTTTCGAGAACGGGTGGATGGGCGGCCAAAAGTTCCAGGGTCTTTACGAGCAGGTCGTCAAAATCCAGCGCGTTATTGCTCTTTAACGTGTTTTCATATTCCGCGTAGACCTTGTAGATCGGCTTGCTGCGGGCGTCAGGGTTTTCACTTAGCCACTCCTGGGGCGTGAGCATCCTGTTTTTCGCGTCGGAGATCACTGCCTTTATCATACGGGGCGGATACAGTTTGTCGTTTATATTCAGCTGTTTGCATATACGTTTTATTACGACCGTTTTGTCATCCTCGTCGTATATGGAGAACTCCCGCTTGTATCCCAGCTTCTCTATGTCCCGCCTCAGGATCCTTGCGCAGCAGGCATGGAAAGTCATTATCCACGCGTCGTCGGCTTTTCCGCCGCACAGCCTGTCCACTCTTTCGCGCATCTCCCTGGCCGCCTTGTTCGTGAACGTTATCATCAGGATCTGCCAGGCGGGGATGCCTTCGTCCAACATGTGAGCCATGCGGTATGTAAGGGCGCGCGTCTTCCCGCTCCCCGCTCCCGCAAGTATGAGCACCGCGCCGTCTATGGTCTGCGCGGCTTTTCTCTGTTCCGGATTAAGCTGAGTTAAGTCTGTCATTTTACTCCTTGCCCAGCACGAGTTTGTTTATCGTGAGTCCCACGCCGCCCAGCATATTAAACGGCGCTATGTATTCCGCTATCTGTTTCACTTCGTTTACACCGTTCTGCATCGCAACGGGGTGACCGCAGGCTTTCAGCATGGACGTGTCGTTGGTGTAGTCGCCGAACGCCATTATGTCGCATATCGGTATGCCGTAATACGACGACAGGAACCTTATCGCGCTGCCCTTGTCCACGTTTCGCGCCATGACCTCAACGCTGGTCGAGCCGCTGGCGGAATGCACGATGCCCCTTTTGTCGCACTCGCGCCTGAGCGCTTCGATCTTTGTAAGGTCCGGGCAGAACGCCACGAATTTGTATATGCCCTGAGTGGGCGCCGCGTCTATGGTAGTAATATGCTTGGCTTCGAGAATCTGCCTGTTGAGCAGGTAGCGTTCCAGGGACCTTCTGCGGCTTTCCGGTATATCTTCTCTAGAAAAGGCGTAATTTATGTTTTCCGTATATATCTCGTAATAGGTCTCGCTTTCCCACATTACGCGGTTTACCATACGGGCGTATTCTTCGTCAAACAAGCCTTCGAATATGCATTTGCCGCCCACTTTATTGTCGATCCTCGCTCCGTTCGCGGACACGATTATGACGTCTTCGCTTATCTCCGCCGCCTTGGTCATGAGGAAACGGAAATTCCTGCCGCTGACGAGCGCGACTTTTATTCCCCGGGAAATGCACTCCCGCAGCGCGGATATGTTGTTCTCCGGGATCTCTTCCCAGCGTCCGAACAGAGTCCCGTCCATATCCATGCAAATCAGTTTTACATCTCTGCAGTCAGCCATTTGATCTTCTCCCTGGGGCACATGAACGATTTCCCCGCGTAGATTCCCAAAGCCGCGTCGGTCCCAAAGCGTATTTCGCGGCTCGCCAGGCACAATTCCTTCGCGCCAAGCGTCCTGTTCGTGCCATAATTTCCGTATTTGTCGTCTCCGATGATCGGATGCCCGATTTTGAACAGCTGGGAGCGGATCTGATGCGTGCGCCCGGTCTCTATGGTTACTTCAAGCAGCGTCAGCTTTAGACCGCTTTGGGTCAGTTCATTTATGACCTTATAGTTTGACTTCGCCTCAAGTCCGTTTTCGGTCCGGGTGCTTGAAACGCTCACTCGCGAAGACGAACTGTCTTTGCTGATATACGAAACGATGCTGCCGGAGGCTTTGGAAAACCGTCCTTCGCACAGCGCGTAATAGGTCTTTTTGAGCAAATGCTGCTTAAAAGCGTTTACGAGCAACAGCTCAGTATCTTCATCGTACGCCGACAGCATAACCCCCGAGGTCTGCGCGTCCAGCCTGTGTACGAGCCTTGCGCAGGGATTTAAGAGCTTCAGCCTGCTTAAAACCGTATCTGCGCCGATCCCGAGATTGTCGACGTCGACCGGCAGCCCCACAGGTTTTATGAACACGGCCATCTTCCCGTCGTCGAATATGATATCCAGGGAACTGTCGCAACTGAAATCCACGTAAAGCACGACTTCGTCGCCGCCCTTCACGCCTGCTTCGGGCTGCGCCTTTCCGCCGTTTATCCTGAACTGTCTTGCGTTTAACAGCCTTACGATCCTGCCGCCGCCCATCAAAGGATACGCCCGCCTTAGGTATTCTCTTACGGGCATTTCCTTTACGGCGTCGGGAACGACAGATGAAAGCTTAGTGACCATATTTCTATTCTTCCCAGGCCATCGGGTCTATTTCGGTCTTTTCAACGGACACCTTGCCGTCAAGGCTCTGTATCAGACCCGATACGAACGCGTCGGAATCCTGCTGTTTGATTATAAGAGACAGCCTGACCGAGGCGCCGAAATCCTTTTCGATATCCCTTACGGGCTGCGTCTTAAGAAAATACTCGAGCCGGCCCAAATTTGAGTACGACACGTCGATCTCCACCATTTCGCTGGGGAACACCGTGCCTACCCCGCACGCGTCTATGGCTTTTGCGCAGCCGCCCGAATATGCCCTGACCAGTCCGCCCGCGCCCAAAAGTATCCCGCCGAAATATCTCGTTATGACGACGCAGCAGTTGGTCACTTTTCTGGTTTTTATGACTTCCATCATCGGAAGCCCCGCGGTGCCCGCAGGTTCGCCGTCGTCCGAGTATCTCATTATGCCCATATTTTCGCCGATAGCGTAGGCATAGCAGTTGTGCGACGCGTCGGAATACTCGCTGCGTTTCTCTTTTATAAACTGAACAGCCTCCTCCTCTGTCCGGCAGGGTCTGCCGTGACAGAGGAAGCGGCTTTTGTTTATCACAAGCGTGTCAGTCGCCTGTTTGAGAAGCGTGTTGTAGGGTTTGCTCTGCATCTTTTACTTGAGGATAAGCCTGTGATATGCCTTCTTGCCGCGACGGATAAGCAGGCCGTCTCCCTTCAGCATTTCGGCGGTGATGCGGAAATCCTCGTCCGTGACCTTGTCGTTTCCGATGTACAGGCCGCCCTGCTGGATCGCCTTTCTGGCTTCGCCGTTGCTTTTGAACAGGCCCACCTTGCTGGCCCAGGCGAGCAGCCTGTTTTCCGCAGCAAGCTCTTCTTCGGTCACTTCGGTGGTCGGGGTGGATCCCGCCGCGCCGCTTCCGCTGAACAGCGCCTCCGCCGCCGCTTTGGCTTTGTTGGCTTCTTCCTCGCCGTGGATGAGCTTGGTCACTTCATAAGCCAGCGTTACCTTAGCTTCGTTGATGCGGCTGTCTTTCAGCGCGCCCAGGCGCTTAACTTCTTCCATGGGCAGGAAGGTCAGCAGAGCCAGGCACTTTTCCACATCTGCGTCGTCCACGTTTCTCCAGTACTGGTAGAAATCGTAGGGGCTGGTCTTGGCGGGGTCGAGCCAAAGCGCACCCTTCTCGGTCTTGCCCATCTTCCTGCCGTCATGAGTGAGCAACAGTTTGAACGTAAGCGCGAAAGCGGGTTTTTCCAGCTTCCTGCGGATCAGGTCCGCGCCGGAAAGCATGTTGCTCCACTGGTCGTCGCCGCCCGTCTGCAGGCAGCAGCCGTATTTCTCGAACAGCTGCAGAAAATCGTAGGACTGCATGAGCATGTAGTTGAACTCAAGGAAAGTCAGACCCTTTTCAAGCCTCTGCTTGTAGCATTCCGCGGTGAGCATGCGGTTTACGGAGAACAGGGCGCCGACGTCTCTTAAGAAGCTTATGTAGTTCAGGTTTCTGAGCCAGTCGGCATTGTTGACGATAATCGCGGAATTCGGCTTGGATTCGTCAAAGTCCAGGAAATGCTCCATCTGCTTTTTGATATGCGCCACGTTGTCGTCTATGGTCTCGACGGTCATCATCTTGCGCATGTCGGTCTTGCCGGAGGGATCGCCTATCATGGCGGTGCCGCCGCCCATAAGGGCGATGGGCTTGTGACCGGCTCTCTGCAGGTGCGCCATAGCCATTATCGGGATGTAGTGACCGATGTGCAGACTGTCGGCGGTGGGATCAAAGCCGGTGTAGAACGTAACCATGCCGTCTTCAAAAGTCTTGTTTAACTCGTCCTCAAAAGTGGTCTGGGCGATAAACCCGCGTTCTCTTAAAACATCCAGTACGTTTTTCATGTTCGTTTCTCCTGTCAGTTATTCTTTATTACCTGTGAAAGCTTTTCCATGCCCTCGCGTATTTTTTCCGCCGGACTGTTGGAAAAGTTGAGTCTCAGAGTATCCAAATGTCCGCCTTCGGCGTAGAAGTGCGTGCCGGGCACGTACGCCACGTTGTTTTTTACCGCCGGGTCGAGCAGGCTTACGGCATCTTTGTTCCCGGGGAGTCTGGCCCACACGAACAGCCCGCCCTCCGGCTTGATATATCGCGTGCCCTCCGGGAAAAGTTTAAAGCCCTCGAGCATCGCTTCCAGCTGCGTTTTGTAGCTGGCCCTTATCCTCACAAGATGCTCACCCAGGAGCCCTTTCCTGAGATATGCGTCCACGATAGCCTGCGTGAGCAGCGGGCAGTGCAGGTCGCTGGACTGCTTGCCTATCACGCACTTGCGCATCAGCTTGGGGATGCTTATTACCATTGCGCCCACGCGCATGCCGGGCGATATTATCTTGGAAAAGCTGGCCAGGTACACTATCCAGCCTTCCTTGTCAAAGCTCTTGATGGTGGGCAGGGATTCGCCTTCGTATCTTAAGTCGTGATACGGATCGTCTTCCGCCACGATAACGCCGTACTTCGCCGCGATGTCCGCAATGCTTTTGCGCCTGTCCGCGGGCAGCGTCGTGCCGGTAGGATTCTGGAACGTGGGAATGATGTATACCAGCTTGGGCTTATGCTTTATTATCGCTGCTTCGAGCGCGTCGGGCAGTATGCCGCATTCGTCGCTTTGAACGCCCACCGGAACGCCGTGATACGTCCTTATCGCCTGCAGGGCTCCCAGGAACGTGGGGTCTTCCACCAGCACCACGTCGCCAGGGTCCACCAATGCCTTGAGCAGCAGATCGAAGCCCTGGGTGGAGCCTTCCGTGGGCAGCACTTCATTTTCCTCACAGGGCACACCCGAATCCAGCAGATATTTGCGCGTGGACTCCCTTAGCGGTGCCCAGCCTTCGGACGCTCCGTACTGCAGTATCGAAGGACCCGCTTTTTCTATGACTTCCTTTGCTATCGGAGCGATGACCTCCGGCTCCAGCGCGGCGTTAGAAGGGTTGCCGCCCGCAAAGGATATCATGCCGGGTTTGCAAAGGAGCTTGAATATGTCCCTTATGGCGCTGCCGGTGATGGGGCTCATATGTTTTGCGAAATAACTCTCTGTGAATTCCATATCTGCCTCCAATAAAAAACGCCTCCCCGCCGGGAAGGCGTCTGAACGCTGTACCACTTCCGTTCGTTCGCTGCCGCGAACCTCTAAAGCTGTAACGGGCAGACCCGAAACGGGCTACTGTCGTTCACCCGCTTTGCTCGGGAGCGTATTCGCGCCTTTCTTCCTTCCGTCTCGCACCTACCGACGTATCTCTTTAGGATTCCGGGCGTTACTCTTTCCCTCATCGCGAATCAATTATACCATAAATAACATGGCTTAACAAAGCATAACATGTTAAATTTTCAGATTTGGACGAAACATTCCCGTCCGAAAACTACTCTTGTTTCGTCATGGTGACATCCGTTTCGTACAGCCAGTCCAAAGATCTTAAGCTCTCTCCGCCGAGACCCGCATCCCTCGCAGCGGGTCGTTCGTTCTGTTTTATGACGCCTGCGATCATAAAGGCGCCGGTCGCGAACTCCATTTCATATTCGCCCGCTTCGTAGTCAAACGCGTGGATGTTGAACGCTTTTACGCCTTTGGCTTTCAACGCGTTTGATATAAGCGGAGAATAACCGCCCCTGTCATCCGCGTGCGTGTCGGTCTCGAGGCTGGGCGGAGCGAGCCACTCCACGCCCCTGTCGTTCACGTATCCGATCAGCAGCCTTACAGGTTCCCGGAATCCGAGTTTTAGCTTTATTCCCTCCACTATCGCCGAATGCACCGAAAAGCGTATGCCCTTCAGCCCCTGCAGCTCGCTTGCCATAAGCTCTATGGGCGAAGCCTTATCCGTGAATACGTTTTCGCCTTCGGTCAGCGTAAACGCTTCCCCGCCTACAAACGTATACTCTGCCTGCCGGAAGACCGGATGATCGCCGGTATCGGGCGGCGCGGGATAAAACCCACGCTTCAGGGATCCAAGGTTTTGCCGGAATGCCTCCAGCTCTTTTTCGTATTCCTTCAGGCAGTCAGCGGGGCGCGCGTATATCCCCCCGTTCGGGAACGGTATCTTGCGCTGGGGCGTCTGCATGCTGTTGTGGAAAAGGTAGGTCTGTTCCGACAAAAGCGAATACTCGCGGTATATCTCCAGCGACTTTTCGAAAGGCGTCAGCGCACTGCCGAGCAGCCCAACGTCGCCCCGGCACAGTTTGTCGCAGGAATGCTTATACTGCAGTATCCGGATCGCTGCTGTGACTTTATAGCACATGCAGCGCGTGAACAGACTGATCAGCCTGAAGTCTTTCACATATCCCGCTACAGCTTCATCCGCTGCCGTGATCTGATCGATAATGCCGTCGATCCGGTTCGCGGCTTCGCTTAGCGTTTTGACCGCACTAAGCGGGGTTTCGCCGCAGCAGGCTGTTTTGTTCGTTTCGGAAAGCGCGTATGTCTCCAAGGTTTCACCCGGTCTGGCAACCGAATTGTACAGTTCGTTGTTTGGACGGTATCTTTCCGCGTTGGTCAGTTGGCTCATCGTCATGCCCAGAGTCAGGGTCTGACGGTTGCCTTCGGTGATGCCGAAGCGCTGCAAAAGTTTCATCAGACAGAAACCCGCAAGTTCGCCCGCAGCAAGCAGTTTTTCGGCCTGACCAAAGTCGGCGCCATAGAGTAATGAGATCCTTTTCGCCCAGTATAACCTTTCCGCAGTCTCGTCATGAACATCGCTCCAGGCGTACCTGAGCCACGCTTCGAACCACAGCCTGTCCCTGTTAAGCTGATTGAGCCTTGGATCGGCTTTGTCGGGAGAATACGGCCAGTCCCAGTAGAACAGCGGGTATAAATGCAGGCCCGTCCCGCCCAGCAGGTTTTTGGAAGCCTGTATGCACTGACGGATGTACATCGGAGACAGGAATCTGAACGGCTCAAGGTTGGAAAGGATGTGGACGTTGATTATGTGTCCGTGGCCGAGCTTGCTCATCGCAAGATGATTTTTGCGCCATTTGCCTCTGGGAAGCCGGGTTGTAAGCCCTTCGCCGTTGTACTTCCACATGGTGTAGATGTTGGTATACCCGCCCTTGACCCTTGCCAAAGCCTTATCCGGGTCACAGTCATGTCCCCGCAGGATAATGGGCGGTTCCTGTTTGAGCCCCGCAAGGCGAGCGCCTTCCTTTACCGCGGGCACTATGGTATCGGCGAACCAGGCAGCCTTGTTGTCGGCGCCCCTCAGCGCTTCTCCCAGGCATACCATGAGCCCCACGTTCGGATACTCCCGCACGAATTCCTTTATGGCTTCGTATGTGTAATCTCTGACGAGTGGATTAATTGTATCTTGAATGAGCGAAAGCCCGTGCTTCTCGGCAAATGTCAGGGGTATGTGTATGTTGTAGAACTTGAGCACCAGCCATATGCCGCGCCTGTCGCACTCTTTGGCGAGGAACAGAAACATTTCCCGGTTCAGTTCGTATTCTTCTTCGCTGACTTCCAGCGCTTCGGGATACTTTTCGAGCTTCTGCAGCGATGAAAACGGATGCCCGCTCCATAGATACAGCACGTTCGCGCGGTTTTCCAGCATGAAATCGAGCAGCCTGAGCCAGTTTTCCCTGTCGTAGAACCACTTGAACCGCGATGGAGTTATGGGGTATTCGTACGTCCTGCGGGGCGGCTCCAGCGTAGTCTTCTGAAGGCCGACGCAGATGCCCCTTAGCGTCATTTCAGGTCTGTCGTAATGCAGAAGCTCTATCGGCACTGCGTTTTCGTCAGATATGCGCCGCGCCAGTTCCATGCAGCCGTACAGCGCCCCGTTGTAAGAGCCGCCTATCACGCATATGCCGCCGCCCGCACTCGTCTCCAGCTGGAACGCTTCGCCTTCGGGCGCTTCGACCTGGTACATGATGCGTTCCGTCGTTTCGAGTTCGGACAGAGCCAGGCTTTCGTTCCTTACGCATACCAGTATCTCGTCCGGGTCCGGGCACGCATCGTTTACCACTGTCTCAGACGGTATGCCAAGTTTTGCAAGCGCTTCTTCTATTTTTTTTGCCCCGAAGCTCAAGCGGACATTGTCTTCCGCCAGAAGGATCCTCACCTGAAGCTGCCCTCCACATTCTGCCAGTTTTTATGCGCGTAATCCAGCAGTTTTTCTGCTGTCGCCATGTCCATCGTCGGGAAATGGATGAATAGTGCATTTGAGCCGTACCGCCTGATCAGCACGTCGAGCCGTTTTATCCAGTCGTCTATCTTGCCGTCATAGGCCTGCACCCACAGGCCTTTTTTCGCTTTGACCACCTGATCGTAAATGCCAAACCACATCTCGTTGCTGCCGTCGGGGTTATACGAGCCGCTCGTCCACTGCAGCGCGTCTATGCCTTCCACTTCCATCAGCGCGGGCAGGTGTTTTATGGCGTCGGGACCGTCCAGATGGTAAAGCACATTGTCAGCGCCCGCGCACTGCCCGACAAGCGCGGGCTGTATAAAGCGCCTGAACTGCTTAGGGTTCATCATCGCTGAAAAATCGCACTGGAGTTTCAGCGTTTTGCCCCTGCCCCAGATCTGGAACACCGTGTAGCATGAAGACTTTACGCCGTTTTCTTCCTTCGCGCAGATATCGTAAAAGCTGTCATAGTATTTATAATACAGCTTCTGTACCTGGGAAATGCGCTGCTCGACCTCCTCGGGCTCATCCATCATGTCGAATATCGTGTCCTGCGCGCCCCTGAGCGAAGCCAGCACGTCGATATTCTCCATTATGTCCGGGATGCCGATATAATAATCGTCCCCGGCCAGTTCCTTCACGTCCCTGAAAAGCTGTATATGTTCTTTATACCAGGGGCTTTCGGGGTCGAAGCTCAATTCCGGGCGGCCGTCCCATTCATCCACGCAGGGTTTGAACCACACCGTGCCGGGTTTGAACTCTATGTCGCTGCCCAGGTACGCCGCCATGGAGCCGGGTCCGAAGTCAAGGCTCACATTGGGAAAACTGTCGGCAAGGAATTCATGGGTCTGAGCCCAGTAACGGTACCTTTCGGCGATACGCTTTGCGTCACGGTACTTGTCGAACATGTTTTTGCTTTTCAGCTCGGCCTGTATCGCCGGATCTGCTTTGCCCGGCTTTTCGGCCACTACGCACATAAGCGGCATGCCCTGCACGCTGCGCTTCCAGTACATGTCCCAGCGGGTCTTTGTTTCTTCCCAGTTAGCTTTGGAAAGCATCAGAACAGTCCTCCATCATCTTCGGTAAAACAGGTATATCCGACTAAACATCCGGTCTCGTCCGTAAGCATCCTGTTTTCCTCGTTCCAGGTATAGTTTTTAAGGCTGTATTCGCCCTTTTCATATCCGTACCCGTCCATTGCGTCGGTGTAAAGGCAGCCTTCGCCGTCACAGCCGTCAAAGACGACCAATGCGGGAGCATCTTTAAGCGCCTCCCGGACAGACAGTCCGCCCTTCGATACGGGAAGCACGCTGCCCTGCTGGACGAACACAGGCATGGTCATAAGATCGCAGGCGACCTCGTGATACTTTCCTCCTTCGTAAAGCTTTTTCGTTTCGAGCCCGTACCAGTTGCCTTCCGGCAGGTATACTTTTATGCTTTCGGCCTTGTACTGCGTCACGGGGCACACGATGATGCTGTCGCCGAGCATGAACTGATCTTCGGCCGCAATTGCGTTTTTGTCCTCGGGATAATTGAACGCGAGAGGCTTGATCATTATGCCGCCATTAAGCGCGCACAGCCCCGCCAGCGTATAGATGTAGGGCATTAGCCTGTAACGCAGGCGGTTGAATTTCAGTATACTCTTTTTCTCCCTGCCGCAAAACTGCGTGAGCTCCCTTCTAATGTCGGTGCCGTGCCCGCGGAACATGGGCAGGAACGCCGCGTACTGATACCATCTTACGAACAGTTCCCTGTACTCAGGGTCTTCAAGCCCTTTTTCGAACTCGCCGTCCCAGTACCAAGCTTCGCCCTTTTTCACGAAGAAGCCGCCTATGTCGTCTGTCCAGTACGGCATCCCGCTTGCGGCGAAGCCCGTACCCTGGGAGATCTGATTGCGCAGTATTTTCCAGCTTGCGAAAATGTCTCCCGACCACATCACCGTTCCGAGCCGCTGCTGGCCGGTCCACGCGCTTCGGGTAAGATTTACCACGCGCTTTTTGTCGGTAACGGACCTTTGTCCTTCGTACAGCGTCGTCGCGTGATGAAAGGAAAACCCCATCGCGTTGTCCACGCCCACCGCGTCGGAAGCCACCTGGAAAGTGTCCCTGAACGTATCTTCCCACAGGGGCATCTCCTTGTGCTCCCATTCGCTGGTCCACGGCTCGGTGGAATCGCACCACCAGGCGTCTATGCCTTTGCTGAAAAGTCCTCTGTTCGCCTGTTCCCAGTAAAGCTGCCTTGCTTCGGGATCGAACGCGTCGTACAATTCGCCTCCGGGCAGCAGCCAGCCTTTATCCTTGAATTCCTGATTATTCGGAGCTTTACGGTTCATGTTCGGCCATATGGAGATCATGAAATGCACATCCATATCTCTGAGCCTGTCCGTCATGCCCTGCGGATCCGGAAAACGTTCCGGGTCAAAACTCTTCTGTCCCCACTGCTTATCGGGCCAGGAGCACCAGTCAAGCACGATGCAGTCCAGGCCGATTTTATCGTCCTTATAGCTTTTGGCGACCCTCAGTATCTCTTCCTGCGTCTCATATCTTTCCTGGGACTGGACGTAACCGAACGCCCAGGCAGGCAGCAGCGAAGGCTTGCCGGTCAGATAATGGTATTTCCGTATAACTTCATCTGGCCTGCCGGGAATTACGTAATAATCCAGCTCATCGACAGCTTCCAGATATATCCCACTTTCGTCGGCGGAGTCATCGAACACAAACGGGCACGCGCAGTTTATCAGCACGCCGTATCCCTTGGAGGAAACAAAATACGGAAGCGCGATCTGCCTGTTGCTGTGGCACATATACAGCTTGCGTCCCCTGAGATCGCCGCCCCTTTCGTCTATCTGACCCAGCCCGAAAATAGCTTCATCCTCCGAGAACTTGAGCGGCAGCATTGCCCTGTACAGTTTTTTGTATTCCACCCGCGAGGCGGCCCTGACAAGCGTCTTGACCCCGTCCGCCGTGGCGATCTGTTCGGTCTGCGCGGCTGAGCTGCGGTCTATCATCCTCGCAGTGAACTCTTCAAGGCTGGCTGAAGCATCCTGCCTGAACAGCCGGACATCTCCTTTTCTGACGGATATGCAGCCTGTATCCTTCCGGATAAGCACTTCCGTGCCGCCATGGCGGCAAACGTACTCGCTCGCCCTCTCTTCCGGCGTAAGGCAGCCCTCAGGCTTCCTGTCGATAAAATACGGGCTTACGGCATCGCTGAATCCGTCCCGTCTGGTAACGGTCACGCGCAGGATGCCGTTTTCGTAGCATAAAAGCCGCGTACGGCAGTATTCGCTCTGAAACACGAGCGCTCCGTCAGCGGCATCGGCTCTGAAAATGCTTTTTGTGGGTCTGTGCGGCGCAACAAGCATCTTTCCTACCTCGCTGTCAGCATGATCGCCATATACTGGCGTTTGGGCAGTTCTACACGGAATTCGCCCTTATGGCTGCCTCTGTATTCCTGTGTCATGTTCCAGGTGTCCAATTCATAAACATCAAATACCGTAGTGTCATCGATGTGCATAAGACGGCTGCCCGGGCGCATGAAACTGTAGTAGAACAGGAAGAGCTTTCCCTTGTACGCCCTGTCTGAAGGAACGGCTCTGAGCTCGTCCGTGCGCATGAAATCATCAAGCCTTAGCCCGTTGCCCGGCACCTTTTCAAGGATCTGTTTCAGGAAGGCTATGCGCGCCGGGCTTTCCCCGTAAAGCTTTCCGCCATGGCTCCACCACAGTATGTCATTATGCCCAGTCATGGTCTCCCCGTGCCCCGGATAGCCGCCTCTTAAAGCGGTCTCCCAGAACCTGCGGGTCATTTCTTCGCCGGTGATATTCCCCCAGCCGAACTCTATGTCGCCCTCATAGCAGATCTCATCCAGCACCACGGGCTTTTTGTATCTTGCCCGCCATTTGTCCGTGTTCTCAACGGTAGTGTACGTTTCGTTGCGCTGTATGGAGCAATGGGTGCACCAGGGTCTGTTGAAATCGTATATGCTTTTGCAGTTGTGGATGGAGCGCATATGCCTGTACACATCTTTTTGGCAGATCTCGTCGGCTATTGCGCTCCACTGCTTATCGGATTTGCGCATAAGGTCGTATTCGTTCGCCAGCGACCACCAGACGTTGGAATAGGCGGAGAATCTTGCGATCACATAATCGATATAGAACAGATCCTCTTCCTCGGTCATAAGGGAAAAACCCCAGCGGTCATAGGGATGGAACAGGATCAGATCCGCCTGTATCTCCATATCCCTTAAACGCTCGATGCACTTTTCAATATGCCTGAAATGCTCCGGGTTGAACCTGGAAAAATCCCAGGAGTTGCCCTCCGCTTTCCCAGCGTATTGATTAAAATTCTGTTTTGTCAGCACCGACGAATCCATCGGGGTCCCAACATACGGGTACGAACGGGGCTCGTGCAGATTGTACACGTAGTGTTTCGGGAAAATGCAGAAACGTATCTTGTTGAACGGGCCGTTTTTAAGCGACTCAAATGTCTGCTCGATCAATTCGTCATTCTGCAGTTCCCAAACGTAACAGGTAGTGCCAAGGGATATATGCCTCGTACCGTCATCGTGCGCGAGCGCAAAGGTATTCGCGCATCTCACCGGTCCGTGGTTACTTTCCCTTGCCGGAAGCACGCCGAACCGGCCCTTTACTTCATCCGTCAGGAAACTGGCGGTGATTTTGTATTCATACTCACCTTCGAAAGAAGGCATAAAGCGTACGATATACCTGCCGTCGCCGTCATAGAAGCCGTCCGTCTCGCAGGACTCGTTGCGGCTGCTTACACAAAGCTTTATCCATTCGTCTTTGAATGGATTGCCCGCGCTCGGTCCCGCTAAAGCGCACTCCCACACGTCATACCTGTTAACGTTTTCCATATCTGCCTCCGCTCAGCTGTGGCGGTAAACCTGCCAGCCCATATAGTTGCCCAGCGCTTCTTCGAGCACGTCTGCGCACTTTGCCTGGCACAGCGCCACGTGGTTCTCGTAGCCTGCCTTAGCCACATAGTGCATCAGGTCGTTAAGCCTCGGCACACGGCACACGGCTACGCCGCCGAAAGTGGGCAGCGGATCGTCCGTGAACTCGCCCTCGCCCAGATAGCAGCGAATAACGCCGTTCACGTCGTCGGTGGAGACCTTGAGGAAGGTCATATCGCTGGGACGCACGCGCCCTTTCAATGCGCCGAAGCTCACGTCTCTGCCAAGAGTAGTGGCAAGTATATCCAGTTCGCCTATCTCGGGCTTGTCCTTGAACGCGCAGGCAGGATAGTTGGAACAATGGACGTTTATGCACTTTTCGGGCTCGTTCTTGTAATTGTTGTTCCAGTCCTGATAAATAGGCGGGATACCAGAAGCGTTAAGCAGCGCCAGCATGCTCACCGCTCCCATTATATCGGTCTCGCAAGCGCTGGGTCTGCCCTTTTCGCCCATCATGCTCATAACGAGGCACATGGCGCAGCCGTAGTTGGCTTCCACGCTGTCCCAGCACTGTATGGCGCTGGCGTCACAGTGATGCGCGTCCATCCAGTTCTCGATCGCGATAACAAGCTTGGCCTGTTTTTCAAGCTTTTCTTTCGAAATTCCTTCAAGGACGTTTCCGTATTCTTTGATCTCCCGCACTTTTGCGTCGATCAAGGCCTGATCCTTTATCTCGGCTATATCAGCCATGATCTCGCTGAAATCCTCGGTCTCGATGGTGATGCCGCTTCTCTGCAGGAGCTTCTCGGAATAACGCACGGTCCTGAAGGGCATCACTCGGGCGCCAATCTGGGCGATGCGGGCGTTCCTTAAAGCCTTTACGACCGCGCAGACTTTGGCGAAATACTCCACATCCTTTTTGAATTCATCGCCGTCCACCGGGCAGGTATGGCGGGAAGTCAGCGTGTATTTTATGCCCTGCTGCCTCAAGTTATTGCACAGGGAAAGCTTGCCGCAGAAGGCGTCCCTGCGGTTCTCAAGCTGCAGTTTATCAAAATCGTCGTCACAGGCCTGGATCAGTATCGGGCAGTCCAGTCCGCTCTTTTTGATCGCGTCCGCCACGCCCGTCTCCTCGCCAAAGTTCGGCAGGCACACTATTATGCCGTCGATCTCTGAAGCGTGTTTCCTGAACAGCTCGGCGCACTTGAGCGCCTCGTCATAGGTCATGGTCTCTCCCATGAACGTATCGTCGGGAGACAGCGTGATATATGAATGTCCCCAGGCTTCAAGGCATTCCAGCAGTTTTTTGCGGGTGGTAAGCACTAAATGGTCGGGGAAAAAGCTGCGGTTGGAAACGATAACTCCGAATGTAGCCATAAATACACCTCTCTTATATAGTCAGTATTCTTGATACAGCATTGCGCCATTTTTCCATCTTCACGTTTCTTTCGTCTGCGGACAGGTTGGGCTTGTATGTTCTGACTTTATGCCATTCAAGCTCTCCGATGTCGAACACGCCCAGCTTATCGCCCGCCATCAGCGCGCAGCCGAGGGCGCTCAATTCCGTTTCGTCCGACACGGCGACTTCTATCCCGCTCAGGTCCGCCTGCAGCTGCATCAGCATTTCGTTGCGGCTGCCGCCTCCGTCCGCGCACAGTCTGCCCAGCGCTTTTCCGTAAGCTTTGGACATATAATCCAGCACGTCCGCGTTTTGATAAGCCATGCTTTCTATAGCCGCGCGCGCCAGGTGCGCTTTGGTCGTACCGCGGTTCATGCCTATAAACGCAGCCTGTGCGTCCTCGTCAAAATAAGGTGCGCCCATGCCCGAAAACGCCGGTATCAGGAACACTCCGCCCGCATCGTCAACGCTGCGCGCGAGTTTTTCCGCTTCAGCCGGACTTTCGGCAAGCCCCGCTTCCCTGCACAGCCACGTGATAGTGTCTCCGGAATGGGTGATGTTGCCTTCCAAAGCGTAATACACTTTGTTTTTGCGTCCGAAAGCCACGCTTGTGCTCAATCCCCTGGGACTTGAGCACATTTTGTCACCGGTATTCAGCATGACCGAGCTTCCGGTCCCGTAAGATGTTTTTACCTGTCCTTCCGTAACGCAGCCTTGACCGAACAGCGATGCGTGGCTGTCTCCCATGACGCCGCAGACCTTTATGCCCTCGGAGATTCCGGCACAGGCGGTCTCTCCGAAGCACTCGTCCGAAAGCTTGACCTCCGGCAGGCATACATACGGTATGGAAAAGATCCCGCACAGTTCCCTGTCGAACGAAAGCGTATTCAGGTTGAACAATTGCGTTCTGGAGGCGTTGCTGACGTCCGTAGCGAAGCACTTGCAGCCCGTCAGGCGGTATACTAGATAGCTGTCGATGGTGGATATGCATATCTCTCCGTTTTCGGCGCGTCTTTTAAGCTCTTTATCCTCGCTAAGCGCGTGAGCGGCTTTCGCGGCGGAATAATACGGGCTCAGATCAAGCCCTGTGAGCGCTTTGACCTTTCCGGCGTGATCCTTCAGTCCCTCGCAGAGCTGCTTTGCCCTTACATCCTGCCAGACGATGGCTTTTCTGACGGGCTTTCCGCTGCTTCTGTCGTAGAACGCAGTCGTCTCGCGCTGGTTGGAAATGCTTATGGCGGCGATCTCGTCAGAAGGTATCCCCTCAGTAACGTTGTTTATGCCTTCGATGACATTTTCGAAGATATCGTCCGCATCGTGCTCCGACAGTCCGGTCTTCGGATAATACTGGGCGTGCTTTTTAGAAAACCGTCTTACGATCGCGCCCTTAGCGTCGATCAGGAAAACCTTGCTGGCGGAGGTGGACTGGTCGATGGAAACTATATACTGCGCCATCTTTTCAGTCCCTCCACTGCGCGGTCATGGATCCCGTCACAGGTAAGCCCGTAATGGCTCATGACCTCCGCGCTGGTGCCCGGATAGGTCTTTTCGTCCGGCAGCCCCATGATAGTCATCGGTACGGGTCTGTTCTGCGCAAGCACTTCGCTGACCGCTCCGCCCAGTCCTCCGTATATCGAGTGTTCTTCCGCAGTTATAATAAACCCGGTCTTGGCCGCCTCAAGGATCGCTTCGGTATCCAGAGGTTTGATGCTGAACATATCGTAAACGCTGAAAGACAAGCCCTCGTTTTGCAGTTTTTCGGCGGCCTGAAGCGCGGGATAGACCATCTCGCCGCAGGCGATGATCGCTCCGTCGCTGCCTTCCTTAAGCTTGACCGCTTTGCCCGGCACGAACCTGGCGTTTTCGTCGTAAAACACCGGCACCGGTCCCCTGCCGACCCTGACGTACGCCGCGGAATCGCTGGCGGCGAGATAATCGGTCAGCGCGGTCATCTGTACCGCGTCAGAAGGGATATACACTTCTATTCCGGGGATCGCGCGCATAAGCGCTATATCCTGCGTGGAGTGGTGGGTGGAACCCAGCGCGCCGTAACTCACGCCGCCCGACACGCCGATTATCTTTACGTTCGTATGGCTGTACGCTACGTCGACTTTGACCTGTTCCGCGCTCCGCATAGAGAAGAAACAGGCAGGTCCGCACACGAAAGGCCTTAATCCGGCGTTGGCAAGCCCCGCGGCGATGCCTACCGCATCCTGTTCCGCGATGCCGCACTCGACGAACTGCCCGGGAATGTGTTTGGCGAAATCGGATAGAGTCACGCTGCCCCTGCTGTCGGTTGCGAGCGTGAAGATCGTTTTATCGTTAAGAGCGAGTTTTTCGATCTCCTGTGTGAAAGCTCCGCGCAGATGCTTCATCTCCATCAGAAACGCACCTCCTTTACTCCCAGTGCTTCGTATGCTTCTTTAAGCTGTTCTTCGGTGGGCACCTTGTGATGCCACTCCGCTTTATTCTCGGCAAAAGGCAGGCCCTTGCCCTTGACCGTGCGGGCGATAAGCATGTGCGGTTTGCCCTGCGGCCTTTCGGAATGGAAGTATTCCTTAAGCGCGTTGACGTCGTTGCCGTCGAGCTCTGTCACGTCCCAGCCGAAAGCGGCATATTTCTCCGACAGCCTGTCCAAAGCCATCACGTCTTCGGTTGAGCCGCTTATCTGCAGTCCGTTTCTATCTACTACGGCCCACAGGTTGTCCAGGCGGTAATTTGCTGCCGCCATGGCGGCTTCCCATACGCTGCCCTCAGCCTGCTCGCCGTCGCCCATCACGACAAATGTTTTATAGTTTCTGCCCGTTCTTTTCGCGCCTATCGCCGCGCCTACGCCAACGGGCAGCCCGTGTCCCAGCGCGCCGGTGCAGACTTCCACGCCGTTCACCGAATTGTTGGGATGTCCGATTATGGGAGAGCCCGCTTTTGAGAAGGAGGCAAGCTCGCTTTTCGGGAAAAATCCCCTGTCTCCGAGTATGGCATAATACGGTTCGCAGGAGTGGCCCTTGCTCAGGAAAAACCTGTCCCGGTCCGGGGAATCCGCGTTTTCGGGGCTGAGATCCATTACATCGTAGAACAGCACAGTGAGTATGTCACTCACGCTCATGGCGCCGCCGGTGTGCCCCGTCTTGGCATTGCAGATCATGGTAACTGCATATGCTCTGATCTCGTTTGCCTTTTCAGAAAGCTGCTGTGTAGTCAAAGCTGACCTCCTTATGTCTCAATAGTGACGCTTTTGCTGTACTTTATGGTTATATGTCCGTCGCCGTCAAATTCCAGCGGCAGCAGGATGTGCGAACACATAAGGAAATTCGAGGTGTTGTGCCTTTCGCAAAGCAGGTAAAGTCTGCCGCCTATCTCCGTGACCTGAGTGGGCTGTGAGTTGAAAGTGGTCTCTCTGCCTTCGCCCACGCACGGGTTCCCCATGCATTTCCAGTCTTCCGCAGGATGGGAAGACATATAGTACGCCGCTTCGTTGTATTCCCAGCCGGTCAGACCGCTGGTGATCATATAATAAATGCCGTTTCGCCTGAACATACACGGAGCCTCCCGGGCGTCGCAGGCGTCGAGCCTCGCCCACTCATCCGTCGCGTCAAGGTAATCGTCTGTCAGCTTTACGGCATGCAGGCAGCGCTCAAACGGCTTAAGCACGGGATTGAACGCAGTGGACACCTGCCTGTCATATATAAAGTACGCGCTTTGGTCATCATCCACAAACAGCGAGCAGTCTCTTACGTAACCCAGGCGGTCTATGGGCCTGAATATCTTTTCGACCCTGTATTCGCCGCTCACGTTTTCGCATGACGCAACCTGCGCTTCGGCGGAACCGTCCGTAAAACCGTGATCGCCGGGACAGGCAACAAAGTGGCACCACAGCACGTACCTGCCCGTATTTCTGTTGTAAATGATCTTAGGACGCTCGAATCTGAGCGGCGGCTTTAAGTATGTATCGTTCACCGACCCGACAGGCAGGATGACTCCTTCGTATTCCCAGCGCGTCATGTCTTTTGACTTGTACATGACTACGCCTATGTCGCTCACCTGTCCGCCGCTTCCGTTTTTCCCGAAAGGCAGCGGGCGTAGCGCCAGACCGTACCAGTGATACCAGCCGTCAGCAAATATGATACCGCCGTCGCTGACGTTCAGTATGTTTCCGTCAGTGTCGCAGATCGGCGGAAACTCGTTCAGGCCGCCGTTATTGAACACTGCCATTACAGATCGTCTCCGCTGATCGCGAGCATATTGACATACTCCGAAGGCAGCCTTTCGGGGAGCCTGACCAGAAGGGTGTTAAGCTCATGCACGAACGGCACGTCTCCGCAGCCGCTAAGCGTCACGCTCCTTACGCGCCCCCGGTCAAAAGCCCTGAGCACGGCGGTCTCTCCCGGGTTTGCTTTCATAAGGAACGCATAGACCTTTCCGGCTTTTGACGTATAGCGAACATCTCCGCTCTTCCACTCGGCCCGCTCCTCACCGCCGGATTTTATGCGGGTCTCGCCTTCCTGGCAGCATCTCCACGGACGGGTGGAGTATATGCCCTCCGAGAACAGTTTCATCCATGAACCGATCTCTTTAAGTATAAACCGGCTTTCATCGTCGATGGTACCGTCCGGCTTTTGGGGGACGTTCAGCATAAGGCATCCGTTTTTGGACACTATATCCACCAGCATCTCGATTATGTGCGCCGGCTTTTTGTAAGGATAATCGGCATGATAGAACCAGTTGCCGATGCAGGTGTCCGTGTTCCAGACATCTTCGGAAGGAGTGTCCAGCACGCTTCTTTCGCAGTCAAGGACTCCGATCTTATATATCTCTGGTCCCTTGTTTTTCTGCAGATACAGCGCGCGGTTCTCGCCGTATCGGGCTATCGACGTATTGTAAAGGCGGCTGACCGCCTTAAGACCGTAATCGTACGCGGGATCGTCTTCGCACTTTTGCGGTTTGTTTGCCCAGTGCCTCCCAAACGGCAGCGACCCGTCGGAGTACAGAAAATCCGGCTGAAAACGGTCTATCATCTCGGTGACCGCTTTTAGCCAGTATTCGTGAAAGCCCACATCCTCCGTATACCAAGGTATGTTCACCTTGGGATCGTCGGTAACATGGCAGTAATTGTCGTGATAGAAATCCCTATAGGCGGGATCGTTGCCGTCATACGGGACGCCTTTATAAGGACCGTATTTGTCGGCGCCTTTGTTGAAGCGCCACCAGCTGAAAGACGCCGCCAGATGCTCGGTTATGCCGAAAGGCAGCCCTCTGTCCCTCGCGGCGCGTTCCCACATCGCGCAGATGTCCTTGTGCGGGCCGACGTTCACGCTGTTCATGGGATTGACGGCGGAATCATAGTTGAAGAAGTTATCGTGATGCGTGCTCTGGGCGGCGAAAAACCTGGCTCCGCAGCTGACAAAAAGGTCCATCAGCTCGTCAGGATCGAACTTTTCGGCTTTCCACAGCGCGCAAATGTCTTTATATCCGAACTTTGACGGATGCCCGTACATGCGCAGGTGATGCTCGTAGGCAGGTGAACCTTCGATGTACATGTTCCTGGCGTACCAGTCTCCGAACATGGGCACGCTCTGCGGACCCCAGTGGCTCCAGATGCCGAATTTGGCGTCTTTGTACCATTCGGGCGCGGAAAAATCGTAAAGCGACTCGAAACTCGCGTCAAAATGCTTCAACTTTCTACTCCTCTGCCGAAACGGCTTTTACGCTCTCCCTTTCCACCACGCTCACGCCCATACGTATCCTTATGGGCGTCTTTTCGTTGTATTTCATCATTTCCCACAGGCGGTCTACGGCTATCCTGCCCAGCCGGGTCTTGTCGACCCTTATGGTGCTGAGCGCCGGCTCGATGACCTGGCACATGGGCATATCGTCCATACCGATTATCGAGATATCTTCGGGCAGCTTGTATCCCTGACCCTTGAGCGCCCTTATCGCGCCCATCGCCATTATGTCGTTGCCGGCAAAAATAGCGGACGGCAGGCTGCCGGCGTGGTTCTCGATGTAACGGTACATATCTATATACGCGCCTTCCACGGTAGGTTCGACCTGTATGCTCACGGGGAGCCCAAAGCCTGCCGCATCAAGTGCGTACACGAACCCGCGGTACCTGTCCTCCATGTTGTTGAAACCGAGGGAGGAACCCAGGAACCCGAATGTTTTGTGTCCTTTGCCGATAAGGTATCTGGCCGCAAGGTAGCCCGCCTCCTGGTTGTCGATCGACACGCTGGAGTAATCCTCAAAACGGAAGTCGCTGTCCAGCAGCAGGATCGGGTGGGCCGTCTTTTCAAACGGGACAAGATCTTCCCCGTTCATTTCGGTCGCAAGCAGGAGTATCGGCCTGTCCAGCAAATCGGTGATGTCGTCTTCGCCGGTGCACTTGTTTATCAGCAGGTCGCAGCCCAGCCGGTGGCATTCGTCCTGTATGCCTTCGATCAGCTGGCTGAAAAACGCGGTGTCCATTACGACCTTGCCGTGCTTCCTGTAAATAACAAAGCGCATGCTCCGCCTGTCGGTCTCGGTTTGCGTCTTGTAGCCCATCTGGGCGGCAAGGCGTCGGATGGATTCCGCTTTGTCGGTGTTGATCCCGGTTTTGTAGTTCAGCGCGTTCGAGACGCTCGCGGTCGATACGCCGGCCGCCTTTGCGATATCTGAAAGTCTTAGCTTGCTCATACACCCTCCACAGTCTATGTGTATTATAAACGCATGTTTCCAAAATCACAAGTATGTGCTAAATTTTAACACAATATTTTAGTCATTAAGTCGCAGATGTTCTAAATGCGGAAAGATATGCGTCAAAAATTCATCTTCGTCTGCATAATTTCGCGTTCCGTGATATTATTTGGCATCGATATTTGACATATTTAATAAAACTTTTCAAAAATCTTCAGAAAATACAGCTGTCACGTATAGACAATCCGTGTTTACTTTGTTATAATTGAATCGGGTAGGATGCATTTTCTACATCGCTTATTCTGAGAAGGGGGATACCGATGACCTTTCGCGAACGCGGAAAATCCATAATAGTGCGCTTGCTGAAATATCGCTGGCTTTACCTTCTGGGTCTGCCGGGGATGGCTATCATCCTGCTGTTTAATTATCTTCCCATGGGCAGCCTGCTGATGGCGTTTGAAGACTATGATCCATGGATGGGTCTTGCCGGCAGCCCCTTTGTGGGTATCAAGCACTTCGCCAAACTTTTCAACGATTCCAAATTCTATGTGATGCTGCGCAACACGCTGACTATCAGCACGCTCAGCCTTTTGACTTTCCCCGCGCCCATAATCCTTGCGCTGCTGCTGAACGAAGTCCGCTCGGCACCGTTCAAAAAGACCATACAGACGACCATTTACCTTCCCCACTTCCTTTCCTGGACGATAGTCGTCAGTCTTACTTTCTTCCTGCTGAGCAGTGAGCAGGGCCTTATCAATAAGATCATCGTTTCCGGCGGCGGCACGGCGCACGCCTTCCTGTTCGACAAAAGCATCATATATATCATAATCGTCATCCAGTCCGTCTGGAGAGGCGTCGGCTGGGGTTCGATCGTCTACCTCGCCGCAATCGCCGGCATCGACCAGGGGCTTTACGAAGCCGCCAAGATAGACGGTGCGAACAAGTTCCAGTCCATCATCCACATCACGCTGCCCTGTATCCTGCCGACCGTCGCGGTCATGCTTATCCTCAAAATGGGCTCCATCATCTCCGTCGACTTCGAGCAGGTGCTGCTTATGACCAACGCCCTTGTAAAGGATAAGCTGGAAGTATTTGAAGTCTACATCTACAACAACGGCGTAAAAAGCGGTTCGACCCAGTTCAGCTACACAACTGCCATCGGCATGTTCAAATCCGTGGTCAGCACAGTCCTTGTTATCGTAACGAACCGCATCGTGTCGTCCAACGGCATGAAGGGCATAATATAAAGGAGGCGGAACATGACACGGGACATCGCAAAAACTCCGTATAATGACAAGCGGTACCACCGCCTCGGTATGCGCACCAGCGAGAACATTTACCAGCTTGTGATAGGCATCATCCTCGCCCTGCTGGCGTCCACCATGGTGCTGCCATTCCTGTACGTTATAGTCATCTCGTTTACCGATTCCACAGTGTATTCCTCCGGTACATTCTACCTGTGGCCGAAAAAATGGTCCCTTGAGGCGTACAGTCTCATACTGAGCGGCAAGGGCTTCCTTAACGCGCTCAAGGCTTCCCTGTTCATCACATTTGTCGGAACGCCCATAAACGTGTGCGCCAACGCTGGTCTTGCCTACATGCTCTCTAAAGACGAGCTGGTCGGCAGGAAACTTATCAACCGCTTGGTCATGTTCACCATGCTGTTCGGCGCCGGCATGATCCCCAACTTCATCAACATCAAAAATCTTGGGCTCATAAACAGCTGGTTTGCCAACATTCTGCCTTCTGCCTGCGGCGCCTGGACAGTTATGGTCATGAAGAGCTTTTTCCAGGAACTGCCAAGAGACCTGGAAGAAGCGGCGGAGATCGACGGCTGCGGCACGATCAAAATGTTTTTCAGGATCATCCTGCCTTTGTCTCTCGCCATGCTGGCGACATTCACTCTGTTTGCCTTCGTCAGCTACTGGAACTGCTATTTCTCCGCCATACTGTACCTGACTTCTTCCAGCAAGCAGCCCCTTCAGGTCTACCTGCAGAAACTGGTGCTTTCCACCGATATCAGCGAAGTCGTGGATGTGGCGGACGACCTGGCCAAAAAGGTCCCGCAGGAAGTTATGCGCATGGCTTCCCTCGTGGTCGTCGTCTCCCCCATACTCTGCATCTATCCCTTCATGCAGAAGTATTTCGCCAAGGGCGTCATGGTCGGCGCCGTGAAGGGCTAAACACCGGATTACACGCTTACGCGTTTGTAATTAATAAATTGGAGGTATTTCCTGTATGAAGAAAGTGCTTTCCCTCGTGCTCGTCTTCGCGCTCGCTCTGACCATGGGTCTCGTGGCCTTTGCGGAAACCGAAGACAGAGTGACCATCTCCGTCATGGGCGTCGACTGGGGCTACGGTCCTTCTGCCGACAGCGCCATGGAGCGTTACTGGGAAGATCTGTTCGACGTCAACATGGATATCGAATGGGTCAACTATAACGACTACAACGAGAAGGTAAACGCCATGATCATCGCCGGCTCCCAGCCCGACGTTATCCAGGTCAACAAGAACGACGGCGCTTACTACTATCCCGTGTTCACCCAGGCCATCGACAACGGCCAGTTCCTGGACCTGACTCCCTATCTGTATGGTGAAGACGGCCTTATCGCCGGCAACGCCGTGTTCCAGGGCTGGAGCCAGAGCATGTGGGATCAGGCCACCTACAAGGGCGGCATCTACATCCTGCCCCGTTCCAAGGCCGAGATCGC
>JAEEGL014261344.1_pt1 | contig 36632 bp, 28 predicted proteins | sample 9134231 | NCBI WGS metagenome assembly JAEEGL01 (sample SAMN16246548, study PRJNA631951) | gut metagenome | biome: gut microbiome; feature: rumen; material: fiber-attached | host: Bos | place: Iran: Karaj | collected 2018-10 | reverse complement strand
GAAGGCGAGATGGACGAAGTGCAGGAAGAAGACCTGATTGCCGCCCTCAAGGCCGCTCACGACGCTATCAAGCCCATGTGCCTCATCCAGAAGGAACTGGCCGAAGAACTGGGCATCGTGAAGCGCGAATACTGCCACGAGGTGGACGACGAGGAAATCAAGGCCCGCCTGCGCGAGGAGTGCTATCCCAAGTGCTACGAGATTGCCAAGGCCGGCAACGCCGACAAGCACTGGCGCAACGACTCGTTTGACCAGATCTATAACGACTTCCTCGAGACCATTCCCGAAGAAGAGCGTGAAGAAAAGACTCCCATGGTGGCTCGTTACTTCCACGATGTGCAGCGCGACGCTGTGCGCCGTTGCATCCTCGACGAGCATGTGCGCCTCGACGGTCGCAAGACCACCGACATCCGCCCCATCACCTGCTGGCCCGACTATGTGCCCTACCCCCACGGTTCGGCCGTGTTCACCCGTGGCGAGACGCAGGCACTGGCTACCTGCACCCTGGGTACCAAGGACGACGAGAAACTTGTCGACAATGTGCTCGAGCGCTACGACGAGCGCTTCCTGCTCCACTACAACTTCCCGCCCTTCTCTACCGGCGAAGCCAAGGCTCCCCGCGGCGTCAGCCGTCGTGAGGTTGGCCACGGCCACCTGGCATGGCGCGCCCTGAAGCGCATGCTCCCCACCGAGGACTTCCCCTACACCGTGCGCATCGTGAGCGACATCCTCGAGTCTAACGGCTCGTCGTCGATGGCCACCGTGTGTGCCGGCTGCATGGCTCTGCTCGACGCAGGCGTGAAGCTCAAGAAACCCGTGGCTGGCATTGCTATGGGCCTCATCACCGACGAGGGCAATGTGAAGCACGCTGTGCTGAGCGACATTCTGGGCGATGAAGACCACCTGGGCGACATGGACTTCAAGGTGACTGGTACCAAGGACGGTATCACTGCCACTCAAATGGATATCAAGTGCGACGGTCTCCCCTACGAGGTGCTCGAACAGGCACTGAACCAGGCTAAGGAAGGTCGTCTCCACATCCTCAACCTCATCAACGAGGCCATTCCCGAACCTCGTGCCGACTACAAGCCTCATGTGCCTCGCATCGTGAGCATGACCGTCGACAAAGAGTTTATCGGTGCCATCATCGGCAAGGGTGGCGAGGTGATTCAAGGCATTCAGGAAGAGACCGGTGCCAACATCTCTATCGACGAGATCGACGGCAAGGGAGAAATCCAGATCAGTGCCGCTAACGCCGACTCTATCCAGGCAGCTGTCGACCGCATCAAAGCCATCATCGCTGTACCCGAAGAGGGTCAGATCTACACCGGTACCGTGCGCTCAATTCTTGAGTTCGGCGCATTCGTTGAGTTCATGCCTGGCCGCGACGGTCTGCTGCACATCAGCGAAATCAGCTGGAACCGCCTCGAGAACATGGAAGCCAGTGGCCTGAAAGAAGGCGACGAGGTAACCGTGAAGCTCATCGAAATCGACAAGAAGACCGGCAAGTTCCGCCTCTCGATGCGTGCCCTGCAGGAGAAACCCGAGGGTTACGAAGAGCGTCGCAACGAGCGCCGTGGCAACGGTGGCGGTGGCAACCGCAATGGCGGTGGCAACAACCGCGGACCGCGTCGCAACAACAATAACGACCGTCGTCCCGCTCGCAACAACGCTCCACGCCGCGACAACGCTCCACGCCGCGACAACCGCAACGACCAGGACTATGAGGGATAACCCATCATAACCTGCCTACATAAAAAACTCCCGAAGCTTCACAGCTATCGGGAGTTTTTTTGCTTTTTACCAAAGGCAGGGGTTCTAGTCCCTCTAGTATTTCTAGTTCTTCTAGTACTACTAGATATTCTAGAAAATCTAGATAAGAAATTATACAGTGGGCAGTGCTATGCCATCGAGCTGGCGATAGAGGTTCAGGGCATACACATCGGTCATGGCGCTGATGTGGTCGAGCACCGCCTGAATCTTCTCGAAGAGCGTGGGGGCATGCACATCATACTGCTGCGGGAACTTGTTGAGCAGCAGTTGCGAGTAGTTGCGCTCGGGGTGTAGCACGGCATCCATGAGTTTCTCGAGCAGCAAGTTGATGATGCGGTTACCAGCCAGATCCACATCCACCACATAGCCGGCACGATAAAGCTTATTGAATGCCAAATGACTGCAACGGGCATAACCCGCCATTGCGAGCGGTGACACATGGTCGATGAGCGACCCTTCGAAAGTGCCGTTCAATATCTCCTCTTCGTGCTCCACAAAGGTTGCGGCACACTCCTGCACCAGCTGACCCACCACACACGAACGCAGATACACGATTTTCTCGTTAGGATCGGCAACACCCGCCATCACCTGATGAATGTGCTGCTTGCGCTCCTCGTCAAAGAAAGCGGTGAGCACATCCACAGTCTCTTCGGTGCTGATAATCTTCAGTTTATGACCGTCCTCGATATCCATCACCTGGTAGCAGATATCGTCGGCGGCTTCCACAAGATAAACCAGCGGATGACGGCAGTAGCGACCCTCGTCAAGACGAATCAGTCCCAGTTGGGCGGCAATCTTCTCAAAGTCGGCCCGCTCGGTAGTGAAGAAACCAAATTTCCCCTTTTCGCCCGCATAGGTCGACGAATAGGGATACTTCACAATAGCGGCAAGCGTGCTATAGGTCATGGCAAAGCCACCCGGCCGCCTGCCGTTGAACTGATGCACCAATGTGCGAAAACTGTTGGCATTGCCCTCGAAGTGTGTGAGATCGGCCCATTGCTCGGGCGTGAGCGAATCCTTGAGGCATTGCCCCTGACCCTCGCTGAAGTAGGCGCCTATCGTCTTCTCGCCCGAGTGGCCAAAGGGCGGATTGCCCAGGTCATGCGCCAGGCACGCCGCCGCCACTATCTCGCCCATGTCGCGCAATTTCTTGCGCCAAGGCTCAGTGGCATATTTTGGATACAGCCGTTCGGCAATCTCGTTGGCAAGCGACTTGCCCACGCAACTCACCTCAAGGCTGTGGGTGAGACGGTTGTGCACAAAGATGCTGCCTGGCAGCGGAAACACTTGCGTTTTGTTCTGCAGGCGGCGGAATGGCGACGAGAACACCAGGCGGTCGTAGTCGCGCTCAAAGTCGCTGCGCACGCCTGCCTTGCCGTCGTGTTTCTCCTCCAGTCCCAGTCGCTTGTCGCATATCAATTGATTCCAGTTCATGGTTAGTCAGTTTTTGTTTTGTGCAAAGATACGAATTATTAACGCGAAATAGAAAATACCAGTAGTTTTTTATAAAAAGGTATCTATTTTTTAGAATTATTTATTATATTTGTGGTTGAATTCATACTATGCCTTTATGGTAACCCAACGACTACAATCTCTTGATTACGATTATATAAATATATTAATAATTAAAAAACCATCTGGAATATGAAGAAATTTACTCATTCATTGATGCGCAGCATTGCTACAGCGCTCTGTCTCATGACAGTTTCCCTGGCTTTCGCTGCAAACATCACAGTTAATGGAATCAACTACACCACTAAAGCCGCAACTTCCACCGCTCCCGCGAGTGCTACTGTTGCCAAGTATGGTGATGTGCTCTATTCAGGCGACATCGTGATTCCTGAAATCATCACCTACGAAGGAGTTGACTACACTGTGGTTGCCACTGCTGCCAACTCGTTTCTCGATTGTACCGAACTCACATCGCTCGTGCTGCCCAACACCTGCGTGACTATCGGCCGCAACTCGTTCAAGGGCTGTACCGCACTCACCGTGAGCCCCATTCCTGCCACTGTTACCAGTGTGGGCAATGGTGTGTTCAATGGCTGCTCCAGCCTTGAAGAGGTGACCATCTCGGCAGGTTGGGGCAAAGTGATTTCAGAGCAATTTGCAGGTTGCCCCTTGAAGAAGATTACCTTTGCCCAAGGTGAGGCTGTCACCATCAACAGTGAAGGTTTCGGTAAAACCCCCGAAACCTCTCTCACGCCCAAGACCTGTGAGGAAATCTACTTTGCTTGCAACATCGAGTCGAGCGCATATGAGAACAACAAGCAGCCGTTCCACAACTTCACGGCCCTGAAGAAGGTGACCTTCACTGGCAACATCACAGCCATCAACAACACCATGTTCCAGGGTTGTACTGCCCTGACCGATGTGGTATTTGAAGAGGGATGCCAAATTGCAACCATAGGCGTCAACGCCTTCCAGAGTTGCACGGCACTCACCAGCTTCACCTTCCCCGATGCCGTTACAACGGTCGAGAGCAGCGTGTTCACTGGCTGCCGCAACCTCGCTTCGGTCACATTCAGCCCTGCCACCACCAGCATTGGCATCTCGGCTTTCTATAACACAGGCCTCACCAGCCTCACATTGCCTGCCACTGTGAAGTCGATTGGCACCACCGCTTTCACCAACAGCAAGATTGCCGGCACCGTCGTCTTCCCCGAAGGACTTACCAGCATAGGCAGCCAAGCATTTGCCAACACGCCCATCTCGAGCATTGAGCTGCCTTCTACAGTCACCTCGATTGGCAATGCCGCCTTTGGTCCCACACCCAATCTTACCAACATCGTGCTCAACGAGGGCAACACGGCCTTTAAACTCACCGAAGGCGTGCTTACCAACATGGCCGAAACCCGACTGCTTATCACAGCGTTGAGAACCATGCCTACATCAAAGGACGACGCAAGCAATGCACTTAACAATGCCACCATTGAGACCATCGACAACTATGGTCTGTCGTATGCCACCTTCGAGGCGGTTGAACTTCCCGCCCTCACCACGATTGGCGACTATGGATTTGCCTACAGCGCCCTTAAGACCTTCAACCTGAAAAGCAATGTTCAGGCTGGTCTCAACGCATTCTCTAACTCGGCACTCGAATCACTGGTGATTGAAGAAGGCCGCAATGAGATCACACAAGGTCTTGCCGCCAACTGCGAGAACCTCAGTTCGGTAACCCTGCCCGAATCTACAACCAACATGATGAAGGACTGCTTCGCCAACTGCCCCGCACTCGAAGAAATGGAGATTCCTCTGAACACCAACTACATGGAAATGGGTTCAGTTCCTGCTACCATCAAGCGTCTGCGCGTTCTCAATCCCAAAGTGCCCGCACTGGCTGCCGATGTGTTCAATGCCGAACAGGGCGAAGTGATTTGCAAGGTGGCCGTCAACTCGGTCGATGACTTCAAGGCCGACACCCAGTGGGGATACCTGAACATTGTGGGCGATGCTACCATCCCCTCGACAGGTGCCGCACTTGGCTGCCCCACCGGCCTCTACTTTGCCACTACCGACGGCAAACTCATGTATCGTGATGAAGAAGGCAACATCATCGACACCGAGTTCAATGCCGGCGCACACGCCTTCACCTTGGCCAACTACAAGAACCGCATCTATGTGGCCGATGCCGGTGAAAGGTTCACTTATCAGGATCCAAACCAGCCTCTGGGCGACGGTCAGCTCTTCTATGTGAACAAGACCAACGACATATTCTATCGCGTGACGGTGCTCAACAATGTGGGCTTTGCTCCCAGCGAAGATCCCTTCACCATGTTTATCGACTCGGTCGAGAACATCATCTACATCAGCGACCGCAATGTGGGTATCCACCAGATGAGCGCCGATGCTACCGGTCTCTATGGCCAACAGCCATTCTTCATGCAAAACCAGTGGCTCCCCTACTACAACGATGAGATTTCGTGGGGTTCTATCACTGGCGGCTTCACCCGCGACAGCCATGGCATATTCTGGATGTCGAAGAAGTTCAACGGCCTTGCACTGCTGCGCTTCACTACAAGCGACCTCTATCCCGACGGCGGTCAAGGACACACCAAGCACTTCAATGCCCTGTTTAAAGATGTAATCATCAAGACCTTCTATCTCGACGAGAAGAACGGATACTTGTGGATGCATGTACAGAAAGATGCAACCAGTGGCGCTGTGCCAGGCATCTACCGCATTGCACTGAGCCGCATCGAAAAAGCCGACGGCAGCGATGTTGAAGGCAACGCCGAACTCAAGATTGCCGACTGCCAACTCATCGACGACAGTCCTATCCGCTCCAGCGGCAGCAGTTTCGAAGCCAGTGGTGAAATCGACTGCATCGCTCAAATCTATGGCGATGGCGAGAACATCTATTGGGGCTACATTGCACCTGCCGATGACGCAAACGCTATTGCCGGCAGCACACCGCTCGATGAAACCAACCCGCTGCACCACACCGGTATCAAGACTTGCAAGGCTGCCGATGAAGAGCCCGTCGTAACCTTTGCAGTCGAAAATGTGGCCGCCTATGGTATCACCGGAGCCACCTTCATTCCCGAAGAAGAGCCCATCATGCAAGGTGATGTGAACGGCGACAACCGCGTGAATGTGAGCGATGTTAGCGCACTCATCAACATGATTCTGGGCATGACTCCTATGGACAAGGAGCGTGCCGATGTGAATGGCGATGGCCGCGTGAATGTGAGCGATGTGAGCGCACTCATCAACATCATCTTAGGCATCAGCTAAAAGCGGTTAGCAACTAGTCTCTAGCCTGGCTAGCTTTTCTAGATAGCCTAGTAGAACTAGAGCATCTAGCCCCCTGAGAACTGACAACTGTTAACTGTTAACTGATAACTGATAACAAAAAAGAGATTCACCCACAATGGGTGAATCTCTTTTTATCTTTAGCACGAACCCGAATCACGGGCTCAGCCATGGGTTACATCACAGTTTGCTGAACTCTTCAAGCACACGAGCAGCAACGGCTGCCATTTCGTCGGCAGGGAATTGCTTCTTGTTACGGAAGTCCATATCGCTCTCCTTGTTGATGGGCACAAGATGGATGTGTGCATGAGGAACCTCAAGGCCAATCACTGCCACACCTATGCGCTCGCAGGGCACGGCAGCCTTCAGGGCTAAAGCCACTTTCTTGGCAAACGCCCAAAGCCCTTTGTACTCCTCATCTTCAATGTCGAAGATATAGTTCACTTCATGCTTGGGGATCACCAATGTGTGACCCTTGGCAAGCGGATTGATGTCGAGGAATGCGTAGTAGTTCTCGTCCTCGGCACATTTGTAACTCGGGATTTCGCCCGCTGCGATTCTTGAAAAGATAGTAGCCATGATTGCTGTTAAACTTTTTGATTAAACTTCAATTTTCAATATCTCAAATTTCATCACGCCAGCCGGTGCGGTCACCTCAACCACATCGCCCACCTTGTGACCCAGCAGGCCCTTGGCAATGGGAGTAGCAATCGAGATCTTGTTCTCGCGCAGGTTTGCCTCGGTTTCGGTGACAATGGTATAGGTCATTGTGGCCTTGTTCTTCACATTTTTAATGGTCACGCGATTGAGCAGTTGCACCTCATCGGTCTGAATCTTGGTTTCATCAATAATACGGGCATTTGCCACGAGATTCTTGAGTTCGGCAATCTTAGCCTCGAGCATTCCCTGACGCTCCTTAGCCGCATCATATTCAGCATTCTCCGATAAGTCGCCTTTTTCTCTGGCTTCGACAATGGCACGCACCACCTCGGGGCGCTCCTCATTTTCGAGGCGAGCCAGTTCCTTCATTTTCTTGTCAAAGCCTTCCTTGGTCATGTAAGTTATAGCCATGGTAAAAAAACTTTTTTTCGTTAGCAAAAAATTTGAAGAATCTCATATACGAATATTGAGATTCCCCATAGAATTGTCAGTTTGTAATTTTCACAACAAAGTTAGCGACTATTTTTTAACTGTCAAAATTTAAGGCAATTAAAATGCATTTTTTCAGCTTTATTAACTCTATCGACGCTGCCACATTTTTTTCATCTGCCACAAGGCTACAACAGCACTCAACACAGTAAAAATCAGCCCCATAATCCACCATCCATTTTCCATAAGCAGCACCATGAGCGCCGCAGCCGCAAGCGTGGCCACGATGCTCAACAGGCACCCCTTGGCCAGACGCAATTTGAACACCCTATAATAAACGATAGCCACCACAATCGTGTAGATGAAATACCATGCCACATACGAGGCACCCAGGCCTGTAAGTCCCCACTGCATGTAGCACACGATGTTCAAGGCCAACCCGGTGACGGCGCTCAATGTCTCGGTGAACAGATACACCTTGCCCGACCCCTTGGCAAGTATCACAAAGGCGATGCACCACGACAGTGTGCGCAGCACTGTGCCCGCCATGCCCAGTGAGATGAAGGTGACAATCACGCGGAAATCCTCGGTGTAAAGCAAATCCACCACTTGCGTGCGCAGCAAGATGAAGATGGCCACAATGGGCATCATCACCATCATGGAAATGTTGATTTCTTGCGAAACGAAGGCCCTAAGGCGCATTTTGCTGTGTGCCACGCGTGCCAGACGCGGATAGTATTCCATGCCCAATGCAGCAAGCACAAGGCCCACATACTTGTTGACCAGCGTATATCCGGCCTGATACAGACCCACCTCGCCTGTGCCTGCATGCAGGTTGAGCCAAGCGTTGAACACATAGGCAGCAAGCATCGTCACAAAGTTGCCTATAGTCATATACACGCCAAGCCTCACAAAGTCCTTGCCCAGCGCAGCCGTTTCCTTATTAGAAATGCGTGCCGGCGGATATTCCTTGTTTTTAAGCACCAATGCAAAGAAGGCGGCACTGGCTGCATAGGCCACAATCGACGGCACCACACTGTCGAGCCTGAAGAAATAGAATAGAGGTATCGAGATGGCAAGGCCGCTCAGCGTGCCAAACATCGTGACACGAGCCAACCGACGCAACTTTGCCAAGCCCTGAAACACGGCATACTCGCCATTGGTCACCGCCATGAGCAGCACGGCGGCACTCAAGGCCACAAATCCCCAAATGTGAGCGCTGTCGCCAAAGGTAACCTCACTGAGCAACGGGGCAAACGCCATGGTGAGCAAGGCTCCAGCCAATCCCAGCCATAGCGACCACCGACGCACCACTGTGATGATGCGGGCAATGAGTTTGTCGTCGTTGTGCTGCACAGCTTGCGACACATCGCGCACACTGCTCTGCCTGATGCTCAGGTTCGTGCCCGTATTAATCATCTCCAGCGCCTGGTTAAACAGACCGAAAAGGCCCATACCCACATCGCCCATCCACAAGGCTACCAGTTTGGTGCGCACAATGGAGCATATCACCCCCACAGCCTGAACGCCGCCAAAGAGCCCCATGGCCTTCATGATGCGTTGCGAGATATTGCTGCTGCTGGTCGCCATACAGTGAGATGATAATTGTTACAGAGTCAGATGATAGACATTATATACCACGCCACGACCTCCGAGCCGCGCCTTTTGCTGCAGCAGGCCCTCGTTCAGGTAGCGGCCATGGTCTTCATTCGAGATTCCAAAGTCAAAATAGCGCTTGCCGCTGCGCTGAGCCTGCTCGATGAGGTCGCTAAAGAGCAATGCGAGCGCCTTGAGTTCGCGACCCTTGGCCGACGAGGCAATGTATTGGCAATGAGCCACCATAGCAGTCTCAAACATGACCACACCGGCTAGCAATTCGCCATTGAGTGTGGCGGTGTGCAGCGAGATATTGGAGGGAAATCGGTTCTGGAGCAGCAACATTTCGTCGAGCGTGTGCACCGGCCGCGTCTCATGACGCTCTAGCAGCACCTCGCCCAGCAACTGCCAGTAAGAGGCATAGTCATCGCTTTTGCCTGTGACTACGCCCGCTTTGCGAGCCTTGTTCACACTGCTCTTGTTGCCACGGTCAAAGGGCAACGCGTTGTGCAGGTCAATTGCCGCCGACAGATTGCTCTCGGCCAGTGTGGCACCACAACGGAACAGGGCATACAGGTCCTCGTCGGCAGGATAGGCATGATAGATGTGCGGAACGGGCTTATACACCAACCGTTCAAGCCCCTCGACACGCATCCATGCGGTGGCGGCATCCATAACACGCAGCATGACGGTGGCATCGAAGTGTTTGCGCTGTGTGAGCCAGCCACCATAAGTGAGCCCCTGATGCGAGTAGAGCACGCCCTCGGCAACATTAGCAGGCAGCAAAGCCACCACCTTGCCGGCATCACGCGCTATGAGCGAGCAGTCGGCGAAGCGGTCGCTGTGATAGTCCATAAAGCGGCGGTCATGCAGAAAGGTGGCATTGTGACTGTCGGCCACAAAGCGGTTCCACAAGGGTTCGTCGGCTGGAGTATATCGGCTTATCTCTATCATGATTTTTTAATTTTGACGAAGTTTCAAGCGCCTGGTATTCAATTACCTCCAAGCATATTCAGCAGACTGCTGCCACTCATGCGCTCATAGCCTTTGGGCAACGAGGTGTCGATTTTCACCGCCTCGTTCCACTTCAGGCTCTTATATTCAAGGCCCAGTTTCACAGTAGAGCCGTTCATCACGGTCGACACTTTCAAATCGTGAGGCACATTGCCCGCCACGGTTTTCTTCACATTGCTGTAAAGCACCGAGTAGGTATCGTTCTTGCCGCCACCGCGAGGTTTCACTGTCGATGACAACAGTATCAAAGCCTTGTCGAAGGCAAATTCATAGTCAAAATCCTTTTCGCCCTCCACAGGCTTGAGCAGCAGTTTATCGCCACTCTCCTCAAGGTTGAAATTGCTTGCCAGCGCACTGTTGTAAGTGCCCTCGCCAAGCAGGAAAGCGCGTCCCAGGAATATGTCCTGCACCGTGCTCACATCGGCCGGAATGCCGCTGGTGATGAGTTTCACATTCTCGCACAGGTAGCGCTTGTGAATCTTGTCGACCACGATGAGCGTGTCGCCAGTAATCACCAGTTTTGCCACCTCCATGATGCCCATAGGGCGAACAGAGATGTAGATGCTCTTGTTACGCACCATCTTCATGGTCATCGACGACGACAGGCTCTTGGCGCCGCCTATCGATATTGAGCCGCTTGCCTCCAACGATTTCCATGCCCCAAATGTGTTACCAATGAGCGATTTATAAGAATCAAGCGGGTTCTGAGTTTCAGGTTGAGTGGTTGTTCCCTGTGTAGTGGTCGTGGTAGTCACGGCCGGCTTTTTTGAACCGCATGCAGCGAGCATGAGGCAAGTGAGCAATATGATGGGTGTTCTTTTCATGTTTTATTCAATAATGTTTTATTTTTCATAATAGGTCTGGTCATTGAACTTGCGCATCAGCAGTTCGTTCTCGCCATCAAGTTCCAGCGCCTTCTGCCACTGCTCCACAGCCTTGTCGGTCTGCCCGTCAAGGAAGAGGATGTCGCCATAGTGCTCCAGCACCTCGGCGCTGGGTTCCTCGGTCTTGTTCACTGCCGACTCGATATAGAACAGCGCCATCTTATAGTCTTTCTTCTTGAAAAACACCCATGCATAGGTGTCGAGGAAGGTGGCACTGCCTGGCGACGACTTCACCGCGATGGCGGCCATGCGCTCGGCCTTGATCAAATCGCGGTTATGCTGCGCCAGATAGTAGGCATAATTGTTCAGGATGCCCGTGTTGCCTGGGTAGATTTTGAGCGCCTGCTCGTAACTTTCCACAGCACTGATGCTGTCGCCCATAGCTGCGTACACATCGCCCTTGCCGCCCACAAAGTCGCTGTAAAGTTCTACATCGGTGGTGTCGATGATCGACAAGGCGCGGTCATAGGTGGCAATAGCGCGGTCATATTCTTTCATCTGATAGTAGACTGGTGCTATGTAACGGTACAGGTCCACGCTGTCGGGGTTCAACGCAAGCGCCTTCTCGGCGGCCTCTATGGCTTTGGGATAGTTCTCATCCATGATGTTGATGACCATGAGCCGACGCCACGAGTTGGCATCGGTGACATCTAAGTCAAGGGCATAGCCCAGTTGCTCGGCTGCACCTTTATAGTCTTTTTTCGCTACGAGATATTCACTGTACAGGGAGCGTATTTCGGGCTCATGCGGGTGCTGGTCGAGCACCACCTGGAACAGGTTCTCGACGCGGCTGGTCGAGTCTCTTGCCATCAGTTGGTTGCGAATGTAGCCCATGAGCACATGCATCTTGCTTTCCAGTTCCAAGTCCTTGCTGATGAGGGCCTGATAAATCTGCTGGTCATAGTTGGCCGAGTCTCCCAACTCGTTATAGTAGTCAGCCTTTGCCAGATAGGTATTGCCATTTTCGGGTTCAAATTCCTGTGCTTTGTTCAGATACACAAGCGCACTATCGGTTTGGCCAAAGAGGTGCAGCATGTTGGCCATAGCAATGTTGTACTCGGCACTGCGTGGTGCAGTGGCAAGCAACGAGCGCATCTCGTTAAGCGCGCCCAAGGTGTCGTTCATTGCCTGGTAGGCCATCACCTTGCGTGCCGAGAGCATCACCGACCGACCTTCCATCATCTGCAGCGTGTCGTAGGTGCTGATGGCCTTGGCATACTCGCCGAGCCGCACATAGCCGTCGGCCAATCGCATCTTGATTTCAGGACTATTAGGGTTGCGTTCGGCCAATATCTGTATCACGCGCAGACCTTCACGGGAGCGGCCCAGCGCCATGTTGGCATCGCTATAGACCATTGCCTCGTAGGTGTCGCTCGGGTGCGCATCCACATGCTGTTTCATCAGGTTCAGGCCGTCCATGAGCTGCGGCTTGGTTGCATCCTCGAGCATGAGTTTGCCATAGCCCAGATAAAATGCCACCGTGGTGTTGGTCGGGTCGAGTTGATGAGCATATTTGGTGAGTTCGTAGAAAGCGGCGGTATTGCCCTGCTGTTTCTGGTTCTCAGCCTCAAGAAACACATACTCGGCCTTGCGCCTGTCGGCATCGCTCACCTTCGAAGCGCGATCCTTGGCGGCCCACATGCACAACGGGACACACACCAGGCACCACAGCATGATTTGTTTCAATCGATTTGATTTCTTCATAATTTCAAGCATTTACAGCTTACCATCACTTTGTGCCTGTGTGTCCAAAACCACCGGCGCCACGCTCGCTGTCGTCGAGCGTTTCGACCAGTTCCCACTGCACTGTCTCGTGGCGCGCCACCACCATTTGGCAAATGCGCTCGCCGTTCTCAATCACTTGGGGTTCGTTGCCCAAGTTCACCAGTATCACACCCACTTCGCCGCGATAGTCGGCATCGATGGTGCCCGGCGTGTTGAGCACAGTCAGACCGCGTTTCAGCGCCAGACCGCTGCGGGGCCTGATTTGACACTCATAGCCAACCGGCAGTTCAATATATACTCCCGTGTGAATCAACCGGCGCTCCAGCGGCTGCAGCGTTACGGGTTCATCGAGCCAGGCACGCAGGTCCATACCAGCACTCTGGTCGGTGCTGTAGGCTGGCAGCTCATTGGTGCTGCGGTTCACTACCTTCACTTTCAGTTTCTCCATGTTCAAAAACTAATTATATATATACCTAAAAAACGAAGAAATAGCAGTAAAATTGCCTATACCAACGCTTTTAAGTGTTTTTTAATAAGAATAATCTGCGAATTTACGAATTAATCCCCTATTTATGCGTTTTTTTTCATATTTTTGTACAAATATTGCTTCTATAACAAGACTCATCACCATGACTGAACTCGAAAAAATGATGTCGGGAAAACTCTACGAGGCCTCCAATAACAAGGAGTTGCTCGACCTGCTCGCCGTCACATCGGAGAAATGCTACGATTACAACCAGTTGCGGCCCCATCAGGCCGAAGAGCGCAAAGCAATCCTCAAGCAAATACTGGGCAAGACCGGCGAGCGCTTCAAGATTATTCCGCCATTCTTTTGCGACTATGGCTTCAACATCGAGGTGGGCGAAGATTTCTTTGCCAATACCAATCTGGTGATACTCGACGAAGCCAAAGTGACATTTGGCGACCATGTGTTCATCGCACCCAACTGCGCCTTCTACACTGCAGGGCATCCGCTCGATGTGCAGCAGCGCAACGATGGGCTCCAGTATTCGCTGCCCATCACTGTAGGCAACAATGTGTGGATATGCGGCAATGTGTGCGTGATGCCAGGCGTGACCATCGGCGACAACACTGTGATAGCCGGTGGCAGCGTGGTGGTGAACGACATCCCTTCTGGTGTGCTTGCAGCAGGCAATCCCTGCCGCGTGATTCGCCCCATCACACCCGACGACCGACTCAAATACCAACGCTTACCTCAATAACACCTTTATCTTGAAACCTTTAAAACACCCCTGACTATGAAAAAAATCAAAATACCCCTGTTGCCGCGCATCATCATCGCCATCGTGCTGGGAATCACCTTCGGGCAGTTCTTCCCCGTGTGGGCGGTGCGCATCTTTGCCACTTTCAACAGCATCTTCAGCAATTTCCTCACTTTCCTCATCCCGCTCATCATTGTGGGCCTCGTTACCCCGGCCATTGCCGACATTGGCAAGAGTGCCGGCAAGTTGCTGTTGGTCACCGTCATCATCGCCTATGGCGACTCGGTGCTCTCGGGACTCTTTTCCTATTTCACCAGTTCCAGCATTTTCCCATCACTCATATCTTCGGCCGACTCGGTTGCACATATCGATGCCATCCAGAATGTGGAACCCTTCTTCACCATCAACATCCCCGCCATTCTCGATGTGATGTCGGCACTCATCCTTGCCTTTGTGATGGGACTCGGCATTGCCTACTTGGGTATGAAGACGCTCAAAGATGTGGCCAACGAGTTTGAGAAAATCATTGCCAAGACCATTGCAGTGGTCATCATCCCACTGCTGCCCCTCTACATCTTCGGCATCTTCTTGATGATGAGCAACAACGGACAAGCCTACCAAATCATGATGGCGTTCATTTCTATCATAGGCATCATCTTTGCCATACATGTGGTGCTGCTGCTTGTACAATACTGCATCGCTGGAGCCATCACCAAGCGCAACCCGCTCAAACTGCTCTGGAAAATGCTGCCCGCCTATTTCACTGCCCTCGGCACCTCGTCGAGTGCAGCCACCATCCCCGTCACGCTCAATAGTTGCAAAAAGAACGGTGTCTCCGGGGGCATCGCTGGCTTTGTGGTGCCATTGTGCGCCACCATTCACCTCTCGGGCAGTGCCATGAAAATCACGGCCTGTGCCGTGGCACTCATGCTCATGCAAGGCATGCCCTTCGACCTGGGTATGTTCACCGGCTTCATTCTCATGCTGGGCATCATGATGGTGGCTGCTCCGGGCGTCCCCGGTGGTGCCATCATGGCGGCACTGGGTGTGCTCCAGTCCATTCTGGGCTTCAACCAAGAACAGCAAGCGCTCATGATTGCCCTCTACATTGCTATGGACAGCTTTGGCACGGCCTGCAATGTGACAGGCGACGGCGCCATCGCCCTCATCGTCGACAAGTTCTTCAGGAACAAGACCGCAAGTCCCGGCGAGGAAGAAGCCCTTCAAGGCCTCACCGATACCCAAGACATCTAACCCATTCGAAACAATAAGCCATAAAACGAGGGTGTGCCGGAAATTCGGCACACCCTCGTTATTTTCAACTCAACAGCAATGTGAGAATTCAACAAATACTGCTGCTGTACAATCGTATTAACTGTTCATGATGATGTCGATGAGGGCAGTGATGTCGATCACATTGATTTCGCCATCGCCGTTCACATCGGCACTTGGGTCAGTACCATCGTTCATGATGATGTCGATAAGTGCAGTAATGTCAATTACATTCACATCGCCGTCACCGTCAACATCGCCCACAACCAGGGTCTCGCCCTCTTCAAGGATTCGATAGAATTCTTTCCACTCGCGCGCCTGCTTATAGTTTGCTTTAGTACCAACGGGCACGATGAGCGTTGCGTGTGTGCGTGGATCCTGATGACCCCAGCCAGCGCAGAAGAAGCATGACCTATCGACTACCGGAGGCATTGGGAACGCCACATGCAACTTATAGTCTGGAGTGTTGTAGCCAGTGCCAGGAATCAAAAGGCCTTGGTCATAAGCTTGCAGCGTGCTGGGCAGTGACAGATACTTCAAATCATAGATTTCATCTATCGCATAGTGTCCAATAGCCCGAACGCCCTCTTCAATAATCAGTGTGTCGAGATCCTGAGCAGTATCAAAAGCAGATTCACCGATGTTAGTTACAGTAGAGGGTATGACAATTTTTTTAGCTTTGCAATTATTACCGTAGAAAGCGCGTGCGGCGATGCCCTTAGTTCCAGGTCTCAAAACAAGTTCGTCGACTGTGGTAGCATTACTGCTTCGTGCCAATGCAACATTTCCTGCGTAAATGACACCATTGACGGGTGTCTGATTATAGTACCACTGCGTACTGTTGAGTGCGTTCTGGCCAATGCTTTCGAGCGACGAGGGGAATTCAATCTCAGTAACAACATTTGAGGGGAATGACCCTCCTGCAAGACCTATTGTGCCATCCTTGATAAACACTATAGAACTTGAGCCATAGCAACGATAGGCTATTTTTCCCGCATAGACAACACCATAGTTATCGGCAGTTTGAGCATTGAGCCAAGTGGTCGGCAAGGAGTTTCGTCCCATCTGCAAGAGTCCATCGGGAATGTTGATGGAGGTGAAGTTACATTGATAGAAAGCATTGGTTCCTAACGAGAGAAGTGAGCTGGGCAAACTCACCGAAGAAAGGTTAGCGCATCCATAAAATGCATTGTTGCCAATAAAAGTGAGACCTTCAGGCAACGAAATGCTGGTAAGTCCAACACAGGCGCGGAATGCACCATTAGAGATGCACTGCAGTCCTTGACCAAAGATAATGGTTTTTAAAGTCGAATCACTATTGAATGCGTTTCGAGACACAACTTTACACTTGTTTAACCTGACTGTTTCGAGTTGCTTGGCATAGGCAAAACAATATTCCGACAAGATTTCGACATCGTTCGACAGCACCAGTGTGCGCAAATTGTGATTGTAACGCGAAGCATAAGGCCCTATTACCTTGAGCCCGTTAGGGCACACATATGTTTCTTCAAGCTTTCCAGGAGGATACACAATGAGTTCGGTCTTGGCGCGATTATAGAGCACGCCATCGATCGACGAGTAGTATGGGTTAGCCGAGTCAACATTGATGGCCCTGAGGCCTGAATCGCGAATGGTGAAACCGGGTATTTCGTTATCGTAAAGTTCTATTTTCTTCACTGTTGCGGGCAGGTTAAGCACCTTCAGGTAAGGAATACTTGGTCCCCAGAACCAAAAAGCCGATATGGTTGTTATCGTAGATGGCAGGTCATACACCTCATCGTCTTTAAAGGGCATATACACCAGAATCTTGGTTATGTTCTTGTCGTAAAGAACGCGGTCCTGATAAGTGAAATAGGGGTTTTGGGAGTGAAGAGAGAACGATGTGAGTGTTTTAGGGAAATTAAGGGATTCAATACTAGGCAGACTCTTGCCAATGTACATGCTCGTGATACTGTCATAGCTTAACGAATTACGCTCGATTTGAGAGATGTTGTCGGAGATCCTCAACTGTTTAAGCTTTGAGCTCATGAGGAGATTATGCGGCAGATATTCAACATTACTGCCAAATGTTATCGTTTCCACTGATTTGTAGAAAATGTAGTTGTACACTGTTCCGAATTGCTCATAAAATGAACTCTCATAATCAACAATTGGATCGTTGGTGTTATCACAGTGAGTGGCGTTGTACTGAACCGTCTGAAGATTGGTACATCCAAAGAAAGGCGCAATACCCGGCCAAGTGACATTCTTGCCGATGGTCACGCTGGCAAGCGAAACATTGTCGCGCATCATGGAGTCGGGCAACGACACCACATCGTCACCAATCACAAGATTTTGGACTGAAGCCAGCCTGAACGGCGCTCCCGTGAATGTGGCTTGACGGGCATTGAAGGTGAGATCGTGCAACGAAGCACAGTAGGAAAACGCATCTTCACCAATGGAAGTAACCTCTTTGGGAATTACCATGCTTGTGAGGCCTGTGCATCCCATGAAAGCCTCTTTTTCAATGGTTTTGAGCGTCTGAGGCAGTGTAACACTGTAGAGTTCGATACACATGGAGAAGGCATTGTCACCAATTGCGACAACCGTGTAGCCGTTGGCTTGTGATGGAATGGTGATGTCGCCGGAATAGGAACCTGTGGCAACAACACGCACCTGTTTAGGTGAGGTCGAAATCACCTCATACTTAATCCCATTATAGGTGAAAATGGTTCCAGCATCGGCCATAGGCGAGACCCATGCCAAAGCGACGGCAACCGTCAAGAATACGGCTTTCAGTCGCATCGAGAAGTTAAATGTTTTCATGCCAGTATAGTTTTATAAATAAAATATTCTTTCTGAATCTGGCCATCCACTACCAGTATTGTCGCAAAAATAATAAATAATGTGATAAAATGCAAATAATGCGCAGAAAAACCCAAGGTGGTAGAACCCTGAGCATTCTCGAAAAAGGATATTTTTCAACGGGACTCGTAGTCGCAGGTATTGGGGTTGAAGCGCACTGCCTGTGAGGTGAACACTTCATCCATCACGGGGCTAGCCACCATCTCTTGAGTGGGGCCAGTCACCACGGTGCGATTGCTGGTGATGAGCCACAAAGCATCGGTGAGCAGCAGCGAACGCGAAATGTCGTGCGTAGTGAGCAGGATGGACTTGCCACGCTCATGCGCCAAGGTAGCCAACAGATTCATGGTTTCGATGCGACTGGCGGCATCGAGGAAAGCGGTGGGTTCGTCAAGCACAATCACGGGCGTTTCCTGCGCCAGTACCTTGGCAATCATCGCCTTCTGACGCTCGCCATCGCTCAATTCCGACACATAGTTGCCAGCCTTGTCCGATATGCCGACATCACCGAGTGCTGCCTCCACAATCTCACGGTCTTGCGCACTCATGCGCCCCAGAAAACCCGTGTGCGGCTGACGGCCCAGACCCACCAGTTCGCGCACAGTCAAGGCTCCCGCCATGATGCGCTCGGTGGAGACCAACCCGATGATGCGCGACCGCTCGTGCTGCGAGAGTTCGGTCATGTCACGCCCCATCAGTTCAATGCTGCCACCCACTGGCCGCGAGGCACAAGTCAAGGCACGCAGCAGCGTGGACTTGCCCGCTCCGTTCTGCCCTAACAGAGCCACCAACTCGCCCTTGTTCAGGGTGAGGTTAAGCCCTTGCAGCAGCGTGGTCACATGCTTTCCGTGCACATAGCCCACAGCCAGGTCGTGAGTGGTGAGTATTGCGGTCATCAGTTAAAGTATTGAATTTTGCGTCGGTTCAAAATAATATAAATAATGATGGGCACACCTATGATAGGCGTGATAGCATTGATGGGTATCACCCCATGTTTGCCAGCCACACTCACCCAAGTGCATAACAGCGCCACATCGGCACCGGCAAGCATGGTCACCGGCATGAGCGCACTGTGGTTGCTGGTGCCCAGCGTGAGGCGTGCGATGTGTGGCACCACCAGACCAAGGAATCCGATAGGACCGCAAAAAGCCGTCACCACAGCAGTGAGCACGCCCGTGATGAGCAGCAAAAAGCTGCGGGTGCGGTGCGTATTGATGCCCAGATTCTCGGCATAGCGCGTGCCCAGCAGCAGGGCATTGAGGGGTTTAACCATAAGCACCGATGCCACAAGGCCTGCCACGATGAGTGTGGCATAGACCGGCATCTGGTCGAGCGAAACGCCCGAGAAGGTACCGAAGCCCCACGACACATAGTTGTGCACGCCTTCTTCGGTAGCCACCGAGTTGAGCAACTGCACCACACTCGAGGTGAGATAACTCACCAGGATGCCCACAATGAGCAGCATGGTGCTGCTGCGCACAATCGACGAGAACACGATGAGTATCACCAGCACCAGCGCAGCACCGGCAAAGGCACCCAGCAGCGTGGCGATATAACTGCCCACCGACGCTCCAAAAACGCTGCCCACATTGCCACCCAGCGCCAGCATGATCACGGCCACGCCCAGTCCGGCACCCGACGACACACCCAGTATCGATGGACCCGCCAGGGGGTTGTTGAAGGTGGTCTGCAGCAGCAGACCCGAGATGGCAAGCGCGGCACCAGCCAGCAAGGCGGTGATAATCATAGGCACACGCGACTGCATAATGATGGTGTCCCAAGCCTGGTTGCCACTGCTGCCGTCTGTGAGTATCTTCCACACGGCACTGCTCTCGATATCGACCGAGCCGCACAGCAGATTCAGCACCACCAGCGCCACAAGCAACACCACCAGCGCCACTGTCACTATCGTGAACCTATGTGACCTGCCACAGCTCATTGCATTTTTCCGTAATAGCGCAACTGGTAGTCTTTAACCAGTTCGGGATGGAACAGATAGGTGTATTCTCGCAAGAGCAGTTCGGGATGGAACGGGAACTCCTCGAAGAAGTGTGACTTATAGGTATCGCAGGCATACACATTGCCCTCTTTGAAGGCCTTGAAACTGTCGTTGAGTGCATAGGCGCCTTTCACATCGGCCAGTGTATGGATGTTAAACGACTTGATGAGCCAGATGTCGGCATCCTGTGCCTTGTCGAGCACCTGATTGAAGTCGAGTTTCAGCGACCCCGAACCCTTGGTAGTGGACCACGGATAGTCGCCGCCTGCATCGCGCAGCATTTGCGCCATGTAACTCTCGCCGGCTGGCAGGTCCCACACGCCGCTAATCACCATCTCGGTAATCACCTTGGGCTTGTGAGCCACGCTTGCCGCCTGTTTCTTGAGTTCAAGGTATTGCGCTTTTACGGCAGCATAGATGCTGTCGGCTTGTTCTCGTTTGCCAAGCAGTTCGCCATAAAATTTGATCCACTCGGCACGGCCCAGCGGACTGAATTCCATATAGTCGGCACACTCGATGAGCGGTATGTTGAGACTTGTGATTTGACCATATTTCGCATCCTGATAGGGCGATAGCAGAATCGCATCAGGATTCATCTCTATCACCTTCTCGATGGTGGGGTTCATCGACGAGCCGCAGTCGGCCAGCCGCCCTGCTTCCACATCGCGCACCACCGCCGAATCGGTGAAATACTGCAAATCCACCACGCCTCCAAGTGCATCGATAGCACCCAGTTCGCGCATCATGCTCGTGTGCACCGCCGAGTAGACCAGCGCATTTTGCAGCGGAGTGCGCACCACTGTGCCCTCAGGCAACTCAGCGGGCAACACCGAGTCGCGAGGCACCAGCACATAGGTGTGCAGCACCTTGCCTTCGTTCCACGGGTCCTTGATGGTCACGCATGTGTACTGTGGCTGGCGGTCCATTACCAGCAGCCTTGCCTCGGTAATGGTAGAGTCGTTTTGCAAAGCAGTGGCATCGCTGCCCGTCACGCCCTTGCAACTCGCAAGCAGTAACACCAGTAGAGCAAGAATATAGAGTTTCTTCATCTTCTTATCATGTTGTTTTCTTAACAATCATGCAAAGTTACTATTTTCTTGCGCCATTACAAAAAATAATAAGACTTCATCGTTATTAAGATGCCATGATGATGTCGATGAGGGCAGTGATATCCCTGACATCGATTTCCTGGTCGCCATTCACATCGGCACGCGGGTTGGTGCCCGAGTTCATGATGATATCGATAAGGGCCGTGATGTCGCGCACATCCACCTCGTTGTCGTCATTCACATCGCCAGCAACAGCGAGCGGATATTCCACACCATTGAGGACATATTTGTTGAAACCCAGATACTTGAGTATGTCGCCGTCTTCAACGGCAATGTCGGCAGTCTGACCTTCGCTGTCACTGAAAATCACATACGGACCGCTGGCTTCCTCATGGTTGAAGCCCCACATATAGTATTCAGTGCCGCAGACCGAGGCCAACTCAAGACTGCTGATGGTAACACCGGGCCAGGTAACATAATAGTCCATGGTGTCGAATGCATAGATGTTGCCTGGGGCCGACCCCTTGTCGATATAGACTTTTGCATAGGGAGCAGGTGGAGCCTGCTCAACAATGCAGTTAACAGCCTTACTGACTGGGTCAAAGGTGATGGTCACATTGTAGGTGCCTGCCTCAGTCAAAGTATACACATAGTTGCCGTTGGGATAAGCCACCGTCCAGCCGTGATCCTGACAAACCCTGAACTCGATGTTGCAGGCTGGCAGCTGAACGCCTTGCCTGCTCCAGATGTAGATTCCATCAATGAGCCGCATCTCGTTAACGGGGTAAGTGTTAGACCACTCGTAGTCAAACAGCGCTGCCGGCGAGCCTGCCACCGTGTAGGTGTGCGGCGGTTCCACCAAGGCATAGGTAGTGCCGCCAGTGTACTCGTAGATCTGGTTCGCAACCACCGAAATCGTGGCTGTCTGGTTGGTACCATCGCTGAATATCAACTTGGGACTATCGCTCGTGAAGTGCGTGTAAGGCATCACATAGTACAATTTTCCGTAATAGGTGGCCTTGGGCAACTGACTGATGGGTCTGCCTGGCCAGGCATCGAAATAGTTACCTCCACCATCATAAGCCCACACATAACCCGTCGAGTTCGTGGTAATGTATGCCAATGTCTCGGCCTTGGCTGCAAAACATGCCGCCGACAAAACCAACAACATGAAAAGCGAATAAAATTTTTTCATATTTACTTTTTGTTTGATTTGGTTATTAATTTACTTGTTTAGTCTCCCCATTTTCGGTGAAATGACCGATTTGGGTTAAAATTACTCATAATAAATGAAATAGCAAAATATTTCAGAAAAAATCAACCCGCACTACCTTCAAGAGTTACATGGGATCATGGCATTTTGTGCCCGCCTTGTTATGAGCGTGTTAGCACACATCGGCTCATCGCCCTGCAGAAGGGCGCACAAATGCCCAAAATGGGCGTTTTGTAGCATTGCGTTTTGCCATAACGGATTTTAATGCTAACTTTGCACCAATTTTATGCAACATCAGACGCATAATTCTGTATTTTTATTGACCGTTTTATTAATATTCATACGCATTTTTACAATGGAAAAAGTTGTTAGCGGAATCAGGCCCACCGGCAATCTGCACCTGGGCAATTACTTTGGAGCTGTGAAGAGTTTTGTTGCTATGCAAGATCAATACGAGTGCATGTTCTTCATTGCCGACTGGCACTCGCTCACCACACACCCCAAGCCCGAGGACATCCAGAACAGTGTGCGCACAATTCTCGCTGAGTATCTGGCATGCGGCATCGATCCCCAAAAGGCCCCCATCTATGTGCAAAGCGATGTGCGTGAAACGCTTGAACTCTATCTTTACCTCAATATGAACTGCTACCTGGGTGAACTTGAGCGTGTCACCACCTTCAAGGAGAAGGCTCGCCAGCAGCCCGACAATGTGAACGCCGGCCTGCTCACCTACCCCACTCTCATGGCGGCCGACATTCTGCAGCACCGCGCTGCCAAGGTGCCCGTGGGCAAGGACCAGGAGCAAAACATGGAGATGGCACGCCGCTGTGCACGCCGCTTCAACAACATCTATGGCGTGGAGTTCTTCCCCGAGCCGCAAAACTTCTACTTCACCGAGAAGGCGCTCAAGGTGCCTGGACTCGATGGCAGCGGCAAGATGGGCAAGAGCACCGGCAACTGCATTTACCTGCGAGATGACGACAAGACCATCACCAAAAAAGTGATGAAGGCCGTGACCGACAGCGGTCCTACCGAGCCCAACAGCGAGAAGCCGGAGGTGATCGAGAACCTGTTCACCTTCTTGCGCATCGCCTCCACTCCCGACACTTACCAGTACTTCGACGAGAAGTGGAACGACTGCTCCATTCGCTACGGCGACCTCAAGAAGCAAATTGCGCAAGACCTGTGCACCATCGTTGCCCCCATCCGTGAGCGCATCGAGCAATTCAGCGCCGACACCGACCTGCTCGACAAGATAGCACGCGACGGTGCCGAGGTAGCACGCCAGAGCGCCCGCGCCACCATCGACGAGGTGCGCCGCATCATTGGCTTCCGCATCATTTAACCAAGCACTTTTAATTCTAGCCCTAGCAGCTCTAGTTATATTGGTTATTCTAGTTATTCTAGAAAATCTAGATTATCTAGAAATACTATATCGGCTAGAAAAGCTAGAAAGGCTAGCCCAGCTAGCAAAGCCTATAACCCCAATAAAAACACAAAAGGGGCCAGCCACTGCGGCTGGTCCCTCTTTGTTTAATCTCTAAAAAACGCTTGCTTAGCGGCCTTGATAGTTCACTTCTTGCTGTAGCTTCATCAGCTCGGCACGAGCTTTCTGAGCCTTTTCGGCCATATCTCTAGCCTTCTCTTGCTCGTCTTTAGCTTTGTTCACAGCCTTTTCGGCATCTTTTTGAGCCTTCTGGGCTTTTTCCTGAGCCTTTTGAGCATCCTTCTGGGCCTTTTCGGCCTTCTTGGCTTGCTTTTCAGCATCTTTTGTAGCCTTCTCGGCACTCTTGGCAAGCTTGTTGAGCTTCTCGGTATCCTTCTTGGTCATCTCAATCTGATCAGCACTCATGTGGATCTGATTAACGGCCATCAATGCCACTGAACCACCAAAGGTCAGCACCAATGCAATAATTAATCTTTTCATGTTCATTTTTGATTTAGAAATATAAAAATGTGGGTGCTACCCGATTCGAACGGGTGACCTCATCCCTGTCAAGGATGCGCTCTAAACCTGCTGAGCTAAGCACCCAATATACACCTGATAAGGTTTTGCGGTGCAAATATAAACATTTTTATTATTTCCACAAAAAAAGCTGCTTAATTTGCAGCTTTATGTGGGTGTTGACGGATTCGAACCGCCGACCCTCTGCTTGTAAGGCAGATGCTCTGAACCAGCTGAGCTAAACACCCATTGCCTGAAAAGCGTTGCAAAATTACTGCTTTTTTTCAAACCACCAAAATTTTTCCACACTTTTTTCAAAAAAATATTTTCTCCTTTACCTGAAAACCGTGATTTGATGTGAATTATTGGCACGAATATTGTAATTTTGAGAAAAGAATCCTATATTTGTGATTCAAAACATCTCCACAGCGATGGGCCACGCTTTGGAAGATGGAACAAGAGGCCCGCAAACATTTAATTACCAATTATTTAATCAGAATGAAAAAAGTTTTATTTTTAATGGTAGCTTTTGCTATGAGCATTAGCTTCATGTCGTGCAAAAACGAAGCTGGTAAAGATGCAGCAAGTGCCGAACAAAAGTCAACCACTGAAAATGTGGAACAGAAAGTCGACCTGGTCGAACTCGTTGCCAAAGTTAAAGCCGAAGGCGCTAACTGGTCGGTAGATCAGTGGAAAGATGCTTTCAAGAGCGCTCTCATCGCCCTGAAGCCCATGATGGAAACCATGAGCGAATTCCAGGCCAAACTGAAAGGTGCCAAGGAAGAAGACGCTGCCAAGATCATGAGCGAGCTTGAAGCCAAGTCAAAGGAATTCGAACCCATCGAGAAAGCCATGACTGAATTTGAAGAAGCCGCCAAGGCCACCGAGAATGGCAAGAAGGTGCTTGACGACGAGGAATGGGGCAAACAGATGATGAAAGAACTCGGCTTCCCCGAGGACATGGGCATCTAACCATCCCCCCACTGAAATGACTTATATTAAAAGTGTGCCGGTAATCCGACACACTTTTTTCTTTGCCAAGCCTCATTTTGTCAATACAGATTTATTTTGTAATTTTGTATCGACCATACTGCAATTTAATTTATAGTTATATCATGATAAGTCCTTTAACAGCCGTTTCACCCATCGACGGGCGATATCACAGCAAGACCCAACAGTTATCACAGTATTTTTCAGAGTTCGCGCTCATACGCTACAGAGCCAAAGTCGAAATCGAGTATTTCATTGCCTTGTGCAACATTCCGCTGCCCCAGCTCAAGGGCATCGACCCTGCCTGCTTTGCCACGCTGCGCGGCATCTATGAGAATTTCACCGAGGCCGACGCCCAGCGCATCAAGGACATCGAGGCCATCACCAACCATGATGTGAAGGCCGTGGAATATTTCCTGAAAGAGTGTTTCGACCAGTTGGGACTGCAACAATACAAAGAGTTCATCCACTTTGGACTCACCTCGCAGGACATCAACAACACAGCCACCCCCATGAGCATCAAGGATGCGCTTAACGACGCCATCCTGCCCGCCATCGGGCAAATCATCGCGTGGCTCAACGAGCACGCCCAGTTGTGGCACGATGTGCCCATGCTTGCCAAGACCCACGGTCAACCCGCATCGCCCACCCGCATGGGCAAGGAACTCAGGGTGTTTGCCTACCGTCTTGAGCAACAACTGCAGCAGCTCCAGAATGTCCCCGTTTCGGGCAAGTTTGGCGGCGCCACCGGCAACTTTAATGCCCATCTCGTGACCTATCCCGATATCAACTGGATTGAATTTGCCAACCGCTTCCTGAGCGAGCAACTGGGCATCGACCGCGAGCAGTTCACCACCCAAATCTCGAACTACGACAACCTGGGCGCCATTTTCGACGCTCTCAAGCGCATCTCTACCATTCTCATCGATCTGGACCGAGACATCTGGCTCTACATCTCGATGAACTACTTCAAACAGAAAATCAAGGCCGGCGAGGTGGGGTCGAGCGCCATGCCGCACAAAGTGAACCCCATCGACTTCGAGAACAGCGAGGGCAACCTGGGCATTGCCATCGCCATACTGGAGCACCTGGCCCACAAACTGCCCATATCGCGACTGCAACGCGACCTCACCGACAGCACGGTGCTGCGCAATGTGGGCGTGCCTTTCGGTCACTTCATGATTGCCACCGCCAGCACGCTGAAAGGGTTGGGCAAACTCATCCTGAATGCCGATGCCATCGAGACCGACCTGCAGAATACCTGGGCCGTGGTGGCCGAAGCCATGCAGACCATTCTGCGTCGCGAGGGATACCCCAAACCCTATGAAACACTCAAGCAACTCACCCGCACCAACGAGAGAATCGACGCTCAGCGCATTGCGCAGTTTGTCGACTCGCTCGAGGTGAGCGACCAGGTCAAGGCCCAACTCAAGGCCATCACGCCGCACAACTACACTGGCTACTAAAAAAACAGGCCATTATCGGGCGGCACGCGCCCATACCAACGGCACAAACACTAAATTGTGTGAAAAACAATGCCGATTCATTGCTATGTCAAGAAAAATCACTACCTTTGTTTTGATTTTTAGCGACACACTGCTTTTATCACAATCTTTACATATATTTATTCATTTGAGAATAACGGCCGAGAGGCCTCAAACTATTTAATAAAACAAAACCCTTTAAATTCAAAACAACATGGATGAGAGTTTAGAAAAAAAACCGAAACGACCTCGCATTGGTGAAAACAAACCAGCTATTGAAGAGAATGAGATAGCACGTTATGAGAAGGTCAACTACACTCATGAAGCACCCGAAGTACCTCAGACCGAGGGTTCAATGGATTCTGAAGATCAGCAAAACAACAACGGCGGTTATCAGCAGCGCCCCAACTATGGCTATCAGCAACGCGGCGGTTACCAGCAGCATGGCTACCAGCGTGGCGGTTACCAGCAGCGCGGCTATCAACAGCGCGGTGGTTACCAGCAGCGTGGCGGATATCAGCAGAGATACCCCCAGCAGCCTCGTTTCGAGCAGACTGCCGAAGAAAACCCAACCGATGCAACACCCAACGAGGGTGAGAACCAGCAGCAAGGCGGATATCGCCAGCAAGGTGGTTATCAGCAGCGTGGCGGATACCAGCAGCGTGGCGGATACCAGCAGCGCGGCGGTTACCAGCAGCGTGGCGGATACCAGCAGCGCGGTGGATATCAGCAGCGTGGCGGTTACCAGCAGCGCGGCGGATACCAGCAGCGTGGTTACAACCCTGGCTACCAGCAGCGCGGTTACAACCCCGGCTACCAGCAGGGCGGCTACAATCCTGGCTATCAGCAGGGAGGCTACCACCAGCAGCGTCAAAAACCCAAACGCAACATGGGTCCGCGTCCGCAAATGCGATTCACTCCTCGTCCTCAACCCGTAGAATACGATGAGCCCATCATCGATCCCAATACCGAGATTCGCCTCAACAAGTTCATGGCTAATGCCGGCATCTGCTCTCGCCGCGAAGCCGACGAACTCATTACCAAGGGTCTCATTAAGGTCAACGGACAACCCGTGACCGAACTGGGTGCAAAAATCACCCCCAAAGACGAAGTGGAATATAACGGCGAAGTTGTGGCACGCGAGCGCAAGGTTTACATCCTGCTCAACAAGCCCAAGGACTGCGTCACCACCAGCGACGACCCCAACGGCCGCAAGACCGTCATGGACATCGTGAAAGGCGCTTGCCAGGAACGCATCTACCCCGTGGGCAGGCTCGACCGCAACACCACGGGTGTGCTGCTGCTCACCAACGATGGTGACCTGGCTTCCAAACTCACACATCCCAAGTATGTGAAGAAGAAAATCTATCAGGTCTGGACCGACAAGCCCATCAGTGAAGAAGACATGCAGCGCATTGCCGACGGCGTTGAACTCGACGACGGTCCCATCCATGCCGATGCTGTGCAATATGTCTCGGCTACCGACCGCAAGCAGGCAGGCATCGAGATTCACTCGGGCCGCAACCGCATTGTGCGTCGCATTTTCGAAGCACTGGGCTATCATGTAGTGAAACTCGATCGCGTCTATTTCGCTGGACTCACCAAGAAAGACCTGCCTCGCGGCAAGTGGCGCTTCCTCACTCAGGAAGAGGTGAACTTCTTGCGTCTTAACTCATTTGAATAAAAACAATTATCCGATTTAATATCATATCAAAACAATGCAATTAAAACGAACAAAAATAGTTGACATCTTCGACCCGCTGCTGGTGGGCGAGAAAGTGTGTGTGAAAGGATGGGTTCGTACCCGTCGTGGCAACAAGCATGTGCAGTTCGTTGCCCTGAACGATGGCTCTACCATCAAGAACATCCAAATTGTCATCGACCTGCAGAAGTTTGACGAGGAATTCCTCAAACCCATCACCACGGGCGCCAGCCTGCATGTCGACGGCACCCTCGTGCCCTCGCAAGGCAAGGGGCAAAGCGTGGAAATCCAGGCCGAGGAAATTGAAATCTACGGAACTGCCGACCCCGAAGAATATCCTCTGCAGAAGAAAGGTCACACCCTGGAGTTCCTGCGCGAGAAGGCCCACCTGCGCATGCGCACCAACACCTTTGGCGCCGTGTTCCGCATCAGGCACCACCTGGCCTTTGCCATCCACAAGTTCTGCACCGAGCGTGGGTTCTATTACCTGCACACGCCGCTCATCACAGCCAGCGACTGCGAGGGCGCAGGCGACATGTTCCAGGTGACCACCCTCAACCTGGGCGACCTACCTAAGACCGAAGACGGCAAGACCGACTACTCGCAGGACTTCTTCGGCAAGACCACCAGCCTCACCGTGTCGGGTCAGCTCGAGGGCGAACTCGGTGCTACCGCACTGGGCGCCATCTACACCTTCGGCCCCACCTTCCGTGCCGAGAACAGCAACACGCCCCGTCACCTGGCCGAGTTCTGGATGATTGAGCCCGAAATCGCTTTCTACGACATCAACGACAACATGGACCTGGCCGAAGACTTCATCAAGTTCTGCGTCAAGTATGCCCTGGAGCACTGCAAGGACGACCTCGAGTTCCTCAACAAGATGTACGACGAGACGCTCATCGAGCGCCTGCACAGCGTCATCAAGGACAAGTTTGTGCGCCTCACCTACACCGAGGGCATCGAGATTCTCAAGGCTGCCAACAAGAAGTTTGAGTTCCCCGTCGACTGGGGCACCGACCTGCAGAGCGAGCACGAGCGCTACCTCGTCGAGGAGCACTTCAAGCGTCCCGTCATCCTCACCGACTATCCGCGCGAAATCAAGGCTTTCTACATGAAGCAGAACGAAGATGGCCGCACCGTGCGCGCCATGGATGTGCTCTTCCCGCAGATTGGCGAAATCATTGGCGGCAGCGAGCGTGAGGCCGACTACGACAAACTCATTGCCGAGATTGAGCGTCGCGGCATTCCCATGAAGGACATGTGGTGGTATCTCGAGACCCGCAAGTTCGGCACTGTGCCTCACAGTGGCTTCGGGCTGGGATTCGAGCGACTCATCCTCTTTGTGACCGGCATGGCTAACATTCGCGATGTCATCCCCTTCCCGCGCACACCCAAGAACGCCGAGTTCTAATCGCACCAGACACCTAGAAACAACCTAGGTCATCTATCTCTAGAAAATCTAGAACTACTAGAACAACTAGAAAATCTAGAGAATCTAGAAAATCTAGAATTCCCTAAAATAACCAAAAGGCCGAGCCCATCGCGGGTTCGGCCTTCTTATTCTATCTTAAAAATCAGTGCTTATGAAAAAACTTTCTATACAGATTCCCACATTGGTCATTTGATAGGTTCACTATCATTGCCGTTTTGTGGCGGCGCGAGCAGCTGGCCATCTTCGTGGAGCTCACCTATCTTGCCATTGCGGCGCGGACCCTTCTTGCCGTCGTGTCGCGGACCCATTTTACCATCGTGGCGCGGACCCTTCTTGCCGTCGTGGCGCGGACCCATTTTGCCGTCGTGGCGCGGACCCATTTTGCCGTCGTGGCGCGGACCCATGCCTTGGCCCATGTGGCGAGCGTGACGCTCTTTCATTTTGCCGTATTTGAGCTGCTGCTCAGGAGTGAGCACCTTCATCACCTTCTTGTCGGTTTTCTCGCGCTCACTTCTCATCTTCTCGCCCATCTTGCGCATTTGCTTCATCTCGTCGCCGAAGATCTTTTCCATCTTCTCGCGCTGGGCGGGAGTGAGGTTCAATTCACTTGCCATGCGCTCGATGCGGCTTTTACCGTCGAACATGCGCGGCGCTTTCATCTCTTCCTGTGCCATCATGGCTATTGCCATGGGCATCATCATCGATAAAACTAAAACAATCTTTTTCATCTTTCTTTGTTTTTTAGTCATTAATATTTTTAGGTTCTTTCTGTGTCTCTTGTCACTCCCGCTTCAGCTGCATTTTACCCAAGCGGGTTTGTGACTTTGACTGCAAATTTAGACCATAGTTTATTACTGCGCAACACCTTAGACCCTCACAAAAGACGTATCACCGCTTTTCACCGTTTAAACTCGTTTTTTTCAAGACCAATTACACAAAGGATTTAGGAATGTTAAAATTGGCCCGATTTTTACTTAAAAACCATAACAGTCAACAACTTTTGACCAGTTTTTGAAAAAAAATCGCTAACTTTGCATACTTAATTATAATACTAAAGCGAGATGGACTTAAACAAGGTTTTATATATTTCTCAAGAAATATCGCCATATTTGCCCGACACCCCCATGGCACTTATGAGCAGACAACTTCCTCAAGCAATTCAAGAGAAAGGTGCTGAGGTGCGTATTTTTATGCCTAAATATGGCTACATCAATGAGCGCCGGCATCAGTTGCACGAAGTCATCAGGCTCTCGGGCATGAACCTCATCATTGACGACACCGACCATCCGCTCATCATCAAGGTGGCTACACTGCAGCCTGCACGCATGCAAGTGTACTTCATCTTCAACGAGGACTATTTCAACAAGAACATCTCTGAAGAACTCGAAACCGACCTGTCGCCTCTCGACAACGACGAGAGGAGCATCTTCTTTGTGCGCGGCACGCTCGAGACCATGAAGAAACAGCGCTGGGTGCCCGATGTGATTCACTGCAGCGGATGGCTCTCAGCACTTGCCCCACTCTATATCAAGGACTTCTACGGCGACGACCCCTCGTTCCAGAACGCCAAGGTGGTTTACACCATCTTTGACAACGAGCTCCCCGAACCCTTCGATGTGAGGTTCTACGAGAAACTGAAGTTCGACGGCATGAAAGAAAGCAACATCAAGGCGCTGAAAGACAAGAAGGCCGATTTGCTCGAACTCACCAAACTGGCTCTCAAGCACAGCGACGGCGTGATTCAGGGCAGCGAGAACATCGACCCCGAAATCATGGATTTCATCACGAAATCAAAGATTCCGTTCCTCCCCTATCAGAAAAGCGAGGACTTCAATGTGGAAACTTATGCTGAATTCTACCAGTCACTCTAAGCCCGCACAACGAAGCCTGCTATCTCACAGCCATTTTTCTTATTTATTTCCAATATGAGAAATTTCATTCTGCTCATTCTTGCCTTTGCGGCATTCACTGGATTCTATTCTTGCACCGAAGAGAACATAGGGTCCTCTATAATCGACACCACCAGCTCCATTATCCAAGACTCGTCGTTCACCGTTACTGGCAAGTCGGTGTCCAACGAAAAGGTGCTGGCACGCACCAGCACGCAGCTTGTGGGTCAGGTGAGTTCGTCCGGTTTCGGACAAATCTCCAGCGATGTGGTGACCGAACTCATGCCTGTTGTTGCCGTCGACACCACCGGCACACGCGAAGACTGGATCGACTCTTGCCGCCTCACACTCAAGATTCCCGAAGGCGGATTCACTGGCGACTCTATTGTGCCCATGCGGCTCAATGTGTATGCCCTCAACAAAACCTTGCCGTCGCCCATCTACAGCGACTTTGACCCCGAAGGCTACTACGACCCGACCAAAGTGCTAGGATCTATTTCCTATTCGGTCAAGAGTGCAAAAATAATCGGCACCGCCTCAACCGGTACATGGCGCGAACTCTATGTGCCCATGCCTGTGGAGTATGCAAGGAGCATGTTCCGGCTCTATAAGTCACATCCCGAAGTCTTTGCCGACCCCGCCGAGTTCAAGAAACATTATCCTGGCCTATACATTACCAACTCGTTTGGCTCGGGCCGCGTCATGAACTTCAATGCTACCGAACTGGATGTATTCTTCAGGCAACGCGAGGAACTCGAAAACGGAACCGACACAATCTATCCGGCCAGCACCCAGAGTTATGCAGGCTCTACGCCCGAGGTGCTCACCAACAACAACATCAATCTCACCGTTGACGAAAATGTGTTGAAAATGGTGAACAACGGCGAAGCCATCGTCATGGGACCTGCCGGATTTGAGGTCAACCTCAACTTCCCTATCCAGGAAATCATCGATTCCTACAAAGCCAACACCAAGGATGCCCTCGCGGTTATCAACTCGCTCTCGTTTGAGGTGCCTGCCGAAGAAATCGTGAACCAGTATGGCATTAAACCGCCCAAATGCCTGCTGCTGGTCAAAGAAGGCAAGAAAGACGAATTCTTTGCCGGCGACAGCCTCACCAACAACAAGAACTCGTTCTATGCCTACTATAGCTCTTCGAAGAAGTCCTACACCTTCAATGGCATGCGCGAGTACATCACCGACATCATCAACAACAAGGGAGGCATAGCCAGCAACGAAGATATCAACCTCATTCTCACGCCTATCGACATCACCACCTACACCCAGCAGGCATCCTACTACACTTCGGCCTCGACCGTGGTCACCAAGATTGCCCCGTCGGTCTCATTCCCCTCGATAGCAAAATTACGGCTCGACAAAGCAAAAATTAAGATAGTTTATAGTCGACAATCCATTTATTAGTTGTATCTTTGCACAGTCGTAACGACACAACGAAGCAATCATAGCGCTTCGCATCAGCCGCAATAGCTCAGTCGGTAGAGCATTTCATTCGTAACGAAAAGGTCGCGGGTTCGAGTCCCGCTCGCGGCTCAAAAAAGCCCCAAGTTCACCTAAACTTGGGGCTTTTTATTGGCTCTTTATTGCTCTTCGGCAACAAAAAAATTATTTGCTATTTTTTTTGAAAAAAAATCAATTATATGCCACAAAAAAGTCACTACCATTACTGGCAGTGACTTAGTGGGGTGAAATGTGGGGTTCGAACCCACGACCTTCGGAACCACAATCCGACGCTCTAACCAACTGAGCTAATCTCACCATGTTTTGGTATTGTGGGTGCAAAGTTACAAAAAAATTGGGAACTGACAACCGCTACGGCACATTTTTTTCAATCTAATGCAAAAAAACGCGTTTTTCATGCCTCCAGAACGGCATCAGCCTGTCACCAGCTTGCCCATGGCATACACGGCATGCACATTGAGTTCGCTGTCGAGCACGATGATATCGGCATCCTTGCCTCGCTGCAGCGAACCTTTGCGGTCATAGATACCCATGATGCGTGCAGGAGTCTCGCTCACCATGCGGCATGCATCGTTCAGGGGAATGTCGGCCTGCTGCACAGCGGTGCGAATCAAGCGGTCCATCGTGGCGATACTGCCAGCCAGTGCCGAGCGGTCACTAAGCTTGCACACACCATCCTCGATAATCACACGGGGGTCAAATGCCTTGTCGCTGTCGCTCGCGGTCATGGCAAGCGCATCGGTGATGAGGGCGGTGCGCTCCACTCCCTTGATGCGGTGCACCAGCCGCAAGATAGAGGCCGGCACATGTATGCCGTCGGCAATCATCTCCACTGTCATGTCCTCCATGAGATACACGGCCTCAACCGTGCCGGCATGCTTGAACTCACGCACATTGTGAAAACCAGGCATACCGTTATAGAAGTGGGTGGCATGAGAGTAGCCAGCCTCGTAGGCAGCACGCACATCGGGCAACTCGGCATCGGTGTGGCCAATAGCCGCCACTATGCCCTTGTCAACCAGATAACGGCCCATCTCAATGGCGCCAGGCAATTCGGGCGCCGAACTCCAGCGCTTCACCGAGTCGTAATCCTCTACAATGTGATGATACTCTGCCACATTTGGGTTGCGAATGAGCGCTGGCATCTGCGCGCCCGCCTTGCGGGGGTTAAAATAGGGACCCTCAAGATGCAGACCCATAATGGGACTGTTGGGTTCCTTCATCACCTCGGAGCAGGTGGCACATGCCTTCTCCATCATGGGAAGGGTGGCCGACGACAAGGTGGCAAACATGGCTGTGGTGCCATATTTCATGTGCGCCAGCGCGGCAGTCTTGAACGCCTCGGGAGTGCCCTCCATGTAGTCACAGCCACCGCCGCCATGACAATGCAAGTCGATGCCGCCAGGCACCACATGCATGCCATAGGCATTCACCTGATGGTCGGCTTTGGGCTCAAGATTGCTGCTGTTCTTGATTTCAGCAATCCGCCCGTCCTCCATGATTATGGAACCACCATTAATCCATCCTTGAGGCGTGAGAATGTGACCATTGTAGATCTGAGTAAGCATGTTGAGATATCAAGTCTAAATTTTGCCGTTATTCTAATTGCAAATATAATGATTTTTTCTGAAGAACAAGAATTAAACACACTTTTTTCATATTATTTACATTATTTCAGCATGAAAAGCACTTTTTCGCCACGCTTACGGGTCATTTTGAGACTTGATTGGCGTCAGTGGCAAAGCGCATTACGCTCTTGAAATAACCGCACGATTGCACCTGAACAGGCAAGATGCACTTCACATCAAACACGCCCGGCACACTGTATCGCCTTGCCTCGCCTGTGTTGAGTTTCACCCCGGCAGCAGCATAGGCACGCAACACGAGCTGAGTGCAGTAGAGCCGCGTGGTGTCGGCATCGTCATAGTCATCGTTAAAAAGCATGTGAGCCTTGTAGCAGTGCATAGCTTGCGCAGCAGCAGCCTGCGCCACAGCAGGATCGTCGCACCGCATCACCTCGCCCCGGCTGGCACGCGACTGCATGTAGAAGCGCTCGGGCGAGTCCATCTTCACGCGGTTCACATCGCCTTCAAAGTCAGGTTCATCGGGCACGGCATGCACAATCATCTTCACACCAGCCGAGTCAACCACAATGCCGCAATGCGAGTACATGCCCTCACGCCCTTGCGCCAGCATCACCAGGTCGCTCTCCATACTCACGCCTTGGCGAAACACTACATCGCCCTCCTCGAGCACACAATTGGCGGGCATGATGCATGGCTCGGGCCTATCCTGCTTGTTGCACGATGACATGACCAATAGCACCGCGCTCACTACTACCAATATTCTCACAAGTCGCTTCATCTTGTTAACTGGTGTTACAAAGATACACATATTCTGCTAAAAAATGTGAGAATCAAGCGCATTTGCACATTTTTCAGCACTGTCGGGCATCAGTTTTAAAAAAACTTAGTACCTTAGCATCGTTAATATATAAAACGACATTACGATTATGAAACAGATAACCACATTACTCGCAGCCATCGTTCTGTGCATCGCTTCTTCAGTTGCCGTTTCGGCTCAAACCGAGAACACATTGCCCAAGAAATTCTTTGGCTGCACGCTGAACGAGACAACCAACCTCGATGCGAAAATATATCTGGAATCTAATGGATTTGTACCCAGCGACTACACTGGCGGTTTCTATTATATCTCTGATCCAAAATTTGATGGCATCAAATACGACCTTGCACTCCTTGAGTTCACCCCTCATGATATGGCCTCTGATGTGTTCAGCGCCATCACTTTCATGAAAACCGGCATGAGCAGGAACGACGCCATCAAGTTTGCCAACAAAGTGCACGCCAAACTCGACAAGAACTACACGCTCATCAAGAAGACCGTCGACGGATTTGACTGCTATTTCACAAGCAGCGATGGCCGCACGCTCACCCTTCTCGTGGGCAAGGGCAACGATTCCCATTTTGTGTACCTGGTCATCGAGCCCGGCACCCCAAAACTCCAGTAAAAAATTCTTGATTTTGGGTTAAACCTTGGGAGGTTTGCAATGGTCTAATTGGCGAGTTTGTAAACCTATTTAATTATTCTGTTTATTCATTAGAACTTTTATGTCGAAATTCAAATTGAGCGGCTGGATGGTCGAGGCACTCATCATCGCCGCAGGCGTTATTATTTTGGGCCTTTGCATCAAGGGTGGCATCGACAACTTTGTGAACAAAGACCGTGTGGTGACCGTCAAAGGTTTGTGTGAAAAG
>JAEEGL013859652.1_pt1 | contig 36632 bp, 49 predicted proteins | sample 9134231 | NCBI WGS metagenome assembly JAEEGL01 (sample SAMN16246548, study PRJNA631951) | gut metagenome | biome: gut microbiome; feature: rumen; material: fiber-attached | host: Bos | place: Iran: Karaj | collected 2018-10 | reverse complement strand
CTTTGGCAGGTTTATGGTCAAGGTCTGCCCGTCAATCCAGTCCTGGATGTTTCCTATGATTTCATCCCAGGCTTCGTCTATGCTTCTCCCGGAAAGCACATTCTCCAGGAAACTATTCCATAAATCCTCCTTCTCCGGGTCTATTCCCTTTTCTGCCAGTTCCTCTTTTATCCGCTTCATTTTGTCTTCATAGTCTTCCAGGATATCCAGCGGATTAATCGTTATATCGTTTTCAGGATCCATGATTATATCAAACAGCGTTTCTCCGTCTATCCCCAGGGTTTCCTTCCATACCTGGATCGTGGGGTCATTCTCCGCGTCTTCAAGCAGTTCCGTATAAACCTGTTCCAGTCCGGTCGTTGACTTGATGATGCTGAACGGGTACTTCTTTCCATTGATTTCTATGCCGTCATCCAGAATCACCAAAGATGGGTATACGAATTCCGTATCCTCGTCCAGCGTGCTTGTGTCAGACGTACTGCTGCCGTCCGTTTCCGTTATGGTCTGCTGGTCGTCTATTATCAGAAAATTCGCGTCCGGCGGTAGGTTCTCCCCGATCCTGCACTCTACCGTGTCGCCTAACTTGAGCGCATAAGAAGAAATGGGCAGCAGACACATTACAATTATTAAAGAAAAAAGCATACGTGCCTTTTTCATACGAAAATCACCCACTTTCTTAATGGTACGTAATATTAATGAAGAGGAAACCTCTTCATAATAATTTTACTTGTTTTGAGATGTGTTTGTTTAATTCATGTCGCAATATTGTTATTACATGAGGAAGGCTTATTTGTTTACTTTTCTATCTCGTTCATCACTGTGCTTAACAGCATTTTATTGTAATTTGCGGCTACCAGTTGTTTTGCGCACGCAAACATAAGATCCTCGTCTTTTTGATCCATTGCGTTCATATACATCCACGCGCAGTCAAGAACCTTTTCCTGCGCAGAGGCAGCCAGATCGCCCTTTGTGATTGTATCTACAAGCCGGTCTTTGCCGTATTTTTCCTCTATTTCCCTGATAATCCCAGGAACGATATAATCCGCATATTTGATAAAGTAATTGAAACTCATTTTCCGCTGCTCGCCGTCTTCCGGGAGAACGGTCGCTTCTTTCCTGGTGTATTTATACAGCATATCCCATGCTGTTTCTTCGTCCACGCCTGTTATTTTTTCTTTTGCCTGTCTGAGTACGCTGTCTATTGTTTGATAAAGTTCTTCTATAAATTCTTCTGTCGCCCGCCCTTTTACAATTGGCGTGTCTTTTGTGTATGTAAAACTGACATTATTACTCGCGTCATTTATTATCGTAAGCATATCTTCATCCCTCTTCTTTATTATAAATACACTATGTTGTGTATTATTTCCTACATTAATAATTATACAAACATCTTTTCAAATTTTTCTCGGCTTTTTTTGATATTTGCAAATTTTTTTCCAAAAGTAAATGAAGCATTCCCGTGAGGGAATGCTTCGTGTTAAAGAAATCAGCCAAGAGGTGTTCCGAAGATGATATGGCTGAAAATTGACCAGTGATTGACCAGCAGCATGGCGAAGACGCCAAAGCTGATCAGAGAGCCAATAATTTTGAACACAAGGAAAGCACCGAACATGAAACTGCGGTGTCCTTTTTTATTTGTACCGGTAGTCATAAAGAGAGTCCTCCTTATAAATAAAAATTTTTATTACCATGAATGAAGATTAAACCAATCCCAGTTCGGTCAGGCGACGGCGCAAAACGCAGATCGCCTTTGAACGTATCTGGCGGACACGTTCAGTTGCGGAGCACAAGTTGCGAGAAAGAAGGTTCATTTCCTGGAGACGTTGCGCAATGTCACCCAAGGAATTGCCAACATCTTCGTAGCTGTACCACAGTACAGCGTTTGTGCGGTCGTCGAATCCAGACAGAACCGCGTGTTTTTTTGCGAGATCGTAGATCTCTTTCTCTTTAATCATGGTAGCACCTCCTCAAGCATTGTAGTAGAACTTCCGCTTGAGAGGGGTGTTACGACCAACCCAGGAAGATTGGTCGTAACGGGAACACCAGTAAGAAATGGCGCTCATCTCAGTATCAGTGTCAAAGCACCCAATGTACTCGCCGTCAGGCGTGTACATTTTGCAGAGATTCCGACCATCGCGAACGAAGGTCAAAATCGTGCAAAGACGGTCTTCAGGAACACTTTTGTGAGAGAAAAGTTTTTTGAGGGCGTTTTTAATGGTGCTGAACATAAGAAAGACCTCCTAAAATAATATAAAAATATCTACGCATAAAGCGAACATACCCTGGAGGGTATGGAATAAAGGGGAAATATATATAAAAAGGTATTATAAGACAAGACAAAGGGGTTCAGAAACGACTCCAGCCGAATTGAACACCAAGAGAGTTCATAAGTTATGACTGAAATGTTTTGAATTATCAAAAAATGATAAAACAAAACCATCTTAAAGAAAACCATAAGAATAATATTTGTTTTTCTTGCCGATTCGGCTATATGTATTTATTTCCTGTTTCCAGCCAGATAATCTTTTATTTATCAAGCTTTTTAGCTGTTTTTCTCGCACTACGTTGTGTATTATTATTATATTTGTTTGGTCTCGGAATATATTCCGGCCTATTATGGTATAATTTAATTGGCTCCTGATGCCGCCCGGAGCATTTTATATGGAGGAGGCAATAGCAAATGGCACACGGAATAAAATTCGGCATATCTATTTTTCTTGCCGCATTTTGTTTGTTTTTAGGTACTTTTTCTTTATCTGAGGAAGAGGCGCAGCCATCACCGGAACCTACCAAGCCGCCAAGAGTGGATGCCATGTACAATAAGACCGCTACAGAGGGGCTTGTAATGCGTTTTCCCGGCCCTGCCAGCATGACTGAGCAGGAAATCTCCTCAATAAAAGCCAATGGGACTGTTAAGCGATCCGACATTCTTGATATAGCTTTCAGCATGCTGGAAGAAGGCAATCCGTTTCTTGAACGATACAATATTATTACCGGCGCAAATATTCAGCCTCTTCTTAATTATGGCATACCCTATTTCTACGGCGGACGCAAGATGAACTACGTCCTGAGCAACGCTCCTGATTACAGGACGTGGGTTGAATGGCAGGACAGCCGTGTTTATTACCGGAAGGATATGAGGTACTTCTTTGGTTTGGACTGCCGTGGGTTTATCGAGTACGTTTGGAAAGAAGCCGGCATAGAATCGTATAACATTGCTAAAAATGAGAAGAAGGACGCAATCAACAGAAGGATCATTTCACATGCAGCCCCAGGGCAACAGGAATGGGACAAATACGCTTCATCGCTTGAAACAGGCGACGTAATCTCTATCCTTCATCCAAGCCTTCATATATTGTTTTTTATAGGCTATCTCAGGAACTATGGGTATACAGAAGCTGATTTTCCGGACGATCCGTCCGTGCTGGACTACCCGCTGGTAATTCATTGCGGAGTAAACGCTGCTTACGCAGACTGGTTTTACCATCTTAAAACGGAACATACCAGATATAAACAAACTTCCGTTCCTGACGGCGGTGTATCGGTGTCCCTTCTCGGGTGCTCGAATAAAATTAATACAATCAAACAGCAGAAGCAGTACACTTACTGGATCCTGCTTCCGGACGAAAGTTGGCTGACCGTGATTCCGTGGGAAGAGATTGAGTCTTGGAACGCGTACAGATAACAAACGGCGCGGGTACGGTGTCTCTGCGCCGTCTTAATCCGCGCCAACTCTCTTGATCTGCTCCGCAATCTCCATATATCTGGATGCGTGAGATATCATTATAAATAATACACTAAGAATGACAATTATCATGCCCACAATTAAAATTATTGTGAGGCGCGTTTTTTTGCGCTCGTCGGCATTTTGCTTTATTCGCATTTCCTGTATGACGTCGCCTTTTCGCGGGGTGAAGTTTTTCTGGTCGCATCCGCAGAACCGGCAAATCTTCCCGCTTGTCAGTTCTCGTCCACAATCTATACAATACTTTACCATGCGTCTTTCACCCATTCCACATCGGTCTTTTCAAAATCAATGCCGTATTTTTTAATGTCTTCCCTTTCCAAACTTCTTGGCAATAAAATTGTTTCCAATCCAGCTCCATCGACGGCATTATCATCAACGCTCTTTACACTGGAAGGAAATTTCAGCCTTTTCAGCGATTTACAGTTGTAAAACGCGTTTCGGCCGATGTGCCTTACGCCTTCTTGTATAATCACTTCTTCAAGCGAAGCACAGCCCTGGAACATCCCGTTTGAAACGCAATTTAAATCATAAGGCAATTCACATTTTCTAAGCTTCACACAGCCATTAAATGCATGGTCGCCTATCCTGCCCATAACTTCCGGAAGACGTACTTTCTCCAGGTTTTCGCATCCGTTAAACACTCCCATGCCCATTTCCTCTACCGACATCGGTATCGTGATCTCCCGCAGGCTTCCGCACGCAGCAAAGGTGACGTTGCCTATGTATTCAAGAGATGCCGGCAGAGCTATATATTCCAGAGACAGGCATCCGCGGAAGCAGCCCTCCAGTATGCTGACAATTTTACAGTGGAGTTCTATATTTTTCAGTGACTTACAATAGCAGAAAGTATTCTCTTTCAGTTCGCTTACATTGAAAGGAACATTTATATTATCAAGGTTCCCGCAGTCGCTGAAAGCTTCCTGGCCTATTGTTTCAACAGTATTCGGTATTTTGACTTCCTTCAGTTCCTTGCACTTTGCGAAAGTTCTTGGCTTTATTTCTTTTAATCCTTCCGGGAGCATAATCCTGCGAAGGCTTGTGCAGCCCGCAAAGCATTCTATTCCGATTTCCTCAATGTTATCTGGAATATCAAACGCAGTTAACGCGTGGCAGTCTTTAAACGAATAATCCGGGAGTCTTCTTAGCTGTGTTGCTGTCGTCTTTTTGTGATCTCCGCACAGAAGATCAAACTCTTCGTAGTCCTTGTCTTCATTCTCAAGCCGTACTACCTTATTGTTTCGGTCTCCCGTCTCATAAAAGATAACTTCTTTCAGCGACGTACATCCCTTGAATGCACCGTTTCCTATCAGCTTGATTGTATCAGGCAACCAGATTCGTTTTATCTCTTCATGCCCTTCAAAAGCTTCTTCGTATATTTCTGTAACGACACCGCTTTCGGTGTCGCATGGCGTAAACATTGGTTCAAACTCAAGAGACTCAAAAAACTCCTCCAGATTGTCTTTTGCCAGGAATTTTTCCATCTCATCCGGTTTTTTGGTGAAAATAATACTGTGAGGAACGGTTATTTCTTTTGTTTTTTCGCCTGTGTATTTCATTAAAGCAATCTCTGCTTCTTTATTATCGCCGTACCTGAAATTCCAGACCCATCCGTCTCTTACGATATTCACGCAGACACCTCCTTGCCTATTTTTCCTCTCGTTCATTCACTGTGGCACGGTTGCCCACACGGATTGTTTCTCCATATTGTCTGAGCATATTTACAAAAGCTTCTGCCGCATGAATATCTCCGTTTTCATATACCAAAGTATAATATGCGAGCATCATAGCTGCGTTGCCGATTACCAGGCTGTAACGGCTTTCCGCCGTCAGCTTTTCACTTGTCTCGCAATACGCTTGCGACACAGAGCAGCCGACAAAGCCAGCTCCGAAATATTCATCTTCACTGCTTATAGCGAATGCGTCTGCTACCACGCTTGTCGCGGCGCCAAAGTCTTCCATATGCATCCGCTTTTCATTTTCTACTCGGAGTGGTTTCAGCTCATAGCAGACAGGTGGGTGTATATTTTCTTTTTCGTTTATTTGGCGCATCCTTTCCATATTTTCTGACACTACACTCAGAAACGTCTCTTGTATGTACTGTATGTCTGCCATTATGTGTCCGACCGCGCAAAAAGACTCCAGCATAAACATTTTCAGCGCCAGCAATATGGATTCTTTGTCGCCAAAGAAGCAGAAGCTGCTGCGTTTCCCGGTAGTCCACATCATAACCGCTGCATGTTTTTCTCGATGAAAGTCCCCCTCTGCTGACTGTAGCGCTTCGAGAATCCTGTCGCGATTCATTGTATGCACCTCGCCTTCATTATAGTCACCATCTGGCCCTTGGAGGTTTCAATCCACCGTCAACCCGTATTACCTGCCCGGTAATATAGGAAGAAAGGTCAGATGCCATAAAAAGCACCGTATTTGCGACATCTTCCCGCGTTCCATACCTGTTCAGGTATATTGACGGGAGAATGTCTTTTTTACTTTGTTCATCTACGTCCTTAATCATGTCTGTTTCTATAACTCCGGGAGCTACGGCGTTTGCCCGAATCCCCAGTGCGCCCATTTCTCTCGCAATTTGTTCCATGGAAATATTGATTGCCGCCTTACACGCAGCATAATCGTATGACGAAAAGAACGCTTCCTGGGACGCTATGGATGATATAAACACGATGGATCCGCTCTTGTTTTTCATCATAAGTCTGATGATGTATTGCGTAAACTCCATTTGTGCGAAATAGTCCACGTCAAACAGCTTCTTTACGCGGGATACCGGGATCATCGGAAACAGCTGGTACTCAGAAAGCACTCCGGCATTGTTTACAAGGATGTCTACCTTCCTGCCCTTCCCGCGTATTTCCTGAACAGCCTTTTTCATGGCTTCAGAATCGCTAAAGTCGAAATATACGGGCATGATATCTACACCATATCTGGCACTTAGCTCATTTGTGTCTTTCTCGAATTCTTCTGTGCGTGTTCTGGCACAGGCAAACACATTCGCGCCGTTTTCAGCGAACTTTTCAAGGATAGCACGACCAATTCCCCGATTGCTTCCTGTGACTATTGCAGTCTTACCTTCCAGTAGTTTGCTCATTTTTCTCCCTCCCCGGGAACTCTTTCGGCGCGATCAGAGTAAATTCTGTCCTGCATATCAGTTTATTCCCTACGTATGCTTCTCCGTGGAACTTGCCAACTCCAAGCCTGTAACGATCCAGTACCACATGAGCCGTAATAACGTCCCCCGGACGCACGGAATGATGCATCTTCATCTGAGAACTGTCGTAAAACAGCTGAATATCCTTTTTGCCGGCCATTGTGTAAATAATGAACGATCCGGTTGTCTGCAGCACTTCCTCCATCAGAACCCCCGGCATAACCGGATTGCCCGGAAAGTGCATTTTGTAGTACCAGTCCTGACTAGAGGAAAGCTTGGTTCCCCACGCTTCCTTCCCTGGGATCACTTCAGCTTTGTCAACGAACAGGTATTCCAGCGTATTCTTTGTGTATTCCATTATATTCCGGTAATCCAGCTGTAATCTTTCCTCCGCCAAAGAATCTGCCATGCGCCTTCCCCTTTCTTGCTTTTCTAAACTGCCGACCACTCGCGTCCCACCGTTCTGTTCCGGCGGCTTATAGGTACTATCGGCTTTCAGCCTCCCTCATCGCCCGCCGGTCACACGCCAAAGCCTTGTCCGTCGGCATTCTTTTATCCCTACTTCTGTACTTCCTCCAGGTCGTTGACTGAAACGGTTTTCGTTGTCCATTCAGTCAGGGATTTGCGTTCATCCCATACAACCACTTTGTCGCCTTCACGTTCATGCACCATTAGCATCCGTCCGGGCCAGAGGTTCTTCTTTTCTTCCCCTTTATATCGAACGAGAGATCCTTTTCCAATCATGACCGCACCACCTCTTCTTTACTCTACGCGTCGGATCGCGTTCCGGTCGATATTGAAATTTATACCGATCATGTTGTACACATCTGCAATCTCTTCGTCCGCGTCAAACATGACCGCAAAACGGTGATCTACGTTTTTTACAAACTCCACGACAGCGTCTTTGTCACTTCCATTTTCAATCAGTTCCTTAGCTACCGCTGCGTACATTTTCTTCATAAACCCTTCCGCAGCGTACATATAGCCCTCTTTGTATCCGTCTTTGTAAGCATTATTCAGATCCGCCTCGGTAATCCCGTTTTTTTGCAGCGTCATGATCTGTTTTGCTTTTCCGGAAGTTCGCCATTCCCGAAGCTGGTCTCTCTCTTGTTTGCGCCTTTGCGCCCGGTTCATGCCCATGTTCACTCCCCCTTACTGGACCGGTGTGTCCGGGTATATCGGGTTATATGGAGGCATTACGTGTTCCACGCCGTCCTTTCTTCCAATTCCTGTAAGAACAAAGCTCTTCTCGTTTTTCATGTATTTTTCAAAGAACTCGTTGATTGTTTCTTCCGTACAGTCGGTATGCATTGCAAAATAATTTCCAATTATGCCTAGAAGGGCCGTATAAAGATTGTTGATTGCTGATTTTTCCGCTTCTTTATCGCCTTTTCTTATTTTATCGCAAAGCGAATCGCTCCAGATCATGTCCCTGGTGCTCAGACACATTTTTTCTCCGTTCATCATTGCAAAAATAAAGGTGTCCTGTTCTTTTTGCGGGCGTGCGTTCTTCGCAATGTACATCGCGATTTCTTCAAAGCGATCCGAGAAAGAAAACTCATTTCGCATAGGGAGCGGAATAGTTATTCCTTTTTCTTTCTTCACGGAGTTCATGAATTCGAGATTTTCCAGCAGATCTATTCGCAGAAAGCTTGCAGCCTTCTCCTCTTTTTTGTCTGTTGTTGCCTTGGAAATGTCTTTCAGCAGGATTGTTGCAACAGCGCTCAGGCATTTTTCCACGTGATCTTTATCGCCAAAAAACGCGAGTCTCTCTTCGCCCCCATCTGCTAAAAAAGCGAATCCACCGCGGTTCTTCATCGCTGTTTCCTGCTCTATTTTTTTAATAGCTTCGATGGATCTCTTGAAACTCATTCTTATCCCTTCCTTTGCTCGTCGTGCTTATTCACTCATAGTTTTCAAGTATTCCAGAAGGCTTTCATTGCTTACAAGCGCCGTTTCCGGTGCTTTGCCCAAGTACGTGATAAAGCTGTCCGGAGCACCGATCATTACGAATTCATCGTCATTGGAATTATCTTTCGGGATAGAGGCAGCGTCGCGTACCGCGATCATCGGGTCTTCAATTTTAAGCACGCTCATGTCTTCGTATTTCCTTGAAGTGTCAAATGGCACGACCATAAGCGCACGCAGTTTGTCATTTTTAAACTGGAACACTTCGCTGAATATGCCGGCAGCCCTGTACATTTCGCACACGCGCATTGTAAATGGCGACAGCGCAAGGGCCTCTTTTTCACTTTCTTTTTTGACTACACAAACCGCGTGTGGCATTTATAATTCCTCCGTACTTATCTGGCGTTACTTGGCTGGCCATTAAACGAGTTCGTTTACCGCTGAAGCAGGTATGTGGCCGCTTCATCTGCAACATGCACCAGCCACGCAAGATGGAACTGCTGATATGCGTTGCTCACATCACGGACAACATTCGGGCTTCCCTCCGAAAAGCCCATGTGGCAGTTAACAGCTGCGGCTTCCTCCGCCGTCAAACGGATGAACTGCTGGAGAAGAAACACAGACTTAGATCCATGGCCCCCAAAATGGTATTTCTCCTCAATCGTATAGCATGGGACTTCCTGCCAGGTCCCGTTAATCTTCTGGTTTTTCTTGTCTTCTTTATACAGGTTGACTTTACAGACATCATGAAAAAGCGTCGTAATAGCGAGCGATTCTTCCGAAGGCGCTTCAGGAAGCATAAATACGAGTTTTTTTGCCTGTTCATATACATCCAGCGAATGCTGGCACAGTCCGCCGCGGTAAGCCCCGTGATACTTTGTGCTTGCCGGCGCCGTGAAGAAATCCGCGTTCCCCATCCAGTCCAGCAGCGCGTCCATTCCGGGCCTTTTGATCTGAGTCTTGCATAATTCCAGAAACTTGCTTTTCTGAGCATCCAGCGCGATATCCATACGTTACTCTCCTTCATGTTTCCGTTTTTATTTTCTTGCTTTGCTACTCTTCGTAGCCTACTTGAATTATAGCATGATGCAGCCTGTAATTGCAAGCAAAATGCACGTTTTTACGTTACTTTTTCTTCGTTTTTACGGTTTTCTTCCTCATATTGCCTGGAGAGGAATTCGTAGTATAGCATAGATTCGTTCTTTTCTCTTTCAAAGTCATTTGTGTTGTGGCTGTTGTCTACTACCCTGTCCACATCTTCTGACTTTCGTGAGATCATTCTGACAAACGCTTTGTCCAAGAGCGAGTTTTCACAGTACAGGTAATAAATATTGCAGCATTCCTGCTGTCCGGCCCTGCATATCCGGTCTTCTACCTGCACCATGTTCGCCGGCGTCCAGTCATAATCGCATATGATCATGTTATGCGCTTTTGTAAGCGTCACTCCTACGCCTCCGGCTATCATATTGATAACGCAGACTTTTTTCTTCCCGCTCTGGAAATCGTCTATCGCCTTCTGCTTTTCTTTATCCGTCATGTCTCCGCAGATCGTGCAGGCGTTTTTCCCGAAATGCCCGGCTATTTTTTCAAGCGTTTCCCTGAATTCCGTTACTACTACAATGCTCTCATCCGAACTAACGTAGTTTTCCGCCAGGTCTATTGCCGGCTTAATCTTAACGCGGGACAGGAGTCGTCTTGCTTTTGTCGTTTTTCCCATAAACTCAACGCCAGGTTCAAGCATTCCGACCTCTTTTTCTACCTTCTTATATTCCGCGCTGATTTCTGCGATAGGAATAAACTGGCGCTGCTTGCGGAGATGCGGCAGCACGTTCTTCTTCAGCCGACGGATCATGTACTTCCGCAGGATCTGATGCAGGTATTCCCGATTGGACGTTCCGTTATAATTCCACCCAAATTCTGTCTGTGTCGCGTTGCAGAAATCAAGCCCGAATTGATGGAACGCGTATTTTTCATACGGATCAATTTCACCCAGCATAACGAGGATATTGTATAAGTCCTTGCTCCGCAGCGGCATTGGTGTCCCTGTTAGCAGGTACAGCCGCATTGCGCGCTCTCCAAGGCTCATAACGGCTGCCGCACGTGCGGATGCAGGTTCTCCATAGCAGTTCACGCTTTTAATGTTGTGTGCTTCATCTACGAAGAGCGTATAGTCTCCCTGCCTCAGAATATCCCTGTACTTTACGCAGGTCTGGTATCCCAGGATTGTCCAGTCTTTTCCTTGAATTACTTCTTTATCTTTACTGTAAACAATCTTTACATCCGCAGACGGCTGCATCCGTTCGATCTCGCGTTTCCAGTTCAGACGCAAACTCTCCGGGCAGACGACGATTTTGCGCTCCGGAAGCATCATCCCGACAAGAATCGCGATAATCGTTTTCCCGCAGCCCATATCATGCCCAAGAAGCGCCCTTCGCATGGAAAGCAGTTTTTCTGCGTCCGTAACCTGGAATGGGTACGGGACTATCGGAAGATTCAGAGTGCCAACATCAATTTTTACGCTGGTTTTTTCATTGTCCGGTTCGACATCCGGCTCCTCGAACGCCTCTTCCTCTTTTCTTCTCGCTTCCGCTGCCTGTCTCCTCATCTCCGCCGCTTCGTCTGCGGTAAGGATCTCTATGCCGAAAAAACGACACAGATCCAAAAGCTTCGGCAAAAGCTGTGCCGTTGTGTATGCCACAATTTTGTCATCGAATCGTTTTGCGTCAATAAACTTGATTGCTGTATTCTTTGTTTTCCAAAGCTCGTCTATGAGCGTTTTATTTTTGGATGTAATAAGGAAAGCATCATGGCCATAATCGCTTTTTTCGTTCAGCGGATAAAAATATATTGGATTCTGTCCGAAATCGTACAGTTTTTCTGCCGTCGGTGCCGGCATGGATTTCAGCACTTTGATGTATTCCCGCAGGTCGTCCGGCGGCACGTGGCCTACCGCGCCTGCCGTCCGGATAAAAATCAGAAAATCTTCAATATGCGTGTTCTCAACAGCTATCGCGTTTTTTCCGTCTATCTTTGTCCATTTTCCGCCGTAGATTCCTGGATCTATGTCTTTTATATACTCCCTTAGTCCGACGTAAATATAGCGTTCATCGTGTCCAAAGTACCGAAGCGTAAACGGAACGAAATCATCGTATGTATGATTGTATTTCCCAAGCCTTACCCGATCAAGAAGCACTCTTATCTGGTCTTCATTGCGTGTATAGCTTTTGCAAATCTGCTCCCACAAGTAGTTCCAGGTTTCCGATATCTCTTTTGCATACGGCGCAAGCGCCGGGCATTTGTCTTCCCGCCCTTTATATAGATCCAGGATCGCGAGCATTTCCACCCAGCTCAGTGTTGTGCGCAATCGCGACAAGATCGCAACCTTTGGATAATCCTCCGGCCTGTATCCTGTTCCGTCTTTTATTCCATCCAGCATGATTTTATTCAGTCGCCAGACATCATTCGGAGTCAGCATGAATAACCCCCTTTGATTGAAAACCCATTCTTCCAGCGCTTTCCCTTAAACCCGACGAAAATTCGTTTTTAAGCACTGTCTTGATACTTTCAGCCATCTTCCTGTATCTCCGCATTCACGCAGCCGGGCATGGCGATGAAACAGGACTTTTTCCGCAGTCCACCTGCTTCCAGCTGGAATGCGTTTTAACCAGCTTTTATAGGAATTACTTTCTCTTTTCACAATAAACGCCTTTACGCATTCGTAAGTTCTGACCATTTTTGTTTCTCCCTGACGATATTTTACATATTATTCAGGATATCCATGGTGTTGCAGCATTCCATTAAAGCGCAGTTTTCCGCAAACATGGCTTCCGATCTGGCAAAATCAATTGCGTATTCTTCTTGCATTATCGAATAAAATGCGTCTCTTGCCTCTTCCTCCAGCACATGAGCGTTTTCCTCCGCCTGCCGGCGTTCCATTTCTTCCTCATATGCTTTCTGCTGCGCTATGTTTATTTCGTTCACCTGCTCCGTCCCCGCCTCATCTGCGCCTTCACTTGCTTTTCGGAGCAAGCCTTCCAGCAACCTGAACATCCTTATTCCCTCCAGTCAATTTCGCCCTCATAAACGCCTGCGTTTTTCAGGTTCACAAGCGTTTTTTTCTGATTTTTATTCGGTTCTCCCTTATAAGCATATGTCCACACAGAAACGGAGCCCGAGAGCGCCAGGAGCCAATCCAGAAAATCAAAATAATATTCCGGCGGGCATTCTTTTTTCAGGCGCTCTCTTGTCCATCCCTTCTCGCGGCACGCGAGCTCAATCGCTTTTTCCTGATGCGACGGGACCGCGTAAAGTACTTTTCCGTCCCTGTCAATCAGGACTTCCAGGTAATGCGGATAGCGTTCCCTGTGGAGGCTCGCGTCAAACTCCGAATACAGGCTGTATTCTTCCATAGCTACTCCCGGATTAAACCGCCTGCGCTATCTTTGCCAGGCTTACCAGCAGGCCACCGTAACGCAGCTGCGTCATTTCCGCGTAATCCAGGTCGTGGAAGACCACCGCGTTTTGTACATCCGGCCTGTATACCGGCCGAATCTGATCCGACAGCTCAATACCGGCATAATATCCATTTTCCCCGCTCAATACCCAGTCACCATCATAAACAACCTTGGAACTGTACATAATAATTCTCCTCTCTGTACGTTACGTCTTGTTTCTCTTTACGTTTTAAACCGCGTACATGTCCGGGATTTCCTCTTCATCTTCAATACGCGTTCTCTTAAACAGTTCCTTCATAGAAAGGCGTACCTGGCCGCCATTTTCCGCGTCCCTGATGAATTTTGGGCAGTTGATAACCAGATAACCGTCCCCGCCATACTCACTGTGCGTTTTCACCGCTTCCCAGCCTTTAACGGGTGTGAGATTCTTGCTCCATTCGCACCCGCCGCATCCGGCGTTATAGCAGTCCCAGCAAAGCGTGCATCTCTTACCTCCGCAATACGTACTCATTCTCATTCTCTCCTCTCTACGTTACGTTTTTTGTTTACGTCAGTATCAGTCTGTTGTTTCTGTCTATCTTGAAATCGGTATACGTCTCGTGGCATTTATCGCAGTACACCGAACTCAGATCGATTGCCGTTAAGTAAACATTCCTCCTGATCCGTTTGCGACGGACACTTCCGTTAAGATTAATCATGTAGTCGTCTGCGTAGTTCCCTACTCTGTGCAGAACCAATTGCCCACCGCAGGCCGGGCAGCATGTCTTTATCTTCATGGTTTCATGTCCTCCTCCATCAGCTGCTCCGCAGCGTTCTGCCCGCTGGATGTTTTGAAGTACCGGAGCTGCTTATTGTACACCTTTGCCTGGTTTACCAGCCTGTAATACGCGCTGTGGGTTATCGCGTTAATCTGGATCCAGATTACATCCGCGTTTTTCAGGACGTTCAGGTCAAAGTTCTGAGTGGCCTTGTCGGAATAAATCCGGATATTTCCCTTCAGCAGTGGTGTAATGGTTTTGATCCATTCTTTGTGCCCACCGAAAACCAGCGTCTGTTTCCGGACTGTGTACGGGAAGTTGTCGTTCTTGGATTCTACCGTAGCTTCTGGTTCGGGCTCCTGGGAATTGTTTGCGAAAACGATTTCCCGAAGATCCGCGAGCTCATTCTTGTTCGTCGTGATAATTTCCCGAAGCTCTTCAATTTCCTTCTGCTTTTCCCTCAGAAGCTTATCAGACGCATGCAGTTTTTCCTCCAGGCTGTCATTCCGGCGCCGGGCCGCGCGGAGCGCCTCCTTCACTCCCTGGGTGTCCTCTTTTTTGCTGCTCTCTTCTTCAGTATCCTTCTGGAGGCTGTCGAAGAGCATTTCCTTCATCTTATCTGTTTCCCGGTAGATCTGCGCAATACAGGCCAGGTAGAAAGCTTCCACTTCGCTGATACCGCGCTTCAGGTACTTCTGGTAAAGTTCGTCGGCCTCATGAATGTTTCTTGGCAGCATATGCGCCGTATCGGAGTAGATCAGCTGCGCCGGCGTCAGTTTTTCTTCACCATCTTCGCCTGGCTCCCTGTAAAGCAGCCGATGCATATCCTGCTGCGTGAGGCGCTTTTCTGCAGTGTCTTCCGGGTCTTTACCGGGCTCTTCGCTCTCTTCTTCGGCGCTTGTTACGCACTGGTCTGAAATTCCCTCCGCCCAGGGTACCGCATGATAAATGTAGAAGCATATCTGGTCTGTATATCCCCCGAGCCACGGCAGGTCGTATCCGTTTTCAAGTGCCCACAGCAGCGCGAACGACATCGCGAACGGGTCTTTCAGGATCAGGTCTTCGCCAGGGAGCTCTTTATCTGTGAGCTTTTTATATGTCCCCGGGAAATTCTGCATGTCCGGGACCATGACCAGCGAGTTCATAAAGACCCCGCGGTCTACAGCCATTTTCCAAAACTCATCGTAGCATGTGTTTGCGCGCTTTACCATGGCGTGGATCTGGTTTATATCCATATCCGCCTGCATAAATATCCTGCCAGGTGTTGTGTTCCATGCCGGAGTCGTGTTCACGGACTTTTGAATTTCCTGAACCCGTTTTTCTATGTTTGTCCGGTTCAGTAGCGGGCCGGGTCCAAAGTTGACCGGGGCCTCGCTTTTCATACCCTTGCTCTTTTTGAGCTTCTCCGCATACGAGGTGATCGCCGCGTTTTGCTCTGCGATAAACTTATTGCACTCCGCGATTTTTTTCAGGATTTTGCGGTTTTCTTCCTTCAACGGAAGGAACATCTCATCCAGCCGTTTGTCCAGGAGCGCTTCCATCTCGTTAATCACAGGCTCGATTTCTTCTCGCGGCACGATCTCCATCAGGCGGTCAAACAACTCGCGTTCTTTACCTGGAGACTTTTTCTCGGCGCTTATCCCTGTCGCTGTTACGGTGTTCAGAAGCTCATTGTTCTTGCGATTCTGCTCTTCTTTATTCCTGCTCAGGAGCGTCCGGTTACGGTTCTTCAGTATCTGATATACAACCCGGATATAATGCGAGTCGTACACCGTTGTCCGAATGAATGGGAGCTCGCTCTCGTCATTTTCCAAGTCCTTCCCGTATAATTGAAGTCCTTCGTGCAGGATCTCCAGGATCTTCCCTATTCTTTCCTTGCTTTTATTGCAGTAGTCCAGAATGTATACGGCTGCTGCCGTTAACAGGGACGCGATGTACTCCGGGTTCATCAGCTCCGAGCAGCCCGTCCTGGAGGCGTAGTACGCCATAGACCCATTAAAGAGGGTGTTGTTTTCAGGGCGCCCCAACAGCTCAGGCTCTGTTGAGTATTTTTCATCCAGCCTCTTGCGCAGATTTTCCATTGCTTTTTCGAAGCGGTTATTTACCACATACGGCTGGCACAAGAATGACTGCTTTGTATTTACAATGCTGCGTTCGGTCCAGCGCACAGCATCACGAATCGTTTCCGCATCCGCAAAGACCGTCTTAACGCTGACTGGTTTCCCGACGCGAACCCTGAACGGCCCGATGTTGATCTCATGTGACTCCGCCTTGTTCTTGCCCTTCATCTTAGTTCCTCCTTTCCTTATTAATTATCCGTCTATTTCTTCCGTGGGAAATTCTCCGTTTTTCTTGTCATGGAGCTTTTCCATGTTGGCCTTTATCTCGTACATTCTCTGGAAGCTGTTCATTGCTCCGGCGAAGTCCGTGTTTCTGCTTTCAATGGAAAACTTAACTTTGACATCTCCTGTCTTTCCAACCACGTAGTCGTCTGTCTCCGCTCCGCAGCTTACGCGTTCGTACTCGTATCCGTTCCTTTTCCACCACTTCTCGGCGTATCTCGCGCCCCTACTCGGTTCCCAACCAAGACCCAGCTTCATTTCCTTCGCCTTCCCCCTTTATCCGGGTTTAACCAAACCATTCCGATTTCATTCAGCCTCTGTATCTGCGTGTCCGTGAGCGGTTTCTGGTTTCCGACCGCTTTATTCTTCCGGTGTCTTTGCCTTCTCATCCACACGCCCAGTAAAAATCCGTCTTCGCATGCATAATTCTTTGATACTTGCGCTGTTCCGTACCGTTCGCTGTATTCCTTCAGGTGTTTGTATCCTTCTTCCCACTTGTCATCCCGCCAGTCCCAGGTAAATTGGAGCTTATTCAGCTCCTGTTCCTGCTCCTCTGCCAGCCGGCCATTCTTTTTCTTCACCCTTTGTGCGGCGACCCATGACCCCAGCGAAAAGCCATCCTCACAGTCGTACTTCTGCGGCACTTGGCTGTTACCGTTTACGGCGTAATATTGCTTCAGGTGCTCCAACCCCATCTCCCAGTACTCCATGCCGCCTCGGTACATCTGCTCCCCGCCTTCCGCTAGTCAAATATCGTGTTCCGGTATTCACCTACATTATATTCGTATTTTCCTATTTGTCAATGTTTTTACGTATATTAAATTTCGTTTAATAGTCGGTTTTTAAAAAAATGCTTTTGGGATAAAAAAACAAAAATGATCCCGCTCCAAACAGATGGAGCGGGATCTTGCTTGTGGCATTTTTCAACAGCTTTTAATGCTATTTCAGGTCAGCTTAGCAAGTCTTCCGGGCGCCCGAAGGCGAGTTTGTTTGTTATGTTACTTTGTTTTTACCAGGTTCATGAAATCAGGTGCTTCCTGCTGCAGAACGGTCAGCAGCTCATTCAATCCGTCGTTAATATCGTTTGCAAACTTGGTGAGCTTGCCATTCGGATCGTTTGCGCTGTTCTGGTTATTCATTTCCTTCAGAATGTCTTCCAGCGGAATCTCAGTCAGTTCGTCAAGTTTATTATAAACCGGCGCGTCTTTTCCGGTTTTTACGACGATTTTAATTTCAGCATTTTTTCCGTCCTGCCCGGGTATTGTAACAGTAATATTTGCGTTTTTCCCATCGTCCGCAGTTACTGTTTCTGCGACAATCCGGACGTCACCCTTTTCTGTATGAACAATGAACTCGATATAGTCCCCTTTTTCAGGATCCTGTTTTGCGTAAATATCCATATTATAGGTCTTTTTCTCTGCATGAGAATTTCCGCTCGATTCACCCGGCAGGAGTGTACTCACGGAAGGAAGTCCTGCTTTTCCATAATTAGTACCTTCCGTATATCCTGTGGTTAGGTTCATATTGATATAAAATTCCTTTATACAATCTTCCCGAACGATAGTGACATCTGCTTTTTCCTTCTCATTCATTTCCAGACTGATTACAATACAATCGTCATTATCTGCGTTCTTATAATAGTCTGCCAGCATCTGTGGGAACGCATCCTCGTCCATTTTGATCAATTCATTATAAGATTCTTCAAACTCATGCTTGTCCAGCTTGATATTCAGCTGTTCTACGAACTTGCTCAGGCTTTCATTTTCATAAATATCCTTTATATAGCCCGCAAACATCACGAATGCTTCTTTTGATGTCGTCTTTATCGGGCGCTTCTCCGCGTATTTCTTACGCTGGATTTCATACGAACCGTATTCAACTTCTCCTTGCTTCGCGATAAAATCATTCAGGAGTTCGTCTGCCTTATTCTTTATTTCTTCAATAAACAGGCTCAACTCCTGTGAGTCCACACGAAAACCGTTCATCTGGCTTTTCATTGCGTCCAGAGTTTCCTTGGCAATTGTAATCTCTGTGTTCGGCATCATGCTGCTGATAACACGAAGTTCATTTTCAGTCTTTTTCATATAAAGATTAAAAAGATCTTTTTCGTTCAGCAGAATCTGCATTTGCTGGATGCTGTTATCCATTGCGGCTTTGAATTTCAATCCTCCGAGCAGTGACTTGACTGCGTCCAGGCTTGCTCCTGTTTTATCATCCAGGCCGAATGCATCCTTCAGATTTCCATCTCCCGCAACCTCGATGCTTACTTCACACGACACTGGTTCTGTTGCAGGAACGGCTTCTCCCAGACCGCTCATGATCATAACCAGGGCCAGCAAGATAGTGACGAACTGATTCATACCCGATTCCTCCTTATATATTATGGCATATGTGGAAACCCTACATATTTATTATACAGGGTTTACGGCTATATTGTACCGCTTCTGCGAAATTTTATATTGTTTTGTAATAACTATGCCATCTTGGCACCAATGTCTGAAATTTCCATATAAACACCTACGCTCTGGGCGTACACAAAGTCAAATCAGAAGCACTTATCGTTTACTATAAGCGTCTTTTTATTCTTCGAGCATATCAAATTCCATCTGTGCCGCAGTCAGGTACGCGTTATTCGCGAGGATCCCTGTTTCCTCGTTATGATTATTTTCCGGCCGGGTCATGGTATTAATGAACTTTGCCAGTTCCATCAGGGAAAGAAGCTGCAGCGCTTCCATCGCGTCGGTGACAACAACGCGGTTTCCATTATCCCGATACTGCTGCTTCATCTTTTCCAGCATAGCCACATAAACGCAGACCTTAAAATCATCAAAGCGCGGGGAAAATTCTTTTGTCTCCAGCTTTTCCAGCGCTGCTTCTTCAAAAGCCTTTAGCGTACCGTTCAAAAACTCCAGGTCCTCCACATCAGGCTCGCCAGACATGAACCTGCGGATGTTTTCGAGAATCCCCTTTGTTTCCTTCTCGTCAAACATATTCTTTTCCATTTATCTTTTCTCCTTTTCTTATTTCTGGGGCAAGCCTGTCATGGCCCTCTTCATTATACAATATTCAATAGCGGTTTTTGCTTGACCGCTTTATTTTTTTGTTTAAGAAATAATTTTAAAAAGCAGCCGTGGAGCCGGCTGCCCGTTATCCATGAAAGGAACACTATGCAGTTTGCTTATTTCCCAATCTTTGTGATTAAAGGTTTGTTTGTGTAGTATCCGGTGAAAGAGCTGCATTTCCCATCTGTAGTGCATGTGGCGCTTTCATACCGGTATCCAATCGCTGTGTTTGTTATCTTGTAAGCCGTTTGGGAATTCTGCGTTTCACGAAGGCCATACGTTACCTTTCCGTTTGTTACGTACTTGTTGTTTCCGTTTGTAATTACAACGCTTCCGTTAGCCTTATTGCACTGAGTGACCTTTTTTGCCCCTGATGATGCGAATGCGGTGGTTGCGAGCGCAAATACGAGTGCAATTGACAGAACTAATGCGATTATTTTTTTCATGGGCTTTTTCTCCTTTCGAATTGTGTTCCTTCCTATAAATAATATTTTTTTTACAAAAGAAAAGCCGCTTAATGCGGCTAAATTGCCCACAACAGGCACTAAGTACCATCACAACGTGGGCTCCCTTGCGGGCGGTGTAGCTCTCGCGTTTTCTGACCGGGGTAAAATACGTGAAGCAACATCTATAGTGTACGGAATAATGTGTTCTTAGTCAATATTTTTGTCAAAAATTTCGCCAGTTATTCTTCAACAAATGTGTCCCACATCAAAGTAAACAGACTGCGGGCCAGGGAACATATCCGGTTTTGCTTGGCGTTTGTATTGCATCCGTTTGTGACCAGAGCGAAGACGAAACGGGTTTCAGGATCAAAATAAAGGTTGCATAGAATGCCGTCCGACAATCCCTGGTGACCATAGATAATTTTATTCGGCTTATCTTTCAGCAAGGTCTTGTTTCGTTCCACATTCAGTCCGTATGGCGAGTCAACATTTACACAGCCTTTCCCCTGCTGGGACGAAATCATTTCAAGCACCGTTTCTTTTTCCAGTATCCGCTGCCCGTTAATAACCCCCATGTCGCAGAGCATGACTCCGATACGGCAAAGATCCCGGCCTTTGATCCATACGCTGCCGTAGCTTTCTGTATAATCCCTTTCAGGGTCAACCTGTTCATTGTAAGCTTCTTTGGTTAGCCTGTAGGAGCGAGTCTTTTGGATTTTTCCGTCCGCTTTGTACGTCGTAACGATTTTTTCCGGATTTCCTACCAGGTGGGCATTGTATGCCGCGTCAATTTCCATTGGATCAAATAGCAGTTCCCTTGCAGCGTTGGTGAGTCGCATTCCTGTAACGGCTTCCAGGACGCACCCTATAATGCCAGCTCCGTAATTGGAATACGTATATTTTGTACCCGGCTCCTGGTCATTGAATCCCTGCCAGCTTTTGTTCTTTTTCGGGTTCAGCATCTCGCTAAGAGGACGCCGCTTTGTAAAGATGCCGCTCCCGTCGTTGATCCCAGCAGTATGTGTCATCAGAGTGCGGACAGTAAGAGGCGTTTTGGGATACTTAGGGTTGGCTGCTTCATAAACCGGATTGCCGAGATAATGTCCGATATTTTCGTCCAGATCCAGACGCCCAGTCTCTACCAGCTTCATGACGGAAACTGCAGTTACAAGTTTGGAAACGGAGGCAATTTTGAAATATGTGTCCGGAGTGACCGGCTCATGCCCGACTTTGTTTGACAGGCCGTAACAGTATTCAAAGACGATCTCGCCGTCTTTCGCAACGACAAGCATTCCGCCGACGGTTTTATATTTTTTGAAAATTCGTGCGGTTTCTTCCTCCAGTGGGGATGATTCGCTGAAGGCAGCAACCGAAGTCATGAGTATTGTGGCTATGAATAGAGCTATGACCCGGCGGAGGCAGTTACAAATTGTGCGTTCCGTAAAAGTCACCATCCTGTCCTTTTTTATGTCGATTAGCATTCATTTCCTAGTAGTTTGCGTTAATGTCATAAACTTTCGTCTGCATTTACGCATCTTTTCCAAATCAGATTATAGCATAAAAACGCAAGGCTAATGCCCATATAATTTATGTATTTCTCGATATTATTTACTTATTTCCATATATTTAATATTGGCTTTCCCATAGTTATAGTTGCCATGATTCAGGCTATACTGGCTTTCTTAAAGCAAACAAAAGCAGGAAATATCAAAAAAATTTTGCATATGTGTTTATTTTTTTGCGTTATCGTGTATAATAAATACTGAACGTAGCACGTTCAAGAATAATTTTAGGAGGAATTACATATGAACAAACAGGATCTGGTAGCCAAGGTTGCCGAAAAAGCGGGCCTGTCAAAGAAAGACGCAGAAGGCGCTGTCAGCGCGTTCGTTGACGTTGTGAAGGAAACCGTTGCCGGCGGAGACGCTGTACAGCTGATCGGATTCGGCACTTTCGCATCCCGTGAACGGGCCGCTCGTGAAGCCCGCAATCCGCGCACCGGCGAAAAGATCAAGATCGCTGCCGCCAAGACCCCGGCTTTCAAGCCCGGCAAGGCGTTCAAGGATGCTGTTAATGTGAAGAAGGGCAAGAAGAAGTAATACACTTCCCCTCCCACATAAAAAGGGACCGCTGTTCCGGATGAACAGCGGTCTTTTCGTTTTGTTTTGATTTCAGCAATAGAGTGCCCGTGGGTTCTCCTCGTATTCTTTTATTGCCGGATAAAACTCGTTCGGGTATTTTTCAGGCCGCGTTACGTCTACGCCAACCATAAAATTCCCGTCCGGAATTACAAATTCGGCTTCGTAGTCCCCTTTCCCCTGAGCGTTTTCATCTTCGGTGATGTTGACTACTTTACACAGAAGCGACCCTTCAGCCTCTTTGTCGAACACAACAGCTTCAGCTCCGATTTTAAACTCAGTCAGGAACATCGAGAACTCATTGTATTCTGAACAGAACATAAGTTTCATGGGATTCGACATGGATTCATTCCTCCTTCAATATAAAAAGATCTTTGTAAAGCAGATAAGATAACAAACCATGACGGCGCATCTTTCATATTATCAGTTGACTTTGTTGTTCCACAGATCAAACGCGAAGTTCTTGGCTTCTTCTTCAGAAACAGACTCGAAGTTTTCTGCATTCAGAAGCTCGCCGTTGCAAAAAACAGCTTCTCCGCAATTGCATCCATAGTATTCACTGGCCCACCTATGTGTGATTCGGATGTCCTTGTACAGCCATGAAAGCTCTTTTGTTACGAGCAGCGGGGCTGCGTAATCCGTATCAAACACGATTGCGCCTACCGGAGACTTATAGCCGTTTCCGGCATTTTTCTTTACGCCCCAGTGCCGAAGATTCCATTTTTCCCAGTTACGGTTCCCTGTTGCCGCTTCTTCATCTGTTCCAAGGTTTCCCTGAAAGACACAAGGCGGAAAAGGAATTACGTTCCTGAAATCAATGGTTCCGACAGTGGTCGCTTTGACGTTCTCCAGAAGTTCTTTTATTTCGTGCTGATCGCCGTCAAAAGTCAGCTCATTTATGACCCTGCTTGACATCTTACGCTTCCTCCTTCTGTTCGCACATGCGACGGATTCTTGCCACAAAGCCATCCAGTACGGCTGAGTGCGTATTTACAACGTGGTAGACATTCCGGTTCTGCATTTCCTGAATGCTTCCGGGGTCATCCGCAACGGGGTAGTGTTTTGCCCATTCCTTGTTTTCGCGTGAAAAACGCCCGTCGTGTTCTTTCTCCTGAAGCGTAATTGCCAGAATATAGCATACACGCTCCATGCCGAACGTTTCGACGACCGGGATTTCACAGCCACTCGCCAGATAAAATCCGTCAAAAGAACCGGCAATCACGCTCTCAATGACCTGCTTGCACACGTTATTTGCGTTAAAGGACGCCCTGTACAGTTCAAGCTCGCCGTGTTCTCTGGCATACGATCCTGAGTGCTTGTACACAGGAACATCCTTCCAGTTCGCGTTGGTCTCTTTCGCCTGTTCAATATTCATAGAATCTCCTCCTTACCACATTCCAGCTTTGTATCCTTTGTAGAGCATCCCTTCAAGAATTTTTCTTACCGCGTCTATCTTCAGATCTGTCAAACAGGAGTCTTCTCCGTTAATGCGGATCTCTACAGGCCACACCCATCCAATAGTCTTCCTGTTCAGGCTGCCGAACAATTCTTCACGCGCTGTATCTTCATGTCCGATTTCTGCCAGGTATTCCTCAGCTTCGCGAATGCATTCCGGCAGAACTTCTTCCGCGAAGATTACTCCACGCATACTGCCGTCCTTTGCGACCGGTGGTTCATTTGGAGCCGGGTTTTCAAGCGCGTCTGTAATGTGATTCATAAGCGCGTAGATAGCCCTTGAATTCAGGCAATCACACGGAATCACATCTCCAAGATCTTTTCCCTGGAGATTCGTTTCATTAATAGATCTCAGCATCTTTTTAGTTGCTTCGTCAAGATGCGGGTCGAAAAACACATCAAACAACACGGGATCGGAAATATCAGTTACGATATACGCACGTCCATTCCAAGAGATCTCCGCGTTGTCAGTTATACCATCATACTTTTTATTCATAATTCTTTTCCTCCCTTTTCTCATAGCCGAGCGCTTTCAAAGAGGCTGCAAGTGCGTAAATATCCGACTTATTCTTTACATCCACACAGCCTTTTCCATCAATATACGGCGACACGCAGAGCGAATATTCCCGCAGGGTCGGATAGATCCACAGGTGTACGTTTTCCGCGTAGCCTTTATGTTCATTGATGTCTGTCAGCCACTGCATCCGGATTCGTTCACTGGTATCTTCTTTCTCCGGATAAGCCAGTTCCCGGATTTCCCAGTCGTAACCTGATCCAGTGTCATCAACCCATGCTGTATGCTGGTTCATTCCGAAATAGTCGTCAGAAATGTTGACTCCTTCAAGAAGCGACTCTTTGGAACAATCCGCGTTCTTCACGGTTTCTTTGAGTTCTGCGAGAATTTCATCTACTTCTTCGTCATCTTCGAAGAGGTCTTTGACTTTCTTGCAAAACTCTTCAACCATCTTTTCTTCCGCATCATGGCGGTTCTTGAATTCTTCTACATCCAGTCCCTGGTCTGTAGCGTAAATCAATCCATAAAATTTCAGCATTTTTATTTCCTCCTGTATTGTTTTTACAAGGCGGAGGCCCCTCAGAACGAGAAGCCTCCGCATTACGTCACTGGCAAGAATTATCCTGCCTGTTGTTGAAACTTTGCGGCGAACAGCTTGTCTGCTTCTGCCAGAAGCGCCGGACTATGTGCTGCGATGAACGCGGCCTTCTGATCCTTGATCTTCGAAATCAGGTTGTTCCAGTCTTTCATGGACATATAAGCCGTCATTTTCCGGATCGACGCCTGGTCTGTCGCGGCAGCCTGCACGTTCAGCTTGCCATTGATGTTTGTCACAGGGGCAAAGTATTCAGAAATCGTCAACTCAATCGGGTAACGATTCCCGATATTGCAGATGACGGACATTTCCCTGACCTTGCACATCCCGTCTTCGCGCTTTTCCCTGGTCTGAGGCCGATACCCGGACTTGTAGATCTCAAACGACCTGCCGGACGCGGGCTTCGCGGTCTTCTTTTCCAGTTTTCCCGCTTTATAGAGTTCATAGGCGTTTGTGATCGCGTCCATGATGACCTGGTTGCGGGAATATTTCGCGACATTCGCTTGCAGGAATTTGTACTGCTCCTGAAGCTTTTCACGATTCCCTTCCGGGTTTTCCATCACAACATCCGCAGGAGTCCGGCCCTTAAACGGACCCATTCCAAAGGTCGTTGTGTAGGCAAGCGGCAGGGCTTCGTCGGTCGTTTCTGCCTGTGCGGACGGCGACAGTTCGCTTTCGTATACTTTCTGCCGCGCGAAGTTCGTCCTTTCCACGATGTCGGGCAAGTCGTCAAAATTGACGTTCGCTTTCACCGACTTTCCGGAACGGATCATGGAAAAAATCAGCCTGGTGTATTTCCCGAACAAGTTCTGAGGGGAAATCTCGTCAGACACTTTTGCAGGATACATGTGGCATTCAACAGCCAATGTGGTCCTGCTTTCTTCTTTCCCGGAGAAGTTTGTGAAGATTTCTCTCGGATTCTCAACAGCATAATTCCGGTTTTCCATATAAATTTCCTCCAATCTTTTTGTTGACGCTTTAAGACGTTTATCCGCGTCAATTCATCTTATTAAATTGACTAATATCCGTCTGTAAGCATTCTTACAATTACTTTACTTCTTTTTTCTCCTCCCTCATTATTATATAATAGGTGTTCACCTATTGTCAATCTTTTTATATGTTTATATAAAAGCAACTAAAGTTATTTTTTGTTTCAAAACAAAAACATTTATAAAAAAAGCCGCTTCACGAAGAAGCGACTTGTTTGTTTTTTTAACTCAGCCTTTCGGCTCCTGAATTTCTCCTGCTGTTTCTTTCCACGCGCTTCCGCACATGCCGTAAACATCTCCTATGCACCATTTGATGCCCTGGCAATTGTTTACGTCAGGAGTTGCGCTCCGAATAAACTTAATCGGGATATCGACATCTTTTTCAAGCTCGATCTCCAGAACGGAGCCTCCGCCTGTCATAAAGTCGAATAATCCCGTCATTGTTTCTTTTCCGATATGGAAAGTTCCGCAGTCAGGCTTTTTTGTGGCATCATAGCAAATGCCATTTCGATCCTGAGCCTTTATCAGCCGGTTTAAATCCATCAGATTGCCCAGCGTCATCCTTACCAGGAAACATAAGGTAGGCGTGCTTGACGGGCATTCCGTGTACTCTGACCACACAGAGCGAAGAAATACGCTCTGAACGCCGTCCTCACCACGCTCCATCGCATCGTTTAACTGTTCCAGGCTGTATCCCTGAGTGGAAGCCAACCAAGCCAGTCCGGTTTCCTTCACGAAAGGAGTCTTCGCGTTGATGGAGTAATCGTAATTCGCATCGCCAGTATCCATAAGTATGTTGACGTTGACCATTTGCTTTCTGTAATGCGCATAAGGCGCGTTTATGGTCAGGTGTTCCCGAACGTATTCTTCAACCTTGTCGCGCAAGCCTTCTGCGTCAACGCCGGCTTTCCGAAGATCCTGCTCGATGTCTGAGAACAAGCTGTAGTATTCATCTTCTACAGCATCCGACCACGCAGTGTCCAGCATGTAGTAGAATTCTTCTTCCGGGTCATCGGCTTCTACGATTTTCGCGATATCCCGGTTGTCCAGCTTATCATCATACGATGCAGTTGCTTCCATAAAGTACTGGTATCCGTCTTTATCGTCGAACAGATACTTACGCTCTTCCAGCGCTTTCTGAATCATGTCTTCAAGGTTTAATACCTTTTCACTCATTCTAATCCCCTCCATTTGTCGAGCGCGCGGTCTTCCGCTGCCTCATCCCAGTATTCTTCCTCCGGTTCATTATCACCGAAGTTTTCCTCAATCAGCTTATCTGTGTACCGTTCGTACATCAGATCCAGATCTCTGTCGCTTGTCATAAAATACCTCCTGTTAACATCCGTTATGTCGCGGAAGTTCCTTTTAACGCTCTGCGCTTTGCCAGATTGTATGCGCTCAGGAGAACCTTCTCGATCTCTTCCAGAACCTGGACTTTTTCTGCCACAGAATCCGGAGCCTGAGCCATAGCATCTGCTTTGCAGAGGACTAAAAGGTTCTTAAAGGCGACCAGAGGCGGGAGCTCATCTTCAGTCTTTATTGCCCACGGAAGGATTTTTCCCCAGGAAGGCTTCCTGCCGGTCATTGCGAAGCGCACAGTGGCATTTATATCAATGGGAGCACCATCAATATTAATAAACGCCTTAAAGATCACTTCAGCAACGTTTTCAGCTGTAATAGCCCTCATGAACGGGTGTTCCTGCACAAAACCGGTCTTGAAAGAAATGAAGTCGTCGTGATGCCGGATATACCAGCATACGATCTCCGCGCTCTCTTCGGTAAAACCGTTCTTTACGAGCAGCCTTTTCGCGATCTCTGCAGATCTTTCAGCATGCCCGAAGAACCGGGTGAAACCTTTTTTCTCGTCGTACCTTGCTACTTCCGGCTTGCCTATATCATGCAGCATAGCTGCAATGAGCAAGCGCTCGGCATAAGCGCAACCCAGCTTTTCAACATTTTCTTCCGTATACTGCATATGCAGGTCCAGAGGAAGATGGTGATGAGGGTTGTTCTGGTTAAAGCTGACGCACCGGAGATATTCCGGACTTTTGCGAAGCTTCAGGGTAAGATCTTCAGTCATTTGATTTTCCTCCTTCTATCAGCTGCTGGACACGTTCACGAGGTGTATGTGTTTCCTCAGCAAGTGATCTCGTATAGATTTCCTTACTGATAGGATCCAGTTCTGAAAGTATTTCAGCAGCGCCTCTCAGATATTTTTGACGTTCTTCTCTTTTGGTAAGATCGAACGAGGACTTTAACCGCCGCAGGCGGTAAGTTGTTGGTGGTATCGCCGGAAGAGAGCGGAATCCATATGCGCCATCTCTCCGGACAAACTCGTCCGGATCCAGGCCGTCTGGGAAATCCAGAACTCGCACCGGGATTTTTTCTTCTTCCATGATATCCAATCCACGTAAAATCGCGTGCTGTCCGGCAGAGTCTCCATCATATCCAAGATGAATTTCAGGAGCATACTGACTTATCAGCCGGGCCTGCTCGTTTGTCAGAGCAGTGCCAAGCGTAGCACAAACGCCTTTTACGCCAAACTGTGTCAGGCTTACGACATCCATATATCCCTCAACCAGGATTACCCTTTCAAGCCTTTTACCCGGCAGCAGATTCTCGGCGTATACATGCTTACGCTTGTTGTACACCGGGGTATCTGCCGAGTTCAGGTACTTTGGCTCCTGACCGTCAATGGAACGTCCGCCGAAGGCGATTACGTTCTTTTCGCGGTCAATAATCGGGAAAATTGCGCGGTTGCGGAACATATCGAAATACCGGCGCTTTTCGCCCGGATTCTTTGGAGGTCTTATCAATGTCAAGCCGGCGGCTTCGAGTTCTTCCAGTTTGTAACCCTTTGAAATCAGGTAGTTGGAAAGCACAGACCATTGATCTGGTGCGGCTCCAAGCCCGAATTTCCGAATTACGTCGTCTGTCAGTCCCCTTTTCCGCAGGTATTCCAGCACTTTCGCGCCTTCAGGCTTATAAAGAAGCTCGTGGAAGAACCGCGCAGCCTCTTTATTTGCAGCCAAAAGACGTTCTTTATATGCCGTGCTTTCCCGCTCCTGATTGTCCGTCAATTGAGGCGTGGGAATGCCAGCGCGCTGTGACAGCAGTCTGACGCTTTCTTCTTGTTCAACGCCTTCTATGTTCATTACGAAGTCAACAACGTTTCCGCAAGCCTTGCAGCTAAAGCAGTTATAGCGTTGTTGTTCAGCGTCAACATAAAATGACGCTGATTTTTCCTCATGAAAAGGGCATAATCCCCAGTAGTTTTTTCCGATCTTTTTCAGACCGGTATATCCGGAGATCACTTTTACAATGTTGATCCCTTTAGTGAATTCATCCAACGTCATTTTTATCTCTCCTTAGAACATCTTCATGACCATCCGAATGCAGTTCTCCTGCTTTTCGATCTCATCGATCTCCTCGTTGAGTTTCGTGATCTCGTCAAGGATTTTGGCCTTGCGATCCGCGAGTTCAGCAGCTTTCTGCTCGAGGTCTACCATCTTGATCTTGGTTCCAGTATCGGATTCGACCTTAGTCGTTTCTTCGTGTGGAGCCTCCGTGGCACAGCCTCTCTCGAATTCTGCCACAACATCCGGATATTTCTTTTTTGCGTGGGATAGCGTTGACTGCGCATTCATCTTTTTCGCAAGGTTGCAGTTATCCAGATACCACTGTACCGCATCTCCGCTTTCCAGCGCACGGCGCAGATTATCCTTAGCCTGTGCGGTTCTTTGGGCGTTTATCTGAGCCACTTTGCCTTTCTGAACAGGTTTGGCTTTCTTTGCAGGAGATACTTTCCGTGCAGGCGCTGCGCTCTCCTGAGGCTTGGAATACTTACCCCAGATGTCCGGGTATCGCCTTTTGCACTTGTTTACGAAAGCTTGCGCTGATGCTCTGGAGGTCATGCCCGTATTCGCGAGATACCACTGAATAGGGTCTCCGCTTGCCAACGCCGTCTCGAAACGCTCACGCGCGCCTTCGGTTGTTTTGTCAGTGACCATTTTGCGTTCAGGGAGCGGGCCATGGTTTCCGGCTTTGGTTTCCATTTCCAGCTCGTCAACAACACACTGCCCCGCAGGACACTTGCTGACCAGGACGCATCCGATGCACTGCACAGGGTCGTTTTTGTACTCAAGGCAAACGGAAGATCCGATCAATGCGCTGGCATGCCTTCTTTCAAGTAATGCTGCTTCTGTCATAGCCATAAAAAATTCCTCCAATCTTATTATGAATGAGTTTTTTGAAATATATGATTATCGCGCAAAAGCGCGTTACATAAAGGAAGGGCCTCCATTTATTCAAAAGGTCTCGAAAGACCGGATTTCCTATTTAATTGGACTTTATATCTTCTAACAGGCACTTCATTAAAATTCTACTTTTTTTATCTATAGGCCGACAAACTATATATCCTTCATATTTTTCATGCTACGTTATGTATTATTGCATAACCTGTACTTGTTACCATTATTGAGCACAAAAAAGACCTCGTTCAAGAAAATTGAACGAGGCCGGCTTCTGCGGTTTATTCATCATCATACGCACACTCGTGCGCGCAGGATGAATAGCACAGATCATGCATATTCGGATCCTTGATGATTTCTTCGTACTTTTCCTTATCATCATGATCCGGATCGCAGTTGTAGATCTCCACAGACGTATGGTCTTTTTCTTCTGAGGACTGGACCATATCAATCAATCCGTCCCAAAGGAATACCCGGATGGTCTTATCTGCGGTAGCAGGCTTTTCGCTAGTAATGCCCATTTCCTGCCACTCATCGTTTTCAGCGACGATTTCCCAGGTCTCTCCTCTGTCATCGGCTTCCTGTATACCGCCGCAGCACGCGCATACGACGTCGCCATTTTCCAGAAGAATTCCCAAGTGTTCTTTCTGTGGATCATCTGTCAAGTCTTTAAACTTTACCTGCTTAATCATATTTGCTCCTCCTCAGGCATATTCTTCCTCGTACTTGTAAACGTTCACGGATACATACGCTTCTTCTCCGAGAAGCTCTTCGATCTTCGCGTTTGCCGCATTGTTCAGCACTTCCAGTATCGCTTCGGCATCCAACCGCTTTTCCAGATCCTCTGTAGCAGTTTTTGTCAGAAGCGCCTTCTGCTCCGCGAAACAACTCTCTTCGTCAAAGACTTCGTCTTCGTCAGAGATCTCGTCTTCTTCATCCGCTTCCATTTTTGCGGCGCGTATTTTATTCCAGACTTCACGCCTTGCAACAGCGTTCAGGATCTCTTCGCGATACTTTCCATCGTCCACGAAATCTTTCAGGAGCTTCATGACATCGTTGATCGGCGTATCGTTACAGTCCAGAATATCCCGCATGTAGTCATACTCATCCGGGAGGTCTTCCAGACCGTAAGCATCAACATATGCCGTGTTTGCAATCTCCGGATCGTTCGTTACAAAAACAGCACAATTTGGTTCCTCGGCGCTGTATGTGAGTTGAAAAGCGTCTTCCGGCAAAAAATTCATCACGAAGCGATGGATGCACTCAATGTGCGGCGACCAGGCGCTTTCCGTTTCAATGAGGAGCTCATCATCTGCAATTCTTTCCCTGCGAATAACAGAACCCCTGCACCGAACTGGACCTTCGCAGACTTCTTTTTGATCCATCCCGATATGGAGTAGCAGGTTCCCGAGCCACTCATTGCCGAAATCGGCGCCTACCGGGTTCGTACTAAGTGCTGCGTCCATTTCTCTGGAAAGCAGATCGATATTTTTTGCATCACTGCAAATGATTACACGAGAATAACACCAGTTAGGCATATTATTTTCCTCCTTAACTCTTACTTTTTATGGTCTATAACGAAATGTTTGCCTTCAATGATAAGCATGGGGCCATTTTCGCTCGGTATCATCAGTGTCTTTTTACCAGGGAAATTCACACTGTCGCTGGCGTACTGCAGGTTTGCAAAAACCTCCGCGTCGAAATGCGGGATATGGTTCTTGTCAAGCCATCCTCCAAGCGTCATGACATGGGTGCATGCTTTCGTGTCAACAGTGTTGAAGTTCATACCGCAAAGCTGATTTTGCAGAGCGACGACGTTATCATCGAAACACGGCGACATTTCCGCGGCGTCTTCAGCTTTATGCAAGCGATCCCGCAGTTCCTCAGGATTTCCGGAGAGATACTCACCGGCTGTAACATATTCCCCGTAGCCGTAGTCGTTTGCAGGGCCAGGGACGGGATAAATAATACCTTTCAGAGCATCACAAATCTCATCTTCTTCCAGGCCGGTCATAACGCACATGTCCATCATGTCGGGCTTTCCATGTTCCTGAATGGAGCGAGCCAGAGCTTCTTGAGCAGAAATCTTCCCATCGTTTTCATCAGGGAGACTGATTTCTTCCGCTTCCGCAGGATACAGACGGATCTTCCGTTTAGAAGTGTAGTTTTCATCATACTCATCTTCATACAGAAGAACTTCCGTCGTAAGCCTGCCTTCCCTGGGACCGCAGCTCTCTTTGACAACTCGGATAACTGCAAGATCCTGCAGCCAATTCTGGTTTTTATCCGCGATTCCGACAACAATCTCCGGACCAAACTCCGGCATATTGTTGTTTTCTGCGACAAGCCTCCGCTCATTCTCGCCTTCTCCAAAGGAAAGGAGTATGCGCTGAACATCCGGCTTGGAGGTCTTTTCTGTCTCGGCCCACTCGTTTTCGCAGGCCCAGATTTCCCCGCGGAATCCGACGTTGTATTCCCATTCATTGAACACATCCAGAACAGAAGCGTTCGGATTCAGTCCTTCTCCGGCTGGTGCGTTACAGTAATCTTCCTGCGCGCAGGAAAGCTCCTTCATGAGATCTCCCAGGGAATGACCATGGTCGATCATCCACTGAAGCTGGTATTTTTCATAATCTGTCATCTTGATTTCCTCCTTATGCGTAAATCTTTTTCCGGAAATTCAGTTCTCCCTGAACCCGGTCCTTGCTGTACCTGCACAGCATATTGACGATCTCCGGTGCAATTCTTTCAGGGTCTTCTCCTCTGCGGTTCAACCCTCCCCCAAACGTGTCCTGAGCGTCATGGACGTATCTGTATTCAATCTGGAGATTATATGGGCTGTACTGATTGGAATCCACAAAGACGAATCGCCCGTTGGCAGGGTTTGTTATATGTCCTCGCGTTCCAACTACTTCTCCGCGTTTGAAGACTGGTTTCAGGTCGAATTCAAGCTTTACGTTTTTCCAGCAAGCTTTTTCGACCGCCTCCTGAATCAATTCCGGCGGATTTACGGTTTTGTGCTTAAGCATAAGCAATTCCTCCTTCTTTTTTGCATATAAATAAAGACAACCTTTCAGCTGTCTGGACATAAAGTAAGTTGGCAATAAAAATCGCCATCTATATAAACAGACGTGAAAACGCCTGATTCCTCCGACGTTCTTTTACAGAACAAAATAATGAATCTGTGTTTTGCCTGAGCCGTCTTTCATCCATTCTGCTTTTAGTTTACTTTCTTTTCATTTTTGAATCGGTGAAAATATGTTTTTCAAGTATCATATTTAATAGGAAACGGTTTGTTTTTCTTCGTTCAGCCGGTTCCTCGCAATATTACTCAAATTCAAAGGAGGTTTTTTGAGATGAAAATACGCTTTCTGCTCCTGATATGCGCCATCGCGCTCATTTCTGCCGTGACAGTTGTCTCTTTCGCAGAGGATCTGCCAAACATTCTTCCGGCGTCAACGGATCCGGCGTCTATGTTCACTGAGGAACATAACATCCTTCAGAAAAAGATTGAGGAGTTTGGCACTTACTCAAACAGTGTTTTTTCCAACTTCAATGAATGGTCTTTTTCATGGGGCGAAACCGGAGACGGCAGCAGTTTTCAGGACACATTTCTTCAGATGAAGGATTCTATGCTGAACAAAAACAATCAGGAAATACAGGATATCCTGTCCGGCAATGACTCCACGATTGATTTTTCCGCGTTTGAGGAATCAAAGAAGAATATTCAGACTGCCAGCGAGAACATACAGGCTGAATATACTCAGTCTGAATCGTTTGTTAATTCTGTCTCGACAGACGTTAATGAAAACCTCGCGCAGCTAAACGAGATGATGAACGCTAAAAAGAACGAGATGAAAGATTTCATGGAGTCTTTTTATGCACGCATTGAGGAAATAAAAAGAGACATGGCGCAGCAGCTTGCCAGCTTTAAAACTTCCCTTTTTACGCAGGGAGAAACAGACTAATACGTCCACATGAAATACGGTTAAAGGAGGTGTGATTCATGTTCGATCATAATATCGCGATGCAGCATATGCTCATGCATGAAATGGTCTGGCATCAGCAGGAGAACATGCGTTCACTTAGCCGCATGATGGACCTTGAAAACCAGCGAATGATTCGGCAGAACGCGGCACAGGCACGGCACATGGAGGAAATGGAGATTCTTCGCCAGATCTATGAAGACGAAGATAATCGCAAATATAGAAAATAACTATAACTAAACGCCCTCAAATTGGTGTAATATATATGTATGGATCAGTTCGTTTTTACGCCGTACTGAAGGAGGGTCGTTTTGATGAAAAAGTTCCTTTTTGTGCTCCTCTCTCTGCTTTTTTGCCTGGTTTTCTCTGCCTCAGCTGAAGAAGCTACAGAACCGGAAGAATGCACGCAGATTGTCTTTTTTAGCGAAGTTCCGGTCGAGCAGCAGGAAGAAGTTCCCAATGGCGAATTTGCTGCGGATGATGCACTGAATGGCATAATCGATACAGACGACGATTTTGCCATTACATATGGAGATACACGCTTTCAGCTTGGCGACAATCCAACTGAAATCCTGGCCGAGATGGACAAAGAAGACCACCCGGCTTACGTTACCATTGAAAACCGCCATACCGTATGCAACGAGGCTAATTGTTCCTATGAAAGCGATGAACTTGCCGTTATGACAGATCCGGATGATGAAACGGGAGACGAAGTCATAACCGCTGTTTTCGTTGATGTTGAGGGCGTTAAAACCAATCGCCAGATCGGTATTGGAGATCATATCCGAAAAGTTTATCTTAAATATGGGCACGATTACCAGACGCATTCCGATTTAATCGTCTACAAAGTAAAAGACAAGGAGCACAAAGAACACTTTCTTTTGTTTCAGATAGACGACAACAAAGTATTCAGCTACGCATTTCTGGATGAGCCTCCCTACTGGTACAAACACAAATAACGATTACCCGCAATAACCGGGGGAATTATCCGCTAATATCCGGACAAAGGCCGCTGTTTCCGAAATATTTGGGGGAATTATCGAAAGAGTTTCCGCCATTATCCGGACAAGACAGACGGCTTTTTTGATGGAATTTTGCCTAGCCGGACAAGTTTTTCCTGTTTAATGGTATACTAATCTTGTGGGATACTATTTTACGTATGATTTTGTACTTTTGATTGGGGTGTTCGTGTGAAAAGGCTTCTTTCCCTCTTGTTGGCGTTCCCTATTCTCCTTATATGCGTTGTTTGTATAGCGGAGGAATCTTACGAGGACGACCTTGAAATAATCGAGGCCGAGGAGAGACAGTACGCCAGAGTAGATACCGGAGATATTTTTCACGAAAAAACAAAAAAAGATTTTTCTTTCTCCTCTCCTGCCCTGTATACCGGCAAGCTTATTAAAGGCCACTCTATATTTTCAGAGAAAGACACGTCCAGCAAGCGCGTGCTTCAATCTCAGGACAAGGACATCAAGATTGATATCCTTTATGTTGGTTTGCGCTGGATGATCGTGCGAAGAAATAAAGCCATCGGGTACGTAAAGCGTGAATACGTGGCAAAATCCACTGTCGTACCCGTCGATCCGGTCAATACACCTCCTTTTAATGTGCAAAAGCATATGTATATCGCGACTACCGCTACGACCTGCCATGTGCGTAAAACCATGTCCTATGCGCCAAAGGACGGGGACGACGATAATAACTGGGTTGTGCTTAATCCCGGAACCCGCATTTCCATTTACATGTTTTATAATGGATGGGCAATGGTTAATTACCACCGCGAATACGGTTATATAGATCCGAACGAGCTGTGTGATTTGATTCCGGTCTCTCCTACGGACGAGGAGCTGTATGAAGACTGCCCGATTGGCGCTTATACAAGCTATTACAACATGGCGCAGACAGAAAACAACATAAACCGCATCCATAACATTAAGGTCGGCTGCGGCTATATATCCAAAATACTGTACCCCGGCGAAAAATTTAATGCTAATGATGTGATGGGCCCTTACGGACCAAAGAAGAACTATAAACAGGCAGGTGTCCTGACAGAAGGCGGCGCTAAACTTGGCTATGGCGGAGGAACGTGTCAGGTCTCCTCTACGCTTTATAACGTCCTTATCCAGCTTCCTGGCATTGAAATTATTTATCGCCGGCCTCACGGTGGCAGCGGCGCTTCTTACCTCCCGATCCATTGTGACGCGGCAGTCGGAAACGACCAGATTAACCTCATATTTGAGAATCACTACGACTTCCCTATTCTCATTGATGCCCGGTCAAATGACGACGGTGCGCTGTGCGTCTGCATATACAAATATCACGGGAACGCGCAATAATTGTCAAAATCGACGTATAATATAAATATAGATCATATTTAAGGAGGCTTTCGCTTGAAGAAAAGAGATTACGGTGTCGAAAGAATTCCCAGTGACGCCCCAGCTAGCCTGGAAGGACATATTTTTTTCGGGCTTGATTTGGACGATGACCAGAAGAAGTATCGTGACGCGATCTGGGACAAGGATTCCGCGATTGTTTTCTGCAACGCTCCCGCTGGTACCGGAAAAACACTTGTTGCTGTTGCCACAAGCGTCCTCATGGCGCAATACGGGCTTATTGACGATATTGTTTACGTAATGCATCCCGTAGGTGACCCGCAGGGCTTCCTTCCCGGCACAATCTCCGAAAAATCCTCCGTTTACTTTGAAGCGCTTTATCAAAGTCTGTTAACCATTGGTGAATGGCCGGAAAAAGTTCTGAAGCAGACCACGCTTTCCCAACAAAAAAACGGAGAAGGCTACATTACCGCTATTACTGACACGTATTTGCGCGG
>JAEEGL013614420.1_pt1 | contig 36632 bp, 39 predicted proteins | sample 9134231 | NCBI WGS metagenome assembly JAEEGL01 (sample SAMN16246548, study PRJNA631951) | gut metagenome | biome: gut microbiome; feature: rumen; material: fiber-attached | host: Bos | place: Iran: Karaj | collected 2018-10 | reverse complement strand
TTGTTTAAAATTAATATCTGACGATATAGAAAATTATAGAAAATGGAGAAATAGTAAATAGTGGTGTATAATAATACATAATTTACATATAATATGTGTAAGAAAAAGAAGTCAAAAATAAAAAATTTGACTTTTTAATATTTTTAATGTAAAAAAACATACTATTACCTCTAATAAAAGGAGAAGATAAAAACATGAAAAGAATTAATGATCCCCTCTCGAAAGAGAGAAAAGGAAATAAAAAAAAGAATTGGAAGGTAAAAGAATTATTATTATTTACAATGGTCCCATTTTTAACATTTGGAGGAAATTTCACAAGTACAATGGAAAGTCTTGATGTTTATAACAAGATGAATGTAGAATTTACTACTGATAATACTATTGAATATAATAGTGAATTTGATGGTATGAATTTTGTTTCTAAAGTGCCAATAGGAAAAATAGTTACAATAAGTCATATTGATACTAAAAAACTTGGTAAACATGAAGTATTATATATCGTATCTAAAGGTAATATTATGAAAGAAATATATACTGATATAGAAGTAGTAGATACAAAGGAACCAGAAATTAATCTTGAAAAAGATAAAATAACAATTTATCTTGGTAATGATTATAATGTTAAATCTAATATTAAGTCAGTAGTAGATAATGTTGATGGAGACATTCCATTAAAGACAGAAGAAATGAAAGAACAAGATAAAGGTTATTATGAAATTGAAACAAAATTTGATAAGAATACTGTAGGTGATTATCCAGTAAAAATAAAGGCTATTGATAATCAAGGTAACACTAGTGAAAAAACCTATACTATTTCTGTTCAAAGAAGATATACATATGCATACACTAATAGAAAAGTTAACGCTACTGTTGATACAAGTTCAGTAGTAGCAGCTGCTTATTCATTATTAGGATATAATTATGTCGGCGGTGGAACTAGCCCACAAACAGGATTTGACTGTACAGGATTTGTTTATTACATATATAGTTTATTTGGTAAACAAGTGGGAAGAAGTACTAGTAATATAGTATATTCTGGTACAGGAGTATCTCAAAACAATATGGAACCTGGTGACATAATTGTATGGAGTACACGTTATGATAATTACCCAACACATGCTGCTCTTTATGTAGGAAATGGTAATATGATACATGCTGCTAACTATCAAGATGGCGTCATTTTATCAAGTGTAAGTCAGTGGGCAAGTTGGGGAGCTCATATTGTAGCAGTAAGAAGAGTGTAAAAAAGTAATCAAGCAGATTACTTTTTTTTCTTATATATGCTATTATAGTTTTTAGAAGGGAAGTAAATATGAAAAAACTATATAATAAGTATAAGAAATATTTAGTAGCACCATTAATAACTATAGCTATAGTATTAATAGTGTATGTGTTAAAAGGAATATATCCATTTGGTAATTTAACAATAGCTAATGGTGATATGGGACAAGCTTATATGACGTTTTATTATTATTTATATGATATTTGTCATGGAACTAAAAGCGTATTTTATGATTATAATTTAGGAATGGGATCTAATATATATGGAGGATTTATTATAGATGGACTTTTAAATCCTTCGGTATTTGTTATTCTTTTAAATAAAAGAGAAATGATTCCATATATGTTCTCTTATGTATTGATATTAAAATATGCCACTATAGCGTTAACATCTTTTATACTATTTAAGAAAATTAATAAAAAGAATGAATTTTATAATTATATATTTAGTATTATGTATGCATTATCTGCATATACATTAACTTATAATACTAATTTAATGTGGTTGGATGTAGTAGGATTATTTCCATTGTTTATACTAGCTACTAAGCATATGTTTGATACTAATAAAGTATATTATTTTGGAATAACATTAGCATTAATACTAATATTTAATTATAATATAGCCTATATGGTCTTAATGTTTATAATATTTATAATACCAATATACATACATTATGCATTACCTAAAGAAAAAAGAAAAGTAGCAGCATTTAATTTATTACTAGGAATATTATTATCCTTAGGATTAAGTGCTTTTGCTTTCTTACCGTCATTTTTACAAGTAAGATCTTCTTATAGATTTAGTGGAGCTATATATAACACTACTGCTAATATTAGAGTACTTTATAAATTGATTATGTTCTATTTTTATTCATTACCAGTATATTTTTATATTAAATGGTTTTTAAATAAAAATAGAGATAAACTAAATTTTAAAATGCATACAATAGGATTAACATTAAGCGCTATTATTCCTATAATTTTTGAAAGAGTAAATTTAATGTGGCATTCCGGTAGTTATCAAGGATTTCCATTTAGATATGGATTTGTTCCTATAATGATTCTATTTACTGGAGCCCTATATTCAATTAATGAAATAAAAGAGACTAAAGAAAAAGAAAAATTAAAGTTATCTAAAATAATACCTATATCAACACTATTTATTATAACTATAGTAGTAGGAATAATAACGGCTAAATATATCAATACTAATAATCCTGCTATCAATGTAGATATTATAGAATTTCTAATGGTAGCAGTACTATTTATTGTTACATTAGTATTAACATTTATTATTGATGACATTAGAAATAAAAAAACAAAATATATTTTAATTGGTAGTTTAAGTTTAATAGTATCTACAGTATTTACTTATTCTTATGTGGGAGTTCCTCCTAAATATAGAATGGGTTATGAATTGTCTGATGAAGGAGTATTCTATTCTAATAAAATATATGATAAACATTTAGATAGTGGATTATATCGTATGAAAGATTTATCTTATTCTATATATGAAAATTCTCCAGCAATAACTAATGTACCTTCAATGAGTACATTCTTACATATAATTAGTGGTGAGCAAGTATTGAATGCTAAACAGTTAGGATATAGTACTAATAATACTAAATTAAATGATTTAGGTGGTACAATATTTACTGATGCTATTTATGGAGTAAAATATGTTTTATCTAGGAAAGAATTAAACGATAGAATATATAAATATGTAGATATGATTGAAGATAATTATTTATATGAATATAAAAATATTCTACATTATGGAATATTATATAATGAAGAAATAGAAGATATTCCCAAAGAATATAAGGTATTTAGTGCTAATAATTATCTGTATCAAAAATTATTTCATAAAGAAGATAATATCATTGATATAAGAAAATTTGAAGCTAAAGAAGAAGATAGTATATTAGAATATGATATAGAAGTATCTGAAGAAAAAGAATTATACTTATACATAGATGAAACAAGAATAAGTCGTATATTAATAAATGGAAATTGTCTCATTATTCCACTTGAAAACGACCCATTCAATGCAGAATATAATACAGAATATGATAACGGTAGCTTAGATTTGGGATTATTTAAGAATGAAACAGTTCATGTTACGCTATTAGTAAATGAAAGTAAACAAAGAAATAAATATTATGAAGTGGAATTTGGATTACTAGATATTAATAAATATGAAAGAATCTTTAATACTAATCATGATATTAAGGTATCAGTTAATAAAAATAAAATAAATGTATCTGGTAATGTTTCAGAAGATACTAATATATTCTTACCAATTACTTATGATAAAGGATTCTCTTCTAATGTTAAAATTAAAAGAGTATATAATACATTTATAGGAGTGCCTTTAGAAAAAGGTAAAAATAATATTACATTAACATTTAAACCATATTTTTATACTAAATCATTATATATAACAATTATAACTATTGTATTAATGATAATATGTTACTTTATAAAAAGAGTATTTGATATAAGAAATGTTAAATTTTTAATAACAATATTCTGGTTTATAGAATTGTTGATATATATTTTCTTTGTATATAGATATTACATAAAGACTATATTTGATACATTTATAGGATTATTTAAATAAAGTAATTTAAATTACTTCATTTTTTTGATATAATCAAAGTGTGGTTAATTAGTATTATGGAGGTATTTATGCATACAGAAATAGAAGAAAGAATACTAGAAGTAGATAAAGATAAAATAATTAAAAAATTAGAAGAATTAAAAGCTACTAAAGTAGGAGAATGGTACCAGAAAAGATATGTATATGATTTTATTCCTAAAAGAGAAAGTGAATGGATAAGATTAAGAACTAATGGAATAGAAACTACTCTTACATATAAGAATGTAGAAGCAAATACTATTGATGGAACTAAAGAATTAGAAATAATAGTATCTGATTTTGATAATACTAATGAAATGCTACAAGTATTAGGATACACGCCTAGAGCATATCAAGAAAATAAAAGAATTAGATATATTTTAAATGATATTGAAATAGATATTGATTCTTGGCCATTAATACCTACATATATGGAATTAGAAGGTAATAATATAGATACAATAAAAGAAATAGAAAAATTATTAGAAATTGATGAAAATAAAATAACAGCCTTAAACTGTCAAGATATATATGAACAAATATATCATATAGATATAGATAGTATTAAAGAATTAAAATTCTAAGGAGTATTTATGAAAAATATTTTGATAATTGGAGTATCTAGATCTGGAAAAACAACATTAGCTAAAAAGTTAAAAAAAGATAGTAATTATAATTATATACCATTAGATTATTTTACTTCATCCTTAAAAAGAAATTTTCCTAGTACGAATATTAAGAGTAATGTTGTTATAGATAGGGAAAGTAGTAAGAATTTAGCTCTATTTTTATCTAGAGTAATAGAAATAATAGATTATACTAATGAAAAATATATAATAGATTCTGCTCATTTATATCTAGAAGATATTATTAAATATATAGATACTAATAAATGGGATATTTATTGTTTAGGATATCCTAATATAACAAAAGAAGAAAAATTTAGAGAAATTAGAAAATATGATTCTAATAAGGATTGGACATATAAGAAAAGTGATGAAGAATTATTAGATATTTTAGATAAATTAATAAATATTAGTAAAGAATTAGAGCTTGAATCTAAGAAATATAATATTAAGTTTATAGATACAAGTAATTAATTATTTCTTAGGGGGGTGATAATATGTATAAGTTTAATATACCATCATGGATTAAATTAGATAATGCTGCTACTATATATCCTAGTACTTTATCTAAAAAGTATGCTAGTATGTTTAGAATGACTATAACATTAAAAGAAAAAGTAGATAAATATTATCTAGAAAAAGCTTTGAGTAATATTATGAAAAGATTTCCAACATTCTCTTATAAATTAAAAGAAGGATTGTTTTGGTGTTATTTTAAACATATAGATGGTATACCACCAGTTATGGAAGATTATAAAAATCCTATGTTAAGGATTAATTTTAGAAAAAACCGATATTTTATGTTTAGAGTAAGATATTTTAATAAAAGAATAGCTATTGAATATTTTCATGCTCTAACTGATGGAAACGGTGGAATGACTTTTCTTCTTACATTAACTAATGAATATTTAAGACTAAAAAATAATATTAAAGTAGAATATAATGACTTGATATTAAATCCTAAAGATAAACCTAAAAGTGATGAAATAAAGGATAGTTTTTATAAGTATTCTAGAGGAATAGGAGGCTTAGTTAAAGAGAAAGCTGCTTATCATCAGAAAGGTACTATAGAAGAAAATCATGTTTTAAATGTTATAACAGGAATAATTCCAATAGATAAATTAAAAAAAATATCTCATGAATATAATGCTACTTTAACAGAATTTATTGTTTCCTTGATGATATTATCTTTACAAGAGATTAATAATAAGCAAAAAAAGAAAAGTAAAAAACCAATTAAAATATCAGTACCTATTAATTTAAGAAAATATTATCACAGTAAAACATTAAGAAATTTTTCTTCTTATATAAATGTTGGTATAGAACCAAAATATGGTAATTATACTTTAACTGAGATAATAGACGAAGTTAAAACACAAATCCATTACTTTAGTAGAGAAAAAAGAATTAATGCTAAAATATCAGGTAATACTAATTTATCTAAGAATTACTTTATTAGATTAATACCTATGTTTATTAAAAAACATATTATGTCATTGATAGAAAGATTAATGGGTGATAGATACTGTTCTACTACATTTTCTAATTTAGGATTAATTAATTTACCTGAATGTATGGGAAATTATGTTAAAGAATTAGGATTTATGATAGGAAGAAGTAGAGTAAAACCAGGATCATGTGCTTGTGTAGGCTATAAGAACAATATATATATATCTTTTACCAGAAAGATAAAAGAAACGGATTTAGAAAGATTATTCTTTACTAAATTAGTAGAATTTAATATACCAGTAGAAATAGAAAGTAATGAAGGGTGATAATATGTCATATTGTGTTAATTGTGGTGTTAAATTAAAAAGTTCTGAAAAGAAATGTCCTCTTTGTAAAACAAAAGTAATTAATCCTAATAATAAATTAAATACTTATGAAGAAGTATATCCTAATAAAATAGAAAATTTTAAGAATATAAATTATAAGTATATATTAAAATTATTAACTATGATATTTACTTTAATATCAGTAATAGTATTAATTATAAACTATATTATATCTAAAGAAATTACTTGGTCAGCATATGTTATTTTTTCTATTATTTATTTAATTTGTACTTTCCAATATATCTTACAAAAAAATATCTATTTATCCCATATATTAGAACTAATTGGAACAGAATTATTTATGTTCATCGTGGCAATACTTAATAATGGAATGGATTGGTATCTATACCTAATAGCACCATTTATCTTTATAGCATGGACTCATGTTGTGTTATATACTATATTAATTAGATCAAAGAAACCAAATATTTTTCATAAAATATCTTCAGTCTTATTCTTAGATTCAATATCATTATTAGGAATAGAAATGTCTATAGATCTATATAAATATAATAAGATAACATTTAATTGGTCTATATATGCTTCAATACCTATAACATTATTTGCTATTATTATATTATATATATCGTTTAATAATAAACTAATGGATGAAATAAAACAAAGAATATTTATTTAAAAATATTTGCAGTTTTATAAAAATATTGATATACTTATATTAAGTAATTAGGAAAGGAGTATATGAAATGTTTGATAATTATTTTACAATGTTTTTAGTAGCTATTATTGTTATATTATTAGCTAAATTTGTTTTAAATTTAAATCTTAGTAAAATTATTGGTTTAATTATTAATGCTATTATTGGTTTTATTATTTTATGGTTAATTAATAAAACAGGATTAGTAACTATTCCAATGAATATCATTACATACATTATAGCAGGTGCTCTTGGTGTACCTGGTGTAATAATCCTAGTATTACTTGCTTTAATAGGAATTATCTAAAAGATAATTCTTTTTTTATATTATATGTTCTATAATTAATTATTTTATGCTATACTTAATGTAAGAATAAGGAGTGATTGTGATGGAAGAAACGAAAAAGAAAAGAAAAAAAACATTCTTGATAATATTACTAATTGTTTTATTAGGAGGATTATCTACCATATCAGTATTATACTTTCTTGATTATAAAAAAGGGTATACTGGCAAGATAGAAAAAGGGAAAAGGATTGTATCTAGTGATGAAAATGGAGCTATATTTGAATTATACACAAACGCAGTTGAATATGCTCTAAAAAATTATATTGACAAGCATAATGGTGCTATTCCCACATTTGATGAAATTAAGGATAGTATTGTGTTTGAAAAACATAAAGTAGTTTGTGAAAAAAGTAAAATAAACAAAAATGGTAAATTATATTTAGAAAATTGTTCTATAGATGGAGATCCAGAAACAGGATTTTCATATGGAGAAGATGAAGATGCTATACCACAAAAAGAAAATAAAATATATTTTTGTAAAGGAATAGGGGATTATTACTTTACTAACAAAATATACGACAACAACGTTCAAATTATTAATACATATGAATGTGATAATTCAGATTGTCAAGGATATGCATATAATAAATTAAGTAATGAGGCTATTATTTATGATGGAAAATATTATATATATAGTATTAATTCAAGCACTAAAAAGAACATAAATTTAGGGAACGAAAAATATCAGGCTATTAATTATATATATGATAGTACTAAAACATATGGATTAGTATTAAATACATATCGACATGTTGGTAATGATAGCACTTTTATAGCTAATTTTTATAACTTTAATACTCAACAAAATACAAATACTACCAATGAATATCAAAGTATGTATTCTGTAGATTCTTTACTAGCAAAAGGATATATATTTGCCAATAGAAAAAGAGGAAATGGTAATTATTACTATACAGATATCGTTAATTTTAATACAGGTGAAGTAATTAAGACATTTTCAGATGTAAGTTCATTTAAAGATAATAGAATTGGTTATTCAGCTTATGTATCAGGAAGTGATGCAAAAATAAATATCTACGATAAAGACTTTAATATAATTATGGAAGTTAAAGATAGGGAATATGGAATAAATTCTGATGATACTATAACTATAGTAAAAGATAATCATTTTGAAATAATGAGTTTAAATAATGAATTGCTATATACAAGTAAAGATTATAAACAAATAGTTACAATTGTTGAAGATTATATAACAATAATAGATGAAGATAAAAACTTAAAGATTATAGATTTAAATGAAAATGAAAAAGCAACATTAGTTAAATTAACTGATAATCTTAATGTTCATCCATATATTTCTGGGTGGTATAGTGAAAATGGTAAAAATGGTATTTATATAGTTGTAGAAAATAAAGATATACCATATGGAACAGAAGGAAGTGGATTAGAGTATTATTATATACCAACAACTGGAGAAACAGGCGTGATTAAAACGGTAGGTGTTGGAGGATATGCTAAACCAGTATTATATTTATATCCTAAGAAAAAAACCAATATAAAAATAACATTTGAAAAACCAAATTTATTAACTACTACTTACCCTAAATATAAAAATGTTTGGGAAGTAACAGCTAAACCAAACGGTGACTTATATGATAAAAATGGTAAATATTATTACGGATTATATTGGGAAGAAGAAGGAAGTATAGATGTAGATTTTCATGAAGGATTTTATGTAACAAAAGATAATGCTATAGGCTTTCTAGAAGAAAAACTATCTTATCTTGGACTAAATAATCGTGAAAGAAATGAGTTTATCATGTATTGGTTACCAATACTAGAAAAAAATGAACAAAACTTAGTTTATTTTGAAACAACTTCTGAAAGAGAATCTTATAATAAATTAATAATTAATCCAAAACCAGATTCAATTTTAAGACTAGCCATTCATGTTAAGAAAGTAAATGAACCTATAACAATTCAAGAACAAAAATTACAAAAATTTAGAAGAAAAGGATTTACAGCAGTTGAATGGGGAGGAGTAATTCATTAATACTAAAATGAGTCAACTGACTCATTTTTCTTATGTCCACTAATATAATATATTGTGTTGAAAAATAATGGAAAGAGTGATAGAATAATTAATCACATAAAGGGGGCATATTATGCTAGAGTTAAAGAATATAACTAAGGTTTATAAAACAGAAGGTTTTACGCAAAAAGCCTTGGAAGATGTTAGTATTAATTTTCGTAAATGTGAATTTACTAGTATTTTAGGGCCATCTGGTTCTGGTAAAACAACACTATTAAATATAATTGGTGGATTAGATCATTATGATAAAGGCGATTTAATTATTAATGGAATTAGTACTAAGAAATTTAGGGATAGTGATTGGGATAGTTATCGTAATCATCGTATTGGTTTTGTTTTTCAAAATTATAATTTAATAACCCATCAAACAATTCTATCTAATGTTAAATTAGCCTTAACTTTATCAGGAATATCATCGGAAGAAGCTACAGAAAGAGCTAAAAAAGCCCTAGATTCAGTAGGACTCTCTAAACATATAAATAAAAGACCTAATCAATTATCAGGTGGACAAATGCAAAGAGTAGCAATAGCAAGAGCCCTAGTAAATGATCCAGATATCTTACTTGCTGATGAACCTACTGGGGCATTAGATTCTGAAACTAGTATTCAGATTATGGAACTATTAAAAAGTATTGCTAAAAATAAATTAGTTATTATGGTTACACATAATCCTGAATTAGCAGAAAAGTATTCTAATAGAATTATAACTTTAAAAGATGGACATATTACATCTGACTCAAATCCATATAAAGGTAAAAAACAAGAAAAAGAAGTAGATAATAGTAAATCTAAAAAAACAAATATGAAGTTTAAAACAGCATTATCTTTATCATTTAATAACTTGATGACTAAAAAGGGAAGAACTATCTTAGTTTCTTTAGCAGGTTCAATAGGTATTATTGGAATAGCTTTAATATTATCTGTATCAACAGGATTTCAGAGGTATGTTGATTCTATTGCTGAAGAAACATTAACATCATATCCATTAACTATTTATAATGAATCATCTGATGTTACTGGAGCATTACTTGCTATGACAAGCGGTAATGTTGAAAAAGAAAAAGGGAATAAAGTTCATGAAAGACAATTTATTACTAGTATGTTATCAAGTGTTAGTACAAACGATTTAAAAAGTTTTAAAACATACTTAGAAAAGAATTATTCTAAAGTAGAGAATGATTTAAGAAATGTAAAATATTCTTATAGTATTGATCCATTAATATATACAAAAGATGAGAATGGTAATGCTACTAAATTAAATCCTAGCAATTTATTCTCTTCAATGATGGGAAATAATAGTATGTTAAGTTCTTATTCATCTTACACTAGTATTTATTCGCAAATGATTGATGATAAAGAACTAATTCGTGAACAATATGATATTTTAAAGGGAAGATTACCAGAAAGTTACGATGAAGCATTAATTGTCCTATCAGAACCTAATGGAATAACTGATTTATTAGTATATTCTCTAGGACTTAGAGACGTGAAAGAATTAAATAAAATGGTTACTAGTATTATGTCAGGTGAATCAGTAGATATAAATAATAAACCGTTAGAATTAACTTATGATGATCTACTTAATATTGAACTTAAAGTAATTAATTCTCCTGATACATATAAATATAATTCTAAATATTCACTATATGAAGATATGTCAGATAATAAAGCTTATATGAATCTCTTATATAATAAATCACTTACTCTTAAAATAGTAGGAGTAGTATCTCCAAAAGAAGGAGTAAATTCTATGGCTTTAGGTAGAGGAGTATCTTATACTAAAGAATTAATAGATTATTTAATAAATAATTCCTCTAAAACAGAAATTGTAAAAAAACAACTAGATAATAAAGATATAGATGTATTCTCTGGAAAAAGATTTGATAGTAATAACAATAATTTTAACTTTAGCTTTGATGATTTTATTAGTATCGATAATGAAAAGTTAAAAAGTGCTTTTAATATTAATATTGATAAGAATAGTTTAGAAACTGAGACTAAAAACTATATGACTGATATTAATAATTCTATTGATATAAGTACAGATAAAGCAAGAGAAGACTATATAAATACATTTACAGATATATCTCTAAATTTAATAAAAAATAAAGAAGAAATAAAATTAAGTGAAGTAGACGATCTTGTTAATATTTATATGGAAGAGTATTATCCTAATAATAAATTAGAAGATTTTGAAAAAACTTATGTATTACCAAAAGATACTTATAAAGAACCATTAAGTGGACTTTTGAAAGGACTACTTAATGTTTATATTAATGCTTATACAATAATGGATAATTCATTATCAACAGAGAATGATAAAATAGCTATATATAATGAAGAAGTGTTTAATACAGTACTAAATTCTTATATAAATAGTGCTCCAGTGGAAATGGTAATAGAAAAGTTTTCTAATATCATGACAGAAGCAAAAATAAAAAAAGAAGTATTAACTAAAGTATCTGAATTAACAAGTAAATTAACTAATACCTTTGCTAGTTCATTTAATATTGATGAATCTAAAATAGCTAGTGCTTTTAAATTAAACGTTAATGAAGATGAAATTATGCGTATATTAAATGCTATGAATAATAAGAAAGAAAAGAATGACATGACTAATTTAATAGATTTAGGATATCAAGATATATCTAGTCCTAGTTATATATCATTCTATTTTAATAGTTTTGATGGTAAAGAGCATTTCTTAAGTTTTATAGATAAATATAATAAAAAGGTTGATAAAGATAAAATAATTAATTATTCTGATACTACAGGTATATTAATGAATTCAGTTAAAACGATTGTTAATGCTGTAAGTTATGTTTTAATAGCCTTTGTATCAATATCATTAGTAGTATCTTCAATAATGATAGGAATAATTACTTATATATCTGTCTATGAAAGAACTAAAGAGATAGGAATATTGCGTAGTATTGGAGCTTCAAAAAGAAATATATCTTCTATATTTAATGCTGAAACATTTATCATAGGATTACTTTCAGGATTATTTGGAATAGGTATTTCTTATATCCTAATACCTATAATTAATTTAATATTACATCATTATACAGGTAATATACCATTATCTGCTAGACTAAATATATCTAGTGCTATTATTTTAGTTATTTTAAGTATAATACTTACTTTAATAGGTGGTTTAATACCTGCTAAAAGTGCATCTAAAAAGGATCCTGTTGAAGCCTTACGTAGTGAATAGGGGGGGTTTTTATGATAGAAGAAATCGTAAAGAAAATAAAAGAAGAAAAGAATGAAAATATAAAAGATAAATATAAAGAGACTTTATATGAAGAAATTACATATTTAGAAGGAGAAGATCTTAGAATAAGTTGTTTAGATAAATATAGTTATTATTTAACATCATTTGGTATTGAAACAATAATATTAACATTTAGATATCCTAATATAATAAAATATTTAGATAAATATATTAATAGATTAGATAGTGATAATATAACTAATATTATCCTAGAATTAACTAATAATGATATTTTCACTTCATTAGATAAATATATTTCTAAATTATTACCTAAAGATATTATTGTAGTAATAGAATCATTAGAAGAATCTAGTAGAAGATTAATGATAGAAAAGTATGCTAAGAATATTTTCCCTAAGAATGGCCATAATTTAATTAAACTATTAAAAGTAAGACCTTATTTAAGTTTAGAAAATCCCTCATTATCAGATGAAATATTATCAGATGAAATTGTTAATAAATATGGTTATGAATTCATATCAGAATTATTAGAATATGATACTGATGCTAGTGAAATAGTATTAAAATATGATTCCATACAAAACTGGATAGAATATTTAAAATCATTACCTATATATAATACTAAATTATTACATTATGGGATTAATGCTTATCCCAGAATGAGAATTCTTATAGGACAAGTTATTTATAATAAGGATAAAATTACAGACAAAGAATTAAATAATTTAGTTACCATTATGAAACAGAATAATATTTATAGAGTATCTTCTTTGGAAGAATTAATTAATTATAAATTACATCGTATTCATATGTTAGAAAGTAAATTAAATGAATCTAATATAGAAGTAGATACAATATATAAAGCTATATTTAATGTATATGATAAAGATAATATTGTAAAAATATATTATAATTATGGATTTAATTCTAATCTATATTTAAATACACTTTTAAATGAAAATGTTTTAGATAAAAATGATATACTAGCTATAAATTATATAACAAGATTAATGAATGCTATTACTAAGAAAGATGCCTATCAGTTATTTCTAGAATTAAAAGATAATGATAATATTCCTGAAATAGATGAAATAACTAGTAAGATAGAAAAATATATTAATAAGAAATTTCAAAGTAGTTTATTAGATTTAGATAATAAAGAACTACCATCTAAGGAAGTAGATGGAATAAAAGTTATAGAACTTAACGTAATAGAATTTAAAATACTTGCTCATAGTATTTTTGGATATGATCCAGCATTAAGAGATTTAGCTCCTAAAATAGTAGAGAATCCATCACTTTGGAATAGTTTAGAAGGATCATCTACTATTAGTACAAGTTTAATCGGAGATACTCAACTTAAAGTAGCAGAAGCTGAAAATTCATTTGATAAAGATAATGAAAAAGTTGTTATATATGGATTTACCAAATTACCTGATAACGCTATCTTATTAATGGGTAAAAATGATATATATACATATTCAGGAGGTAGAATATTAAGAACAGGTAGTATAGAAAATGAATTTATGATACCAGAAGTTTTAGAAGCAGTAAGTTCTCCTAAATATATTAATGAAGTTGTTTTAGATAGAAAATCTGGCAATAATAAAGAATATGATAATAGACTACAACCGGATTGTATTGTGTGTTTTGATAATAATATAAATGATGCCTCTAAAAAAGCAGCTAAATATTTTAATATACCAATAGTATTAATAGATCGTAAAAAATATAAATCCAAGGAAGAATACTATTATAATAAGTATCATAATAAAGATATAGACACATTCACTATTGAAGATATTAAAAGAATTTTATATAACAAGATAGATAATATAGAAACAAAATATAATCTAATATTAAAACTATTAGATTATTCAAAAAAGAATAATTTAATAACTACTTCTGAGTATATTAAATTATTAAATGAACTAAAAGTATTATTATCATATTATTTATTACATATTAAAAATGGTAGATATACTAAAGAAACAGCTGAAGATAATATATCTATGAATATTATTGATAAAAAATTAAGTAAAGTAAAAGTATACTCTTAGGAGTATACTTTTATTATTTTTAAAAATATGTTAAAATATATTTATGAGAATTGGAGGAATTATGAAAAAGAAAATAATTATAATGTCATTAATTATATTCTTATTATGTGGTTGTTTTAATAAGAAATTACCTAAACCAGAATTATCAGAAGGTTTAAGGGGAGAACTTGGTATTGATAAGAATATTAATGAAGAAACTATTGATAAATATTTAGGAAGAGATGATTCAGTATACTTTGATATGCGTATGTTAGTGGATACTGCTCATTATGAAAATATAGGTGGTGACTCTTACTTATCAGGATTTGTATCTGGTTTTGAAATATTACCTTATCCATATTTAGCTCCTGTGGTAGGACTACCAGAAGAAGTAGGAGACCCATATACAGGAAAAACTTTATTTAGAATAGAAAATGATAAATATGTAGCTAATTACAAAGAATCTATGGATATATTAGAATATTTCTTTCCAAAAGATAAATATATTTTCTTAATGTGTGGTGGAGGAGGATATGCTGGTATGACTAAAAACATGTTAGTATCTTTAGGATGGAACTCTGATAAGATATATGATGTCGGAGGATATTGGTACTATAAAGGCAAAAATAATGTTAATGTAAAAAATGATAAATATGATTCATATGATTTTTGGAAATTAAATTATCATAATATTGATTTTGATAGTTTACATGAGGTATAGTATGAAGAAAATATTATGTATATTGTTAGTAGTTATTCTACTAACAGGATGCAATAAAGAAAAGTTTTCTTTAGAAGATAAATACTATAATAATGCCTCTTTTGAAGAAATAGATAAGATTAAACTAAATGAATTAGAAGATAATTCTGAATCATTTCTAGTAATGGTTTATACTACAGGATGTTTTAGCTGTATGGATTTTGAAAAAGTATTAACAGAGTTTACAAAAGAAAATAATTTAACAGTATTTAAAATTAATATTAATGATATCAAAGGCACTAAAATAGAAAATAAAATAAAATATACTCCATCACTAGCAATATATAAAAAGGGTATTTTATATAAGTATCTAGATGCTAATTCTGATGATGATACAGAGTATTATAAGAGTACTGATTCGCTAAAAAAATGGCTAGATAAATATATAGTATTAAATAATGACTAAGAAAATAATTTTATTAATTATATTATTCTTATTTATACCTAATGCTTATGCTTTAGAAAAAGTAGAATTATATAAATGTGTAGATGGAGACACATTTAGAATTAAAGTTAATGGTGAAGACACTAAAGTAAGAATGCTAGCTATAGATACTCCAGAATCTGTTAAGGAAAAAGAATTAGAGTATTATGGCAAAGAAGCTAGCGAATATACTTGTAATAAGTTAAAAAATGCAAAAAAAATAGAATTAGAATATGACCATAATAGTGATAAGTATGATAAATATGGCAGACTTTTGGCTTGGGTATTTGTAGATGGTAAATTACTTCAAGAAAGTCTTGTTAAGGGTGGTTATGCTAAGGTAGCATACTTATATGCTGATTATAAATATACAAGTCTATTACAAGAAGCACAAGAAAAAGCAAGTATGAATTCCTTGGGTATATGGGATAATGATAAAGCTAAAAGATTTAATCCTAGTAGTAAATCAGAAAATAATACTAAAGAAGAAATAGAAAATATTGAGATTATAATTTTAACTATATTCTTTTTAATAATTACATTAATTGGTGGTAAAAAAATAAAGAAAAGATAATTTTCAGAAAATTATCTTTTTATTATATAAAAAAATATAAAGTATGTTATAATTAATACATAATAGGAGTGGTATGTTATGCAAAAACAAGACTATCAAAGTTATTGGAATAATTTTGTATCTCTCATTAGAGGTGATATAAGAGAACTAAAACAAGAACAAAGAAAAATATCTCTAGAAATCAAGAAAATTGAAAGGTTAAAATCAGTACTAGAATATAGCAAAAATGATGTGGAAATGTTATTACTACATAAGACAAGTATAACTGAAGTAGATCCTACATTAACACAAAAATTTCAAATATTAGAAGCATTTCAGAAGAGAAATAATCTAGATAATGCTGTAGCTATAAAAACAATTAAAGATATTTTAGAAAACAAAACTATTAATGAAAAACTAAGAGAATTAAATACATTGCTTGATAAAAAACTCACTTTAGAAGAAGAAACTGATAAAATAATTGAATTAGTAAAAGGAATATCATATGATCTAGAATTAATCGATATCTTATGTAAAAAACATAATTTAGATCCACAAGTGCATACTTCATTACTTATCTATCCTACAATAAAATCTGCACAAAGAAAAGTTGCTAATATTAGAAAAAAAGAGGAGATTTCTCAAAAACAAAATGATAATAATAAAGAAGATAGTATTAAACAAGAAGTAAAAGAAGATATAACAATTATACATAGTTATGAAGAGGAGTTCTTAAAACAAAAAAACAGATATGAAGAAATTAAAGAAAATGGTAATGAATTAATTAATAAATATTATAATATTCTTACAGAAATGACCAATGAAGAAAATCAATGCTACAGAGCATATTGCTATATTAAAGAAGAGATGCAAGAAGATGAAATAAAAACCCAATTTAAAGAAAAACATGAAACTGCCTTAGCAAAAATCACTGCTATTAAACTATTTGATGATAAGGCAGAAATAGAAAAATTATTAAAAGAAATAGAAATAAATAATTATTCTAATAAAGATGATATTGATTTTTTAGAAGAATATATCAATGAGTATGAATTGGCACTAAAAAAATTAAAAGAATTAGATGAAAAAATTATCGATCAAGCCAAAGAAAAAGAATTACTCGAAAAATCCAAAGTGTTCTTCTTAACTGATGAAAATGATGATATACTAATACCAGAAAACATAAGAGATGGAAAAAGCTTAATTAATATTATAAAAAAAGGTGATGGCGGATATATTCAAAAGAAACAAAATAGTAATATTATGCCATTGAAAATCAAAAATAAATCATTTGAAAAAAATTGTGGTAGAAGCATATTAGCGGTAAGAAATTATAAAATAATAGTTTCATACATTAAATTAAATTCTAGTACAGGAAAAAGTAATGATGGCGGAATACTAATATTAACAGCTTCATTGCTTAACGATAACAAGATTGAAGAAAATACACAGCATATTATTGACAAATATGAAGATAAAATCATTAAACAAATTGAAGAATTGGAAATGGAAAATCCACAGCAAATTGAATTACAAGACAGAATTAGAACAGAAATCATTAAAGAAGGTGAAAGCCATGGAAGAAAAACTAAATAGATTATTCTTATACATAAGGCAAATAGTTTTACAACTAATTTATGAAAAAGAAATTAATATTGATGAATTAGCCTTTGATTTGGGTGTAAAACAAGAAGAATTTTTAAATAATTTCACTCAAAGAAATGATGATTTTACTTTCTATCTAGATGCTCTAAGTAAAGTGGAGCATTGGGAGGTGTAATTAATGAATGCAATAGAAGCAATAAGTCAAAGAATTAATGATTTAAAAAATAATGTATCAAAAATAACTGAAGAAGAGAAAGCATTAATTCAAGAAAAAATAAACATCATTGCAAATTGTGAAGAAGCTTTAAAACAGGAAGATACAATATTAAATTATGACTTTACTAATGCAATGAAATTATTAGAAGCAAAAAATATTAATATAGATAATATACATAAAATTATTAATGATGTTCAAAGTGTATTACAGATTAGAATAGAATTAAATCTATCAAGTCAGGATATGCCATTAGAAGAAGAACAGATAAATGTAATAAATAATTTTATTAAAGAATTAAATATAGTTCAAGAAGAATTAAAAGAAGAATTAAATAAAATATCTAGTAGTAAAGCAAATGAAAAAAGAATTGAAATACTAGAAGAACTAAAAAAGATATTAGAACAAACAGGTAAGAGAAAATATTATACAGAAGAAATGATTGAAACGTTTATTGACGAATTTGATATTGCTAATCTACCTCCACAAGAAGCTAAAGAACTACTAATGGATTTTTATGAAACAAAGAATTTACAGGGAAGACAAAAAGCACAAAAAGCTGATATTAATGAAGTAATAGAATTATATAAACAATATTTATCACCTGAAGCGATGGAGTATTTTACAGAATTATTGAAGAAGCATGAGAAGTATGTTGTTAGTTCTATTAACATTGAAAATACTAGAGAAATTTTAGAATTCTTTAAAAGCGAAAGAATAATAGAAAAATTCCAATTACCATCATTATTAAAAGTAACATTATATGGTAGATTTGAGTATATTAAAGAAGTGGTATATCCTCAAATAATGAAAAATAATCAGAATGATATAGAAGCCTTTTATCAAGATGATTTTGCTACTGTTTGGGTAAAGGAAAATGGATCAGAAAACCATAGATATAAGCCATTCAGAGTTAGTAGAGGAGAATCTGATGGAACAAATGAAGAAGATATATATACTCAATGTCACAAAGTATCTTTTGAAGAATTAGAAAAAAATATTGAAATATTAAAGCAAAATGCAAGTTTATTTGATTATAAGATTATACCTGATGATATGGAATCAAATATTAGACTTAAGACATTACCAACATGGCAATTAAAGAAAAACATTGAATTATGTAAACTTTTTGGTCTTGGAACCATATCTCCTGTACCAAGTACAGCTATAACAATTGGGGATATTGAGAATAAAATACACTTGGCTATTGAATTAGGATTATTAAATCCTCCATTAACACCAGCTTTCTTAGCAATGGAAAAAGATATTGTTAAAAATGATGAATTTAAAAAGAATTATAAAAAGAAAAAAATAGATAATCATAGTATTAGAAATTATTATCAAAGATATTTAAGTACATTGCCAGGAAGATCAATTAATGAGTTTGCATACTTATTCTTTATGCTTCAAAGAGAAGGATATACTGATTTTTATAATTACTTTTTCTCAGATACACTTGCTGGTAAGGGAAATAAAGAAGTAATACCTCAAGTGGCTAGAGAAATACTAAGAAACCCAAAAAAAATGAACGAATTCGTTGATAAAAACTTTACAATAACATGGTATCCAGAACTTATTAGTAACTATGATTTATATGATCAAACCATTAGTGAATATATTGAAATGGAAAAAGAAGAGGAATATTCAAAGAATGATTATATCGATAATAGCATATTAAATGATCCATTAATTCAAGACTTAGACAAAAATAATATGGTTGAAGATATTATTACTCATGGTGATCAAGTAGTAGCAAGAAAAAATCAATATGTTTATATGTTTGGAAATAGAATAATTTCAAGATATAAAGTATTACATAATGCATCTATTCTAAAATCAATATATGGAAGTTTAAATAAAGAAATACTAATGACATCTATTGTAAGAAATTCTTTCTTAGACGAAGAATCATTCAATACAATATATAGAGATGTTATGGGAAGAGGTATGGTAAAATGCTAGATTATTTAAAAAAATATAATATATCTGATGAACAAATTAACAATCTCGTAGATATTTTAAAAAACAATAATATGAATATTGACTTATTTGAATATGCTTCAAAAGATATAATGAAGATTTTAGATTTATTTACCTCATTAGGAGTAGATAATATTTACGAAATAATAATTACAAATCCTACTATGTTTTGTGATACATATGGGAGCATAAAGAGAAGAATTGATAGCTATCCTGATAAAGAAGAATTAGCTAGACTATTAAATGAAGATACAGAAAATTTAAGTTTAATTGGACTTCTTTAAAATTATTGTATAAATATCTCTTTTTAAATACATAATGTATTTGAAAGGAGATTTTTTCTTGGCTAAATATAAAGTAGATATTACAGGAATAAATACTAGTAATTTAAAAGCATTATCTCATGAAGAAAACATGATATTATTTAAAAAGATGAAGAGTGGTGATAGTTTCGCCCGTGATGATTTAATTAATGGTAATTTAAAACTAGTATTAAGTATAATTAAAGGATTTAATAATAAAGTAGAAAATCTAGATGACCTTTTTCAAGTCGGATGTTTAGGACTTGTCAAGGCTATTGACAATTTTGATACATCATTTGGAGTAACTCTATCAACATATGCTTGTCCAATAGCGTTCGACTAGTCTAAAATTAGTGTCTAAACTGCATAAACCCTTATAAAATAAGGGAATAATGGTAAAAATACGAATGAGAAGTTGCTAAAAATTTTTGAATTATTGACTATTTTTAATGATTTTGGAGGATAAAATGATAGTGTATTGTCCATATTGTTCTAGTTTAAAAAATGTAGCAATAGTTTGTATTGATAGTATTGCTCCAAGGCATTCAACTTATGCACCAAAGTGTAATCAAAATAGATTAAAAAATAATGATGCTATATTATCAAATTGGAATATTCATTATTCAAAAGACTATGATGGTAAAATAGTAAAACGAAGAACTTATGATAGATATTGTTTAGAATGTCATAGACCATTTTACTATATGTCTAATTTAATTATAGGAGATATAAAAGAATTGACATTTATAATTGAAACAAAAGATGATAGATGGAAATATGATATATATTTTGATGAAAACAATTCTTATTATAATGTAGATCATAATTATTTTACCAAAGAATATGAATCAGCATTGACACCTGCAAGAAGAAGAAAAATATTGCAGGGGATTGATTATTCTAATTTTGTAAATTGGAAACCTTTAAAGGAAAAAAATTATTTTGATTATAAAATAAAATGGAATGTTTATATAGTTTTTTATAATGAACAAACATTTTCTCGTGGAGGATATGATGAATATCCAAAGGAGTGGAGTATATTTATTGAACCATTTATTAAAGTTTTTAAGAATGATATATTTAAAAAAATGAAATAAAAGAGTCTTTTAAGATTCTTTTTTTGTTAGGAGGTAAATGCTATGTCAGTTTTTAAAATTGAAAAGAGTAAAAATTATACTGTTATGAGCAATTACCATTTGAGAGATAAAAATTTATCATATAAAGCAAAAGGATTATTGTCATTTATGCTTTCATTACCAGAGGATTGGGATTATTCAATTAACGGTCTTGTTTCTATTAGCAAAGAAGGTGTTAAAGCTATAAGAAATATTTTACAAGAATTACAAAGATATGGGTATCTAGTCATTGAGAAAAAACAAAATGAAATAGGACAGTTTGAATATGAATATTTGATTTATGAACAACCAGATACCCAAAAGGGAGATGTGGATTTAGGAGATGTGGAAAAAGACATACAAATAAATACTAATGAAATAAATAATAATAACAAAATAGATAAAGATGATAAAACCAAAATATCATCATTTTTTGTTGCAGAAGAACATAATATTCTTACATTGGAATTAATAAATAGAGGATATATTAATGAAAATGATATTCAAATATTTTATTATGATGATTTATTTGAAACACTACTTAAAGATAATAATTCATATAAGGATTTGATACAAATAATACATTATATTGTTCCTAGAGTAATTGAAAGAGATTTTAAAGATGAAGATGGTAAATTTATTGAAAATAAATTTGGATATTTTAAAAATGCAATGATAAGTAATATCAATAGATTTAATATAAAAGAAGATGATTTATGGGAGAATAGAGATGATTTAATAGATTTATATAACGAGATTGTTTCAAAGAATAATAATTTTGAAAGATAATTATCAAAAAATCTGCTTTTGCTGTGATATAATATTATTAGAAAGAAGTGATTATTGTGTTGAGTCCAAGATTAGAAACAGATAGATTAATTTTAAGAAGATATAATGAAAATGATATTGATTCATTTTACGAGATAATACACGATAAAAGATTACAAGCATTTATTCCTTTCCCTGATCTTACATTTGAGCAAGAATTGGAATATATAAAAGAATGTATAAAAAATGTAGAAACGGATAAATGTGAAAAATGGTCAATAGTACTAAAAGAAACTAATGAAACTATTGGTAATATTTCAGTAAATACAGTTGTGAAAAAACATAATTATTGTGATGTTGGATATGTTATTAGATATGATTATTGGGGAAATGGATATGCAGCGGAGGCATTAAAAGTAGTATCTGATTATTTGCTTAATAGTGGATATTATTTAATTGAATGTACCTGTAATGAATTAAATAAACAGTCATCACGAGTAATGGAAAAAGCAGGTTTTCAAAAAGATGGTTGCATTCCTAATAGAAGGTTGAATAAAGATGGAACATATTCAGGAGTAGAATATTATAGTAAGAGGAAAAATCAATAATCATTTATGGAGGAATTGACAAAATGAAAATGAAAGATTTATTAGAAAAATATTCCGATTGTGATATGTTTTCTTTGACAGGAGTAATATACAATTATAGTATTACTAAACAGGAATATCTAAATGCTTTAAAAGAAATAAAAAATAAAAATAAGAAAGAAATAAAAGAATTCTATAATGAACATCAAAGTGAATATGAAAGTTATCCTAGCTTTGATGAATTATATTCAGCAATAGAAAAAGAATGCTACGAATATAATAGTGAAGAAAATAAGAAAAAATATTTAGAGGAAAAGTTTGATAAAAGGTTTTACTTTGAATATAGAAAAATGCTTATGAGTGATAGAAAAATAAAAAAAATACGAGATAACTTTTTTCATTGCAGTTTTATTGTTGATGAAGTAGGTAAAACTACACGATATGGAAATGGATGTCCAAGATTATTTAGAATATTCTATTCAAGAATAAGTATGTTAATTGATCGTGAAAATGATATGAATAATTTTTGCTTTAATGATGGAAAAGAACTTATTAAGCAAGTCCCAAGATGTTTGAGAAAGTATTGTTTAAAGTATGAAGTATCATTTTTTAATGAAGTAACGGAAAGTAGTAGATTAATGATAAATTATTATTTTCCTTTAAATGAAAATACAAAAAAGTATTTATTAAAGTTTAAAACTGATTTTGACTTGAAAGAATTACAAGACCTAGCAATTTATAAGAATAATAAAAATAAGTTTTATTCTTGTACACACGAAGGTTTTAATTCATTAGAAAATAATTAATAGTGAAAGGAAAGTGGAAATATGGATTTAGAAAAAAGAATTAAAGATATTGAAGCAAGAAATAAAAGAGTTGAATTAGATAAAAAATGGGAAACTAGTTGGACAAGAAGAATATGTATTATGATCTTAACTTATATTGTAGTAGTAATTTATTCACATTTAATTATGAAAAACAATAATATTTATTTTAGTTCACTAGTGCCTGTCATCGGTTTTACATTATCAACATTATCATTAAAACTAGTTAGAAAGATTTGGGAGAAAAAAATAAAGTAAGAATTTTTGCTTATATTTCTTTTGTATAAAGAGCAAAAATCCTTTTTTTATGTTATAATATGTGTGATTTTCACATTGTTATATCTTTTAGAAATGAGTGATATTATATGGATTTTGAAACAATTAAAAAAATATTTGTTGAAAAGAAAAAAGTAGTTTTTAGATTATATAGTATGGAATATGTCATTGAACAATGTGATGACAATAGAATTGTAATGTATGCAGAGCAATATAAAAATGATAAACATTACTATAATAGTATTGAAGAATTATTCAATAATTATAGAGTTTATAATGAAGTAATTATGGATAATATCAATAGAATAAAGGTAATAGAGTAATATGTTATCATAATGATTGGATTTTATAAAAAAAATATCAAAAAAATTCACTAAAAATGCTCAAATTTCAAAATTATATGTTATAATTAAATAGAATAGGAGTGGTTTTACTATGCCAGAATCAAAATTTGAAAGAGATATGTTCATAGTTCAGCAACATTGGAACAATTTTATTTCACTTATTAAGCAAGATTTAAATGATTTATATGCGGAACAAAGACAATTAGTTGTAGAAATTAAAAGAATTGAAAGGGTAACTAAAATATTACAACATAGTCAAGAAAATGTAGATTTTTTACTTTTACATAAAGAAAGTATTATTGGATTAGATAGTTCATTAACACAAAAGTTTGCAATACTTGATGCTTTTAAGAAAAGAGATAATTTAGGTAATGCAGTTGCAATAAGAACTTTTAATGAAATATTAAATAGTGAAAGTGTTAAGAAAGCAATAGATCAATTAAATGCTTTAAGAGAAAAAAGAGATGCTCTTGATGAGGAAATTGACAAAGTAGTAGATTTAATTCGTGGTACTGCTTTTGATAGAGATACTATTGTTAAGTATAGTCAAAAACACGGTTTAGGTGCAGAATCATTAACTGCATTAGCATTATATCCAATATTTAAATCATCTAAAAAAATCGTTCCAAATAATCATAAAAAAACTGAATTACCAAGACAGGTAACACCAAGTAATACTACTGAAAATCAAGTGGTAGAAACTCCTAATGATGTTGAAGAAGTTTTGGAAACAAGTGAAGTAATAGAAGAAACTCCAAGTTATAAAGAAGAATTTGATGCACATAAAAAAAGATATGAAGAATTAAAAAATAGAAATGGTATGCTTTTAAATAAATATTATGTAATATTACAAGGCATGACTCCTGCTGAAACTCAATATTATAGAATATATTGTTCTATGACAGCTGATGAGTTAAAAGACCAAAAGTTTGAAGGAGAATATGACGAAGCAATGGCAAAAATAGTTGCATTTAGACTATTTGATGCCAAAAACGAAATAGAAACATATCTTCAAACAATATCAACTGCTAATTACACTAACAAAGAAGACATTGAGTTCTTGGGAGAATATATAAATGAATTTGAATCTCTTACAGATAAACTAAAAGAACTTGATAATAAAATAACTGATGCTAAAAAAGGTACAGAGGAATTTGAAGATCCAAAAGTATTTTTCTTAACCGATAGAAATATGCAACCTTTTATTCCAGAGTTTATTAGGGAAAAAGGTTATCAAGGAAGTTTAATTAATATTATTCAAAAAGCACAAAGTGGAAGTCTTCAAAAGAAAAAAGGTAGAAATATAACACAACTTAAAGTTAGTAAAAAGTATAAAGGTGATGTTGGAAGAACTGTTTTTGCTGTAAATAATTATAAAATAATTGTATCATTTATAAAGTTAAATTCTGGTGCAGGATTAGATGATGAGGGAATAATGATATTAACTGCATCATTATTAAATCCAAACACTATTCAAGAAGATACTGATAAAGTAATTAGAGAAAATAGAGAACAAATAATGAGACAACTTGCAGCCATTGAAAGAGGAGATCCACAACAACTTGGATTACAAGCTATGATACGAGAAGAACTTACAAAAGAACAAGTAAATGAAGAAACAATGGGAGAGGGTGAATTAAATGGAAGAAAAACTAAATAATTTATTTTTCCATATAAGAGAAAGCATTTTTAGATTAATTCAAGAAAAAAATGTTGATGTTGATATTCTTGCATTTGATTTAGGAATAAGTAGAAATACTTTTGTTGAAAATTTCAATAAGAGAATAGATGATTTTACCTTCTATCTTCAAACATTGAGTTTGTTAGAAAATTGGGAGGTGTAATTAATGGCTACATTAGATGTTTTAAGTCAAAAAATAGATGTATTGAAAAATACTTTATCACAATTAAGTGAATCCAATATGGATGAAAGAACAAAAATACAAGCACAAATAGTTATAATAGAAGAATGTGAGAGAGTAATTGACAATGAAGAATTAATGTCAAGTTATGATTTTTCAAATGCTATTAGACTAATTGAATCATATAATTTTAGCATAGAGAATTTATCACAAATTATTTCTGATATACAAAGTGTATTATTAGTTAGAGAAGAATTAAATATGTCTAGTACTGATATGCCACTTGAAGAAAATCAAGTTTCAACTTTTAGAACTTTTATTGAAAAATTAAAAGCAGTAAAAGAAGAACTAAATGAAAAATTAAAAAAATTATCTGAAAATGTAGAAGGTAAAAAGAAAATTAGTAATTTAGAAGCTCTTAAAAATATACTAGAAGGAACAGGTAGAAGAAAATACTATACCGAAGATATGTTCAGAGATTTTTATGAAGAATTTGATATTTTAAGTCTTCCACCTGAACAAGCCCAAAATTTGTTAGAAGGATTTTATCAAACAAGAAATTTGAGAAGTCGTCAAAGTGTTGAAAGAGCAAATCTAGAAGATGTAATTGCATTATATAGAGAGTTCTTACCATCAACAACAATGAGATTTTTTGAAGCATTACTTAATGATCACAAAAATGAGGTTACTTCTGCAATAGATTTAGATAATGCAAGAGAAATACTACAATTCTTTAAAGATAATGGTATTTTAGATAAGTTTAAAAGAACTACTTTATTGAAAATTACTTTATATGGAAAAGCAGAATATATAAAAGAAACTGTTTATCCAAAAGTAATGTCAAATACTCCTGATGTTATAGAAACTTTTTATGAAGATGATTTAGCATCTATATGGATTAAAGAAAAAGGTACAAGTACTCACAAAGCAAGTCCATTTAGAAGAAGTAGAGGTCGTGGAGAAGATAAAGATACTGAAAGTTTATATCCATCTTGTCATACAGTAGATTATGATGAATTTTGGGAGAATATAGAAATATTAAGAGCAAATCGTAGTCTGTTTGATGATAAGTTTGACATAGATGATGTAGGTGCTAATTTAAATATTAAAACATTACCTGTTTGGGTATTAAAGAAAAATATTGAATTATGTAAGTTATTTGGATTAGGTACTATAACTTCACTTCCAACAACTTGTATTGAAAGAGGAGATATAGAAGATAAAATACATTTAGCAATAGAATTAGGATTATTAAATCCACCATTAACTCCTGTATTTAGGGAAATGGATAAGGATATTGTTAGAAATGAAGAATTCCAAAGAAATACTGCAAAGAAGAAAATATATAATCAAAGCATAAGAAATTATTTTCAAAGATATTTAAGTATGCTATCAAATAGATCAGTTAATGAATATGCTTATATGTTCTATAAACTTCAAACAGAAGGATATACTGCATTCTATAATGATTTCTTCTCTGATGTTCACGCAGGAAAAGGAAATCCTGAAATAATTACTCCACAAGCAAGAGAAGTAATAACTGACAAGCAAAAGATGGATGACTTTATTACTGATAATTTTATGACTGAATGGTATTCAGATTTTATTCCAAATTATGATGAATATGATGATGTCATAACTGAATATACTGATGAAGAAAAGAAAACTGAATATAAAGAACAAACTTATATTGATAGTGCTATATTAGAAGATCCTTTAATAAGGGAACTAGAAGAAAATAATACTGTAAATGATACTATTACACAAAACGAAGAAGTAGTAGAAAGAAAAAATGAATTTGTTTATATGTTTGGAAATAGGATTATTTCAAGATATAAAGTTTTACATAATGCTTCAATCTTAAAAGATATGTATGGAACATTGACAAAAGAAATGCTTATGGCATCTATTGTTAGAAATTCATTCCTAGATAATGATACATTCCAACAAATATATTCAAATGTTATGGAAAGAGGTAGAACATTATGATGAATTATTTAAAAAACTATAATCTTTCAGATGAACAAATAAACAATATTGAAAAGTTAATTAAAGAAAGAGGACAAAATATTGATACATTTAAATATGATCCTGAAAAAATAACAAGTATATTAGATATGTTTGTATCAATAGGTGTTAATAATATTTATGGCATCATTACTGCTAATCCATCAATGTTTCGTGATACTGTAAGAAGTATTAAAAATAGAATTAATAAGTATGCAGATAAAAATGAATTGGCTAGACTTTTAAATGAAGATGCAAATAATTTGAGTTTAGTCGGTCTTATCTAATTAAGAGGTAAATTATGAATGATAATAATTGGCAATTAAGTGATAGTGAACTATCAGACTTTCTTTCTAAATTTGGATCAAAGAAAGAAGGAAAATCAGTTGACACAAGATACCAATATCCTTATGTTGAATTAGAAGATGTTATGGCAAATCCTAATGAATACATTATTCCACAATGTCTTCCTGCTTGTAGGGCATTATGGGATAGAAATATAGAAACATTTATGGTAAGTAATAATGACGATAATGATATATATGTGCTTATGCAAAATCTTTCTGATGAAAATAAAGCATTAATGGAGAGTTTATCACAAGCAGATAAAAGATTTTTCTTTGATGAATATAGAGGAACTTATGGTATCGGTGTAAAAGGCAATGATGATAGAGCAATGCACGAATTAACTGCATTAGTGGATGCTTTACAAATTCAAGACACATTAAGATTTCAAACAGTAGAGCAATTCTTGGAAACATATAAGTTAACAGGTGGTAAAGTTGAAATTGATGAATTTGGACATATTGTACGATTACCTAATCCTGAATTAGCAAATGCAACATTACAAGAGGCATTAGAAAAAACAGGTAAAAGTGGTTTATATGTTGCAGGAGAAGGTAGAGTATATGAAAGTGAAACATATCTTGAATGGCATAATAGGTATCAACGAGCATTACAAGAACAGTTAAGAGAAGAAATATCTCCATTAGGATCAAATCGTGATAATGTAAATCCTGATGCTTCACATTTAAGAGATACTTATTTACAAGCAGAGAGAGAATATATTGCTGAATTATTACAACACGAAGGTATGAGGCAGTTAGTTGAAGAAATAAATCAAATGCCTAGTGAAACCCTTTTTGCAGCTGCACAAAAAATAGTTGATGATGTTGAGATGGGATTAGTACCAGAAGAACAAATGGAAAGAACTGAACAACAATTAACTATTATGCTTACTGCAATAAAAGATAAAGTTTTACTAAAAGAACTTGTCAAAACTCCTGATACACCATCAAGAAGTCGTTAAGACATTAGAAATATGATTTGCAAAATTTGACTTATTGCATATATTATGCTATAATTATAGCAGTTGTTATGCAATGGGGGTTGCTGATAAATCGTGAATATAAGACTCATTGTATAATGCAATGAGTTTTTTTAGGGGGAATTTTTTATGGAACAATATTTAAATAATTTAATTGAACAATTTAGATTAGCAACAGGATCAAAGACTACCGATGTCAAATCAGAACAATTTATTAGTGAATTTTCTGCTTGGATAAAAAGTCGTCAAAAAATGGGTAATGAATATACATATTTTCTAGATTATATGGGATTTAGATTTGCAGATGCTGATTGTGCAGAAGTTGGAAAAGGAGAATACGATTCAGTGGTAAAACCTTTTGAAACTACTATAATTACACCAGCAACTCCAATTAAAAAAGTAAATCCTGATAGAATTATTAAAGGAAATATGAGAGTATATGAGTCAGTACCTGTTTTAGTAAGACATAATAAAGGTGGAAATCAATTAGATCAAATACCTAATGATATTATTCGTACATATATGACTCAAAACCCATTTAGTCAAAGTTCAATATCTGGTTGGGAGAATTTACATAATTCAGGAGATAACAACATTATTTTAGGAATATTTGGTAGTATTCACGATAAAGATATTGAAACAAGAATTAAACAATTAGAGTCATTAAGAGATAAATTAACTTGTGGAGATTATAAGGAAGATTATTCTACTTCTGACGATAGTTATTTCTATGCTATTGGTAGTGATAGAATGGTAAAAAAATTGTATAAAGTAAAGACAAGATAATTAAAATCTTGTTTTTTTAAAAGGGGATTTTGTATGAGAATGAGTTTTAAAATAACATTATTAAGAGATGAAAAATGTGATCCTTTTATATCAGTTGATGCTGATGTTTTTGATGATGATAGTGTTGATATAAATTTATATGTTAAAAAGGATACATCTTTTGAGCAATTTTTAAATAAGAATAATATATTGGCTATGTTAAAAAAATCTATAAAAGATATGGAATCGGATGAAGAAGGATTTGAGTATAGTATTGATGCTGCACGAAAATTATTAAATACTGATTTAAATTTATTAGATAAAATTGATAGTATTACCATAGATGATAGTGATGAAATGGCAGAATACATTGCTAATAATCCAATAATTAAAACATATCAAATATATTTGGATGGTGAATATGCTATTTCACACGAAGATTATGATGAAGTTGTTGCTAGATTTGGTAATCTTAAAAATGTTTATTTACAAGTTGAGGGTAATGATAATCTAATTACAATGAGTGAATATGGTAAAACAGTAATAGCAATAGATGATATTGTAAATAAAATAAGACAATATGAATTAAGCCCATTAGAACAAGTTATGTTAGCTTATGATTTAGTTCGAGATAGAATATATAAAGCAGAGCAAGAAAATGATAGTAGCACTTTATCAAGAGATATAACTTCTGTCTTGTTAGGAGATAAAATAGTTTGTGTTGGTTTTGCAAATATTTTTGATAAAGTTTTATCTAATTTAGGATTTAAGACAATGATGTATAGTATAAAAAATGTAGATGAAACAAAAAGTGGACATAGAAGAAATATTGTTTATATAAAAGATGAAAAATATGAAGTAGAAGGTATCTATTATTTTGATACAACTTGGGATTGCAAAAAAAGTGTTGATGATGTTGAATATCTAAATTCATATAGATTTTTTGGTAAATTAAAAGAAGATATAGAAAAATATAATCCAAATTTTACTGATAGAACTTTTGAAGGTTATAATGATGGTATGATTTGGGAATTTGAAGAAATAGTAGAAGATAAAGGTTTAAAAAGTGTGCCAAAACAAATGATAAAAACTTTTAATGATATTTCAGAGTTTATTGATGGGAAACCTTTAATTAATTGGCTATTAATTGGTAATTATCCACCAGAGTCATTACCACCATTTATTAAGAATAGTTTTAATTTAGAACAAGTAATGGAAAAATTATGTGAATATAGAAGATTATTTTTTGATGAAGAAATAGAAATAGAAACTTTAATAAAAGTGTGGTTAACTGTTAGAAAAATTGAAAATAGTGAACAACCTGAAAAATATCCATTATCCATTGAAACATTAAAAAAGGTAATATTAAATTCAGATTGGATTCCTAAATCTGACTATCTTGCTAATGTAAAAGGATTTACAAAAGGAAGAATGTTTAGTTCAAGACAGGAATTAGAAGAAAGTATATCATCTTTTCTTAATAATTATTCATTTGAGGATGATACATTGTTAAATATAGAACGAGAAAGATTAGTAAAAGTATTAAAAAGAGTTAGAGGTAGTAAAAATGGGATATAATAATCCCATTTTTTATGATAAAATATTGATATAAGAGGAAGTGATGTATATGTTTAGAATTGCAAAATTGGAAAAAGCTGAAAAAGAAAATATAACGATTAATTTTGTAAAACAAGAATGTTGGGAAGTTGGTAAAGGGACAACTGATGTGTTTGATACATTATCTTTTAATATTGATGCTACTGTTAATAAGATAGATTATTCTTTTTCCTTTGATTTAAATTGCAGACCTGAAAAATTGTTAGAACTTCCTGATGGTAAAGAAATAGATTTTAAAGATTATATTTTTGGAGGAGAAACCTTTATAAATATTAATAATTTAAATGGCGTTGAGCCACAAATGAATATTTCAATTACTAGATATTTAAAAAATAGATTTTCAATATTTATTACTTTTTATACCGATTATAGTTATGATGATAATGAATATAGTGGTGAAATAGAAATTAATTTTAATTTAGATGATTATTTAAAAAAAGAAAAAAAATAAAATATCAGAGATGATATTTTTATTTTAGCATTTCATCCATTGATATATTATGCTTTTTGCAAATAATATATAATGAAAGTGAAGTAATTAAATAGTATCCTAATTCATAATTGCTATATGTAGTTTGAGATATTCCACATTCATTTGCAATATCAATTTGTTTCATATTCAGTTTTAATCTTAATTCTTTTAATTTTCTACCTATTTTCACTTTATCGGCTTTACCTAATTCAATATAGTTATTTTTCCTAGATAGACCTGCTATGAAATCAAGAGAGTAATGATAAAGATTTGCAAATTTAACCATTTTTGGTAATGGCATTGGATCAAAATTATCTTCCCAACCTGCAACAGTTTTACCAGATACACCGAATATAAAACCTAGTTCATCTTGTGTCATTTCCAATTCCTCACGACACCATTTTAAATTGTTGTCCATCATACATAAATCACCCATAATAATTTTCCCATTTAAGAAAGCAATATTACAAATTCTCTGGTCTATTTGGTATGAGTGTAGTATAATTAATATGTAGGTGTAAGTTGAGGCAAAGGAGCTAAAATTTATGAAATTTATTTTTGATAGAAGTATAAAAGAAATTGCAAGTAGTATTTCAAACACTATGTATAGAGATTTAACAAAGATTCAAGAAGTATTAGATTTTGATATTGATGAATTAATTCAAGTTATTGAAAGGTTAGATGAACGCAAAAGAGATAAAGTTTGTAGTATAATGATTAATAATGAATTAAAAAAATTACAATAATTAACTATGGAACAATATCAAAGTGTTGCAAGAGATGTTGATGATATAACTGATTATTATGCAAGTAAAAAGGAAGAATTTGATGCAGTTATTGAAGAAGGAGATACTGTTTCAAATGATATTCTTTTTAAAGTAATTGGTAAAAATGGTAGAAAGATTAAATTACCAATAGACATTAAGACAATAAAAGATTATTGTTTTTCTACTGAAATAAAAAAGGAACAAATTTATGATACTCTTATGTGGATTACATTAAGATATATTGCTATATCAAGATGTCTTTCTTGGAATGAATGGCTACAAGGGTATGAAAACGATAAATTAGAAAATAATAATAGTAGTAGTGAAGAAGTAAAGTAGTAAATTAGCAGTAAATAATATTATAACTTATACCTACAAAAAAATAATAATAATATTTAACAATATATGATATAATAACAATTATCAGAAAACGAGGATTAAATATGGATGAACTTTATAAATCTTTTATTCAAAAAATTAAAGAAAAGAGTAATAATATAAATGATAGTTTCAAATTGGAACTATTAAACAATCAATCTATTACAAGAGATAGTGATTCACTAATTGAATTAAAGGAATATAAAAAGGATTTTTTAACTATTGGTGTTGTTTTACTAAAAAAAGAAATCATTAAACCAATAGATTATTCTAATATTGATAATATTGAAATTAAGAGTGATACAAAATATTTCTCTAAAATATTAATAATTGATGACAAATACGAAATAGATAACATAATGGCTAAAAGATTTGACGATATTAAAGATGCAAGAAATTATTTTAATGAATTAAATGAATTAATTAATAATAATGATTTAAGTAAACTAATTGAGATTTTTAATGAAAAAATATCCTAAATAATAAAAAATATGATATAATCTATATAGATAGAGGCAGTTGAGATCTATGGATTTTAACTGTTTTTATTTTTTGTAGTTGTTGTAGTAAGAATAGGAGGTTATATCATATTATGCAAAAAAGGATAACATTTGAAACATATTATGGTAGAGTAAATTCTAATCTTAAAGCAGTAATGGATAGAAAAGAAATATCAATCAATGTTATGAGTAGGTTGGCAGATATTAAATATGATGTCGTAAAAAGATATTATTATAATGAAATTTATCAAGCTGATTTACAACTATTAGCAAAATTTTGTTATATTTTGGATTGTAAAATTGACGATATTTTGTGTTATAGTTATTCTGATGAAGTAGTAAGTAATGCAAGGGTTTAAAGAACCCTTGCTTTTTTTTTGCATTTTTTTTCTTTTTTTGTTTTACTTTTTTTTCTTTTTTTTTTAATTCAAAATCATATTCATTTTTCTTTTTGATTTATACAAAAATATGGGGTACAATGTGTATAATGAGTGATAACTATGAGGAGATGAGAAAAACTAAAAATTCCCTATATAGAGTTCTCTAATCAGGGAATTGACTTTATAATAATCAAATGCTAGTATAGAAACCAAGTTATGAAATTAAATTCTGCTTGGGGGTTTGTTATGAGTAAGTATTATTTCATCTATAATGTTTATTTATCATTTATTAAATTATTTATTAGTGAATTTTTTATAATCAATTTAAGGGAGAGTAATTGACTTTGATGTCTTTTGCTCTCCTTTTGTATTAAGGAGGGTATAAGGATGAGTAAAAAAAGAACTGATTTTTTGAGCGGATTTGTTGTAGAGCAATATCCTATTGGTATTCTTAAAGAAATTATCAATGCAGTAGTTGATATAGTTGATAATTTCATAATTGAATTAGGAGAAGAAGAATATTTATCATTATCTTCTACATCTAGGTATGATGAGAGAATTGGAAGTTCACAAAGAAATACAACATCAAAAATTGAAACAATGTGTATTAAAAAAATGAAAAGTGAAGAAAAAATGAAAGAATTTATCTATAAATATGGACTAGCATTAAACTTTCTTAATAGAGAAGAAAGACAAGTTTTTGTACATTTATTTATTAAGAAATCAGATACTCTTACAATTTATGATGAAATGAAAATTGGCTCTAATCAATATAATATAATTAAAAAAAGTGCCATAGTACGATTTAGTATTAAAATGGGACTAGAAAAGTTTGTACCCTTATTTAAAAACGAAACTAATTTGAAAGATAATTAGTTTTTTTATGAGTTTATAGTGATCTCGTTATCAAAAAACTAAATAAAATGAAAGGAGTGAATAGTATGTATCAAAAGCAAAAAATACCGTAGTAAATAAAATAAGAAAATTGCAAAAAAACTCTTGCAAAATTTCATTTTTTAAGTGATAAATAGTATAGATAAAGAACTCTATATTTGGCTATTTTAAGCCATTTTAAGAGATGTGAATGTGAGGGTTGATGAGTTATGAGAGGAAAAAATAAATCTCGTAGAATTAAGGTTATTTTATTTTCTTGTATAGTTGTAATTGGAATAGCAATATTTCTTGTTATAAGTAATAATAAAAATTCTAAATTAGTTAGTAATATTAATACAGATAATAAAAGTATTATTGAGTTAGTTGAAATTGATGATAAAAATAATATTGATGAAGAAATAATTGTTGAGGATAAGGGAGAAGAAAGTACAACCAATGAAAAAAAAGTAGTGGTTAGCAACACTCCAAAAAGTGAAGAAAGAAAAAAAGTAGTTAATAATCAAAATAAATCAAATACTAATTCAAAACCAAATACACAGGAAAGCACTATTAATCAAGAACAACCTATACAACAACCAACAACTACTCCTAAACAAGAAGAAGTAGTTAATAGTTCAAATCAAGATAATAGTTCTAATAATGAAACACCAAAGGTGGAACAAGAAACACCAAAAGAAAATACAGACTTATATAATTCTATTACACACGGAAAATGGGAAACCGATATTAATGATAGTAGTAGTTTATGTGAGGCAAAAGGTGTTAGAATTGCAAATAATGAATTAAATGCAATTCTTGATTGGAATGAATTACACGAGGAAGAACGAAAACAACCTATTATTAATTATAGTAGGTGCTATCCTGTTATTAAGGATGGAATTAAACATTGGTATCTACATTTTTTTACTACAAAAGGGGAAGGAATGGATACTGAATTAAAAAATAAATATAGTTAAAAATATGGAACTAGCAATAGTTCTTTTTTATGTATGAAATTAAGGAGGAAATTTATGAAGAAAATAGGAAAATATTTTCTCGTAGCTTTTGGATTATTTATTGCTTTTGCAGTAAATGCACAAACAGTAAATGCTGAAACTTTACATCAAGAAAATACACAATATTATTATGATAGATTTTACCCTGATGGAAGTGAACATTCTTGGTATTTTAAACATTATACAATGGATAGTGAAG
>JAEEGL013635768.1_pt1 | contig 36634 bp, 28 predicted proteins | sample 9134231 | NCBI WGS metagenome assembly JAEEGL01 (sample SAMN16246548, study PRJNA631951) | gut metagenome | biome: gut microbiome; feature: rumen; material: fiber-attached | host: Bos | place: Iran: Karaj | collected 2018-10 | reverse complement strand
GTTGCCGGCATCCATGGCGCCGTCCGCCTTGCCGGCACCGACGATGGTGTGCAGCTCATCGATGAACAGGATGATCTTGCCGTCGCTCTTCCTGATCTCGGCCAGGACGGCTTTAAGGCGTTCCTCAAACTCGCCACGGAACTTGGCGCCTGCGATAAGGCTGCCCATATCCAGGGAGAAGATCGTCTTGTCCTTCAGGCTGTCGGGTACGTCCCCGCGGACGATCCGCAGGGCAAGGCCTTCGGCGATGGCGGTCTTGCCGACGCCGGGCTCGCCGATGAGGACCGGGTTGTTCTTAGTCTTCCGGGAGAGGATCCGGATCACGTTCCGGATCTCGCTGTCCCGGCCGATCACCGGATCCAGTTTCTGCTTCCTGGCCATGTCCACCAGGTCGGAACCGTATTTTTTCAGGGCGTCATAGGTTTCCTCCGGGCTGTCGGAGGTCACGCGGGCAGCGCCCCGGACTTCACTGAGCGCCTTGAGGAAGGCGTCGTCCGAGTAGTTCATGGACTTGAGCAGCCGTTTGACATTGGCGGAAGCTTTGGCAGTGATGCCCATCCAGACGTGCTCAACGGACAGGTATTCATCCTTCATCCGTTTCGCGATCTTTTCTGCCTCGACCAGGGCCTGTTCGAGGTCCCCGGCGATATAGACCTTGCCCGGCTCCCGGCCGCCGCCGGATACCCGCGCGATGCGGTCCAGGTTGCCTTTCAGGCCGGCCACAAAGGACGGGACGGAAATACCGCACCTGGTCAGGAGCTGGGGGATCAGCTCCGCTTCGTCCTCGGTCAGGGCGAGGAGCAGATGCTCCTGCTCGACCTGCATATGCTGATATTCAATGGCAAGAGATTGGGCGCGCTGAAGCGCGGCAACGGTCTTCTGCGTGAATTGATTCATATCCATAGTTAAATCCTCCTCGAAGGTCAGGGTATTTGACTATCTTTGACCTTCAAGGTTATTATAATCCGATTTTAGCAGTTGTCAAGAGAAATTTTGGGAGGCTTTCCTGCCTGGATTGCTGTAAGGTATCGCACACGCGCACCGCGCGTGACATCGTTCAACTGAAAACTGTCAACTGGTTTGGCAGAGAACCCGGCAACCCTCTTCGGTTCAGTGCCCGCCTTTGCGATATTCGCCGGGAGTCTGCCCGGTCAGCTTTTTGAAGGTGCGGGAGAAATGGGCTACGTCGGTGTAGCCCGTCTGCTCCGCGACATCCTGGATGTTCATGCCGGGTGTGCGCAGGAGGGTTTTTGATTTTTCGATGCGCATACTGCCGAGGAGATCGAAGAAGCTTTTGCCGGTCTCCCGGTTGAGGAGTTTGGAAAGATGCCACTGGCTGACATAGACGTGGTCGGCCACGGTGCTGAGGGAGAGATGCTGCTGCATGCAGTTTTCCCGCATAAAGTCGAGGGCAGCGTTAACGATGAAGTTGCCCGCTTCCGATGCGTCGGCCGGAATGTCCGTTGCGGCGGCGGGAAGCAGGTCCAGCCGGCTGACCATGATGCGGAGGGTCTCCTTGAGTTCGTTGAGATTGCTGGGTTTGAGCAAGTAGCGGCAGACACCGAGGGTGATGGCCTGGCGGGCATAGTCAAAATCCCGGTAGGCTGTGAGAACGGCGGTCTGCATGTGCGGGAATTCGCTTCCCAGGGCAGCGAGCATGGTGAGGCCGTCCATGTTGGGCATCCGGATATCGGTGAAGAGTATATCCGGTTTCAGTTTCCGGATCAGTTCCAGGCCGGCCTGGCCGTTGGTGGCGGTGCCAACGACCTCGCAGCCCATCTCGGTCCACGGGATAACGGTGGAGAGCCCCCGGAGGATCAGCGCTTCATCATCCACAAGCACGACGCGGTACATATCATCACTCTCCAAAAGGATTGAGTTCCATGACTTTCTGCCAGCATTCCTCCGCGGTCATGCTACCCTCGGCCACGGCGGGGACACATTCCAGGAGCCAGGTTTCCCGGACGCGCTGGTTCATTGCGTCCTGCAGGGGCTGGCTCATGGGACGGCCCTGCACCATCTGTTCCCAGGAGGAGCGGAGGTTGCCGGTCATGTGCTGGTTGTTCAGCCGCTCAAGGCTTTCCTTCGACGTCAGGAAGGAAAGGAGGGAGACCGCCGCATCGCGTCGGTTGCTGTCCCAGGCCTTGCGGGTGAGGAAGAAGCCCATGGAGACACCGCCGGGATAGCAGGCAGCCTGTCCGCCGGAGCGCAGGGGCATCGGGAGGACGGAAAGGCTGTTCCCCAGATTCCCGGAAAAATCGGCCACCTGCCAGGAGCCGTCGAACTGCATGGCGGCCTTTCCAGCGAGAAAGAGGCCGGTGGTATCGCTTTCCCCGGTAAAGGCCGCGTTCTCCGGGAAGGCTCCGAGTTCATACAGTTCCCGGATGAGGCGCATTCCCTCGTACCAGGAGGCCGGCACTTCTTCCACTGTCTTCGGCCGCAGGGCCAGTTCCTCCGGGGGAACGCAGGCGAGCATCGCGAACTCCGCCAGGTAATGCGGGATATCCGAGAGGGAAACGGATATGGGAACGATATCATTCTCGCGGAAGACCTTGATGGCGTGCACGAGCTTGTCCCAGTCCGTCGGGAGATCCAGGCCGAAACGGTCGAAGAGTTCGGTGTTCACATAGAGCCCTTCCCAGAAAGAATAGACCGGGACGGCATAGACCCGGCCGTCCGCTTCCTTCAGGACGTCCTCCTGCGGGAGGGCCAGGTCCGGATAGGCGGCGTTGATCTCCGTGACGGGGACAAGGCGGTTCAGCAGGAGCTTGCTGTCGGCGCCGGCAGCGAAGAAGAAGAGCACGTCGGGCTCGTCTCCCGCGGCGAAGCGCTTGAGAACGCCGGATTTCCAGGCTTCATTGCTGGTGGAGGATTCGTCGATGACCGTGTAGCCGGTGGCAGTCTCGAAATTGCGAAGGATGGACACGTACGCGTCACCGGCGCTGTTGCCGCCGGCAAAGCAGCTGATTGTATGGAGGGTCATGTTCTCTGCTCCTGCGCAGGAGAGGGGAAGGAGAATGATCAGGAGAAGACAAATCAGTTTTTTAATCATTTCTGTTTTCCTTCTTTTTCTGGCAGGCGATCATCTGATTGCCTTCCGGATCTTCTTCGGCTGTTTGCGGCACATGAATTTCGACGACGGTTTCTTCTCCCGGACCGCCGGAAATGGTGAGGCGGGCCTGGGAGCCATAGAGCAGGCGCAGGCGGTTGGCGATGTTGGCCAGGCCGAGGTGGTTTCCTTCCCCTGCTTCGCCGGACAGGGCGGCGTCAATGCGCTGGCGGTCCTCCGGGCGGAGGAACTGGCCGGTGTTTGTGATCTTCAGTTCCAGGCAGTTTGCTGCCTGCCGGGCCGAGAGCCGGATCTCACCGCCGCCGGCCGGGGCGATGCCGTGTTCCACGGCATTTTCCAGTACGGGCTGAACGGTCAGGAGCGGAACGATGCAGTCTTCCGCGTCCGGATCGATCACCCGGGTGATCGTCAGGGAATCCCCGAAGCGCTGTTGGATAAAGAAGATATAACTGTCCGCTACCTCCAGCTCCTCCTGCAGGGAGACGAGGCGGCGGTTCTTCCGCCCGAGGGACGCGTTGAGCAGTACGGAGAGGGCGGAGATCATATTCTCGATCGTCTCGCTGCCTTCCATGCGGGCTTCCCAGTTGATGGTCTCCAGGGCGTTGTTCAGGAAATGAGGGTTGATCCGGCTTTGCAGCGCCTGGATCTGCGCGTTCTTCAGCTCGATTTCTTCCTGGTAGGTCTTTTCGATAAGCTCTTTCAGGCGGACGGACATGTTGGAGAAGGCGACGCCGAGATTGCCGAGTTCGTCGCCTCCGCGCATGGGCACGGTGACGCCGAGCTCCCCGGCTTCGATGCGCCGGGACGCGTCCGCGAGCAGGCCGATGGGCCGGGTGATGCGGCGGCGCACAAAGACCACAATCAGCAGGAGAACCGGGATCAGGAGCAGGTAAAGGATAAAGATAAGCCGGCGGAAGGTATAGATCTCATGATACTGCTCGGAACGGTTGAGGAGCAGCATCAGGTACAGGTCATAGTGGTCGCCGGATTCGGATTGTACATAGCGGAGGAGATTTTCCTGCGGGAGATCCGTAAAGCCGGCCGGGAGGGAGGCCCAGTCGGTATCCCGGTCCCCGTAGTCGCCGATGCGCAGGCGCATGCTGGCTTTCCAGCCGGACTGCAGGGAGATCAGCGGCTCGAGGATCACACTCCGGTTCAGGCCGAGGACGATGGTGCCCGTGTTCTCCATACGCAGGTTCAGGATATTGCGGATGAAGCACATTTGCTCCCCGCTGCCGGTGAACAGGCTGCGCGTGTCCAGCGTTTCCGCCGCGTGGGATACCAGGTTTTCGTTCGCGCGGAGGAAAGCGGAGGCTTCATTCTGGCCGGAGGGGTTGCTGATCAGGAGCCCGTTGCTGTCCGCCGGGATGAAAGCGGCGAAGGTGAAGAGCTTGTCCCGGCCGAACTCCCGCTCCAGATAGTTGCGTGAGAGGCGCAGATACTCGGCGTTGCTGATGGCGGAGGACCGCCACTTGTCCCAGGCGTCGGCCAGCTCTTCGTCGTAGACGGCCTCCTGGCCCAGGGCGACGATCCGGTTCAGGTTTTCGACGGTCATGTTCCAGGAATAACGGGCGTTGCTGACGAGGGCTGCCTCCACATTCTTCTGGACGCTGCCAAGCAAAATGTGCTGGGCAAAAAAGCCAAGCACAAGGGTAGGGATCAGATAGCACAGGACCAGGACGGTGGTAATCTGAACACGCAGGCTGAACAGGCCGCGGTGTTGCCGGGGCCGGTCTGTGGTGAGGCGGCGTTCAGGCATAGAAACCGTCCTTTCATGAAACAGGTGGGAAGGGGAGACCGGTATGTTCTGCCGCGGTACGGACCAGGTCCTCTGCCTGCGCGGCAGTCTCCGCCTCGGCAAAGATCCGGACACGGGGCTCCGTTCCGGAGAAGCGGATGATGACCCAGCCATCCTTCAGATAGATTTTGCAGCCGTCGAGGAAACTGACTTTCTCCACCTCCAGGGGCAGGGAGGGAAGCTCGCGGCGGATCATGATCTGCTGCTCGATGCGCTCGCGGCTTTCGGGGGTCAGGGCCCAGTCGAACTCCGCCATGTGCGCTTCGCCAAAGCGCTCATAGATCTCCAGGATCAGTTCGCTCATGGGTTTGCCGGTGACGCAGAGCATCTCCAGCAGGAGGGAGGCAGCATAGAGGCCGTCCTTGCCGTTGATGTGGCCGCGGACGGTCAGGCCTCCTGAAGACTCGCCGCCGATGATGGCGTCGTTGGCTTCCATGCCGGCGGAGATATGCTTGAAACCGACGGGGACCTCGATGCACTGCTGCCCGTAGGATTCGGCCACGCGGTCCAGCAAGTGCGTGGTGGCGATGTTCCGCACAGCGGCGCCTTTCCAGCCGCGGAAGGCCAGCAGGTAGTAATACAGGAGAACGAGGACCTCGTTCGCGGAGACGTAGCGGCCCTTCTCGTCCACGATGCCCAGGCGGTCCGCGTCGCCGTCAGTGGCGATGCCCACGTCCGCCCGGTGCTCGAGGACGGCCTGCTGCAGGTCGACCAGAGTCGCGGGCGTCGGGGCCGGCAGGTGCCGGCCGAAGAAGGCGTCGTGCCGATCGTTGATGACGTCCACATCACAGCGGCAGGTATAGAGGATGGTCTGCAGGCCGGTCAGGCTGACGCCGAACATGGGGTCCAGCACGACGCGCGGGTGCCGTTTACGGATCTCATCTGTGCGGATCTGCGAAAGGATCGAGTCGAGATAGGCGTCCCTCGGATCTGTGAATTCTATTGTACCACCTGCGAGCGCCTTTTCAAAGTCAAGAACGTGGATTTCCTCCGGGCAGATCGCATTGGCCTCCTCCTGGATGGGGAGGGTATAGTCCTCTGTGGCGTCCCGGCCGCCGGCGGTGAAGAGCTTGATGCCATTCCAGATCGCCGGGTTGTGGCTGGCGGTAACCATGGCGCCGTAGGGAAGCTCCATGCGCTTGACGGTATACATGATCTGCGGGGTCGGACAGTTCAGGTTCACGAACCAGACTTTGACACCTTCGCCGGCCATAACCTGGGAGAACCAGATGCAGGCTTCGCGGCTGAGAAAGCGGCGGTCGTAGCCGACGCAGATGCCCTTGTCCGCGCTGCCCTCGCGGACCATGCGACGGGCCAGGGCGGCCGCGACACGTTCGATGTTTGCGCGGGTGAAGTCTTCGCCGATGACGGCGCGCCATCCGCCGGTGCCGAACTTAATCATTTCTTTGTCCTCCCATGATGACCTTGATTTCGTGCTCTCCGGAATCATAAACGGGGATCCTGTCGACGGCCCGGCCGTCGGATTCGAGGGAAACAACGCCTTTTTCCACATGATCCGGATTCAGGACAGTGATGCGATAGGTCGCACCGCGCCACCGGCGCACGGCGGTGAAACCGTCCCACTTCGCGGGGATGCAGGGATCCACGGTCAGGCAGTCAAAGCCGGGACGGATGCCGAGCATATAGCGGGTGGCCGCATAATAACTCCAGCCGGAGGAACCGGTCATGAACGGGTGCCTTGCGCGGCCGAAGGCGGTGTGGTCCCTGCCCATGATGAACTGGCAGTAAGTGTAGGGTTCTGCCTGGCGGATTTCCATCCGGTCGTTCTGGTTTTCCGGGAGGAGGGCGTCGTAGAACTTCATAGCCCGGCTGCCGCGGCCGAGCATACACTCGGCCACCCAGGCCCAGGGGTTCGGATGGCTGAAGATCGCTCCGTTTTCCTTCACGCCGGGATAGACCCGGGTGACGAAGCCGACGCTGTCGTCGATGGTCCGGAAGGAGGGCGCGTTCAGCATCAGGCCCCAGGGCGTATAGAGCCAGGCATCAACGCTGTCCATGCAGGCGATGCCCTGCGCCTCGGTCGCTGCGCCGGAAACGACGGCCCAGGTATTGCTCTCCAGATGGACCTTGCCCTCTTCCGCAGCGCTGGAACCGATAGGGTCCCCCTTGGCGGTAAAGCCACGGAGGAACCATTCGCCGTCCCAGAGCGCGCAGCGGCAGGTCTCGGTCATCTTCGAGCGGAGGGCTGCATAGTGCGCTGCGTCCTCGCTGCGGTCCAGGGCCATGGCGGCATCGATGAAATGGTTCGAAGCCCATATGAGCAGGAAGGAGACCATGGCGCTTTCGCCGCCACCCAGGTTCAGGCAGTCATTCCAGTCGGCTCTCAGGCCCCTGGTAACCCCGTGGATGCCTACCTGGCGGTAGGAAAAATCCAGGATGGCTTTCATATGCTCCCAAACGGTGCCTTCTCCTTCGTCTGCATAAGGGATAACCTCATTAAAGAAGGAAAGATCGCCGCTCTCCCGGACGTTTTCCACGATAGCCGGGATCAGCCAGAGGGCATCGTCCGCGCAGGCATCGCTGATGCCGTGGAGCATCCCTTTCTTATCCGCCTCCGGGATCACGGTCGGGGTTTTGACGGAACCGTCGTCCTGTGCTTCGAGCACAGCGGGATCGAACAGGTGAAGCCCGTAGCCTTCCCGCATCTGTCCGCGGAGGAGCTGGCGGATCCGCATCATGCAGCCGTCCGGCTCCCCGTGGGGAATGCACATGGCGTCCTGCGCGGTATCCCGATAACCCAGTCCCGTACGTCCGCCGACCTCGATAAAGGAAGAGAAACGGGAGAAGAGGACGTTGATCTCACTCTGGTAGAAGTTCCAGATATTGAGGGAACGATCCATGTTCTCGTGCGGGGTATGGACCTGCAGGGCGGAGAGCTTTTTCTCCCAGAAGTCCCGCAGGCTTGCGAAAGCACGGTCCGTGCCGGCTTCGTCATACTTCTTCCGGGCTTGTTCTGCGGCGTCCTCCCGGCCGGTGCCCAGATAAAAGAGGATGCGTTTTTCCTCGCCGGGGCGGAGGATCAGCTTTTTCTGCAGCGCTCCGCAGACGTTGCCGCCAAGCTCCGTGCTGCCGGAGAGAACACCCTGTTCGACGGCGGCAGGGTTGCGTTCGGTCCGGTAGGGGCCGATGAAGGCTTCCCGGACGCCGTCATGCCCGTCCGGCTCGAAATTGCCGGCGAAGAACTGGTAGGCACCGGGTTCGTAGTGCAGTTCGTTCAGGCAGGCATCACCGCGGTAATGGGAACCGGCGGCGTACAGGCTCATCTGGAAATTCTGGTTGTCCATATCGATCTCATGGAAGGAAAACTCCACATAGCCGTATGCGCTGATGCGCCGCTCCCGGTCGGATGTATTGCGGATGCGGACGTCAAAGATCTCCACCGGATCGTCTCCTCCGTCCTCCCGGGGGATGAAGAGGGTCTCCGATGCGCGGATGTCCGCGTATTCACAGGTAAAAACGGAATAGCTCAGGCCATGGCGGGCTTCGTACTTTGCCTGGTTCAGCGGGAGCCCTGTGGGCTGCCAGCTGAGGGACCAGTATGCGCCGTCCTCATCGTCCCGGAGGTAGACGTAATGACCTGGCCAGTCCATCGGGACGCCGTTGGGGCGGAAACGGGTGATGCGGTGGTGCTGCGGGCTGTCCAGCCAGCAGTAGCCGCCCGCGTTATGGGAGATGACGGCGCCCATGCGCTGGGTCCCCAGGTAATTGGTCAGGGAGACGGGCACATCCACACGGTCGATGACATATTCGCGTGCGGCATCGTCGAAATAGCCGTATTTCATTGAACGTTCGCTCCTTCACAGCAGGTTTGCATCATCATTTTATCAGAAGGGATAAAAACAATGAAAGGAACGGGGTTGTGCTTTTTTGACTGTTCTTGTTATATGGTGTTCTTCGCAAAAACCATCAACAGATTGAAGCCGAAGGGAGCAAAGGAGGCGATCGGAAAGCCTCCTTTTTCTCACTGCACAATTTAAGACAAGAAATCGCAATCGGGGATAATGACACCGGAAATGTCGTTTTGTTATCATCGGGGCACCAGATGTGACATGAAACCGCAGAGAGAGGAGAAAACGCATGAGCAGGGCCGGACTGGGCGGGATCACTTCCGCACGCAGGAAGAAGAACTTCTGGCTGACGACGATGCTGCTGCCGGGTGCGATCTGGCTCCTGCTGCTCCGTTATCTGCCGATGCTGGGCATCACGATCGCCTTCAAGAATTACCGGGCGTTCAAACCAAATACCTTCTGGAACAACATCATCAAGTCCGACTGGGTCGGGCTGAAGAACTTCGAGTTTCTGAAAGGTCCGGACACCGCGGTGATGATCCGGAACACCCTGGGGTACAACATCCTCTGGATCGTGCTGGGGCTGATCATCTCGGTGGCGTTCGCGGTGATGATGAGTGAACTGAGCACCCGCTTTATCGCGAAGAGCTACCAGACGATGATGTTCTTCCCCTATTTCCTGAGCTGGGTCGTGGCGAGCTACTTTGTGCTGGCCTTCCTTGATCCGACGAGCGGTATGATCAACGCGATGGAAAAAGCCTCGGGCTCGTCGGTAACCAACTTCTACCATGACACGACCTGGTGGCCCCTGATCCTGACACTGTGCAACCTGTGGAAGAATGTCGGTTATTCCACGGTGCTGTACCTGGCGGCGATCACCGGTATCGACACCACCCAGTATGAAGCGGCTGCGATTGACGGCGCCACGAAGTGGCAGCAGGTCAGGTATGTAACGCTGCCCAACATCCGCACGATGATCATCATCCTGCTGATCATGAACGTGGGCAAGATCTTCAATGCCGACTTCGGCCTGTTCTACAATGTGCCGCAGAACTCCGGTTCGCTCTACCCGGTGACCCAGGTGGTCGATACCTTCGTCTACCGTGCCTATGCCAACACGCATAACCTCGGGATGAGCTCGGCGGCGGGCTTCCTGCAAAGTGCAGTCGGGCTGGTCTGTATTGTCGGGACGAATGCGATCGTCCGGAAGATCGATCCCGACAGCTCACTGTTCTGAGGGAAGGGAGAAGAAAATGACGACTGTTGCGAAAGCGGGAAAAAAGCGCTCCGCGGCGCTGAACCAGTTCAGCACCGGGACCCAGGCAGGCTTCCACGTCGTTCTCGGCCTGTTCGCGCTGCTCTGTATCATCCCCTTCATTTTCGTGATCGTGATCTCCTTCTCGTCGGAGAACTCCATCCGGCAGATCGGCTATTCCTTTACCCCGATCGAATGGTCGACCCAGGCGTACGACTACACCTTCCAACTGGGTGATCAGCTGTGGCGGAGCTACTTTAACTCTTTCCTGATTACCATTGTCGGTACAGCCCTGGCGGTGGCGATCACCGTGCTCTATGCTTATCCGCTGTACCGGAAGGATTACAGCTACCGCGGATTCTTTAACTTCCTGAGCTTCTTTACGATGATCTTCGGCGGTGGCCTGGTACCGACCTTCGTGATCTGCAAGAGCGTGCTTGGCCTGTCGGACAACTATGCTGCGCTGATCGTGCCGGCACTTTTCAGTCCCTTCAGCGTGATCATTATGCGGACGTTCTTTCAGACTACGGTCCCGGGTGAGCTGATCGAGGCGGCAACCATTGACGGCAGCGGCGAATACTCCACGCTGATCCGGATCGTGCTCCCGATCGTGACGCCGGGCATTGCCACCATCACTTTGCTGTACGCCATCGGTTACTGGAACGAGTGGTTCCTGAGCCTGCTGTACATCAACAAGAACATGGAGATAATCCCCCTGCAGTACCTGCTGATGCGGATGCAGCGCAATGCTGACTTCCTGGCGAAGAATTCGGCGATGCTCGGGGCAGATGCTTCAAAGGCGGCGATGGCGCTGCCTTCCCAAAGCCTGAAGATGGCCCTGGTAGTCTTCATCGTCCTGCCGATTGCCTGCGCCTATCCGTTCTTCCAGCGCTTTGTGGTCGCCGGCCTGACGGTGGGTTCGGTAAAAGGATAACGTTATTTGGAGCTGCAGAGCTCTGAAAAATAAAAGGAGGAACCCAATATGCGTAAACTTATCAGCCTGATCCTTGCCCTGGCATTGATCCTCTCCCTGTGCTCCTTTGCCCAGGCGGACGATCTGCCCACCATCACGATCATGTTCCACGGCAGCAACGTGTCCGATGACACGGCGGTCCTGGAAGCGGTCAACGAGTACATTGCCGACAAAGTCGGCGCGAAACTCGAAGTCATCTGGGGAACCTGGGGCGACTTCGACGAGAAAGCCGTCAACGCGCTTGTCTCCGGCGACACCGGTCTGGACATGGTCTTCACCTGCTCCTGGAGCGCGGACGAATACAACAGCTTTGCCAAGCAGGGCTACTTCCTCAAGCTGGACGACCTGATCGAGCAGTACGGCGCGGACCTGAAGGCCGCAATTCCCGAGAGCCTGATGCAGGCCGCCACCATCGAAGGCGCCGAAGGCAAAGGCATCTACGCCGTGAACGGCTTCAAGGACACCGCGACCCAGAACACCTGGGACGTCAACGTGACTCTGCTGAACGAGCTGGGCTACACCGTGGACGACATCAAGGAAAAGGGCTTCTTCGGCTTCGGCGAGATCTTCGCCAAGGCAAAGGAAGTCAAGGGCGACAGCTTCTATCCCTTCCTGATTGAGCCGATGGTGCTCGAGCGTATGGTGACCAACTCCATCATCATCGCCGGTGACGCTGGTTCCACCAACCTGCTGAGCTGCTACCTGAATCCTGACGATGTTTCTGCCGAAGGCGCCTATGGCAACAAGATCCTGAACAAGTTCGCCACCCCCGAGTACAAGGCCTTTGTCGAGAAGGTGCATGAGTACTACGAAGCCGGATACATCGATCCCGCCCTGGCTGTGGCCGAGACCTCCAATGACGCCCGGACGAATGCCCAGAAGACCGGCGACTACCTGATCGGCACGCAGAGCTATGCTTACGGCTATGAGTTTTCTGCCGACGTGCTGGCCCGCGGCGTGGAAGTCCAGTTCGTGCCCTGCACCGAGCCCTATGTGGACACCACCGCTTCCCAGGGCGCCATGATGGCGATCACCACCGCTTCCGAGCATCCGGAAGAGAGCTTTAAGTTCCTGGCGCTGCTGAACAGCGATCCCTACCTGATGACCCTGCTGAACTACGGTGTGGAAGGCATTCACTACACGAAGAATGCAGACGGACTGATCGAGTTCAACACTGATGCCCGCGCGACTTACAGCCCCTGGACCAATGGCATGGGCAATGTGACGATCCTGCCTGATACCGCTGCGGAGGGAGCCGGATTCCGTGAAGCGTTCAAGGCCTACTATGCCGGCGCGAAGGCGATTCCGAGCCTGGGCTTCGTGTTCGACAACACGGATGTTGCCAACGAGATGGCCCAGCTGGGCAACGTGGCTGCCCAGTATGCCCTGGCCCTGGATTGCGGCGCGACCGATCCTGCGACCGAGCTGCCGAAGTTCCTCGATGCGCTGGAAGGTGCCGGAATGCAGAAGTATCTGGATGCCGCCAACGCGCAGCTGGAAGCCTACCTGGCCAAGTAAACAAGTCCCGGTTCCCCGGTTCCGTGAACCGGACAGGCTGCCCCGTCTATAGCGACGGGGCATTTTTGTGTCTGTCTGCAGTCCGGAATGGATATGTCGGATACGGCGTCATATAAAGGTGGGGCATTTTTGACTGCTTTTTTGGACAAGTGACCGCAAAATATGGTAGAATAAACTGTCTTGCTATAAACATTTTGAGGATCGGCGGGACGAACGACCGGAGGAGAAGGATGTTCGGAAAGAAAAAGAAGACAGGCGGATACGACGAGGAGGAACTCCGTTATCCGGAGGAACAGCAGGAAAGCTGGGACGCCGAGGACGGAGAATACCCCGGCAACGCTGTCTATGACGGATATACCCCAGAGGGCTACAGCGACTTCGAAGAAGGCACCTGGGGTGCGGACGATGAGGAGGACTGGGAGGAACCGGAAAAGAAACCGGAACCACGCAGCATCTTCCGTCCCGAGATCCGGAAACCGAACTTTGTGGTGAGCGTACTGCTCAACACGGTCCGGGTGCTGCTCGTGGCCGCCCTGCTGGCCGGTGTTGCGGCGGTCGGAGCGGTGTTCGGCATCGCAAAAGGCTATGTGGATACCGCGCCGGACCTGAACCTGGTCGAGCTCGACAGCCAGGCCCAGACGTCCTTTATCTATGACCGGAACAAGAACCTGATCACGGAATACAAGGGCACGGAAAACCGCGTCCTGGTTTCCCTGGACGCGATCCCCCGGAACCTCCGCAACGCGTTTATCGCGGTGGAGGATGCCCGCTTCTATACGCACAGCGGCGTGGACCTGAAGCGCATCGTCGGCGCGTTCGTCTCCAACCTGAGTTCGTCTGCGACGCAGGGCGGATCGACGATCACCCAGCAACTGATTAAGAACACGCTTCTTTCTTCGGAACAGAGCTACAAGCGGAAGATCCAGGAAGCTTACCTTTCCCTGCAGCTGGAGAACCGCTATACCAAGGACCAGATCCTCGAAAGCTACCTGAACACAATCTACCTGGGCGAGAATTATTACGGCGTGCAGGTGGCGGCGCAGGGCTATTTCGGCAAGGAACTCGGCGACCTGACAATCCGCGAGTGCGCGATCCTGGCTGGTACGACGAACAACCCATATTATTACAATCCGCGGAGGAACCTGTATACCCGCAAGAGCGAGGACAGGGACTATGTCGCCGTGACCAATAACCGCACGAACTACGTCCTGCGGTGCATGTATGAGAACCAGTTCATTACCCGGGAACAGTATGAGGAAGCGCTGGATCCGGCGACGGCGCATGTGCTGGAGAACGGTCCGGTTTCGGGCAGGAGCCTGTACCAGTATCCCCACTACGTGGAATACGCGGTAAAGGAAGTCGTGCAGATCCTGCTGGAGCTGAACGGGCTGGAGAACAACGCGGCTAACCGCGCGGCGATGGAGACCAAGTTCCGTACGGGCGGCTACCATGTGCAGCTGGCGATTGAACCCGCGATCCAGGAGACGGTGGAGGATACGGTCCGGAACTGGAGCAAGTATCCCTCCCTGAGGGATCCGCAGGACAAGATCTACCGCACCAAGAACTCTGACGGCACCTATACGGAGACCATCGAACCGCAGGCGGCCTGCGCTGTGCTGGACTACCGCACAGGCGAGCTGAAGGCGATCGTGGGTTCCCGGACGGAAGTGACAGCCCAGAAGACGCTGAACCGGGCGACGGACATGAAGATGCCTGTTGGTTCCTCGATCAAGCCGATCGCGGTCTACGCCCCGGCGCTGGAGCTGGGCCGGAGTCCGGCGTCTGTGGTCTACAATATGCCGGTACCGATTGCCGGTTGGAAGGACGCAAAGGGGAACGATTCCTGGCCGAAGAACTACGGCGGGGGCGGTTATGCGGGACCGGAAACCCTGCGAACCGCGATGGCAAAGTCCCATAACACTTCGGCGGCGTCCACTCTTATGACGATGGTCGGCGTGGACCGGAGCGTGGATTTCCTGCACCGGATGGGGATCGACGACGATCATATCGACGCGACGCCCTTCGGCCTCTCGCTGGGTTCCTCCGGCATCACCCCGCTGCAGATGACGGTCGCCTTCGGTGTACTCGCCAACGGAGGCGTTTATCAGGAACCGATCTCCGTGCTCGGAATCTCCGACTCGTCCGGCAATATCGTTTGGGACGGGCATCAGCACCAGGAACGGCGCAGGGTGTTCTCCGACAGCACGAGCTGGATGATCGTGGATATGCTGAAATACGCGGTCGCCCACGGCACGGGTACTTCCGCAAAAATCAAGGGACAGACCGTCGGCGGAAAGACCGGCACCAACTCCGACCAGAAGGGTGTGTTCTTCTCCGGAATGACCGGATACTATACCTCTGCCCTGTGGGTCGGGCATGACAACTACAAAGCACTCTCGTCCAAGTCGACGGGTTCAGGTGCGGCTGCGCCCCTGTGGCAGGCCTATATGTCCAAGATTCACCAGGGACTGTCGGACAAGGATATTCTGGACGGAGACCCGGCAAATTACGGCCTGGTAAAGGTCACAACATGTGCGGTCAGCGGTCAGCTGGCGACAGAGGCCTGCCGGAACGATGCGATGGGCTACGGCGTGGTGACAGATTGGTGGGCCAAGGGTACGGAACCGACGGTCAGCTGCCAGATGCATACGACGCAGATGGTCTGCGCGGACACGGGCATGCTGGCATCGCCGTATTGCCCCAACCCTGTCCAGAAGGGCGTCGTGACAATCCCGCCGGGACACCCGCTGTACAACCTGCTGGGAACGAAATACCAGCAGGTGATCGAGGAGTACCTCGGCACAGCGGTTTCCACCAATACGACATGTACCTGGCACAACGAGGAGAACCAGGGTCAGGTTGCGAGTCCGGGCGCCACGCAGCAGTTCGGCGACGCACAGCAGTTGATCGACCGGGCGGAGCAGATGCTGGCCGGGATGAATCCGACAGAACCGCAGTATCAGGCGATCCGGAATGCTGCGGATTATCTGCGGATGCTGATCGGCGGGAACAGTCCGGATCAGCAGGCTGTCATGGGCGCCATGACGACGCTGATGCAGGCAATGGCAGGGATCTACTGAATCCATCATTAAGAATTCATCATTCATAACGGGGAAAGGAGAAGGCTAATGAAGAAGATCACGCTCGTGTTCTGTGCTGTCTTCCTTTCTCTTGTATTCTTCAGTGCGGTTGCGGAGGATACGGGGCTGGCGGTAACAGCGCCGAATGAGGAAATCCGGCCCGGACGGGCTTCCATTATCGTGATTAATGCACCGGTGAATGGCAGCTGTTCCATTTACCTTGAGGATGAAGACAGGACACGGGTCTCCACGGTCGTGGAGAACCGGACGGTTACTGCAGGGTACAATGCCCTGTACTGGAACGGGACGGACGCGGGCCTGCCTGCGCCGGTCGGTGAATGGACGATGACAGCTGAGATGAACGGGGAACGCGCCGAAGCGGAAGTGCTGATCGGAACGCTGGTCCCCAGCCTGATCTCTCCGAAACTGGAAACGGAAACGGTGGAGGAAGGCGATCCGGTGCTGCTGAACTTCTATGCGACGGAAACCGGAACGCTCATGCTGCAGGAAGCAGGCATGGCGGAACCGATCTACTGGGAGAACCTGCCGGCAGGGCAGGGGGAGGTCAGTTTCCAGGCGGAAATGACAGTCGGGATCCATACGCTGACCCTGACGCTGGCCGGGGAGGACGGCACGCTGTCCGAGCCGGTGAACCTGACGCTGGAGGTCCTGGAGAAGAAGGATCCGAACGCGGTGCCGACTCCGGAACCGCTGCCGGATTACCTGAAGGAAAAGAGCGAGAATGGCTTCACTCCGCTGCATCTGAGCGCGCGGCGGGGAGAGGACCAGACCCTGAATGCCTGGACGGTCCCGATGGATATCACGGATGAGGAAGCGGTCTGGAAGGCGCTGATCGCCCCGATCACAGTGGTGGATAACGGAAAGAAGAACGCGGAAAAGATTCAGGTGGTCATCCGTTCCCAGCCTTCCGAAGAAAGTGACGGGATCGGCATGGTGACCTGCGTCAGCCAGGGCGTGCACGTCCTGGAGCAGGGAGAAAAATGGTCCCTGATCGAATGCCATTCATCCTCCTTCCACGACAGCCCGATCCTGAACTGGAACACGTTTGTGCAGGGATATGTGCCGACGGAATACCTGAAGACGATGCTGCCCAATCAGCAGATGGGGCTGGTGGTGGACAAGCTGACTCAGCGATTGTATATCTTCCGGGAGGGCAGGCTGTTCTCCACCCTGCTGATCTCCACCGGCGTGGCGAACGCGAAACAGCCCTACAACGAGACTCGCTCCGGCGAATACCTGCTGGTCAGCAAGGTCGGCGAGTTTTCCTCGGACAACCTGAAGTGCGCGATGGCGCTGCGCTTCAACGACGGGGACCTGCTGCACGAGGTGCCGTACATTTCCAGTCAGGAAGGACGCTACCGGGATTACAGTATTAACGAGCCGAAGCTTGGAACCAAGGCAAGCCACGGCTGCATCCGGGTACAGCGGCAGGCATCCCCCGAGGGTGTGAACCAGAAATGGATCTGGAACAATTACAAAAAGAACACGAAAATCATCATCTGGGAAGACTGGCAGGGAAGACAGGTACCGGTTCCTGAAGCAGACACCGTTTTGTACTGTGTGAAAAAGAAAAACGGCAATTACCATACGACGGACCGGTGCAGCCAGATCAAAGGAAAAAAAACAGTCATTACCCTGACCTACGGCGAACTCGACAAGGACGAGAACAGGAAGATGAAGCCCTGTCCGCTCTGCAACGCGCCGGAACGGGAAGAGACGATCAGGGAATTCAACAGGATGTATGCCGAGGGCGGGGATCACGATCCGGTGCTGACGGAAGCACGGAAGAAGTGCCCGCGGAAACTGAAGGGGAAGTGATGCAATGAACATTGTGGATATTGTGATCATCGCGATACTGGGACTGAGCGTATTGGTCGGCCTGTATCGGGGATTCATATCCTCGGTAGCCTCCGTGGCCGGATGCCTGCTCTCCCTGGGACTCAGCTTCTGGCTGAGTCCGAAGGTGGCGGCGCTGGTCCAGAACAATCCGGATATGCTCAAGACGCTGGTATCCTATACCGACGCGGCAACCAAGATCGGGGACCAAACGCTGGCGAGCACCAGCGTGACTTCCCTGACGCAGAACACAATCGCGGACATACTGAATAAGGTCAACCTGCCCGCGCCGCTGAGCACGCTCCTGCGGAGTAACCTGGAGAACAAGGCCTTCGGGATCACAGCCGATGTCGGAAGCTATGTCTCCCAGACCATTGTCGGTGCGATCCTGAACGTGATCTGCTTCATCCTGTGCTTTGTGGTGCTGCTGATCGTGCTGCACTTTGTGCTGAACTTCCTGAAGGTTGTGTTCAGGTTCCCGGTACTCAAACAGCTGAACTCCATCGCGGGCGGCGCACTGGGATTGCTGCGTGGCGTGCTGCTGTGCTTTGTGGCCTTTGCGCTGCTGCCCCTGATCCAGACGATGGTTCCGGTTACGGGGATCAATGATCTGATCGCTCAAAGTGCGCTGGCGCCGCTGTTCAACAGCGGCAACCTGATCCTGGCCATCATGAATGGAAAACTGTTCTGACAGGGCAGACCGTATTTCTTTTTTCCCCCCCGACCTGCCGGAGAGGATGAGTTCGCGGTCATCCTCTCCGGAAAGAATTTTGAGAACCGGGAAGCGCTGATGCAGACGATCCGGGAGGCTTCCATGACCCACAAAAAGAAAAAGGCAGGGGATATCGTAGCCTTCGGGATTGCTCTGTATGATCCGCAGGAGGATCATACTGTGGCGGACGTGTTCAAGAGAGCGGACCAGGATATGTATGCGAACAAGAAAGAACTGAAAGAGCAGCATGGATGAGCCCTGAAGCGAAGGAGGAGCCATCGTGAACGATATTACTTACGTCGGAAAACTGACAATGAAGTATTCCATTTCCCTGCACGCTCATGAGAGCTGGGAGTTTGTTTACTGTACCGGTGGTTCCGGTGCCTTTGGCTTTGACGAGGAAACGCTGGAATACCGGGAAGGCGACGTGGTGATTATTCCGCCGATGGTGCCTCATACCAACGGCAGTGAAGACGGATTCCAGAACATCCATATCAATATGGTCTCGCCGTCGCTGTGTTTTACCGCTCCGCTGGTTATCTCAGATGACCCCAATCACTTTTTGCTGGATGCTTTCAATGGTGCCTATTTCCAGTTTTATTCCGACCGGAAGGAAGCGGCGGCCCTACTATCCCTGTATGGCGACCTGATCAGCTGCTATCTGGCTGCTTACCGGACCGGGGTGACCCTGACGCCGGTCGTGGCCCAGATCGAGAACAATATTATCGCTAACTACGCAGACAGCAGCTATGAGCTTGATGCGTATATGCGCTCCCTGCCCTTCAGCTATGATTACCTGCGGAAACTGTTTCAGAAGGAAATGGGCGTCACGCCGCACCGTTACCTGGTGGACAAGCGCCTGAAGATGGCTGCGGAATTGCTGGTGACCGATGACAGCGCTGGCGCACGGACCATCATGGACATCGCATTTTTGTGCGGTTTCCGTGATTCGCTGTATTTCTCAAAGATGTTCAAAAAAAGGTACGGCGTCGCGCCGCGTAATTATCCCAATTCCGGGCGCGTGAACACCGTACCGGTTCCTGACGCAGAAAGCCCCAGGATCAGGTTATAGATTTGCTTACAGGGTAACCCCCTGTTTGAAGATGGCCAGATCGCGGCAGCCGTTTTCTTCGCCTTTTGTCTGTTTGCCTGAGGCAACCTGAAGCACCAGCTCCAGGAGTTCCCTGCCCAGCTCACCGAGGGTCATTCCCTCCAGCAGACGACCGGCGTTGAAATCGATCCAGCCGCGTTTTTTCTGTGCCAGCGGGGTGTTGGTCGCGATCTTTACCGTCGGCACCGGGCAGCCGAAAGGCGTACCCCGGCCGGTGGAGAACAGAACCATCTGCGCGCCGGAAACGGCTTCAGCTGTAGCGGCGACCAGGTCGTTTCCCGGGGCGGAGAGCAGGTTCAGTCCGGCGGTCGTGACCGGCTCCCCATAAGTGAGGACACCCTTCACGGCGGAACTGCCGCTCTTTTGTGTGCAGCCCAGCGCCTTGTCCTCCAGGGTGGTGATCCCGCCGGCCTTGTTGCCAGGAGAGGGATTCTCGTAAACCGGCATATGGTAGCTTTCGAAATATGCCTTGAAATCGTTGATCAGGTGAACGGTCTTTCCGAACAGCTCCTCGCTGCCGCAGCGGTCCATCAGGATGGTCTCTGCGCCGAACATCTCAGGAACTTCGGTCAGGATCGTCGTGCCGCCCATGGCGGTCAGCAGGTCACTGAAGACGCCGATGGTCGGGTTGGCTGTGATGCCGGACAATCCGTCCGACCCGCCGCACTTCATACCGATCACAAGCTGGTCCGCCGGGCAGTCTGTCCGGCGGTCCGCCTGCATGTTTGCCGCCAGTTCCTCCAGCAGCTTTTCACCGGCTTCCAGCTCGTCCTCCACTTCCTGGCAAACCAGGAAACGGATCCGGTTCTGATCATAATCACCCAGGTAGGGTTTCAGCTGTTCAATGCCGCTGTTCTCGCAGCCCAGGCCCAGCAGCAGGACACCACCGGCGTTCGGATGCTTTACCAGGGCAGAAATCACCTTCCGGGTGTTTTCCTGGTCGTCACCCATCTGGCTGCATCCGTAGGGATGCCGGAAGGAATACACGCCTTCCACCGGTCCGCCGGCCAGCTTCTGTGCCCGGTGCGCCAGGGCGGCGGCGATATCGTTCACGCAGCCGACCGTCGGCAGGATCCACAGCTCGTTCCGGATGCCCGGACGGCCGATCTTCCGGGGATAGCCCTGGAACACAGCCGGCTGTTTCTTCTCCTGCCCGGGATGGATCGGATGCCACTCGTACTCCTTTTTTCCGGAGAGCAGGGTGTGCAGGTTGTGGGTATGAATGTGCGCGCCTTCCGGGATGTCCTGCGTGGCTTCACCGATGGGGAAGCCGTACTTGATGACTGGCTCACCTTTTCGGATCGCCCGGAGCGCAACTTTATGGCCCATGGGCAGATCCTGCAGGAGCGTGACCGTTCCGGCTCCGTAATCAATGGTTTCGCCCGCCTGCAGCGGCATGAGCGCCACGGCGACGAGATCCTTCGGGGTGATCTGTACGAGTTTGTTCATTTTGCTTAATCTCCGATAATCGTCGTTCTTACGGCTGCTTTCCGATATAGGCCAGGATGCCGCCGTCCACATAGAGGATGTGTCCGTTCACGAAATTGCTGGCGTCGGAAGCCAGGAAAACGGCCGGCCCCTGGAGGTCCTCCGGCGTGCCCCAGCGGGCAGCCGGTGTTTTGGCGATGATGAACTGGTCGAAGGGATGGCGGCTGCCGTCCGGCTGCTTTTCCCGCAGGGGAGCGGTCTGGGGTGTGGCGATATAGCCCGGTCCGATGCCGTTGCACTGGATGTTGTGCCCGCCGTATTCGGAGCAGATGTTCCGCGTCAGCATCTTCAGGCCGCCCTTGGCCGCCGCATAGGCGGATACCGTTTCCCGGCCCAGCTCGCTCATCATGCTGCAGATGTTGATGATCTTGCCGTGCCCTTTTTTGATCATGGCAGGGATAACCGCCTTGGCGCAGATGAACGGGGCGTTCAGGTCCACGTCGATCACTTTACGGAACTCTTCCGCGCTCATTTCGGTCATGGGGATGCGGCGGATGATTCCGGCATTGTTGACCAGAATATCGATCACTCCGACTTCTTTTTCGATCTGCCGGACCAACATCTGCACGGCGTCCTCGTCTGTCACGTCGCAGACATAGCCTTTTGCGTCAATCTTCTTTTCAGCATAGGCTTTCTGGCCCTTGTCCACCAGTTCCCGGTTAATGTCATTGAAAACGATCGTCGCTCCGGCGGCCGCATAGGCTTCAGCGATTGCAAAGCCGATCCCGTAGCTGGCTCCGGTGATCCAAGCCACCTTGCCCTTCAGGCTGAAAGCATTCATGTCCATCGTTTTGCCCCCTTACCGCAGCTCCGTCGTGGGGATGGTGTCCATATCGTCGAAGGCCTGGTTTTCCCCGCCCATCGCCCAGATAAACGTGTAGTTGCTGGTGCCTGCGCCGGCATGGATGGACCAGGAGGGCGAGATGACAGCTTGCTCGTTCTGCATGACCACATGCCGCGTTTCCTGTCCCTGGCCCATCATGTGGAAGACGACGTTGTCCTGCGGCACTTCGAAATAGAAATACACTTCCATCCGGCGCTCATGGGTGTGGGCCGGCATCGTGTTCCAGACGCTGCCGCTTTCCAGTACGGTCATGCCCATGCTCAACTGGCAGGTCTTCAGCACGGAGGGGTGGATGAACTGGTTGATCACCCGCTTGTTGCTGGTCGCTGCGTCGCCGCAGGGCTTCTTGGCTGCGTCCGCGATCTTCAGCAGGCGGTTTTCATAGCTGCAGTGGGCCGGAGCGGAGACGAGATAGAATTTCGCGGGCTGGGCGGGATCTGTGCTTTCGAAGTATACTTCCTTCACGCCGCGGGTCAGGTACAGGCAGTCCTTATAGCCCAGTTCATAGACGGTTCCGTCCGCGATGACCTTTCCGGTACCGCCGACGTTGAACATGCCGCACTCCCGGCGCTCGAGGAAGAATTCGGTTCCGAAGCAGCGCCAGATATCGAGCCCCTTGTCAATGGAGACCTTTTCCTTCACCGGCATGACGCCCAGGGTCACCATCCGGTCCACATGGCTGTAGACGGCGGTCACCTGGTCTGTTTCGAACAGTTTTTCGATCAGGAATTCCTTCCGGATCTCCTCGGTCGTATAGCGCCTGAAATCCCGCTGATTGCAGCTGTAACGAATATCCATTGTTTCCGCTCCTTTGATATTACTGTTTCTTTTCAAAAGCAAAATACCGTTTTGCGTTGTTGTAGCTGATATCCGCGACGATCTCCTTCAGGGTATCGAAATCCTCCGGATAGAAGCCTTCCTCCACCCATTCGCCGAAGATCCGGCAGAGGATGCGGCGGAAGTATTCATGCCGCGGATAGCTCAGGAAGCTGCGGCTGTCCGTCAGCATGCCGACGAAACCTGCCAGGTAGCCCAGGGAAGCCAGGCTCTTCAGCTGGTCGCTCATGCCATCGAAGTGATCGTTGAACCACCAGGCGGAACCGTGCTGGATCCGTCCCACTGCCGTATCGTTCTGGAAACAGCCCAGGATCGTGTCGATGGCGGCGTTGTCGTTGGTGTTCAGGCTGTAAAGAATCGTCTTCGGCAGGCTGCCGGCATCCTCAAGCATGCCGAGGAATGCAGCGGTCTGGGCACTGGGGGCATAGTTGTCCACGCAGTCGAAGCCGGTATCCGGTCCCATGGCACGGAACATGCCGAGGTTGTTATCCCGACGGCAGCCGTAATGCAGCTGCATGACCCATCCGCGGCGGGTGTATTCCCCGGCCATGGCCGTCATAAAGGCGGTCTTGAATTTCGCTTCCGCTTCCGCGTCCGGGAGTGTGCCGTTCAGCCGGGCGGCGAAGATAGCTTCGATCTCCGCTTCGGAGGCCGGCGCGTACATGACGTAATTCAGGGCATGGTCGCTCAGCTTGCTGCCGTGGGCGGCGAAGAAGTCCAGGCGCCTTGACAGGGCTGTCTTCATATCCGCGAAGGAAGCGATCTTCATGCCGGCCGCCGCCTCCAGTTGGGCAAGATATTCGAGGAAGGTGGGTTTCTCCAGGTTCATGGCCTTGTCCGGGCGCCAGGCGGGCAGCACCGTCACGGGGAAGGATTTGTCCGCTGCCAGCTTCTCATGCCACTCCAGCGTGTCCACCGGGTCATCCGTGGTGCAGATCGTGTCCACATTGCTCATCATGATGAGCCCGCGGGAGGTATACCCTTCGCTCTGCAACTTTGCGTTGGCGAGCTCCCAGACCTCCTTTGCGGTCTGCTTGTTCAGGATGCCTTCATAGCCGAAGAAGCGGCGCAGCTCCAGGTGGCTCCAGTGGTGCAGGGGATTGCCGATGGCCTTGCCCAGCACCTCGGCGTATTTCTCGAACTTTTCCCAGTCGCTCGAATCACCGGTGATGTACTTTTCCGGCACGCCTGCGGAGCGCATCAGGCGCCATTTGTAGTGATCGCCGCCCAGCCAGACCCGGGTGATGTTCTCATACCGGATATCCTCGTAAATTTCCCGGGGATTCAGGTGGCAATGGTAGTCGATGATCGGCTGCTTTTCTGCCGCTTCATGGTATAATTTTCTCGCGGCTTCGGTGTTCAGCAGGAAATCCTTATCCAGAAACTGTTTCATAGAATCATTCTCCTTTATTATCGTTTCACCCGGGCGCTGCCGTTCTTCATGATGGATTCTACTTCTTCCCTGCTGGCCATACTGGTGTCACCGGGGGTGGTCATAGCCAGTGCGCCGTGGGCGGCGCCGTAATTCACAGCCAGTTCCGGATCGCCGGTGGTCATCAGGCCGTAGACCAGGCCGGAAGCGAACGAATCGCCTCCGCCGACGCGGTCCAGGATCTCCAGGTTGTCATAAGCCTTTGACATGTAGACTTTTCCATCCGCCCAGCAGATCGCTTTCCAGTCGTTCACCGTGGCGGTTTTGACTGTGCGCAGCGTGGTGGCGATGGCTTTGAAATTGGGATACTGCTTTGCGGCTTCCGCGATCATCTTATAGTATCCGTCCAGATTCAGTTCTTTCAGGTTCTCATCATTTCCTTCGATCTGGAGTCCCAGACAGGCAGTGAAATCTTCTTCGTTGCCGATCATGACGTCCACGTACTTTGCAACCTCGCGGTTGACTTCCCGGGCTTTTTCCAGTCCTCCGATGGCGGACCACATGGAAGGACGGTAGTTCAAGTCGTAAGAGATCAGCGTGCCGTATTTCTTCGCCGTCTTGCAGGCGGCGATGACCGTCTCGCAGCTCTGTTCGGACAGCGCGGCGTAAATCCCGCCTGTATGCAGCCACCGAACCCCCAGTTTGCCGAAGATGTAATCAAAGTCAAAGTCTTCCGGGACGGCCTTCGAGATGGCGGTGTTGGCGCGGTCTGAGCACCCTACGGCGCCCCGGATTCCGTAGCCGCGTTCTGTGAAGTTCAGGCCGTTCCGGCAGATACGGCCGATGCCGTCCGTCTTTTTCCAGCAGATCAGGCTCGTGTCCACGCCGCCCTGTTCGATCAGGTCTCTGAGCAGTTTACCGACTTCATTGTCCGCAAACGCGGTCAGCACGCCGGTCTTCAGGCCGAAGCACTTGTGAAGGCCCCGTACTACATTGTATTCACCGCCGCCTTCCCAGACTTTGAACTCCCGCGCGGTGCGGATCCGGCCTTCGCCGGGATCCAGGCGCAGCATGACTTCTCCCAGGGACACCGCGTCATAGCGGCATTCTTCAGCAGGTTTCAGATTAAGGTTCATACTTTTTTACCCCCTGATCTCTTTCACGATGTCCGCGGCTTCGTGTACGAGCCGTTCGATTTCATCAAACTGTCCTTCCTTGACCAGCTTGCCGCTGACCATCCAGCTGCCGCCGCAGGCGACGATCCGGTTATAGGCCAGATACTCCCGCACGTTCGCCGCGCTGATTCCGCCGGTGGGCATAAAGTTCACGCCGACGTAGGGTGCGGTCAGCGCCTTGATCATTTTCAGGCCGCCGGCAGGCTCCGCTGGGAAGAACTTCAGCACGTCCAGGTCAAACTGCAGGGCGGCTTCGATCTCTGTCGGCGTACAGACGCCGGGCGTCATGGGAACGCCCTTTTTCAGCACGTATTCAGTGACCTTCGGGTTGAAGCCGGGGCTGACGATAAACTTCGCGCCTGCGTCGATCGCCCGGTCTGCCTGTTCCGTGGTCAGCACGGTCCCTGCGCCGATGATCATTTCCGGGAAGGCTTTGGCCATCCGCCGGATGGATTCTTCCGCGGCCGCGGTACGGAAGGTCACTTCCGCGCAGGGCAGGCCGCCTTTGACAAGCCGTTCCGCCAGGGGCAGCGCGTCCTCTGCGTTCTCCAGCACCACCACCGGGATGATTCCGATCTTTTGCAACTGTTTCATCATGTCCGTCATGCGTTTTCCCTCCTTATGCCAGGCAGGCCTTATAGGCTGCCACTGCGCCGTCGGCGCGAATCGTCTTCAGGATGCGGATTGCCGCTTCCTCAAAGCCATTTACTTCCGTCAGGTCCTGACCCCACATTTCCGTGTTGGTCATTACCGCGTGCACCAGTTCCTCCGGGCTGTCATTCCGGTGTGCCCAGTAGAATTCCAGCACATACCGGTCGTCGCTGACTGTATAGTCATTGCCCTTCGGCCTGCGGCACACCAGTCCCTTGTCTGTCAGATCCTGCGGCTCGTTGCTGTAGAAGGCGATGTAGGCCGCGAAGCTGGTCGTCAGGCAGGGAGGAAGCTCGCCCTTTTCCTTCACATAGTCCAGGAAGGTCGGCATGTTCCGTGCCCGCCACTTGCTGGTGGAGTTCAGGCTGATGCTCATCAGCTCATGGTTCACGAAGGGATTGTTGAAGCGGTCCTGCACGGCCTGCGCGAAGTCTTCCAGATCTTTCCTGTCCAGCGGCAGGGTCGGGATCACTTCATCATAGAGCATTCTGTTCATATAGCCCAGGATGATGTCGTCATGCATGCAGTCCCGCACGATGTCGTACCCGGCCAGGTACGCTCCGAGTACGAACCCCGTGTGTGCGCCGTTCAGGATGCGAACCTTCCGTTTCTTGTAGGGTGTGACGTCCGGCACCACGATCACGGGTACACCGGCCTTCCTGAAGGGAAGACGGTCTTCCAGGCCGTCCGGCCCTTCAATGACCCAGATGCCGAAGACCTCGCCCACATCCGTCAGCGGATCCGAGTAGCCGTTGGCCGCGTCCAGCGCCTCTACTTCCTTCGGATCACGGATTCTTCCGGGAACGATTCGATCGACCAGGGTGGAGCAAAAGATGTTCTTTTCGTTCACCCAGCGGCGGAAGTCATCGCTCAGCCTCCAGTCATCGATATACTGATTGACGCACTTCAGCAGTTCCTTGCCGTTGTTGTCGATCAGTTCGCAGCTGAGCATCACGATGCCGGGTTTTCCGGCGGTGAAGCGCTCATAGAGCACGCGGGTCAGTTTCGCGGGGAAGGAGAGCGGCGGCGCCTGGTCAAAAGTGCTCTCCGTATCATGTACGATGCCGGCTTCGGTCGTGTTGGAAACGATGATCTCCAGGTCGTCGCTCTTCGCCAGCTCCAGCACCTTGTCCCATTCGCCATAGGGATTGAGGCACCGGCTGACTGCGGAGATCACCCGCTTGTCATCTACCTTGACGCCTTTTTCGCTGCCCCGGAGATACAGGGTATAGAGGCCTTCCTGTTTATTGATCAGCTCTGTCAGGCCCTGGGCGATCGGCTGCACCAGCACCACTTTGCCGTTGAACCCGGCTTTTTCATTGGCGATGTCAAAGAAGTCGTCCACAAATGCGCGCAGGAAGTTGCCCTCACCGAACTGCATTACCTTTTCCGGCGCCTTCTCCAGAATGAAACCGTCATACCCTGTATTTTTCAGTACCTGGTAATTTAGCTGATCCATCTTTGTATCCTCCGATATGGATTTTCTACCCCATAAATACACCAAAAACACCATTGCCGTCAAGGCAGCAAAAAACCTCCGAAGGCCTGTCAAAAAACAGAAAAAAGCCCCTTGATGCAAGTGATTTCAAGGGGTTTGGGACGTCCGCATGTTTTATGGACAAAACGGATCTCCTTCTTGAGAAAACGGAGAGATTGCGTTATCCGGGCAGAAAATCCTCCCGACAGGGGGTAAAGATATCCAGCAGGGTTCCCGCTTCCAGGCAGGTCGTTCCGTGGGACGCTCCACCCGGAACGATGACGCTGTCTCCCGGCTCCAGGATTGATTCTTCCCCGTCTACGGTGTAGCTGAAGCGTCCGGCCAGTACGTAGCTACACTGGGTATGCAGATGGGAATGGAGTGTGCCGACCGTGCCTTTGTCAAAGCCGACCTCCACTGCCATCAGTTGTTCGTTCCAGGCCAGGACCCGCCGGGTGTTGCCGCCGCCCAGGTCCTGAAGGGTTGTTTCTCCATGATGTTTTACGATCCCTTTCATTTTCCGGTTCCTCCGATCCTTTTGCATTTGTTTGACCCCATTCCGTTTTCGATCATCGCCCAGACAGCCTCATCCGGTGCGTCAGCCTGACCCGCCGGCAACAGGAAGGCCTTGGCCGGTGTGGCGTAGAGATAAATGCAGTCCCGCTGCCGGAATGCTTGGGCGGCTTTCTCCCACGGGACAACGCCGGTGTTTTCCTGCTTCCGGTCGTTGGTTACCTGGAAACCGTTCCTGCTCAGTTTCACCGTATAGACGCTCCTGCCTTTTCCCAACTTCCATTGTGCGGCCTGCATGTTCACCTGGGACAGAAACATTCCGATATAAACAACCGGCAGGCCAAGCCCCACCACCAGCAGAACCGCGGCGATCATTCCGCTTTGCGGAAGTCGGCTGATCAGGGCGACGGTTGCAAAGGCGCAAAGGATCAGGGCGAAAATCACCGGCTTGACCCAGCGTCTGCGAAGGCAAAGCATGTCAAAACGGGCGAAGCGGCGGAAGGTTTTTTCGTCCAGTTTCACCGGGATGGTGATGGTTTGGTTTTCCGACATACAGTTTCCTCCGGGCTGACGGGCTTGTGTCTGTTGGCTGCACAGCCTGTTCTTCGGGGAAAAGCATAGCAGAATCTGAACTGTTTGACAATCAGAAATCCGTTTTGTCCTGTTGAAGATCCTTATCATCCATCCTCAGAATGTTGAAATATCTTGCTTCCTTAATTGTGTTGCGCTGCAAACCTTTGCATCTCTTGCCATTTTTGACAGAAACTGTGCCGTTTTGTCCATAAAATTCATGTTGTCATTTATGGTTCGATATGGTACACTTTATACATCAACAGCGGGGACGAATGTAAACCCCGAAAATGAACAGGAGGAAATATCCATGAAAAAAATGATCGGTCTGTTTCTTGCTCTGATCATGGTCATCAGCTGCACTGCTGCGCTGGCTGACGATCCGGTCACCCTGACCTACGCTGAAGTGAACCCCCTCGAGGGCACCATCGTCGGCGAAGTCGCCAAGGCCTTCAAGGAAAAGGTTGAAGAGCTGTCCGGCGGCTCCATCATCATCGACATCCAGGCCAGTGGCGTCCTCGGATCGGAAGACCAGATCCTGGACAACCTGCTCGGCGGCGGCACGGTGACGGATGTCTGCCGTATCTCCGCTTTCGCGCTGAGCCAGTATGGATGCACTAAGGCGACCCTGCTCTCCCTGCCCTACGTGTTCGAGAACCGTGACCATTTCTGGAATTTTGCCAACAGCGATCTCGCCAAGGAATTCCTGAATGAGCCCCAGACGGTCGGCCTGCCCCTCCGCGGCCTGGCTTACGGCGAAGAAGGCTTCCGCCATTTCTTCTTCAAGAACGAAGTGACAGACATCAACAGCCTGAAGGGCCTGAAGATCCGCGTTTCCTCCGACCCGGTTATGACCGGTATGGTTTCCGGCCTGGGCGCCGCTGCCACGACCGTTCCTTTCACCGAACTCTACAGCGCGCTGCAGACCGGTGTTGTCGACGGCGCTGAGCAGCCCACCGCCAACTATAAGTCCAACGCTTTCCCGGAAGTTGCTCCTTACTTCATGATGGACGGCCACACCCTGGGTGCCATCCAGCTGATCATCACCGACACCGCCTGGAACAAGCTGTCTGAAGAGCAGCAGGGTTGGATCCAGGAAGCTGCCACCTATGCTTCCCAGAAGTGCCGTGAAGTCAGCGAAGCCAAGGAAGCTGAGACACTGGAAGCCCTGAAGGCCGATGGTATCCACATCATCGAAGTGCCGGACAAGGCCCCGTGGATCGAGGCTGTCAAGGCAACCGTGGATGCGAACATCAACGGACAGGACGAAGTATTCCAGCAGATTCTGAGCATGAAGTAATTCTTCTCTCGCAGAATCCCTTCGGGGGATGTGGGTATTCCCGCATCCCCCGCTTTTGCTTGAATTGACCGTTCTGGTTTTGAAAGGAGTGTCCGTTTTGTCAGCCGGCAATGTTCCTGCTCTTTTCCGCAGGCTGGAGAAGATCAAACCTCTTTATGACTGGACCTACAAGATCCTGATGTTCATCTGCAAGATCCTTCTGATCGGCGATATCCTGATTACCTGCTGGTCTGTCGCGGGAAGGTATATTCCCTTTATCAACGATCCCCACTGGAGCGAGGAAATCATCCTGACACTGATGGTTTACATGACGGTTCTTTCAGCAAGCCTGTCCATCCGGCGCGCAGCGCATATCCGGATGACAGCCTTTGACAAGTACCTGCCGAAGAATGCCATCAAAGTGCTGGATCTGATCGCTGACTTCGCCGTACTGGCCCTGGGCGTATTCCTGGTCATCTACGGCTTCCGGTTCTGCAATTCTCCCCTGAGCCTGAGAGGCAAATACGCTTCACTCCCCGGACTCAGCAAATTCTGGCAGTACCTGCCGGTTCCGGTTGCCGGAATCAGCATGATTATTTTTGAGCTGGAACAGATTTTCCAGCACCTGGAATCCTTCTGGGTTAAGGATCAAACCGAAAAGGAGGCGAAATAAGCATGGATGCTGAAACCTTATCAACTGTCATTCTGCTTGGCAGCTTCCTGGTTATGATCCTGATGCGGTTTCCGATTGCCTATGCTGTCGGCCTTTCCACGATTTTCTGCATGATGTCCATGGAGCAGCCGCTGCAGACCATTTCACAGCAGATGGTCAAAGGCGTCTGGTCATTCTCCCTGATGGCGGTGCCCTTCTTTATTACAATGGGCGTGCTGATGGGGACGGGAGGTATTTCAGACAAACTGATTTCACTGGCAAACTCGCTGGTCGGCTGGATGCGCGGCGGACTGGCGATGGTGAATATCGTGGCCTCCTACTTCTTCGGCGGCATCTCCGGCTCCGCTTCCGCGGATACGGCCTCCCTGGGTTCGATCCTGATCCCCATGATGGTGGATGAAGGCTACGACGCAGACTTTTCCACCGCCGTTACCATTACATCCTCCTGTGAAGGCCTGCTGGTTCCGCCGAGCCATAACATGGTTATTTACGCAACCACAGCCGGCGGTATCTCGGTCGGCGCGCTGTTTATGGCAGGATACCTGCCCGGAGCGATCCTGGCGATTTCCCTGATGGTGGGGTCCTACATCATTTCCGTAAAGCGGAACTACCCCAAGGGCGAAAGGTTCTCTGTCAGTAACTTTGTGAAACAGCTCGGAAAGAGCATCTGGGCCCTGCTGGCTGTGCTGATCGTGGTGGTCGGTGTCGTGGGCGGCGTTTTCACCGCCACCGAGTCCGCCGCCATCGCGGTTGTCTATTCACTGCTCGTCTCCGTGTTCGTCTACAAGGGACTGAACTGGAAGGGCGTGTGGAAGTCGCTGGAAAGCTGTGTGGAGACGCTGTCCATCGTGCTGATCCTGATCGCTTTCTCGGCAGCCTTTGGCAACTGCCTGACGCTGTTGCATGTGCCGGCCAAGGCCGCGCAGCTGATCACATCGATCTCCTCCAGCCCGATCGTCGTGGCGCTGCTGCTGAACCTGATCCTGCTGGTTCTCGGTATGATCATGGACATGGCTCCGATCATCCTGATCGCGACGCCCATCCTGCTGCCCGTGGCGACCTCGATCGGTATCAGCCCGATCCAGTTCGGCATTATGGTGGTGCTCAACTGCGGTATCGGCCTGCTGACACCGCCGGTCGGCGCTGTGCTGTTCATCGGTTCCGCGGTGGCCAAACGGCCCATGGAAAAAGTGGTCAGGGCAACGATGCCCTTCTATATCTGCATGCTGGTGGCGCTGCTGCTGATCACCTTTATTCCGCAGATCAGCCTATGGCTGCCGCAGCTGGCCGGATACGCGGTCTGATTCCGGGCCGCATAGACGAACTTCAGCCCCGGGCCCTCTCGGGCCCGGGATGCTTTTTTCAGGGAACTTACAGATGTTTTCATTCTTTCGCCGATTGGAGCCTGTCCGACGGAAACTGCTGCTGACCTGCTTTTATGCTTTTTTCTGCAGTGGCCTGGTGTCGTTGATGCTCGGTTCCGCCATGCCGGATCTGAAGCGCAGCTGGGGCCTCTCCGATTCCTTCAGCGGTATACTGCTTTCCGCTCATTCGATCGGTAATCTTGTGGCAGGCTTTGTTTCCGGCCTGGTGCCCTTCTGGCTGGGACGTCGGCGCTCCATCATGTGCCTGGCTTCCATGGCCTACCTGGGCATGGCCCTGATGGCGCTGACCGGAATGCCGGGTCTTCTCTTCGCGGCTTTCGTGCTGACGGGCTTCGGCAGAGGTTCAGTCTCCAATTTCAACAATCACATGGTGAATGTGCTGACAGACGGCAGCCCGTTGGCAGCCAATATCCTGCACGCGTGTTTCGCCGTCGGCGCCATCGCCGCGCCGATGCTCTTCCTCCTGCTCAGCCGTACCGTTGCCTGGCAGGCTGGCCCCTTTTTTGTGGCGCTGTGCGGGACATTGGCGATCTTCCTGTTTTCCCGCACGCAGGTTCCGGACGATCATCCGGGCCGGAAGCAGGAGGGGGCGCGGACGCTGGCCTTCATGAAGGAACCGGCGTTCCTGGTCCTGGCGGGAATGATGTTCTTCTATATCTGCAGCGAGTACGCGATCAACGGCTGGTTGGTGACCTACCTGCAGCAAAAGCAATCCCTCTTTGCGGCCATGGAGGAGGGCGGAATCACTGCGTACAGCCAGTCCATGGCTACGCTCCTGTGGACGGTGATCATGGTGGGCCGGCTGACATGCGCCTGGCTTTCCCGGAGGATATCCCAGAAGCGCCTGATGTTCCTTGCCTCCGTCGGAATGGCCGGCTGCTTTGCGGGGATGATCTTCGCCTCATCCGTTCCCGCGGTCACCTGCTGCATCGCCGGGATGGGCTTCTGCATGGCCGGAATATGCCCCATGATTTATTCCGATGCGGCACACTACACCAACAACTATCCGCTGGCGACGGGCACGCTGCTGGTTTTCGGAGCCGCCGGCGGCATCCTGATGCCCGGGCTGGTGGGGTTCCTAGCCCAGGGCGGAGGCTTTGAAAGCAGCATGATGGCGATCCTTGTAACCATTATTCTTCTGACAGTGTTTTCCGCCGTCAATATCCGAATGAAATCAAGAAAAGGAGTATCCGAGCAATGAAAATGACGTTTCGTTGGTACGGCAGTCAGTCCGATCCTATCCCGCTGAAGTATGTGAAACAGATTCCTGGCATGACAGGCCTGATGGGTCTGCTCGACAAGCCTGCTGGCGTGGACTGGCCGGAGGAGGAGTTTGCCGCGCTGAAAAAGGAAGTGAACGACGCCGGCCTGGAGATCGAAGTCATCGAAAGCGTGAACGTCCACGAGGACATCAAGCTGGGTCTGCCGAGCCGGGACGAGTATATTGCGAATTATATCTCCACGGTCCGGATGCTGGCAAAGCATGGCGTGAAGGTGATTATCTACAACTTTATGCCGGTGTTCGACTGGCTACGTACAGATCTGGCTCGGGTGATCCCGGAGGACGGAAGCAACAGCCTGTACTTTGACGAAAAGGATCTGGGTGAGATGGGCCCGCTGGAGATCGTACGCAGAACGGCGGAGGACAGCAATGGTTTTTCCCTGCCCGGCTGGGAGCCGGAGAGGCTTGCCCTGCTGGAAAAGACCCTGAAGCAATATGAGAATATCGGGCCTGACGATCTTCGGAAGCATTTCAAATATTTCCTGGACGCGGTATGTCCAGTGTGTGAAGAGGCCGGCGTACGGCTGGCCTGCCATCCGGATGATCCGGCCTGGCCTATTTTCGGTCTTCCCCGGATTACCCACAGCCTGGAAGACTTTGACAAGATGGTAAAGCTGCACGACAGTCCCGCCAATTCCCTGTGCCTGTGCACCGGCTCGCTGGGATCCAATCCCGAAAACGACATCCCGGCTATCATCCGGCATTTTGGAGAAATGGACCGGATTGGTGCAATGCATATCCGGAACGTGAAATACCTCGGATACCATCACTTCCGGGAAGCGGCGCATCTGAGCAGCACTGGCGACCTGGACCTGTATGAGATTGTAAAGGCTGTGTATGACACCTGCCCGGACACCTACATCCGGCCGGACCATGGGCGCATGATCTGGGACGAACAGGGACGGCCCGGATATGGCCTGTACGACCGGGCTCTCGGCGCTGTATACATCAGCGGCCTGTGGGAAGCGATCGACAAGGACAGGGCAGGACGCTGACGGCGCCGGAAGATGTGAATTGAGTGAGGAGTAGGATCAAATGAAAGTAAATCTGCGGGATCTTCAGAACAGGACCGGCTGGGAAAAGGCCGGCGTACGGCTGCCGGAATACGACATTGCCGGGATGCGTGAAAAGACAAAGGAAGCCCCGGTGTGGGTGCATTTTGGGGCGGGAAATATCTTCCGCGCCTTTATCGCCGCGCTGCAGCAGCGGTTGCTGGATGCGGGAGAAGCAGACCGCGGCATCATCGCGGCGGATACCTTTGACGTGGACAATATCCGTATGATCTACGGCGGATACGACAACCTGACGATGAGCGTGACCCTGAACGCGGATGCCACAATCGACAAGGAAATCATCGCGAGCGTGTCGGAAGCACTGGTGGCCAAGCCCGACGAAACGGCGGACTATGCCCGGCTGAAGGCGATCTTTGCTTCCCCCTCCCTGCAGATCGTTTCCTTCACGATCACGGAGAAAGGTTATGCCCTCCGTAAAATCGACGGGGACCTGCTCGGGGTCGTTGCGGAAGATTTCGCGAAGGGACTGGAGAATCCGCGGCACGCAATGACCATCGTGACGGCGCTGCTGTATCATCGCTTCACTCAGGGAAAGGCGCCGCTGGCTGTGGTCAGCATGGACAACTGCAGCCACAACGGCGAAAAACTGAAGGGCAGCATCCTGGAAGTCGCGGAAGCTTGGAAAAAGAACGGCTTTGTGCCCGCCGCCTTCACGGAGTGGCTGCGGGATGAAGGGCAGGTTTCCTTCCCCTGGAGCATGATCGACAAGATCACACCGCGGCCCGCGCTGGCGGTGCAGAAAATGCTGGAGGAAGCCGGCATTGAGGATATGGCGCCGCTGAAGACGCCCCGTGGGACCTTTGTCGCGCCGTTTGTGAATGCCGAAAAGGCGCAATACCTTGTGATCGAAGACCGGTTCCCGAACGGGCGGCCGCCGCTGGAGAAAGCCGGCGTCTACTTCACCGACCGGGACACCGTGAACAAGACCGAACGGATGAAGGTTACCACCTGCTTAAATCCCCTGCATACGGGACTGGCTGTCTACGGTTGCCTGCTGGGCTATACGCTGATCTGCGAAGAGATGAAGGACGAGGATCTGGTCCGCCTGATCAAGCGGCTGGGGTATACGGAAGGCCTGCCGGTGGTGACCGATCCCGGGATCCTGAAACCCCGCGCCTTCATTGACGAGGTGATGGAGCAGCGGCTGCCCAATCCCTTCATGCCGGACGCGCCACAGCGCATCGCGACCGATACTTCCCAGAAGGTAGGCATCCGCTTCGGCGAAACGATCAAGAGCTACGTGGCCGGAAACCGCCCGATGGACCAGCTGATCGCGCTGCCGCTGGTCATTGCCGGCTGGCTGCGGTATCTGCTGGCTGTGGACGACAAAGGCAACGAAATGCCGCTTTCTGACGACCCGCTGCTGCCGGAGCTGTGCAAGCAGCTGGAAGGCATTGAGCTGGGTAAGCCGGAGACCGTTGGAGAGAAGTTGCAGTCGATCCTGTCCAACAGCCTGATCTTCGGCAGCGACCTGACGAAAACATCGCTGGCCGAACGGATCAGGGAATATTTCCTGGAAGAGATTGCCGGACCGGGAGCGGTCCGCGCGACCTTGCGGAAGAACCTGCCCGAAGGATGAGAATAAGAAAAGCCGGGGCTGTGAAGAAAAGGATTGAAGAATCCTGAGCTTCACAGCTCCTTTTCAATTTCATTTTAGGCAAAGCGATCGTTCTGCATGTGGTGGATAGCCTCGATCAACATGCTACCAATCCCACTCGCGGGATTCGATTTGTTTTTCTCGCAAAAATACTCCTCTCATATCGAAGTGTGACAGTCATGTACGGTCGTATCCAAAACTCCCTATAGAGTTGATTTTATCAAATTTTCAGCCCTAAAGGGGTTTTTAGATCTGACTGTACATGACTGTCACACATTGGAATTTCAGCTGACTGTCCAGGAGCCTCAAGCCCAATACATACCTGCCTTCTCGGGCCCTTTGACGCTCATATCCGCGTTGCTCCAGGAATCACGTTCTCAATTCCACTGGAGAGGCCTGAGGACGAGACTGTGAAAACGCCGGTGGAAGCCGAAGAAGACCGCGTCTATATGATGCTGCGATTTAAAAACGAGAAACTGATGCGGGTCCACTTCGTAGACATCACTTACAGAACAGAAAAATGCCGCAGGGCAGAATAGGTGGCTGAACGCCATGCATAAGCGGAAGTGGAAGTATTCCAAGGAACTGTGATGGGATTATCCGTCGATCAGGCTCTTTTCGGTCTCCGGATCGAAGAGATGCATGACCTTCGCGGGGAAGGTGATGTACATTTTGTTGCCGAAGGACAGGGAAGCCCGCTGCTCTTTTGACAGATCGACTGTGGGGAGGCGGACGATGATCTTGTCGTCGTTCTTGCTCCGCAGGTGCAGGTGCAGCTCGCTGCCCATCATCTCGTTGACGTCGATGGTGCATTCGATCGCATCTTCGGCGTTGTCAAAGAGGACGGTGGTATGCTCAGGCCGGACGCCGAGAATGATCTCCTGGGAACCGACGCCTTTCTGCGCCAGGACCGCGTTCTGTTCGTCGTTCAATGGCAGCTTCACGTCCAGCAGCTCCACGTAGTAGCTGCTTCCTCCCTTCACCAGGTTCGCCTTGAGGAAGTTCATCTGCGGGCTGCCGATAAAGCCGGCCACGAACAGATTCACCGGGGTGTCGAACACCTCCTGGGGCGTTCCGACCTGCTCGATGTAGCCGTCCTTCATAATGACGATCCGGTCGCCGAGGGTCATGGCTTCCGTCTGGTCGTGGGTGACGTAGATAAAGGTCGTGTCCAGCTTCTGCCGGAGGAGGATGATCTCCGCGCGCATCTGGTTGCGCAGCTTGGCGTCCAGGTT